>Ga0129301_1000041_pt1 | contig 55810 bp, 46 predicted proteins | sample ConPoolayeHmetaG_FD_94489 | JGI IMG/M metagenome (GOLD analysis project Ga0129301, IMG submission 94489) | Hot spring microbial mat communities from California, USA to study Microbial Dark Matter (Phase II) - Cone Pool mat layer H metaG ...
GGATGTTGTGAAAGGGATTGTCGGTGAGCCTGTACCATTGGAGGAGACGTTAGCCGCGCTCAACGATCTCGTCAGAGATGGTAAGGTCCACTATATTGGATGCTCGAACTTTCCAGCTTGGCTTATATGCAAGTCCTTATGGACAAGCGATGTCAACGATCTTGAACGCTTTGTCGTAGCTGAACCCCTCTATAACCTCCTCGACAGAGAAATAGAACGTGAAATAATACCATTATGTGTAGACCAGGGGATCGCAATTGTACCATATGCACCATTCGCTGGCGGCGTACTGTCTGGAAAGTACAAAGCTGGTGCTCCCCCTCCTGCGGGAAGTAGAGCGATAACCAGCCCTAGATTCTTTGCAATGTATAAAGGACTATCTTGGGAAAAACCGGACAACATTAAGATGATACAAGAGCTAGAAGACTTTTCAAAGCAGCTTGGGCGGCCGATGGTTCAGATAGCCTTAGCTTGGCTGCTCGCTAACCCTGCTGTCACAGCGCCTATCGTCGGCGCATCGAGTGTAAAGCAACTTGAAGAAAGTTTTGGTGCCACGGAGCTCACTTTGAGCAAAGCTGATCTGGATAAGATTGATCAAATATCCCCCCCAAGAGGCCCATACTTCACATAGAGAAAGATCGAATCCTTTATTCTAATCGGTCAAAGGTAAGATATTCAGCTAAAGTGTTCAAATAAGCATATTCCGTTGGATGAATCTGGCTTTTGCATTACCTTTACTTCCAAATGCGGCTGGCTTCCTTGCTTTGCCTATACTATCGTTCTTGTCAAGGTTAGGCCTTCATATCGCTGTTATTCTGAGTGCGGTTGCATCTTTGGCGATAACATTTTCATACTATAGGCTTGCCCTTCATAATGCAACGAAGTTCTTGGCATGGGGGTGGACTTAGATGCTTAATCGATTTTGATCGTTGAATGCGTAAAGCCGCGGCTATATTATTGGAAAGTTCTTTCACGATCTGGATTGGTTGTTGCAATGCTTTTGGTGAATAGAGAGACTTAGATGGCTTGAGATTGCCTGTGACCTGTTCTAAAACATTTATAATTGAACTATTTCCTATTTTATATCATGGAAGAGTTTGAGATGGCGGTCTGCTGCTGTTTCTTGTCCAAGAGTATGGAGTGAGCAGTGTGTGCCTGCGATAGAGGTCTTGAAGGATATCTTCTGGGTTGGTGTTGTTGACTGGAACGCCAGAAACTTTCACGGCTTCACATACTCGACTCACAGGGGAACCAGCTACAACGCCTACTTAATAGTCGACGAGAAGGTTGCGTTAGTCGATACTGTCTACGGGCCATTCTCAAGTGAGATGATTGAAAGAATTAGAGAGGTTATCGAACCGTCAAAGATCGACTACATCGTCGCGAACCATGTTGAAACTGACCATTCTGGAGCCATAGGTGAAGTGCTGAATCTGGCTCCTGATGCGAAGGTGATCGGAACCGCAAAATGTAGGGAGGGTTTAGAAAAACATTACTTTGGCAACTGGGGCTTTCAAGTCGTAAAGACTGGTGACACAATAGAACTGGGAAAACATACCTTAACCTTTCTTGAAGCGCCGATGCTTCATTGGCCTGATAGCATGTTCACTTACATATCACAAGATGAGCTGCTTCTGCCGAATGATGCATTTGGCCAGCACCTAGCATCATCCAAACTCTTCGATGATGAAGTAGACGAAAAGATACTTATGGATGAGGCGTCTAAGTATTACGCGAACATACTCTGGCCTCTTAGCTCCTTGGTCAATAGGAAGATCCAAGAAGTGCAGAGGCTGGGTCTCAAGATTAAGATGATCGCGCCAAGCCATGGTATCATATGGCGTAGTAATACAGCGAAGATAATTGAAGCGTACCTCAGGTGGGCGAATGGAGAGTCAAAGGGGAAGGTTGTTGTCGTCTACGACACGATGTGGAATAGTACAGAAAAGATGGCTTTCGCAATTGTTGAAGGCTTGAAGAGTGAAGGTATCGAAGTAGCCCTATTTAGAATTCCATTCTCTGACAGGGGAGACATCTTCAAGGAACTGCTTGAAGCTAGGGGGATAATGGTTGGTTCGTCGACGATCAATAACAGCATTCTTCCAACATTGGCTCCGTTCCTTGAAGAAATAGGCGGGCTTAGACCACTTAACAAGGTTGCCGCGGTCTTCGGCTCATATGGCTGGGGTGGGCAGGCAGCCAACATCATAGAGGAGAGATTGGAGAAGGCTGGCATACAGGTGATACTCCCATCTCTTAAGGTTAGATGGGTACCTGACAGGGATGAAATCAAGATGTGCTTCGAATTTGGGAGGAAGTTTGCAAATAAGATCAAATGAGAAGGCTCTCATCCTATGTATGTCTGATGACCGAAATCTGCATATTGGCGGAGTCAGGTAAACGTTGAAGTTGATAATGTCAATGTTCACATGCAAACCAGCTTAAGTCCTCTTCATCAAAATCTCTACGGGCGGGAAATCTGCCGTGAGAGATCTAGTGCCTTATCGCCCGTTGCCACTTGCGATCTCTGTTTCTTAAATCACTTAATGTAACGCTTGTGGCTTAAGCCCTAGGTAGCCTACGGTCTGTTTACCATTTGAAACTGTGATTTTTGCCTTCCTCAATGTCTCTGTGTTAGTCGCATTTAAGTGTGTTCAGTAAGGGACATATATCCCTTCTAGCTGGGGTCACTAGAAGGTTGGGCTGAGGTATTTGGCAACTGGAAACTTCATTCTAGCATTGTTGATATTTGTCGGAACCTATGGTGCCATAGCCTTTAGGAACATCAAGGGTGGAAGTATACCTGTCTGGAGTGTGATGCTGGCTGGCGCGGTTGCCATGGTCTTCTCAGGTGTCATCAGTGTATCTGACGCCTACAGTTCAATTAATCTTGAGGTGATCGTCTTCTTGTTTAGCATGTTTGTCTTTGTGACCGCGATGGATGTTTCCGGGCTGCTTGAAGCATTTGCCACAAAGCTTTTTCTTAGAGCTAAGAAACCTGAAGACATCATCTATCTGACATTTTTCGGTTTCGGTTTCGCCTCTTCTATTCTAATGAACGATACCCTAGCCTTGATGGGTACGCCTATCATGCTTTCTCTCGCGAAGAAGATGAGGATATCTTCAAAACCTCTTCTCTTGACTTTAGCCTTTTCTGTCACGATCGGCAGCACGATGACGCCTATGGGGAATCCTCAGAACCTGCTCATTGCCCTTGTCAGCGGTGTTCCCGCACCCGTAATAACATTTGTCCTCTACCTTATACTGCCAACTTTGGTAAACATGTTTTTAACCTATCTGATTCTAAAGCGGATCTATCAACGTGAATTCTTGAAGGCCAGAGAAAAGTTCACAGAACTGATCAGCTTTGAAGCCTCAATCAAGGATTCAGGTATAGAAGATCGAAGCTTCGCCAGAAAGACTCTGGTAATACTGTCGCTTACCATATTCGGGATTGTTCTCATCAACGTGTTGGAGACGTTGGGCATCAAGCAAGGGTTTGGCATCAGCGAAGTTTCGCTTCTTGGTGCAACGGTGCTGTTGGTATCCAGTAGCCGAAGAAGGGAGCTTCTTAAGAAGATGGATTGGAGTATTCTACTTATGTTCGCGTCACTCTTTGTCTTGATGCAGGCTGTCTGGAATGCTGGAATCGTCAACGAACTGTCAAAGTATCTTCCGCCACTAGACAAATCCAATCAGGTGGCTTCCTTAATGTCAATACTTGTGTCAAGTGTTCTGCTTAGCCAAGTCTTGAGCAACGTTCCAATGGTGGCACTCTTCCTCCCAGTTATGAAATCTGTCGGCTACGACTCAAGTAGCGTGGCATCATGGGTTGCCCTTGCAGGCGGAAGTACCTTAGCTGGAAACCTTACGTTGTTGGGAGCTGCAAGTAACCTGATCATCGTTGAAGAAGCCGAAGCAAAGGGGCATAGCCTCGGCTTCTTCGAATTCTTCAAGGTCGGCGTCTTGATCACAGTTGTCAACGTCGCTGTCCTATACCTTTTCCTCCTACTCCTGCCATAATATACGCTTCAAATAGCGTTGACGCAAAATCTACATCGACAACCGAAGAACCGTCCTTGGTGGACTGTTGATAAGATTATGGCATCAAGATCTTGACGAGTAAGGTCATCGAATAGTATGTGGCAACAGTGCCCAGCACTGCGCCCGCTACAGCCTGAGGCCAACTGTGCGCCCTCACTTCGACTCTCGCCCACATCAAGACAGGCACCAACGCATACAAGGGAACCGTAGCCCCATTGGTGATCATCGTAAGGATTGTTAAAGGTGTGCAGAAACCTATCAGGTGAATACTTATCTTCCATCTAAATGTAACAGCCAAGGTTAGGGTTGCAACAATCAAAGAAGTCAGAGAGAATATCGCATAATAGAGCGGTCCGACTGCGATGAAGGCAAGTGACGTGATCGCATAGACCGACACGCCCACGATGAAATTCCTCGGTCTCTCGTTAAGCCTCGAAACATAAATGTCCTTTTCCCTCCTCGCGATTCTAACGAATGCGTGCATAAATGGCAAGATACCATATATAGTTATCCCAGCCGAGATCAAGGAAATCTTTGTAAACATGTCAACATAACCTAAGATAAAGGGAGCAAGTATACTAAAGATCGAGCTTATAACCGGCGAAGACAGTACGTTCGATACAACATTCGCCAATTCCTGTCTATCTGTCAATGGCATGAAGTCAAATGCTTACCCATGTAGCGCAGAAAGCGCACACTATTTATTGGTGGAGTGAATGAGCTTAAATACAGCTCTCTTCAACACTCTTTTGAGCGAGTCGCTCATGCTCGCAAAGAAGACGATAAAGGTAAAGATTCTTGAACTGAGAGAAGGAAAAAGACGGCTTCTCGAACAAGAATATGAAAACTATCAGAGATACCTGAGGGGAGATAAAAGCGTCAAGTTATATTTTGCAACAAGACAGCAGGCTGAGAGGTTCCTCATGAGACTAAGAGGACAGAATGGTGGAAAGGTTGACCCCGCAAAAGACTATCCATTGGTATTGCGGAACGACGTCTACGACATTCATAAGGAGGATACAAAGCTGACACCTTACTGGATAAGGATCCCAGTTGCAGGAAAGAGAGGTGGAATAAACTGCCCAATCGCATTTTCTTCCCCAATACCGGAAGGAGCAAGAATGAAGGAAGCGAAGATAATCAAAGAAGGCGAAGAATGGTATGTCTACATCACAATCGAAAAAGAGGTTCAAGAGAGAAAGACAGATTCCATACTTGCTGTTGATATGGGAATAAGGAACATGACCACAACAGTGAATTCACACAATCCAAGGCCAAAGTTCTATGGGAAAGAGTTAAGTAAGGTCAGGGGGCACTTCTTCAACTTGAGGCGGAAACTTCAGAAGAAGAACGCCTATTGCACGATCAAGAAGATAGGCAACCATGAAAGGAGAAGGGTAGATGCAATCCTTCATATAATAAGCAAGAGGATTGTGGAGGAAGCTGATAGAAACAACGCAACAATTGTCCTTGGAGATTTGAAGGGGATAAGGGCCAACTGCAAAAGCAGGTCTTTCAACAGGAGACTGAACAGCCTCCCATTCTACAGGCTCACAAAGTTCATAGAATACAAGGCTTCTTGGCTCGCCATTCCCATGATCAAAATAAACGAAGCATACATGTCTCAGCTATGCCATAACTGTGGAGGGAAAGGCCTTCGGGTCGGAGGTCGTTTCACATGCATGAACTGTGGGCACGGATACAACGCCGACTATAACGGAGCATACAATATAATGAAGCGGGCCATAGGCTATATGTCTGTGGCAGGGGCTGCGCTGACACAGCCCAGAACCAGATAGGATGAGGCACCATGAAGAGCGCCAACAAATCTGGAACCTCACATCCTTCAGGGGTGAGAGGATGTCAGGTATAAATATGTTGGTTAAACAACCTAAAAAAGAGGGCCGGTAGTTCAGGGGTAGAATACCCGCCTTGCACGCGGGTGGTCGCGGGTTCGAATCCCGCCTGGTCCACTCTAATTTGAAGTTCCAGATCAGATTTTCGAGTCAAGTGATTCTATGAAGAAGGAAATTGTTCGAGGATTTGCAGATGTAGTAGGATCTCCAAGGTGGGCGAATAGGAGCAGATGGGGAAAATTGAAGTAATAAGGCCAAGAAGTCCCTCCACAAGAAAGCATAAGCTCAGTAACATCAATCCTCAAAACAAAAACCCCAAAAAAGCGAAAATAACATTTTCAAAGGAAATGATTAAGAACAACTCAAAGCATAAAAATATTATAGAACGTTCAAAGAGAGACTGTTCCTCTTCATTTTCCCTCTGGTAGCATTCAACGTTGCCTGCTAAAATTATTCTATTATGGCATGATTTTCTTATCTTCTTAATATTCGAGTCTTGAAAAGGTATCCTAGGACTCTGCCTCGAAGCTGTATGTACGAAATTGGGGCCTCAGCTTCTTTGTATTTTAATTTTGTCGTATAAATACGATAAAAATTGAATATTTTGTTGTACTAACTCGATAACATGGAGGTGAAGATGAAAAGAATAAAGGTGAAAAAGAAAATAATTAGCATCTGGATTTATGGATAAGTTGAACGCATCCTAAAAAATGTAAAATTTAAATAGTAAAGAAAAAATTCATATGTGATAAAAATTGGTTAAAATTGGATTATTAGGAGCAGGTTTTGTATCTACATTTTATATGCTAAGCCTAAAAGAAATTAAAGATCAAGAAGTTGTTTATGTTTATTCCCGTACCGAAAAAGATGCTAAGGCGTTTGCGGAAAAATGGAAGATTCCAAAGTGGACAACGGATATGATAAAGGTTGTAGAAGACAAAGATGTTGACCTTGTTATTATTGGGCTTCCAAATTTTCTGCATAAAGAGGCAGCTGTACTCTCTGCAAAAAATGGTAAAAATGTTGTATGTACAAAGCCGCTAGCAATAAATGCTAATGAAGCAAAGGAAATGTTAGATAGTGTTAAAAAGGCGGGAGTCTTGCATGGTTATGCAGAAACAAGAGTTTTTTCACCTTATGTTATGAAGGTGCATGAAATCATTGAAAAAGGTATTATTGGAGATGTTTATTGGATACGTTCCAGAGAAGGACATTTTGGGCCGCATTCTGCATGGTTTTGGGATCCAAAATTATCTGGGGGCGGTGCCATGTTAGATATGGGTTGTCATACGGTTGAAGCTGCAAGATATTTTCTTGGAAAAAATGTAAAATCTTTGGAAGCAATTGCATTTGGGGAAACATTGGTGCATCCAGTTGAAAGTGAAGATAATGCTATACTTGTAGTAAAATACGAGGGAAAAAAGGTATCACTTTCTGAGACAAGTTGGTCGGCTCACGGCGGACTAGATTTAAGAGATGAAATCTATGGCTCAGATGGAACACTCTTCATCAATTTAACTAAAACTTCTGCAATACAGTTGTTCACATTAAAAAATGCAGGATATGTTCTAGAAAAATCTGAAATTGATAGTGGATGGTTGTTCCCTGCTACAGATGAACCAAGAACACTCGGGTATTTTGATGCAATGAAACATTTTGTTGAGTGTATTAAAAAAGGAATTATGCCTCGCGAAACCTTTGAAGATGGATATATTGTAAATCTTATACTTGACGCAGGATATAGATCCATCAAAACGAAAAAATGGGAAAAAATTGAACTTGGGTGACAAATATGAAAAAATGTTGTCCAGAAGTGGCGAACACGAGTTAGAGAACTAAAGAAGAACATTTTCCAGCAGGTGGTGGTAAAAGGATTCTTCGCTGCAGAAAATTTGGGGAGATCCTTTAAAGAAGGGATATCTTAAGATGCAACGTGCATTTTAATTTTTTTATATAGATTCAAGTTGGCTGAAGACATTTCTGGTATCGGTTCCTATCCAGAACCAAAACTTTATCCCCCTTCTAGGTGTATATTCTTTAATGGGAAAAACTCTATTTCCAGTCCAAAGGGCTCTTCTTTCAGGTATCGTCGGTAAAGCTTCTCGGTAGGAATTATCAAATACGGTGCTTATTTTCGATAACTTATCTAAGTTAGGCGTTTTTATCCATATGTTGCCATAACAACCAACGTGATCTTTTCGGAGACTATCTATTGCAACTAATATAACATTATACCTATTATTCAAAGATATATCCTTAAGTTTATGAAGTTATCAAACCATTTGCCTTTCGACCTTTATATGATACTTTTAGGTTAAGTAGCCATATTTACAAAACATAAACCTTTTAAAATATACAATAGAGGTGTTACATATGAGTGCTGTTGAAGTTGTTACACTTTCTATGCTCGGTTTTGGAGTTGGCGTCTTTGGCACGCTTATAGGTGCTGGAGGAGGTTTTTTGGCTGTACCCCTCTTGGTGATATTATATCATGTTGATTCGAATGTTGCCGCTGGCACAAGCCTACTTTTTGTCTTCTTCAACGCCCTCTCAGGAAGTATCGCATACTTGAGGCAGAAGAAGGTTGACATCCGAATTGGGCTTATCTTCACATTGATGACCGTGCCAGGCTCCATTGCCGGCGCATACATTACAACCTACTATCTTGAACGCTTCATCTTCAAAATACTCTTTTCACTGATACTGTTTTCTGCCTCATTATACCTTCTCCTCAGACCCGTTAAAGAGCAAAAGAAGAACCCTACAGGAAAAGGCTACCATAGGATTGTTGTCGATTCTAAGGGGAAAGTTTATGAGTACAACGTTTCCCTACCAGTGGGCCTAATCATAAGCTTCGGCGTGGGCTTCATATCAAGCATCTTCGGAATAGGCGGAGGAATAGTTCACGTGCCATCCATGATATTCCTACTAAACTTTCCAGTACACATCGCCACGGCAACATCACACTTCATATTATGCTTCAGCACACTCGTCGGATCCATCACACATTTTACACTAGGCAACATAAGGTTCGACCTAGCCATCCCCATGGCAGCTGGAGCGCTGGCAGGAGCGCAACTAGGCGCAAAACTTTCACTTCGGACAAAAGGCACGATCATAGAAAGGCTACTAAGCATCGGACTCACACTAGTAGCAATAAGACTACTCCTACAAGCATTCGAATAGCGCTCTAGAAAATACAAGTTGAAACTAAGCCCTTCAAAAAATTGTATGTAAACATGTCTTGTTTTGGGGCTAATAAAAGTCTAGATTGGACTCGACCCACTTAGGTATAAGTACCGCCTGATCCACTATTTTTAGCCTTTTAAACAAATATGCACGCGATGATCTAGAATCCAATAAGAATCTTGGCAAATTTAGTGTTCTGCTGCATGCTGTTAGTCCTCTTTTCCTTCGCCTTCAATCGTAAAATAGTTCTCCTTTCTTTAACTGTGGATGGGTGTATACAGTATGTGGGATATCTTGGCCTCTATTCGTAGGCGGAAAAGACAAAATATTTAGATGGGGAAATGATGTGTCAAGATTGGCAAATGGCTACAAGAAATCGGGTGATCTTGGTGCTCTTGGCTGTTCTCATAATCGGCTTTATGACGGCAAGTGTGCTCCTTAGAGGGCCTGAGGCGAAGCCGACTGGGGCTCAAACGACGACTGGACAGCCAGCAACGGGAAGACAGAATATTCCAATTTCCAAGAGAAGCTTTCTCATAGGTCTTGTTCCAAATCCGGCGAATGCTCCATACAGTAGCTTCGACGACATTGTGAATGCTTATGAAGAGACAGGAAAAATTGCGGAGATAAGTATGGTCTGGGTTGAGAAGCAAGGAATTGGAGAATTCGATCTTCTAAGACAAAATAAAGTAATAACAGCGGTTAGAGTTTATGGGTTGAAGCCTTTCATAACACTCAATTTTGCTACAATAAGGAAGGGGGCTGGTGGGTTGGAATATGTGGTTGATGCTCCGGCAGGCATCACCCCAAGTCTGTCATATTCAGGATTCAAAAGCGCCTGGGCTGATGAGGCAAGAAATATCGCGAGGGAATTCAAGCCCGAATACCTGTCACTTGGTAATGAGGTGAATGATTATTTCTATTTTCATCCGGAAGACTTGGATTCCTATCTATCCTTGGTCGGCGAAGCATATTCTGCAATAAAGGAGGTTTCTCCTAACACGAAAGTCTTGGTTGTATTCTCATATGATCATTTGGTTGAGAACAGCCAATGGGAATTATTCCAAAAATTCAATGATAAGGTTGACCTGGTTGGTTTAACGACTTACCCTTATCGAAGGTTTTCGTCGCCTGAAGTGATTCCAGACGACTATTACTTGAGGATAAAGCAATATACTGACAAGCCTATTGCGTTCACAGAAATTGGCTGGAGTTCTGTGGGAGCAAACTCTGAAAAAAATCAAGCTGACTTCTTGATAAGATTCTTAGAATTGACAAAGGGGCTTGACATGGAAATGGTCAACTGGCTTTTCCTGCATGAGACAACTGTCAGTGGAATTCCTGGATACATTTCAAATCCAGACGTTGGAACAGTTGCTCTGAAAAAGGCGGATGGTAGTAAGAAGGAGGTCTATGATGTGTGGATTGCATTGAAAGAATTGAAGTGATCTGAGGTCCTTGGCTCTGGCTTCAGAAGCAGAGTATGGCGTAATAATTGAGAGGATGGTACGGGAGATGCTCCAAGTTTGTGGCTTGTGGGCATAAAGTTACCATAGTGTACTTGAGTTGTCTTTTTAGCTGTATGTTTACAGGCAGAGGATGCGAGATATCTTATTGACGGCGTTCTATTTGTCTTGTCGTCGTTTAATCATCACATAGTTTGGCTGTTTGAAGATATAAACATGCCTAGTCCTTTTTGTTTATAGCCGACTATCGTGGACAGGATGGATGTTATTCTATCTCTATTTTGGAACCTGTAATCTTCTTTGGGAACCTTACCTCTAGGATTCCGTTCTTGAATCTGGCTTTCGCCTCTTTAGGTCTTACGGCGACTGGAAGCCTTATGGTCTTCCTGAACTTATCGAATTCGACTTCTTTTCGAATTGACCCCCACGGCTCTATTCTTATCGATCTGACTGTCGAAGCCTCTATTCTTAGGATGTCTTCGGTAGCGTATGTGTTTATGGTGTCTTTGCTTACAAATGGTAGGTCAACTACTACTATGACTTCGTCGTCTGTCTCTGTGATCTGGGTGAGTGGTTGAAGTTCTCGTCTTTCCACGTCGTGCATGGGGTACTCTGGGTATGTTTCGAAGGATTCTTGTAGGAATTCATCCATCTGTTTTCTGAGTTCTTCGAACATGTCAAAGATGGAACGTCTTCTCCTATACAATCTTCTCAACACCTCTATCTGTACATTCCTGGGAGCTCCTGCTCCTGCACCATCGGCATGCCTTTCATCTGCTGCTGTGTCCTCCTCATCAGCTCTCTTGTTCTGACTCTGATTTCGTCTGCTTTCTCGATCAATGACTGTACGTCTATATTCTTGTCTAATACCCTATTTAGTGCTTCAACTATTGATGCAGCGGCTCCGGGATCAGGAAATTCTTCGAATGATTCTGCTAGAAGGGTTACGTTTGGAATCTCCTGTCTCAGGCATTCCTTTACGAGTATGGCATATGTTCCAACCAACATCCCCTCCTGTAGTATCTGCACCTTTCTGTTCTGGAGATATTTGTTTGCTTCTCTTGTTGTAGCCAAACCTAACACGTTTGGCTTCTCTATTTCGAGTCTGTTTGGTACGGGGATTCCTGTTGCCCCTAGCACCATTTGAATCTTCTTTGTTTTGGCCCATCTGGCAAGTCCCTTTATCAGTTCTATGGTGAGCGCCGGCGTTAAAGCGATTTCTGAGATGACTGCGATCATGTCCTTGTCCTCGAATATTCTTATTGGAGCCTTAACTTCGCCTCCGTGGACTGTAACTATTGGAGGGAGTAGCTCTGAGTCCACGTATCCGACTTCGTGCATCTTTGACTCGGAAGCTATGTGAGATGCGACTATTAACCCTACCAATCCTATGTCTGGAAGGCCTACCACCATCAAGTTCTTCCTCTGCTCTATAGGCTTGACTTCGACGATCGACACCGAGTCGGTTTCAGCCATATCTATCACGAACAGAAAATTACTTACAAGAAGATATATCCTTTTCTGTTATATGGGATTTGTTGTCGTCTTCTATGCTGTTGTCTATTCGAGGTATATTGCTGGCCTGAATGGTAGCGCATTCTTTGCCTTGTTCTTTGGGTCGTAGATCTTCGGCTGGTTTGAATAGGCAATTTCCACTTCGGTCTCCGTTTCCCTCTCTATGTACTTGAGGTTTATCTGATATGTCTCGAATTCGCTGAATTCTTTGATTCTTCTTATTTCTCTGAATAGGTCTTTGTCTACCATATTCACGTGCTTTATCAGTTGAGGTATGTAGCTTAAGAGTTTCTTGTCCTTCACCTTAGTGCTTGCCCTCTTTATGGCCTCTTTTTGCGGCAGCCCTTCTTCTACAGCCGCCACATACTCTAACGCTATTTCAGTCAACTCTTTTGGTGCCACATATATGTACGTCTTCTTTGATGCTGTCTTAGTTATCTTCTGAATTTCCCTTATGTCCGATATGAGGTATTCCACGAGTCGGCTTTGGGTCTGTAGGGACATGTCTTCTTCGGAGAGGGTTAGAGAAGGCCAAGCTTCCTTCGAGACAAACGTCTTTCCCCCTATTTGATGCCACAGTTCTTCGCAGACGAAGGGTATAAATGGTGCTAACCCCTTTATCCAGTAGTCTGTGACTTCCTCGATTGTAGACTTCTCTGGTGTTTCCACCTGTCTGAGATACTTTCTTATTGAGTTTTGGATGTCAAAGAAGGCGATCTGGAATGCGGTCTTTGTCTTCATCGACTCCAAGTTTTCAGCTACTGAGACGATCATGTTCTTGACTTCCGCCAGCAGCAGCTTCTCGAATATTCCTCTCTCTCTTTCTACAGATTTTTTTCTGAGCTCTAGGACCATATCGTATAGGCTGTCTATCTTCTGTTGCATGAGTTTTGCAATATTTTCATTCCAGTCAGGGTCATCCATCTGTTCTGCGCCATAGATTAGAGATGCTCTGACCACGTCAGCACCATACTTCTCCATCTCCTTGGCTATCGTCGTGAAGATTCCTCTGGACTTTGACATCTTTTTCCCCTCTATTGTTATCATGCCGTTTACGCTTATTCCTTTGGGCCAATATTCGGGTGGAAATATTGCGGTATGCTGGTATAGGAAGAAGGTCAAATGGTTTGGGATCAGTTCTTTGGCTGAGTTCCTTAGGTCTACTGGATACCAGTAGGCGAAGTCTTCGCATACTCTGTTTATGACTTGGCTGCTTAAACCCGTCTTCTTCGAGATGTCGTTTATGTTCCCTTCCTTCAATAGGACGTAGTCAAAGAATTCTGGGCTCATCTGTTCGGGAAGTATTTCTCCTCTGTTCACATATTTGCTTACAATATAGTATGCCATGTATATTGTCGAATCGCTTAGTGTTTCAACTATCCATTCTCTGTCCCATGGTAGTGGTGTTCCCATGCCTGTCTTTCGAGTGCACGGCCAGTTGTTCAGCCAGTTGACTGTTGCAAGTATCCATGCTCTAGCTTCTTCTGGTAGAACCGTCATCGATTCAACATGTCTTCTGACTTTTTCTTTCCACTGTAGGTCACTGTAGTTTAGGAACCATTGGTCCCTCAAGATTTTGACTATACATCTTGTGCCACAACGGCATCTTACGACTTCTGGGAGATCGTAGATCCTGTCTCCTAGTCCCTCTGATATGAGTTCTTCGACGACTTTTGTCTTGGCGTCCTTGACTGCGAGTCCGCTGAGTTGTCCGCAATTTTCTTTCATGACTCCAGTGTGGAATTCTTTGCTGTAGATTATTTCTGTTGCTTTTTCGGCTTGCTTGTCTGCTTGGTCTCTAACGCCAAGCTGGTCGACTATCTCGATGGCTGGATATTCTCCGAAGCCTTCAACCTTTATTATTGAAATCGGCTTTATGCCTTTTATGATCTCCTCCAGATCTTCAGGCGGTGTTCTCTGGAGGTCTCTGAGTGCTAACCAGTCGTATGGTGCATGGGCAGGAACGCTGTATACGACGCCTGTTCCATAGTTGACGTCTACGAAGCCGGCTGGCAGTATTGGCACGCTCTGTCCTGAAAGGGGGACGGTGCATCTTCTGCCGACGAGCTCTGCTCCCTTCAATGCTTCGACGACTTCCACCTTCCTCTCTTGGTCGACGATCTTCTGCGCAAACTCCTTGGAGACTATCAGTGTTCTCCCATCCACTTTTGCTTTCACATATTCTCCTTCGGGGAGGATCCAGACGTTTGTTGCGCCATAGATTGTTTCCGGTCTGAATGTGGCTGCTGCCAAGAAGGCGTCTTCCATTTTGAAGTATACGATGTAGAATTCCTCTGGAGAAACTCCCTCGCCCTCTAGCCTGTCATGGTCTCCTGTTGGACTCTGGTCCGATGGACACCAGACCACAGGATGGGATCCTCTGATCACGTACCCCTTCGATCTGAGTTTTTGATACTGCCATTCTATGAACTTGCTAAAGCCTTTATTGTAGCTTGTTGTAAAGAATTCTCTACTCCAGTCTACAGACAGTCCAAGTTTCTGTAGTGCTGTCCTGCTGACCCTTGTATAGTATTCTGCAAGATTATATGGGGAAGTGAACTTTGGAAGCTCTTCTTTTGGTATGCCATCTATTTCCACGAAGGCCTTTATGACGGCAGGGTCTCCTTTCATCAGCCTGACTGATTGTCCTGCGACGGCCTCGCCTGTCCAATGCCAAGCGAATGGGAAGAGCACATTGTATCCTCTCATCCTCTTGTATCTTGCGAAGGCGTCGAGTCGGGTGTATGTAAAAGCATGTCCTATGTGAAGTGGCCCATTCATGTACGGAAATGGGGCGTTGACGAAGACCTTTGCCTGAGAGCGGTTCACTTCTGGCTCAAATATTCTGTGCCGAAGCCAGGCTTCAACCCATTTTTCCTCGAATTCTCTGTTCATCTCAGGTCACCGTCTTCAGATATGATTGTAGCGCCTCTTTTGCTTCCCCAGTTCTGTCGACGCGACCTCCTCCCCCTCTCCCAAATCTTCTATCTCCCCCTCCTGATCCTCCGACTGCTCCTGCAATGACCTTTACAACTTCGTTTGCATATATTCCCCTCTGCTGGGCATATTCTCCTGAGAAGACCACTATCTGTATGGCGTCTTTGTTTGGAATCAAGGCGCAGAATAAGAGGTTCGGCATCTGCTTTATGGCTTGACTACCTACCTCGATCTCCGTGCTCTCATCTAAGTCTGGGTCTACTGTAAAGTATACCGTTATCTCTGAAACTGGAACCGCTTTCTCCCTTATATATGATAAGCTCATCTCGGAAATCCTCCTTCCATATCTTTTTATCTTCTTGGACAATTCTTCCTTTTCTATGAGGATCTTCTGTATGGTCTCTGGGACCTTCTCTGGTGGAATGAGCAGCCTATTTGAGGCGTCTTTGATGATGTCGGATGCTACCTGCACCTTTTCAAGTGCGGCGTCTCCTGCTGCGAATATAATCCTTTCCACTCCATCCTGTATATGTTCGACCTTTGTTATCTTTATCAATCCTAATTCTCCAGTTCTCTCCATATGGGTTCCTCCACATGCTTCCACATCGTGGTCCGCGATCTTTACTACCCTCAGCTCTTTTCCTGGCACTGCTCCTCCCTGATATAGCCGATACCCATATCGCCTCTCCGCCTCAAGCCTAGGAAGTTCATATACTTCAACAGGCAGGTTCTCTCGCACGATGTTGTTGGCTACCCTCTCTATCATCTTGACTTCTTCTTCAGATATGTTCGCATAATGTGTTATGTCGAGTCTTGACTCTTTGACATCTTTCTGGGCTCCCGCCTGCCAAACATGTTCTCCTAATACCTTTCTTGCAGCTCCGTTTATTATATGAGTTGAAGTGTGATGTATGGAAAGCGCTAGCCTCCGTTCCCTGTCGACGTGCCCCTTCACTGGAACCCCCACAGGTGGTACATTGTCTACTTTGTGAACTATTACGCCACCTATTTTCGTGACATCCTTAACTTCTGCTTCTCCGTCTTCCCAGACGATCTTTCCCAAGTCAGAGAGTTGTCCTCCGCTTTCCGCGTAGAAGGCTGTTCTGTCAAGTACCACATATTTGTCATATGTGAATATCACATCTGCCTCGAAGTCGAAGAGCTTTGTGCTCTCATAGAAGAGCTTTCTTGTCGGAGGAACCCTTTCCCTGGCTATGATTTCCTCCAGTTCATCTGTTTCCTGCCTCTGAACTTTTGGTGCATGCATCTTGACGATCGAGGAGAAGAAGTCTGAAGGGACTTCAACATGTAACCCAAGCTCTGAAGCCTTTTCTTTGACCTGCAGTGGATGTATGCCATGGGATTCATAGAATTCTATTAGGGTGCTGTTTGGCACCGTCATCTTGTTGTTCTTCTTCAGCATCAGGAGGGTCTTTGACACGAACTCTATTTCCCTTTCCAGGGTTCTTTGATATTTTCTCGATTCGACGTCTGCCAATTTGATGATCTCCTCTCTGGACTCTCCCAGATTCTTGAAGTGTTGTGACCAGTAGTCGATTTGGTACCTCATAAGGTCTAGTAGTCGGTCCTCTCTCGAGAACTCTGTCAACATTCTGTAGACCCTTCTAAGTAGCATTCTAGCTAGGTATCCTGTCTTGGCATTGGATGGTACAACCCCTTCAGAGAACAAGAATGTTAGGGATTTTGTGTGATCAAGGATTGCCGAGAGCTTCTCGAAGGGTTCGATTGCTTTCTGATACTCTTCGAGGCTCATTCCCAGTCTTTCTGCCACGATTTTCCTGCTGTTCAGCATGAGTTGTGGGTGTTCGGTCTTGAATGCTCCAGAGAGTTTTCCCGTTTCGTATAGGATCTTTTCCTCGACTTCCACCCCTAGGGTTTCAGAGAACTTGTTCAGTAGAGGCCCAAATATGGCATGGAATGCGGTCGGTTGTCCTGTGCTCAGCCAAGCCCATCTCTCTATTCCGTATCCCGTGTCAACCGTCTTGACGGGTGTAGGCATCCAATTGCCGTCCTCCATCCTATAGCACATGAAGACCAAGGTTGAGATCTCGAGTCCATCGACTATCGCCTCTACTGCTGGTCCTGCATTTCCTCCACCTGACCAGAGGTGTTCTTTATAGGAAACCTTTTCACTCTTGACTCCGAATACTTCTGTTATTAGTTCATGATGGTAGGCGACAGTCTTATCCTTCCAGTACACGTAGTGGTCTGGGTAGTTGAAGGCATGAGCTCCTCCCATTTCGAATATCGTAAGATGTCTTCCTGATGTTATTCCCACGTTATCTATGTCTTCGAACCTCAAGCATGGCTGGCTTACAACAAGCGGGTTAGCTGGAGGCGGTATTTCGCCGTTTGTCACATACGGTTGGAAGTCTACGATGCTGGCTATTGTAACGAATAAGTCATCTCTCCACCTGGCTACGACAGGGTATGGGTCTATGACCTTGTGTCCTTTAGAATTGAAGAAGCTGAGGAAGGCTTCTCTTGTCTTGTTCAAGTCTAGATGGATCTTGGTGGGCGGATGGCCTATGAAGGTGTTTTCTACACATGGGCTTTCTCCACATGTTTCAGATGCTTCCTGTGACCAAAAGTAGGCTCCACATTTCTTACACTGCTGCCTGACGAACCTGTTTTCTCTGAAGTATTCTAGGTCGAACTCCTTGGGGTCAATGGACATTATGGTGATACCCACTTAGAAAGCGAATATAGTCTTTTCCATTCTGTTTGTCCAAGGTTGTGTGGGTGGAAAGGAAATATTTTAAATACTGGGTGAATTAGCAGGTATGCAGAGCTGATTTAAGATGGAGTATGTTTACGCGGCATTGATCTTGCACAAGCTAGGCAAGGAAGTGAACGAAGAAAATGTTTCTAGAGTGATTTCCGCTGCAGGCGTTGAACCGAATCAGGTGAAGATTAAGGCGCTCATAGCCGCGCTTAGCGAAGTAAATATTGATGACGCTTTGAAGACAGCTGCGATCGCTGCTCCTGTGGCGGCGGCGTCGGCTGCAGCTGCTGAAAAGAAGGAAGAAAAGAAGGAGGAAAAGAAGGAGGCTAAGAAGGAGGTTGTGCAAGAAGAAGCCGTTGAAGGGTTAGCCTCGCTGTTTGGGTAGGTCTAGCCATATCCTTTTTCTTTGAGTACATCGTATAATATTCTTGCCTTCGTCTCATATTTCTGTACGAGTTGTTTTATGTCGTCTTCTGACATGTAGTCGGAGTTTATCGCCAGATTCTGTGCTTCAAGATAGGCTTTAGCAAGTATTTCTCCTATTACGTCAGGAACGTAGTAGTGTGAGTTGACGGCTAGATTTTTTGCCTCCCAATATGAGGTCTGCAGGTCCCTTATGAACCGTTCTATGTCGAGCAATAGATCTTGTTCGGCCAGAGCTGTTCCATCCATTAACGCGTAGGCGATTGTGAGCCCTGCCTTTATGGGTTTTATGTTCAATCTATTCAGCAGTCCAGCCAGCTTGGGAGATATGATGTCTCCTTTTTTGGCGACTATCGTATCCTTCGCGATCCATATGCTGCCGCCGTCGATCTTCGTTGGCACATTTGCTTCCTTGAATTCACTGAGTACAGGTCCAGGGGCGAGTCCTGTGTTCCCAGATGGGATCGTTATTTCTTCTGTTACCATATCTCCTGCCTTAGCGGGCAAAGAAATCTTGTTCTTTGATAGGAATAGTGATAGCTCAAATGGGTTCTTGTCTGTGAATATTAGCAGTATCTGTCCAGAGAACTTGTCCACTAACTTGTCTACGCCTTTGAACTTTGCATCTTCGAGAGCCTTTAGGGCGACCCTGTTCTTTACAACCATGAATCTCGCCTCCTTCCTCAAGATCTTTCTTAGCATCATAAGCTGCACCGATCTCACCTTCTCGAGTCTTGAGAGGCACAGATATCTGTACTGTTTTGAGAGTGAAGTGATCTCTGAATACATGTGTTCTTTCTTGGGCGAATGTTTTGTCCTATTGCTCATTCTTTGGCACCTACTATCATGCTTAAGGGTCTTGACATTGTGAGCTTGATGTATATCTTCTTGATATTCCTCTCGCCTTGAGGCAGCCTTTTTTCTATTGCGCTATAGACTGCGAGGATGTTTTCGGCAACTTGATCTTCAGAGAGGTCTTCGCTGCCTACTTTGGCTGCTACTGACAGCTGGCCTCTTGTCCTCGCCCTCACAGACGACCTGAATCGTGCTATCAAATTTTCTATTGGAGCTGTTGACGGAACAGGTGTGGGCATTTTTCCGCTCGGGCCTAGGTATTGGCCAAGTGCTTTGCCAACTCTCGCCATCATGGTTGGGTCAGCGAAGAAGAAGTCATACTCTTTAGATATGCGTTTGGCCTCCTTCTTGTTGCCCTGTATTTTATCCAGTTGTTCTGGTTCTATGACAGCGTCTACCCCAGCCTTTCTTGCTCTCAGCGCAAGGTCGCCGCCGCATATGAAGCAGATCTTGGCTTGTTGGCCTGAAAAATGGGGGAGCTGTACTACCTCATTTATTGTCACATTCTGTTTTTTGAAGTCTATGTCTTTGAGTGCAAGAATTAACTCATATGATTGCCTAAAATTGCGTTTGGTCGCATTATTTTTTACAGTCTTGACCAAAGATGTGACCTGATTCTTGGTTATCAAATCTACTCACGGACAACTCATCCAAAAAATTAGCTCTTTTTAAGATTTCGCCTCTGTGTTCTCTGCCTCTATTTGTTGATCGTAGAGGCCTTTCTTAACCTCTTCAAGAACCTGTGGTGGTGGTTTGTTGTCGATCTTTATTCCCATGCTCATGCAGGAACCAAGGACCTCTCCTATGGCCGATTTTGTTGAAGTAGAATACGATTTCTGTTTACAGACATTCGCGACCTTGAGTAACTGTTTGAAGGTTATGTTTCCCACATAATCCTTTCCTGTTGTACTGGCTCCCTTGGGTATACCGGCCTCTTTTGCCAATAGGGCGGAAACGGTCGGTATACCCACTTTTATGTTGAATGTCTTGGTTTCTGTATCCACTTCGACGAATACTGGTACACGCATGCCCGAATATTCCTTGGTTATTTCGTTTATTTCCTTGACTATGGCGACCACGTTGACTCCAAGGGGGCCTAGTGCTGGGCCTAATGGTGGGCCTGCATTTGCCTCTCCGCCTGTTATTAGGACGTTGACGACCTTTTTTTCACCCATTTCAACCTACCTTTTGGAAGATTTTAGGTAACTGGAATCTACCGTCAAAGAGAGGGGGTAGGGGGCATCTAAAAGTATAACGGTGACCTCCATCTTGGATAGGTCAATCTTGGTGATCTTGGCTTTCATACCTTTAAAGGGTCCCATGACTATGTCCACTATCTCTCCTACGGCATATTCTGTTATGGCTGGCTTCTTGATTAGTAGCTTGTCGAAGTCCTCGATCTTGAGAAGACCTGGAACCAACTCTTTCACATGCTTTATGCCTGATATCGCTTCTCTGACGTCCTGTCCACTTCTCGCCTCCACTATCAAGTATCCTTTTTGGGAAGTGAGGTAGATTATGGTGTAGACTTCGTTCTTGTTTAGGACAGCGTTCTTGTAGATGAAGTTTGCTGTATTCTCTTCTTGACCTCCTGTTGTTCTTATTACGAAGAATTGATTGTCCATTGGCATCTTATCTCCATCCTAGTGTTAGAAAGCTTGCTATCACTTTGACTATGAAGCCTATTCCTCCAACGGCAGCGACCCCTATCAGGATCAGCTTGAGGTATAGTTTGAACTCGACAAATGTAGTCTTCTTGGTCAGCCTAATTGTGCTGATCATCGATTTCAGAGAACCTTTTATGTTCATGGCGGCCACTGCACATAAAACCCTTCTTCTACATGTTATTATATCTTTAAGAATTCTATAGAGTATCTATCAAAGAAGGCGGTCAGATTCTTATATTGTCTTGAGGAAAGGCCTTTTCTGTCAACTAACGCTTTAGGCTTGCCAAGTAGGCTTCTTTCGAACAGTGATAATAGTACCTTATCATCTATTGTATCTACTAGAGAATGCTTAGAAGCGATGTGGCCTAATGCCACATCATGTTTTCTTAGGTAATTCGAAAAAGCTGGAGCATAGTGTCCACCACCGAAGCCGACGAACGCATCTGTCTTATTTGGTTCTATGCTCGTGGTCATCAGCAGGGTTTCCGCAATCTTCTCAGCCAGCGCCTCATCTCGCCAATGTGCTTCATCGCTGCCGATTTCGACAAAGAAGAGTGGTGCATTCTGCTCAGTTGGCCCATGGTGTGTGACCTCCATTGAGAGAGTCATATTTTCTCCAACAATATTTTGGCATGTAGCCAGTAGATTTCGGTAATATTGTGACATATACCATGGGTTCGTGTAGGCCACATGCTTCGGTGTTCCCCCTAGCCTTGCCTCATCCAAGAGGTTGCCTGTGGGATGTACAGTTAGGGAGTTGACGGTCTTCTCGCTCTCATGCCTTGAAAGAACGATTATTAGATCTGATTGATATGGGAGAAGTATCTGGTCTATGGAGACACTATCTACGTTAACATATAGTAGTCGAAATCTTCCTTTTTCGTAGACTGCTTTGCCGCAGAAGATTTTGCCTGTGTCCTCTAATCCGAATTTTTCGATCACTTTGCCTGCTATGTTTAAGCCGGCTGGATCATGTGAGGATGCTATGAAGTTCATCTTCAAATGTTGATTTCACTTTTTTCCAGGAGCAGAAGGCATAAGATCGCCTTTTGTACATGCAGCCTATTCTCTGCTTCGTCGAAGACAGCCGAATTCCCCCCGTCTATCACATCGTCTGTGACTTCTTGATTTCGGTGTGCTGGCAGGCAATGCATAAAGATAAAATCGCTTTTTGCATGCTTGACTAGCTCACGGTTAACCTGATACTTTGGAATGAATACTCTTAGTCTGGTCTCCTGTTCCCTTTCTGCGCCCATGGACACAAATGTGTCTGTATATATGATATCTGCATCGGTGACCGCCTCTTTGGGGTTGTCTATGATAGATACTCTTCCCCTGGTCCTCTTGGCCACTTCTAGTGCGAAGTTGACGGCTTCTTGCTTTGGTCTATATTGTGGAGGGCATGCGACGGTGACCTCCATCCCCATAAGGGCTCCTCCTACAAGCAGGGTGTTACACACGTTGTTTCCATCTCCAACATATGCGAGCTTTACACCCTCTAGTCTTCCCTTTTTCTCTTTTATGGTCTGGAGGTCTGCGAGAACTTGGCAGGGGTGGTAGAGGTCAGATAGACTGTTTACTACTGGAATTGAAGCGGCTCCAGAAAGTCTTACGATGTCCTCGTGTGAAAGCACCCTGGCCGCTATGATGTCTGTGTAGCGAGATAGGACTTTGGCTGTGTCTTCGATTGTTTCTCCCCTGCCAAGTTGGAGTTCGCTTGAAGTTAGGTCGATGCAGTGTCCTCCAAGCTCATGCATGGCTTCGTTGAAGCTCACCCTCGTCCTCGTGCTAGGCTTCATGAAGATTGAGGCTAACGTTTTATGTTTGAGGAGGATTGGGTAGACGCCTTTCCTCCTCTTCTCTTTCAGTCTTATCGATAAGTCTAGAATCTCTGCAACTTCTTCTCTGGAAAGTTCCATCAAGGATAGTAGGGATCTTCCTTTGAGCATCTTGTCCACATATACGCGTCTTCCAAAATTTAAAAGGCTTTAACTTGATGGAAAGAGTAGTTCAACGATCCTTTCGGGTACGAACTCTTCTAGGTCATCATATTCTTGGCCTGTTCCAATATATAAGATCGGCTTCTTTGTCACATATGTTATGGATATTGCGTTTCCACCTTTGGTGTCCGCGTCTGTCTTGGCTAAGATAACGCCATCAAAATCTGTGTATTTGAGGAATTCTTTGCTCTGTGATACTGCATCGTTTCCTGCAAGCGCGTCTCCAACGAAGATCTTAAGGTCAGGGTTGACGACTCGGACGATCTTCAAGATCTCTTCCATAAGGTTCTTGTCTGTCTGAATTCTTCCAGCTGAGTCTATTAGGACCACGTCCACCTTATGGCTTCTTGCAAAGATCACTCCATCTCTTGCCACAGCTGCCGGGTCTGCACCATATCTTTGCTCGATCGTTCTTAAGCCGAGTCTGCTGGCGTGTTGTTTCAATTGTTCTATCGAGCCTGCTCTGTGAGTGTCGCCACAGACAACCACCAGCGAGAATCCCCTTTTCTTGTACAGATTGGCTATCTTTGAAAGTGTAGTGGTCTTGCCTGTGCCGTTTATTCCCAGAAATAGTATTACAAAAGGTGTCCCCTGCCTCCTCTTTTCTTCAGCCTTCTTGATGATGTCTATCTGAGGGGCTTCCTTGAAGACTTCGAGAATCGATTGTCTAAGGCTTTCTCTGACAAACTTCTTTATCTCAGATGATGGCACCTTTTTTCCCAATATTCTAGCCTTTAGTTTTCGCGTTATCTCCTCGGCGACTTCGTATGCCACATCGCATTCTACAAGCGACAGTGTCATCTCGTTCATTAGAGGATCCAGTTCCCTTTCAGAGAGTTCCTTTGTAGAGAGTGTTGAAACTATTGAAGAAAACGTGTTCCTTAGTCTTTCAAACAACTACTGTTCACTTTGTCTTCTTCTTAAAGTGTTCTCAACATCGGCTCTTAACGTTTGCAGTGCGTAGGCTGCTTGTTGTCTCTGTTGGCTCAGATCGCCTAATGCTGTCCTGATCTCCTTCTTTCTGTCTTGTAGAAATATCTGCGCATTCTGTAATGTCTTCTCAACTACTATATTGTATCCAACGTTTACCAAGACTTTCTTGGTGATGTTTATTTTGCTTGATGTGTACATTCCTCCGCCGATATATACCATTGTGTCAAGATCTTTACCCTTTGACAGCTCCGATATTGTCTCTTCTGCGTTCTGTATATCATTTAGGGTTGTGACTGCCATGCTTTCTCTATTCGCCAGATCCTCGAGGTATTCTTCAAGGTATCTCATCTGTATTATCTTCGTCTGAAGTTCTTGTTCTATGTCTTTATCTGTCTTTGACATGTCCCGAGCAAGGCTAGTTTAAGGAGGATGGTTAAAAAGCGTTTTCGAATGGTTTTATTTGAAGATCATGGATAAGCTCATCAATTCTGAGCCATTGGTCAGGTTTCCGACCACAATGCCTTTTGAGTTCCCAAGTATTCCAGATGTGACGAAGGGGACTCCGTTGTTTATTGTGCAGGGCACGACTTCAGTCTTCAGTATGGACCTCATCTGCTGGATTTCTTTTTCTGTTGTCAGTGGGTGAACTATCGCCCCAACATTTGTTGGGAAGATGAGAGCGCCTACAGTAACATAGCCTGCCACATTCATTCTATCCACTGGAACGCCAAATATGTCCTGAGCCAGTTTGATCTGTGGTGTTGACAAAAGGTTTGATGCGACCGCGCCAAAGTCGTTGACGGCAATTAGGTTTCCTATGGCCGTATAGTTTGAAGGGAATCTTTCCACAGTCAAGCCGGTCTCCGCCCTTAAGCTTCTTATCTCTTCTTCTTCAATGAATCTGGATACAAGTATGCCGTTGCTGTTCATCGCTATTAGGGGACCAAGAATTCTAAGTCCAGCCACAGATGTTCGAACATACTTGGCCTTTATGAAGGATGACAATTTCTCGGCTTTTGTTGAAGCTAGCCCCTTCGGGATTAGGAGGGTTTTCTCATTACATTTGAGAAATATTCCTATGTTGCATGATCTGTAAATGTTGAAGACGTTTATTTCCAAATGATATCACATGCTTTTGTACGCTACCGTCGTCCTATCCATCAGCTACATCATCTCGTTTGGGGAATAGATTCTGCCACAGTACTTGCAGCGGAGGAGTGGAGGCTCCCTAGATGGCACATAGAACCTTGTCTTCATATTCTCGCCTGAGTTTGTTATACAGTTCGGGTTTGGGCACTTGAACATGCCTACGAATTCATCCGGAACCTCTAGAGGCCTCTTCTCGACAACCCTGTAATCTTTTATGATGTTGACTGTGGCGTGAGGTGTGATCAGCGATATCTTGTTTGTTGTTTCAGGAGATAGGTACACGTTCTCTATCTTTATTATATCCTTCTTCCCATACTTCTTGCTTGGCACGTTGATTGCTACAGTAATGATTTTGCCTTCTGTACCGTCTATGCCCAATATTGAGAGGACGTGAAGTGCTCTGCCTGCCTCTATGTGATCTATGACGGTTCCGTCCATTATCTTCTGGACTATAAGCTCTTTTTCGGACATCTGTCCCAGCACTTACTCGTAATCATCCCATATATTTTTATTTTGACCTATCCTATCTTCTGGTGATATGGCTCAGGCTAATCCGTTAAAGAATAAAGACATTATCCTAATAAAGGACCTTTCTAGGACAGACCTAGAATATCTTTTTGAGAGGGCGGATCGGATAGAAATGATATCTGACAAGGAGCGCATGCATCTGCTCGATGGCAAGATTTTGGGGTACCTCTTCTTTGAGCCGAGTACGAGGACGAGGTTAAGCTTTGAAGCAGCCATGCTGTGGTTGGGGGGGCGTACACTGGGTTTCGCGGAGCCGAGGGTTTCTTCAATAGAAAAGGGTGAAAGTCTCGCTGACACGGTGAGAACGGTGGAAAACTATGTCGACATCATCGTCATGAGACATTCTAGGGATGGTGCAGCCAGCTTCGCTGCAGAAGTGGCGCGTAAGCCTCTAATCAATGCAGGCTGTGGTACCGAAGAACATCCGACTCAGGCGATGATCGACCTTTACACTATCATGAAGGAAAAACATTCGATTGATGGCTTGAAGATAGGGTTGCTTGGCGACCTAAAATATGGCAGGGCTGTCTATTCGTTGCTTTATGGGCTTTCGATGTTCGATGTCGAAGTCAAGCTGATCTCTCATCCCGTACTTAGGGTGAGACGTGAAATATTCTTTGACCTAGAAAAGGGGATGCGGATATCTGAGCACGACAACGTGGAAGAAGTCTTGTCTGATCTGGACGTACTCTACGTAACCAGAATACAAAAAGAACGTTTTCCAGACCCCGCCGAATACGAGAGTGTCAAGAGCTCGTATGTGGTGAGCCTTAGAATGCTTCAGAAGGCAAAAGATGACCTGATAATCCTTCACCCATTGCCTAGAGTGGATGAAATTTCACCAGAGGTTGACGATTCTCCTTACGCTGTATACTTTAGGCAGATGCTTAATGGGAAGATACTGCGGGCGGCGCTGCTGGCCTCCATATTAGGTGTTGACTTCTGATAAGGGGAAAAGGAAATAACTGGCCACTATCAACATACTATGTGTGATGAGACTAATCTGCACTGAGGGTAGGACACGCCCAATGAAGAAATGCATCTCATCTGAATTGGAGGTTTAATTGTGAAAGGGTATCTTCCAGATGTGTCATCCTTTCCGATGGGAGGAACATATTTAAGAAACCTGTTTTCCGACATGTACAAAGTGAGCAGGGGTCGCCTAGCCTGGTCAATGGCGCGAGGCTTAGAACCTCGTCCCGTAGGGGTTCGTGGGTTCGAATCCCACCTCCTGCACCAGATTCTTACGATGGTGAAATTAGGCTTCAAGCTGTTTCATCAAAGTCATTTCTTGATTGAAGTTTAAAATATCTCTATAATTGAAGCTAGGCTCATGAAGATTCAACTGATCGGTCTAGGCAACGTCGGCAAGAGTCTGCTTGAGCTGATGCATAAGAATAGAGAAAATCTAGATTCGCTCGGTATTAGACTTGACGTCGTCTCTGTTTCCGATTCAAAGGGTACAGCCATCGATGAAAGAGGCCTTAAGATAGACGAAGTCCTAGAAAACAAGAAAGGTGGCTGGGTGGAATTCGACAAATACGTCAAAGGATATGGTGCGCTTGAAGCGATCAAGGACGTCAAAGGTGATGTCGTAGTCGAGCTGACGCCTTCCACCTTAAGCGGAGAACCAGGGCTTTCACATATCAGCCGTGCTCTGAGTGAAAGAAAGAATGTTGTGACAGCAAATAAGGGCCCTTTGGTTGTAGCATTCAAAGATCTGATCGAGAAGGCCAAACAAAATAACGTCAAACTACTTTATGAGGCGACAGTGGCGGTGCATGTTCCGGTGTTCTGCCTTCTCGATTCATGTTTTATCGCTGATGAAGTCTTGAAGGTTGAAGGAATATTGAATGCGACCACCAACTTCATAATAGGGGAAATGGAGGCTGGAAAGAGCTTTCAAGAAGCATTAGATTATGCGATAAGGTCGGGATGGGCTGAAACGAACTTTTCCGACGATGTAGATGGTGTTGACGCAGCAAGAAAGGTAGTAATACTTGCTAACACATTATATGGCATCGATGCCAAACTTGATGATGTAAAGGTTCAAGGGATAAGGGGGATCGAGCCGATGATAAAGCAGGCTGCTCAAGAGAACAAGAAGGCAAAACTTGTCTGTGAAATATGGAGAGAAGGAGATAGGGTGCACATGAATGTGGCTCCGAAACTCGTACCTTTGGATGATCCACTTTCGACCGTCAACCATGGAAGTATGGGTTTAAGGTTCACCTTCAAGACATGTCAAGAGGTGTTCACTTCAGCCACGTTTACAAGTACCAGGCAGACAGCCTATGCGGTCTTAAACGACATTTTAAAGATAGCAGAATCTGATTGCAGCTGCCTGTAGGAAAAATGTGGCGGGCCCGGAGGGATTTGAACCCACGATCCTTGGCTCCGAAGGCCAATGCCTTATCCGTACTGGGCCACGGGCCCGAGCTGTCATGCTCTATTGTTAAGTTCGGTCACCAACTACCCTACTTATGTTTTTATCGAATGGCGGGTAAATTATTCCCTTTTCGGATATTATTGATTTCACGAATGTCGGCGGTGTCCTATCGAAGACGGGATTATATATTCTGACGCCTCTTGGAACTATCCTCTTCCCGCCGACTACCGCAACTTCTGTCGCCTCCCTTTCTTCTACTGTGACCGCGTCGTGGGTCGTGTGGAGGTCAAAGGTTGAGGCTGGTGCGGCAACATAGAATGGTATCTTATGCTCTTTAGCTAAGACTGCGATCTGGTAGGTTCCTATCTTGTTGAAGACGTAGCCGTCGGCTGTGATTCTGTCGGCTCCTACGATGACTTTGTCAACCATTCCTTTCTCCATAAGATATCCGACTGCCGTGTCCGCGACCACCGTCACAGGTATTCTATCACGTGCAAGTTCCCAAGCGGTCAATCTTGCTCCCTGCTGTGCAGGCCTCGTTTCTGTCGCGATCACGTATAGGCATTTGCCTTTTTCGGCAGCTACCCTTATTGGGGCGAGGGCTGTGCCATATCTGATTGTGGCCAGTTCTCCTGCATTGCAATGTGTGAGGACTGTGTCGCCGTCTTCTAGGAGTGGTTCTCCATTTTCTCCGATCCTTCTGCTGGATTCTTCTTCAGCCTTCATGATCTCTATAGCCTTTCTGATCGCCTCAGATTTCATCGAATCGATGTCCTCTTTTGACCGCATGGCTTCATAGATTAGTTGAACGCAGTACTTCAGATTGTATGCCGTAGGTCGAGCATTCGAAATGTATTCGGAAGCTCTTGAGACTTTCTCAAAGAATTCTTCCTTCGATTGGGCTTCAATGTCACGTGTGAAGAGGGCTAAACCGAATGCTCCGACTACACCTATAAGTGGTGCTCCTCTAACCTGCATCTGTGAGATTGACCTGAAGCAGTCATCGATATTCTTGAGGTTAAGATATCTGACCTGCCCTGGAAGTCTCCGTTGGTCTAGTATCCTAAGGTCCTCCCCTGTCCATTCTATGTGATCCATTGCACGTCCAAGCGTATCTTAATAAGTGTGAGAATTTAAACCTAGAGTCCAGAATGAACTTGGAGCAACTGTACCTTGTCATCGTCTTGTCCGTTGCCTGCTTCGTCATCACCTATTTATCGATCGCTTTGTCGATCACATTACTCAAGAAGGGAGGATTTCTTGTGGAAGACTTCCACAAGAAGGATAAGCGACTTGTGCCTAGGCCTGCTGGGCCGGCGATCTTCGTCGGCGTGGCTTTACCATTGCTCTCGCTTTTCTTTAGCACCTTAGAAATAAGGTATTTGGCTGTACTCTCTTCTGTCTCCATAATCTTCTTGATCGGTCTGATAGACGATTTTAGGGTCTTGAGTGGTAAGCTGAAGATGACGTTGACGGCCCTCGGCTCTCTCCCTCTGCTTGCTTTCGGCGTCTACGATCCCCACCCCGTTTTTCCAATCTTTGGCCCCACGAGGCTGACATTGGTGTATCCATTGATCGTTCTTGCCACTATACCGGTGGTGGCCAACGCGGTGAACATGATAGACGTCTACAATGGAACCGTAAGCGGGGCCGCTGTACTTCTTGCTCTTTCTCAGATATTTCCTCTGATATTGTACGGGCGCTTGGGGGACGCTATCCTCCCTCTTCTCCTACTCTCGGCTTCTCTTGCCTTCTATCTATTTAACAGGTATCCTTCGAAGATCTTCGCCGGAGACTCAGGTAGTCTCATGTTGGGTGCGCTTTTTGGAGCCTCAGCCATAGTCACGAGAACCGAGATTCCTTCGTTGGTTGCTTTTGTTCCTGCGATCCTCAACGGCTTCTATATTCTCGCAAGTATTAGGGGGATAATCGAGCATAGGTCGATAAGAGCCAGGCCTGTCTACTTGAATGAAGAGGGTCTTTTGGTCTCGTCGAAAGATAGGGCTGCTCCAATTACCTTGGCTCGTCTGATCGTTGCCGACGGCCCTCTGCCTGAAAGGAAGGCTGCTTTGAGGATGAGTTTGCTTTTTGCCTATAGTATGCTGCTGGCGATCTTGACGTCTTTGCTGATCAAGGGTTGAAGTATATGAGGAACTTCATCTACCTTGTTCTTCTTGTAACCTTCTCTTGGGTCAGTTTGCTGCTATTGACCTACTGCATCTTCATTCTCATTGTTCCTCTTCCGCCGATTTCAGGCGATCTTTCCGGTCGAATGCTCTCTGGTGTATTGAAGGTCTTTCTTTCAGCGGTCCTGTTTCTGGTCTGGTTAGCATCCCTGCTGGCGATCAGAAACTATATAGCGAAAAGGAGTGTCCTCAGCTAGAGAGGCTCTCTTCCCATTTCCTCCTCTTTTTTTCGTATGTGACCCTATCATAGACGGCGTCTGCTGGTGTACCCATGACGACTGTGTACGCTGGCACATCCCTTGTTACAATAGCTCCCATTGCTATAACGCTACCTCTTCCGATCTTGACACCTGCCTTGATGACCGCTCTCGCTCCGATCACAGCACCTTCTTCGACGACAACTCCAGCCATCTTCTTGCTTGGTGGATATGGATCGTTTGTGAAGACTACAGCTGGCCCTATGAAGACATTGTCTCCTATTACAGTGAGTGGAGGGATATAGGTTAATCCTTCAATTCTAACCCTATTTCCTATTCTCACGTTATAGTCGACGTGGCATAGTGAACCGATCATGACGTCGTCTCCGATCACGGTATTGTCTCCAACATACGAAAAGTGCCATATCTTGACGTTCTTTCCCATTTTGACGTTTTTACCCACGTAGTTGACCATGTTGGCCAATTCTATCTTGAATTCACTGTCCTGTTCTTCCTCTATTTTACTGTTTTTGTTCACAGTTCTAGGTATATGGCGGCTCCAAGCTTGTTTGATGTCAGCGCGGCTTGAGCGACCTTAGTCGCCTTCACGCCATCTTCTCCACTGACTTCAGGCTGTCTTCTCTCTTTGATGCATTCTATGAAATGCCTGAGTTCTATCGTAAGTGGTTCCTCATATTTGGTTCTTGGAACATCTGTTCTGTCCTCAAGATCTATCTTTATTTCTTGAGTTATGAAGTCTAGGGAGATCAGACCATTTTCTCCCACAATTTCGAGTTGCCTGAGCTTCCGTGGGGTTATCCAGTTCGATATTATCAGCGATGACCTCTCTTCTGGAAAGCCTAGTGTTAGGGCGGAGACTCTTTCTCTATCTATTCCGAACCTTCCTGTTCGCGCGAATACTATTGTCGGCTCTTTTTCGAAGAACCACCTTGACAGGTCGATGTCATGTATTGTCGTATCCAAGATCACGCCGACATCTAATATGTGAGCTGGCCATCTATTCTCTCTTGTGAATATCAAGTATAGGGGGGCGCCTATTGTTCCATTAGCTACCAGTCTCTTGGCTTCCCTCATCGCTGGATTGAATCGTTCTATGAATCCGACTGTCAAGATCACCTCGTTCTCTTTAGCTTTCCTAAGTAGAGTTTCTCCCTCCTGTACATCGTATGTGAACGGTTTTTCGACTAGAAGGTTTTTCTTTTCTCCGATAGCCTTTAAAGCCACCTGAAAATGTGTTCGAGTTGGGGTGCTGACGATTACGCCGTCGAGGTCTCGTCTTAGGAAGGCGTCCACATCCGTGTACCCTTCAACTCCATACTTCCTCGAATTGTCTCTAACCCTCTCTTCGCTTATGTCACATATTGCGTCTAAGGCCCTGAGTTCGCTCAATACTCTTAAATGATTCTTGCCCCATCCGCCCAATCCGATGACCCCTATCTTGATCTCGCTCACTTCAAGTCAACCTTGATGGGGTTAAGGTCGCTTTAATAACTGTAACTGTCTGATTTCTTCCTTGGACGTGGCCTTTTACTTCTTCGAGGTCTCCTTTTGAACAGGCTATTATGAAGGTTGGGTTTCTGACCGTCGAAGTTGTGAGAAGTCTCCTCCTTGAGAGTTCCTTCATGGAAAGGGGTTGTACGTCTACAAAGACGTCTTGGAGCAAGGATGCAAGCTCTGAGAACGATCTGTCGACATCTTGTCTGACGTGATAGTTACTTTTGCTCCATAGGACGATTATCCGAGCTCTGCTCGGTCTTACGTTGAGTTCTTTTGTCAATGCTTTGACGTAGTTTAAGAGGTTCTTCGGGTAGCTTTCAACTACCCTTATGAGGGTGCTGGTGTAGCTTTTAAGCTGTGTTCCCCTCCTTGTTGTATTGTAGATCAGGTTCAGGTCTGTGTAATTGGCGTAGAGGTCATCATAATATGGGCTATCTTCTGGTAGGTTCTTTGCCTCAGAAAACGTGATCATCTGGGAGGCATAATAGGAAAACTTTTCAAGAATTTTGTTGAAGAACATTCTCTCTGCATCATCCATATTGGATGGTTGGATCTTTTTTCCGATTATGTCACTGAATATTTCTATGCTGTCTCCTATTCTCCCAAACGTTCCTGCAAAGTTGGTTCTGTCGTCGAAGAATGGGGGCAAGAACACGATGCCATATTCATCATCTGTTCGGTTCACATATTCCTGAACGGTCCTAACTACCTCTTTTTGCCCATTTTGTCCCAGCGGCGCCCAGAAGACTAGAACCGAACCTTTCGGTAGAAGCGGTGATATCTCCTTCAGTGAACGTTCATACTGATGTTGGATTTCTGTTATATCACATCTTATCTTCGGGCAGAACAGTATGATCTCCGAGGTTGATATTGCCTCTTCAAAGGAGGCGATTCCTGTCAGGGATTCTTCTTCAAAGAACTCGTCAACCGTCCTGTTTCTCGAGAAATCTCTTCGGTGAAACTTCATTGGCGAGTTGAGTCTTTCATCTATTATTGTAGTCTCGCACCCTTTTTCCGAGAACCTTAGAGCCATGTCATATCCTTCTGCGCTCAGTCCATAAACTGTAAGCCGTCTCTTGCCCCACGACATCAACAAATTTAATACCTCAACTATTATATAGTTTTGTGCTAAAAAGATGAAGATATGGATTGACGCTCTAACCCCTAAGCAGGCCCTCTTCTTCAATGTCGTAAAGGAGTGGTTGACTAAGAGAGGACATGAGGTGTTTTCTACTACTAGAGCTGGCTATGGTGCATCAATGCTTTCCTCCATCACAAGATATGATCTTGTTGTCGTGGGCCGTCATGGTGCCACAAGATATGAGAAGCTCATTGAAAGTTCGAAGAGGGTGAAAACACTCTCCAAGATCGTTTACGATAAGAAGTTTGATGTGGCCTTATCCTTTTCTTCGCCTGAATGCGCAAGAGTCTCTTTTGGCCTCGGAATTCCACACGTGAACTTCAGCGACAGTCCTCACGCGGTCCAGGCATCAAGACTCACTGTGCCTCTTTCGAGGACGCTCTTTACCCCGTGGATCATCCCTAAGAGGGTCTGGGTTCAATATGGTATCAGGAGAGAAGATGTTGTCCAATACAGAGCGATCGATGCCTCAATCTGGCTTAGAGGTTGGATTTTCAAAGACATGCGGAAAGAGCTGCATCTGAAGGATAAGCCGACTATTACAATAAGAATGCATGAAGAGCATGCGTCCTATCTACTGGAAGGTGGAAGTGGGCCTTTGGATGTAATAAGGAAGGTTACAGAAAAATATTCAGATGAAGCGAACATCGTGATACTTTCCCGCTATGGGCACTGGCATTCGGATCTTAGAAGGGAACTTGGGAAAAAAATACTTGTCTTGGATTCTGCTGTTGACGGACCAAGCCTGATCAAGTCCTCGGATGTGTTTATAGGCATGGGTGGCACCATGAGCCATGAGGCTGCCCTGCTCGGTGTGCCTGTGATCTCAGCTTATCCGGGGGAGGCGACTCTGATCGAACGTTTTCTGATGAGGAGAAAGCTGATCTTTCGACCTTGTAGTGTGCAAGAGTTGATGAAGGTTCTAGATCGCTTTCTGCGAGAAAAGAGGGTTAGGTGGGGCTTTGGAAGACGGGCGGTCAGCTTATGGAAGTTGATGGAAGACCCTGAAGAGAAGGTTGCATCAAAAATCGAGGATGTTGGAAAAAAAGTTTAAACCTGCCACGTTAAATGGAGAGATCATTAGCCCGGTGGTGTAGAGGTCAAGCATAGCGGGCTTTGGACCCGTTGACACCAGTTCGAATCTGGTCCGGGCTATCAGAATCAATTTCTGATTCAAAATGGATTTTGCTCCCCGAGAATGTCTAGGAAATCCTCAAATGGGGGTCTCTTTGTTCCAAGTTCTAGGTCTTATCGTTGGATGCGATAAAGGCATGTAATCGGCTGATGAAGGTTAAGAAGCGATGTTGCATGAATAAGTCTTCAGAGGGGATTAAGTCGTCAGAAGAAAGACCTGTTTCTTAAAGGCCAAATGATAGAGCCTCAGTCCTTCTTGTGGTTGACGATCATCCATGAATCTTGGCTAAAGCCGAAACTGGATAGTAGAGAGGACAAGGCTCAGTTACCTCATTATGGCTCTTTATCCCTTTTTTGGTACACTACTGCTATGTGTTGATGGTGAATCTTAATTCGCGTTCTCTTAGATGGAAAGATTGGTTTTGGAATGAGATTGGAACATGATCAGTCAAGTATGTGGTTTTCTAATCGAGTGTAGAGCTTCTGCAAGTGTAGGCCCTAGGTTCTATGTCTATGTTTGAATTGCCGGCTGATAGAGTGCTGATACGAGGTCTGCTATGTCTACGGCGGCCTTGGACACCTTGAGGGTATAGTCTGCCAAGTGACTGAAAAGTTTCTGTTCTTTTGTCATCTGTGATAGAGTTCTGCTTATTTCTTCACATTTAGCTGCCACCCCTTTCACGTGACCTCTGTCTCTTCTGAGGACAGCCGTTAAGGACCTGTCGTAGACTTCTAGAACAGTTTCCAGTACCTTTCTGAAATAGAGTATGTCGGTGGGTCTTAGGCTCTTGGCTTCCACTTCCTTGAGTTCTTCAGAGATGCTTGCTGTGAGGTCTCCGACTGTTTCCATAAAGTAGGCTGCCATCCTCCTATCCATTGTCTCGATTGGCGAAATATTGTACTGTGCAGATAGCCTAGGGTGCACGAGTATCGTCCTTAGGAGTCTTATTAGGAGGAAGTACTGTCTGTCAAGTTCGTTTTCTCTTCTGGCGATGCTGTCCAAGATCTTCCTGTCAAGGTCTTGTTCAAGCGCCCTGCCTATGTCCATGATCATATTCTTTGAAATAAAACTCATTCTAGAGAATATGGCGTCTGGAGATAGTTCGCTTGGGTCAAGAATAAACTTTATGGTCATCTTGTCGTGGGATTCTTCTATGATCTCTAGGCCCACGAGTTTGGAGACCGCCTCTCTGATCCCTTCTCTCTCTTCGATGTTAAGTGAATCCTTTGATATGACTTCAATCAATGTGTATCCAAGTAGATAGGCTCCGATGACGTTTTCGGTGACCTCAGTGGGTTTGTCGTGTTCGAAAAAGCATGTTATCTTGCTGGCTGGCTCCTCCTTCTTGAATGGATAAATCAATAGTGTTCCATCTTCTTTCACTTCTAGGCTTAATGCCGCCCCTTTGGCTATCGTATACTTCCTGCACCACTCTTTTGGTAGGGTGGTGAACAGTGTTCCCTTCCCTGTCTCTTGCACCTTACGGATTTCCATCACCGTAAAATGGAGTTCTTGGGCTTAAAGAACTTATTCGGCTTTGGCCTATTTCCCTTCTAGAAAGTTCATGTTATCGTTTGTCAGAAAGTTTGTCCTTTATCCTCTCAAATAGTCTGTCATATGGGACTTTTTCTTCTTCTCCGCTTTCAAGATCTTTTAAGATGCAACTGTTCTGTCTGTCTTCTAGGGGGGCGACGATTATCGTGTACTTGAAATGTTTAGATGCGTAGGCCAGCTGTCTTTTTAGGTCTCTCGAGTATAGGTCTGTGACTGAAGCGTATCCTCTTCTTCTCAATTCTGAAGTGATGCTCTGTGCCTTTCGCTTTAATGCTTCTCCTGCATATGCAACATAGACTTCTTTTCTCTTACCTTGGCCTGCTGTCTTCTCTTGTTCTAGAACGATTAGCAGTCTCTCTACTCCCCCGGCTACTCCTGTGGCAGATATATCGCTTCTTCCGAAGACCTGCATTAGCTTATCGTATCTCCCTCCACCTGCGAGGGCTAACTTGCTGAGTGAGTTGTCGTAGAATTCGTAGACGACTCCACTGTAGTAGTCTATGCCTCTGACTATTCCTAAATTGACTTGGAAATTTCTTATTTTTCTTGACTCAAGTTCCTCTGTCAGGTTCCTCAGGTCATCTGTTTCCTTTAGGCCAAGTTTCTCTAGCTCTGTTATGGTGTCCTGACGTCTTCCTATGATTTTGCTTATGGAAAGAGCCCTCTTTATCTTCTCCTCGCTGAAGCCTTTCGAAGTGTATTCGGCTAATAGTTCTTTCTCACTCTTTTTTGTTGTCTTATCTAGCATTCTCAGGAGTTCGTTGATAGCCCACTCCTCTTTCACATCTAGTATTTTCGTGATGTATTCTTCCACCACTTTTCTGTCGTTTACTTCGACAAGGATGTCCTTTAATCCCACTTTGTTGAAGTATGTGATGGACAGGTCTATGATTTCGGCGTCTGATTCTATGTGTGGTCTGCCATATATTTCTGCATCCCATTGGTAGAACCATCGATATCGTCCATGCTGCGGTTCATCGTATCTCCAGACGCCTGAGAATGATCCTATCTTTGTCGGAAACTCCAGGTCTCTTCTTGAGGCAACATATCTGCTTATTCCGACGGTGAGGTCAAATCTTAGGCCTAGATCCCTTTGGCCTTTATCCTTGAAACAGTATATTTCATCCACTATTGAGGGTCCGCTTTTGGTCTCTAATGTGTTCAGGTTTTCTATTGGGGAAGGCTCCATCTTCTCGAAGCCGAAGAGGTCTAGGGTCTCAAAGAACTTTTGTCTTAACCATTCAACCTTGTCGAATTCTTGAGGTTCTATGTCGCGTAATCCTCTAGGAAGCTCTAGCCTCATTCTCTCACTTTATCAGGTCTTCTATCTCAGAAAGTAATGCTGTAAGCTGTATTTCTGGGTTTGCGCCCATCACGAGCCTATAGTCATACTCGGCAAGGATTTCGGCGGCCTTTCCATGGTCTATTCGATCGTCTTCCATTAATATGTCTCCTAGCATCTTAAGGACCTCGGTCTCTGAGACTCCGTTTACGTTAAGGAGTTCTACGAGTATCTTTCTTGAGTCGCTGAATCTTCCTTTTAATGCGTAGTCCACCATCTTTCTGATGATTTCTTGTCCCATTAGCCCAGCCTGTCTTCTGATTGCTTCTACTGTGACCTTGTTATCTGATACAGCAGATTGCAGTAGGTTTATTGTCTGTCTGAGGTCTCCCTCTGTTATGTCATATAGGAGCTCCAGGGCTCCCTCTTCTGGCCTGATCTTCTCCCTTTCGCAGATCATTCTTAGGTGTTCTATTACCTGCTGCTTGTCTAATCTTTGAAATCTGAATATTGCGCAGCGGCTTTGCAGCGGCTCAATTATCTGAGATGAATAGTTACATATTAGGATGAATCGGGTGTACTTTGAACTTTCCTCCATTATTCTTCTCAACGCTGTCTGAGCGTCATGTGTCATCTCGTCAGCCTCATCCAAGATGATCAGTCGGAATGGAATGTTCACGCTTCTGTCGACGTATCCTGCGAAGGTCTTTATCCGCTCTCTAACTATCTTTATTCCCCTCTCGTCTGAAGCGTTGAGTTCTAATGTGTAGTCTCTCCACACCTCGCCCAGAAGCTTTCTTGCTAGGATTAGGGCTACAGTCGTCTTTCCTGTACCAGGTGGTCCAGAAAAGAGTAGGTGTGGCATCTCCAGCGGCTTCTCTGTCAGAGGTTTTATCCTCTCTATGACTTCCGTCTGGTCTACGACTTGCTCCAGTTCTCTGGGCCTATATTTCTCCACCCACATCAATTCTTCTTGGCTCATGAGTTCTTCTGACTGTACCAATAAAATGCTGTGGATATAAGTGTAAGTTTCTTGTAGGGTCTTCTGTGGGATCGAATATTGCCAGATAATGAATGTCTTGTGTCATCTGTTTTCTTAAACCTTTTAACTGCCTATGGTGCCACAATATTGCGATAAAGGTGTCGGTGTCTATAAAGGAGCTGTTTGAAGTCAGAAGGCTGGGGTATCTGATGCGTCCGGTTAAGGTGATCTTCAAGTCTTCCCTCTCTAATGTTAGGCTTGGCACTGTCCAGATTGGGGATGCCTTGGAAGGTTCAGGCATGTCTGTTCCTCTTTGGGCAGCCAGCTTGCTTGAAAAGCACGGGTTCGTTGAAGTCCAAGAGGAGGGCTTTGATGAAGAATTCTATAGAAGTGTTGCCAAAGAAAAGCTTCTCAAGGATTCTGTGACCCTATCTCAGATGTCTGATGAATTCTATATTCGTCTGATAGACTTTCTTGCGAAAAGGCGTGTCACGAACTCTTCTGATGTTCTCTCTAGAGGTGATTTCTTGAAGGTCCACAATGATGCGTTAGATCTTGTCAACATCAGGTTGAGGAAGCTTCTTCACTATGCGAGGGCGTATTCTGACATAAGCGAAGTTCTTCCCAAGTTGACTTTGGAGGAGAAGATGCTCCTTCAGATCCTTCAGAGGAATGTTAGAGAATTCTCTTCTGCGGTCTTCGAAGAGGCGGTTTGATCATGGAGGTTTCCTCTGATTCCCGGCTGAAAGAGATTTTCTCAAGTTTCATTCGAGCTTGGGTGGATGAATCTAACCAGCCAAAGTATAGGGTTCAGCTCAGCAGTATCGTACAGAAGAACGCTAACTCTCTTGTAGTAGACTACTCTGACCTCACTAGGTGGAATAGCAATCTGGCCGCCGAGTCCACGAAGGACCCAATGAAGTATCTCGACCTATTTTCAAAGTCGGCGCTTGAGTTTCTGAGAGAAGAATATCCAGAATACGCTAAGAAGGTTGAAAAGCACTTTGTTGTCCGTTTGAGGAACCTTCCAGAAAAGCATCCACTGCGGAAGCTTGATGTCAGCCTCCTGAGCAATCTTGTTGCTGTTACAGGAATAGTTGTCAGGGTTTCTGAGGTCAAGCCTTACCTTATTGAAGCTGCTTGGGTCTGCTCGAATAATCACTTGAACCTGATGCCCCAGAAGGAGAGGGTTCTGAGGAAGCCCATGAGGTGTGTGGAATGCGGTTCAAGTGAAGACTTCAAGCTCGATGAGCTCAAATGTACATACATAAACTATCAGGTCCTTAGAATACAAGAGCTTCCTGAAGAGCTTCCTCCAGGTCAGCTTCCGAGGCAGCTTGACATCAGGCTTTACGGCGACATCGTGGATGTTGCTAGGCCAGGTGACAGGGTGGTTGTCACTGGCATTCTCAAGGCAGAAGAAGAGTATGGTGTAAGAGGTTCAAGGTTGAGGACGTTCAATGCCCTCTTGGAGGGGAACCACGTTGAAGTTCTCGGGAAGGCTCCTGAGGACGTGGTTATAGAAAAGGCTGATGAACTGAAGTTCAGAGAGTTAGCCAAGCGTCCTGACTGGATAAAGATGCTGGTAAGCTCCTTTTCTCCATCAATATATGGGCATGAGCTGCTCAAGGAAGCCATACTGCTACTAATAGTTGGCGCCCCTCAGATAACTCTTCCCGATGGAACCTCGTTGAGGGGAGACATCAATATCCTGCTCATAGGCGACCCAGGGTGTCTCGTCTTCGATGAGAGGGTGGTCCTTGGAAGCGGTGCCATAGTGAAGATAGGAAAGATTGGGCAAACCCATCTTCAGCAGCTGTCTCTTCAAGTTCTCACGGGAGAGGGAGGGAACAGGAAAGCGACAGCGACCACCTACCACGTTTACCGTAGCCAGCCTGTTATGGAGGTGGTCACGGAGTCCGGAAAGAGCATCAAGGGAACATACAATCATCCACTGCTGACTCAAAGATGGGATGGAAAGAGGATGCTGCGAGAATGGAAGAGGCTTGACGAGATCAAAGTTGGTGACAGGTTGGTGGTTGTAAGACGTATACCTTGCACGGTGACAGGATATCTCGAGACCGGATTCAAGCGGCTTGAAAGAAGTCGGTTTGGGCCAAGGTTCAAGGGAAAGCTTCCGAAGCTGCTGACTCCAGGGCTCGCGTCGTTTCTAGGGTACATGCTTGGGGGCGGATGGGTGTGTGGTGACGGCTACAGGCTAGGTTTTGGGGTTTCTGAACGGCAGAAGGATATACTTGGGCGACTTAGCTCTATGGTTGAGAGCCTGTTCGGGTTAAAAACTCATGCCTTTACCCAAGTGAAGAAAGACGGCGGGGTGGCGGCATATCGTGTCTGCTACTGTAGTGTAGACTTGAACCATAATCTGTCATTCTTGAGGGAGAAGAGGGTTCCTGACATGATCTTCTCCTCAAGTAACAAGGTTGTAGTCTCATTCCTCAGATGGCTGTATGAAGCAGACGGGTCTGTCTCAGATAGTGGAGAGGGGGCGATCATCCTCAAGTCTAAAGGTATCGAATTGTTAAGGGACATTCAGATTCTTCTGCTCCGCTTTGGCATCCAATCCAAGATAATAGGATGTACCCTAATCTGTAGAGGGGAAGACATCTTCAAGTTCAGCCGCGACATCGGCTTTGTTTCAAGAGAAAAGAAGTGTGCTCTCTATAAGCTGCTTTTCCGTTTGCCGAAGTTGAGGCGGTCTCGAGTGCAGAGGACGGAGAGGGTTGTCAAGGTCACTAAGGCAGGCGAAAGAGCTGACGTATATGACATTGAGGTTCCTGGCGAGCACAAATTCATAGCGAATGGAATCGTGTCACATAATACGGCAAAGAGTGAGCTTCTCAAGTATTCTGCGAAACTTGCTCCAAGGGGGCTGTACACGTCAGGTAAGGGTACTACGGCGGCAGGCTTGACGGCGGCGGTTGTCCGAGAAAAAAGTGGGATGCTGATGCTTGAAGCCGGTGCGGTTGTGTTGGCTGACCAAGGAATCTGTGCCATAGACGAATTCGACAAAATGGGTAGCACCGACCGGCAGGCTCTACACGAGGCTATGGAGCAACAGTCATATCATCCGGAGACCGAAGTAATTTTTTCAAATGGAGAGAAGGCTAGAATAGGCGAATTTGTGGACAAGCTCATGGATCTTTATAGGGAACGTGTCATCCAAGGAAGAGACTGTGAGATTCTATCTCTCTCTGGGCTGGGGGAATTTGGGATTCTTACAACGGACTTTAGGAAGGTCTGTGAAGCCGCCATTCATAGAGTGAGTAGGCATAAGGCGCCAAGCAAATTCGTTGAAATAACCTATTCTAATGGAAGATGCATTAAAGTTACTCCTGAGCACCCGGTCTATGTTCTAAGAGATGGGGAGATAGTTGTCGTGCGTGCCGATCAACTTAGAAGGGGGATGTTCGCGCCAGCTCCAACGAAGTATCCGATGAAAGATGATGAAGTCCTGTTGACTAGGGTGAAATTATGCGCTTCCGAAAAGTCTTTGGTTCTGCCTGAAAGATTAAGTGGGGCGCTTGCAAGGCTTCTTGGTTATATCATAGCTCAAGGCTGCTGTCGCCGTCCCAAGGGGAATGAGCCTGGGGAGGTCTTGATCTTCAATGCTGAGGGGGAGGTCTTCGAAGACATACTTCAGACAGCAAAAAAGGTCTTCAAGGTTGAACCTCGAGTAGGCTACGAAGCGTTATCGGCGCGGGAAAAAGATGGACAGGATTCGTCAATGAAAAAGTTTGTCTCATTTCCTCTATACAACTTCTTTGAAGTGAACTTTCCAGAGCTGACGGGGAAATCTGGCGAAAGAAGGATTCCAAGATGCCTCTTTCGCACATCTAAGGAGAACAGGATCCAGTTTCTCTTAGGGGCTTTTAGAGGCTCTGGCTCTCTTGATTCAGATAGGTTTGGGTATGCTTCAGCCTCTATTGATTTGGCGAGAGACTACAGTGACCTGCTGCTTTCCTTAGATATCTGCTCTTACATAACCAAGTCGCGTAGCTTATGTGGAAAGGATGGTCCCATGCCCACGTATAGGGTCATGATCTCAGGAAGGAAGAATGTGATTCGCTTCCATCAGCTGATAGGGAGATATGGTGAAAAGAAGGGTGATTTGAGATTTCTTCGTGGCAAGAGGGCTCTAGACGATGAAGACAGAATACCCTGGGAGTTGGCTGCGAAGATAAAGAAGTTGTTGAGAGAATGTCAACTTGATGATGGGTTCTTTTCAAACAGTAGAAGCTCAAGGTTGGCTGTGGAGAGAGAGGTTGCTTTAGAATGTCTTAACAGGTTAGAGGAATATGTTCTCACATTAGGTGGAATGTCCCAAGTGGACAACATAGTCGAGTTGGGGAAGGAGTCTAGAATGTCTGCGGCCGAAGCCTCGTCCCAGGGAAGTGTGTTGACTGAGATGGCCGTGTGTATTGGAAGAGATCACGCTACCGAAGGCTGTGGTGTACCCTCGACGCCTGTCAGGCTGTTGACTAGAGAAAAGATTGAGGAAGTAAGGTCTTCGATTGCGAAGTTAAGGGCTCTGATCGACTCAGAAATCTATTTCGTTAAGGTAGATGATGTCAGGATGTTAAATAATGAAGGTGTCAAGTGGGTGTACGATGTCACCATTGAACCAGACCACACGTTCGTTAGCGAAGGTCTTGTGCTTCATAATACCGTAAGCGTTGCGAAGGGTGGAATCGTAGTCACACTGAACGCTCGAACCTCGATCTTGTCCGCTGCAAACCCTCTGCTGGGAAAGTATGACCCATACAAAAACTTGGCTGAGAACATAAACCTCCCTTCGCCTCTTCTGACCAGGTTCGACTTGATATTCGTCATAAGAGATGTGCCTGAAAGAGTTGTTGACGAGCAGATAGCCTCCCACATCATGGCGATCCGTCGGTCACGCTCCTTCGCGCAGAAGCCTCCGCTGGATATCGAGTTCCTTAGAAAGTACCTGTTGTACTGTAAGAACATCAATCCTGTCATAACGCCTGAAGCTGAGAAGATGATCATAGACTTCTACCTTGAAATGCGTTCTCAGACAGAAAGTCAAGCGATCCCTGTGACGCCTCGGCAGCTGGAGTCGTTAATTAGGCTAGCTATGGCTAGGGCGAGGCTTCTGCTCAGAAACGAGGTTACAAGAGACGATGTGGCTGAAGCGATCACGCTCACCAAGAACATGCTTTACACGGTAGCTGTCGACAGAAAGACAGGCAAAATAGACATGGGCACTATCACAGGTGTGCCAGCTAGCGAAAGAAGTAAGCTCGAGATTGTGTTCCAAAAGTACAAGGAGCTTGCTGGCCCAACGAATGAGCCTGTGGAACTCAATGCCTTAGTGAAGGCTATCGTTGAGACTGGAAAGTTCAATGAAGTTGAAGCAAAGATTCTGTTCTCCCAGCTTGAGCAGAAGGGTGTGTTCTATATGGTTAAGCCAGGATACTATAGAAGGGCTTAGATATGGATGTTGACGAGCTACAGTTACCTAGTCAAGTCAAGGAGCTTCTGAAGAACCTTGGATATCGTACACTCTATCCTCCCCAAGAAGAAGCCGTGAAGAAGGGTGTTCTCGAAGGAAAGAATGTCCTGATCACGACGCCGACGGCAAGCGGCAAGACGCTTGTCGCCTTAATGTGTGCGGCGAAAGCAATCTTGGAAGGCAAGAAGGTTGTCTACCTGACACCATTGCGCGCCCTCGCCAGCGAGAAATACGACGAATTTGCTTCTATTGTTAACCTCACAAAGCCTGATGGGACGAAGCCCACCCTTTCCATATCTACAGGCGACTATGATAAGAGAAGCGATTACCTAAAGGATAGAGACCTACTGATTCTGACAAACGAGAAGTTTGATTCGATGCTTAGGCTTGACCCAGGCTGGATAGAGCGGATTGGGCTGATAGTATTTGACGAAATTCACCTCCTCAATGAAGGCGACAGGGGGCCGGTTGTCGAAATGCTGGTCTCACGTTTTCTGTCTTCCCCTGTTAAAGCTCAGATCATAGCCTTGAGTGCTACGGTTTCGAACCATAGGGACGTAGCCTCTTGGCTGAAGGCTGAAACGGTGTACAACAGATGGCGTCCAGTGAAACTTATCGAAGGCGCTTACTGTTCTGGCAGAATTGTCTTCAGTGATGGCCGGACGCTTGAGACGGCAAGAAGCAGCTACGGTCCTGCCATCGACTGTGCCTCATTGATGCTCAAGGACGGTGGTCAGGTGCTCATATTCGCAGAAAATAGGCGGAATTCGATATCTCTTGCCGAGAAGGCGACCCAGGTCGCCTCAGGTCTCTTAACCAGAGAAGAAGGTGAAAGGCTTAGGCTGGTCTATGGGGAGATCGTGGCATCCGATGAGCTTACAGAAGTTGGAAGGAGGCTTGCCAACTGTGTCCTCAAAGGCTCAGCCTTCCACCATGCTGGGCTTCCCCCATCATATCGGAGGATTATCGAGAGGGCTTTCAGAGAAGGCTTGATCAAGATCCTCTGCGCGACTCCGACATTGGCTGCAGGCGTAAACTTGCCCGCGAGGGCTGTTATAATCAATAGTCTTTCGAGGTACAACAGTGAATGGGGGCAAAGCGAGGACATAAGCGTCCTAGAGTATAAGCAGTTCTGTGGGAGGGCTGGTAGACCCAAGTATGACAGTGTCGGATACGCGATAACGGTGCTTCGGTTCGACGACATAGACTCGTTCTTTGAACATTACGTTAACGGCACCCCAGAGCCTCTGTACTCGAAGCTGATAGACAACGAAATCTTGAGAAACCATCTTCTGGCAACTGTAGTCAGTTTCCCGGCTATATCAGAGAAGGAGCTCTACACCTTCTTCTCGAACACCTTCTTAGGATATCAGAGACGCCCGCAGTTTGTATCTTCCAAGGTTAAACTGAACCTCGCATACTTGAAGGTAAACGGCTTGGTAGAGGAGGAAGGAGGCAGATATGTCGCGACAGAGTTTGGTAAGAACATATCGTATCTCTACATTTCTACATCGACTGGAATACACTATAGGACTGTACTCGAATACTATCGTTCCCATAAAATAGGCTCAGAATTAGACGAGGACTTGGTGCTACTGGCAGCGGTATTGTCTGAAGACTTTGAGCCAAAGTTTCCTTTACGTAAAACTGACTTTAGAGTATATGATGAAATGGTCGCTGGAAGATCATCCCTCAGCTCGATCATAGGAGACCTGTTTACTCCATCGCAGTTCGACGACGTCGGCAGAAGCTATCTGGGGATAAAGGCATGGATAGACGAAAAAAGCGAAAACGAGATATATGAAAGGTTTTCGATAGAGCCAGGCGACCTCTATCGCCAAGTTGAATCGATCGAGTGGCTGACACACGCCTTCTCTAGGACCTCATCCCTTTTTGGCGTCAGAGCACTTCAAAAGGCAGCTGAAGCACTTGAAAAGCGGATAAGATATGGTGTTAAGAGCGAGCTCCTAGAGCTCACCCAGCTTGAAGGTGTTGGCAGGGTTAGGGCGCGCCTTCTATACTCAAGAGGTCTAAGGACTTTGGACGATCTGCGGAACGCGAGGGAGTCTGACATTGCTAGAATACCAAAGCTCGGTCCCATAGTGGCGAAGAAGATCAAGGAGCAGGTGCAGAGGCCGAGTCAGCTGCTCCATAACACTTAAAACCTTACCTTCTCGAATACAAGTATATGTCAGATGCCTCTATCCTTCCTCTGGATTCGGGAAGATATGGTTCAGCAGAGGCTAGAGCGATCTTCACAGAAGGGTCACGTCTGCGGTATATGTTGAAGGTGGAGGCAGCGGTGGCTGAAGCAGAAGCATCATTGAATCTGATACCCTTGAATGCGGCCAAAGAGATATCTTCGAAGAGTGATCCCAAGTTTGTATCATATGAAAGATGGAAGGAGATCGAGAAGGCTACAAGACATGAGACCGCCTCCCTCGTTGAAGCTCTGGTTTCTGTCGTATCTGAGGAAAGTAGGCCTTGGGTTCACTATGGCCTAACAAGCCAAGATGTCCTGGACACCTCCCTGTCACTGCAGCTAAAGGACTACATTGAACTGATTGAAAGGAAGCTTGAGCGATTGATTACGTTGTTGGGTGAGTGTGCTGAGAAGTATTCTTCTCTCCCTGCGGTGGGAAGAACCCATGGCCAGCATGCATCAATCATCTCCTTTGGTCAAAAGTTCGCTGTCTGGGCGGATGACTTCATGAATCACGTGGACAGGCTATGTGAGATCCAGCCTAGAATTCTAGCATGTAAGACGCTGGGGGTTGTTGGAAGCGGTTCTATACTTGGGGCTAGAGCTCTTGATGTGATGGAGAGGACAGCATCTGTGCTCGGCCTCTATCCAGTAACCTCTGCGACACAGGTTGTCTCAAGAGAGAACTATGCAGAGTTCATCTGGTGGTGTGCCCTTGTAGGCTCGACATGTGATAAGGTGGCGACTGAGTTCAGGAACCTTTCTAGGACAGAGATAAGCGAGTTCGAAGAAGAATTCTCTAAGGATCAGATCGGTAGTTCTGCTGTGCCGTCGAAGAGAAATCCTATAGGCTGCGAGAAGGTGTCAAGTTTAGCTAAGCTTCTGCGTTCCATGCCAACTGTAGCCTTGGAGAACGTGCCATTGTGGCATGAGAGAGACTTGACGAATTCCGCGAACGAGCGCTTCACAATCCCAATCTCCGCAGTCCTTCTCGATGATATCGTGGACACCTTGACAAATGTGCTTTCGAAGGGGGTTGTAAGAGAAGATGTCGTCAAAGCGAACATAGAAATCACAGGGGGCCAAGTCTATTCAGAGTTTGTTCTTGACGTCCTATTGAAGAGGGGGATGTCACGTTCTGAAGCTCACAGAATACTTAGAGAAATATCGTCTAGGTCCAGATCTCAGGGTGTGCAATTCAAGGACGCGCTATTGGCGGATCCGAGGATCAATAGGATGATAGGTGAAAAGGATATTGATGACATCTTCAACCCTGAAGCTCGGTTGGAAGGCTCAAGAGAAATTATTGCGAGAACTTTAAGAAGGATCAAGGAGAAATTTGGGTAATCGCATCTTTTCTAGGACAAACGGCTACTTAATATTCTATGGCACCAGGATACCATTGGATTTGGCTGGAAAAATAGTCGACCTCATGATGTATCGGAAGAGGTCGAAGGTCTTCTTCTATGATGGTGTATCCTTCAAGGATGCCATAGACGATGTTGAACCACACAGAATCCTGTCATGCTATTTTCCTGTCGATGAACCTTCCTTCTCAAATGTGCTGGTTCACGGGAGGATATTCGATGTCGAGCGGAGCCTGCCGACGATAGCCTGCCTACGCGATTCTGTAGCCGTGGAAGGTTTTGGCCGAGATTTGTCACTTGATTTTGACGGCGATTTCTCTATGGCATTTGCTGACACAGACCTTGTAGTCGCTTTACGTTCTCCTGTTTCCTCTAAGCCGCTTTACCTCTCGAGAGGAGTGGAGGCTTGCATTTTGGCAAGCGACCCTTATCCAATGAATTTGCTGGGTCTCCACTACGATTATGTTCCAGCAGGAACCATACTTTGTGTGGAGTCCTCTGAGGCTGTAAGAGTTCTAGCCAAAAAATACTATACTGTAAATGTGCCTTGTAGAAGCTTGAATCTTGAAGGTTCTGTGGAGATGCTACGGTCTGCTCTTGAATATTCCGTCGCCAGAAACCTTGAGGAGGTTAGGCGGGCTGCGGTTGCGTTTTCTGGTGGTTTAGACTCCACGGTACTCGTTAAGCTTCTGCAATCATCTGATGTGAAACCGTTTCTGTTTACTGTATGCTCTAAAGGCTCATACGATTCGATTCACGCGAAGAAGGTCGCCGAAGCTCTATTGTTGGACCACTTATTGGTCTACGTGGACGAAGCATTTCTTGAAAAGAAGGTGTCTAGGCTGCTTAAGATGTTTGGAAGGGCTAACCTCATGGATCTTACTATAGCTTCAATATTCAATATAGTAGCCGAGGAAGCGGCTCGAATTGGGTTGAATCATGTAGTGGCCGGGCAGGGTGCCGACGAACTCTTTGGAGGATATCAGAGATACTTGAACATTCTTCGAACCGATGGCAGCGGATCCCTTGAAGCGCACTTGAAAAGCGACCTGGAAGCACTGCAAGGATATAAGATATCCCGCGACGATGTCTCCATATCGATGTTCGCTGAGCCGATAATGCCATTCTTGAATAAGAAGGTTGCTGAAGCAGCCTACTCTCTGCCCCCAGAATTCAAGGTAGACGGAGCAACTGGCGAAAGAAAGGTTGTCTTGAGGGCATTAGCTGAGAGGCTTGGGTTATCTGAGAGGGTCTGTCGTCAATCAAAGAAGGCCATGCAATACAGTTCTGGAATTCAGAAGATGGTTTCGAGGATAATCAGTCGTGTCTAGGTCATTCTATCTGCCGTTAGACCGCTTGTCAATAACCCCAAGCTCTTTTGACGGATGAAAGATTAGATGTTGGCTTCTATAAGTCGACCACGTTTTCCGTGCAAGCTTAAACTCCTCGAATACGTTGAGACTATGTCTTGAATTGTTTACGTCACTTTATGGGCATTCTAGAAGAATTCTAGAAAAATAACATTATATAATGTCCTCGTTCACATAAGACTGTTCGATGATGAAGGCTCGTCCTCGAAGAAGTATTTCGATCCTCATGTTGATCTTGATAGTCTTCTCTCCGCTGGCAGCTTATGCTGCGCCACCCAAACAGCATGCAGGTGTCAAAGACAAGGATGGATTGAAGGTCATATATTCTGGGCTGATAGCTGTATCTATACCTTCGAACAATACAAAGCCAATGTTTTTCTGGTGGAGTCAAGACGACAATTCCACGGTTTATTGGATGAAGTACCAGGGACTGGAAGAGTCTTGGCTTCCATTTGGACAATTTAAGCATGCGCTCTCGATCAAGGATGATAAGGACTACTCGGAACAGCTTAAGAGGATATTTGAGAACACCAGCCTGGTTCAGGGTAGAGATCTCTTGAAGCCTTCGGTGGAGAGGATTCAGTCTGTAGCTCAACTTATCAAAGGTCTGTCTGTGGACTCGAAGAATAAGGATATAACCTCTGTCGCCGAAAATGTCAATGTTCTCATTAGAGATGTCGGAGGCTGGCCTGATTCAAGTGTTAAGGACGAAATCCTCGGCGGACTCAAGGCTCTTGCTGAAAAGTTGGCAGAGTTTTCGGAAGCAAGCGATCAGGGCAAGCCAAGAGACCTTCCCAAGCTGAACAAGATCTTGCGGGAAATATCTGACCTGGCAAGCGATGTTTCTAAGAAGGCGAAAGACAGGCTGGAGAAGGTGGAAAGGTTTGCGGCTGGGGGCTTTAGGCCTTTGCATCCATTCTATTTTCCATTTGATAAGGGAACGTGGATGCTTGACGGTCCAACTGAGATAAAGATGGATGACGAGGTGATAGGGGTTGAATTCTCTTGGAAGCTCATCGACGTCCCAGACTCTAAATGGAGCTTTCTAGAGGGAAATGTCGAAATCAGGAATCGTCTGTATTTCGGAACGGTTGAAGAAAGATTAGGTAGCACCATTTTGAACTTGACGAGGGCTGAGCTAAAAAGTGACTTGATAGTTCGAAGGTGGGAATGGAACTTTGGCGCCTTCTACAAAATGTTTGTAGGAGATGAGAATGCCACTTTAACATCTGATGAAGGCTCCTTCCCTGTGAAGCCGTATCTTTCCCTTTCTATACATTTTACTGCTGTGAAGCCTTCTCCAAGGATTTTTGATGAGCTCGTCGAGCTTTCTGATAAGGAGGAACCGGATAGAGTTGAAGCTCTCGAAATCTTCCAGGGCCAGGGGAAGTCCAAGATGAAGCTCGGCGACGTAGAGGATGTGGACGTGGAGCTGAAGGAGACAAAGATAGTGGGTCATGCGAAGCTACTGCCTGGTTTGATTCTGGCAAAGAACCAGACGGTTGGAGGATTCTTCCGCTTCCTACCCAATGCTACCGTCACCTATGCAAACACCCGTTCTCTCTCGCAGGCTACTGAGCAGCTGAATGTCAGAGGATTCTTTTGGCCAGCTGGAAAGCAGGTTAAGGCATGTCTGCTGTATCCATATTTTGGAGATGGCGTCCTAGAGCATGACCCCTCGATAGGCATCATATCATCTCAATCCGAATCGGAGATAGAAGAGCTGAATGCGAAGGTGACGGTGACAGGCTCAACAATCAATGCCATACCTGTCTCGGTTAAGCAACGTCCTCTTGTGGCTCCAACTTTGGTTCCATCATCTGCGTTGATCGGCATGGCGATTGTAACGGCAGTCTGTATTCTAGCACTCGCTTTTAGCAGGAAGAAGAAGATAGAAATCTTGGGTGAAGGTTAGGCACCTGAGGTGTGTGCTCGAGGGTGTTTCCAGCGGTTTTCTGCCCTAATGAAGTCCTACCATAAAACTGGTAATTACAAAAGTTATATAAATGTTCGATGCTGCACTTCTGGTGTGAAAAGAGACTATAAGAGAGGACATCAGATGGATGTTAGGATGCTTTCTGCTTCATCTGTATTTGGAGCGCTGTCAGCGGCACTGACGTTTGTTCCTAGCCTTCGCTTCCCAATCTTGCCTTACTTGAGATTTGAGGTCGCAGAACTTCCTGTCATGGTCGGCACATTCATCTATGGCCCTATACCGGGCACCATCTCTTCCTTCGCCTACTGGATAATATTGAACTTCATAGGGGAATTTCAACCTTATGGTCCTTTTATGAAGTTCCTGTCGGTCCTGGGAATGATCTTGGGTTCATGGATGGGTTTCGTGTTGGCCAAGAAGCTTAAGTTGCCTTCAGCTCTCGGTCTTGGATTGATCTTTTCTCTGGCAGCTTCGATCAGAATCATCCTCATGTCTGTACTGAATTACGTGATGCTCTTGATACTGATGCCTTCGCTGCTTGATTTCGCAGCAGAAAGTCTTTGCGGCTCGCTTGGGCTTAAATTCCAGAGCAGTCTTGACGCAATGATTCCGATCGTCATATTCACTGGAGTATTTAACCTAATTCATACGATTCTATCGATTATACCCGCATACAGCATTGTAAGAGTCGTCTTCTACAGAAGGAAGATGCCTAACATGAAGGCTCCTTGGATATCTTTGATCATGGCGGGCTCTTAAACATCGAAAGTTGTTCTGTGGCTCTAAAAGGAGTGTTGGGTCTGCCTCCAGAAGATGTCCCACCGAATTTGCCGTTAGATGATTTCACCACTCTAATTCTCTTTTCTCAGAAACTTTTTTAGATGCAGCCTTTGAGCCTAGTCGAAGCTGCCATGCTAGACCTATTTTCGATCGCCCAAGCCATACTGCTTCTTCTTATAGTGCTGGATCCTTTCTCTAATGCCCCCTACTTTTACACTCTCACTAAAGAGCTGAAACCCGATGTGCGATCTTCTACGATAAAGAAGAGTGTGGTGGTTGCGGCTTTGATCCTCTTGGCGTTCGCGGTTTCTGGCGATTCATTGCTGGCCTTCTTGGGTGTGACGGTGGATGATTTTAGAATTGCAGGAGGAATCATACTCTTGATATACTCTATTCTCGGCCTTCTTGAAATATCTTTGATGCCGAAGCCTGACTTGGACAGGATAAGTATAGTGCCGATGGCCACCCCTCTTCTGGCTGGGCCTGGCGCGATCACAGTCGTCATCTATGTGAAGTATAACTGGGATCTTGTCACTGCGGTATCGAGCATTGTTATCAGCATCTTGATCACGTTGGCTATCTTGCTGATTGGCGGAAGGATCTTGAAGTTGCTTGGCAGAAATGGGACTCTTGTCTTGGACAAGATGATGTCTATGCTTATGGCCGCCTACGCGGTCTCGCTTATGCGTGAAGGTGTCTTGAACCTCATCGTTTAAATATGGTGGGTGTCGTTTTTCTTTGGATCAATTGTATCAGTGAAGGTGTTGTGATAGATGGCGGTGAAAATCTACAGGTCTGTTCTGATAATTGCAGACGACCTTACGGGAGCGAATGATGCTACGGCCCAATTTGCCAAGCTAGGTTTCTCGACTGTGACAACATTGGATATCGACGTCGTCCCACATCTGATGAAAGATTATGATGTTGTGGCTGTGGACACAGAAAGTAGAGCTTTATCCTCTGACAGGGCATATGATTTCCTTTTTGCGTTGGGTAATAAGATAAAAGATTATGTGGGCGAGACTGCGGTATACAAGAAGATAGATTCGACTCTTAGAGGAAACATAAAAGCAGAGGTCAAGGCATTATGTGATGTCCTCGAACCCGATCTTGTGGTCTTCGCTCCCGCTTTCCCCAAGCAGGGTCGGACGACGAAGGATGGCGTGTTAATGGTTCGAGGAGTTCCTGTCGAACAGACCTACTTTGGAAAGGACATAAGGACGCCGGTGAAAGCCTCTAAGCTATCTGCATACTTTGAGCCAAGACATGTGGGTGCCTATCATCATGTTCTGCTGGACGAGCTGAGGTCCGGTAGGCTTTATGATGGTCCAGCTTTGCCCAAGGTGCTCACATTTGATGTAGAAGATGACGAAGATCTAAGGAGGATAGTTCGGTTGGTTTGCGGCTTGGGCGACAAGGACATCATGTGGGTTGGATCTGCTGGATTAGCTGAAAGTGTCGCGTACAATATAGTTGTTGGAGATCGACATGGGAAACCGATCTTGATGGCTGTAGGTTCGGTGAATGATATGGCAAGGGAGCAGGTTCGAATGTTCATCGAAGAGTTTGATGGAAGGCTGCTGAAAGTGGACGTGGAGGCCTTGATAGGCGACTTTGAACGGGAATGGTTGAGGCTGAGAAAAGAGGTCTCTGACGCATTAGGCTGTGCTTTGGACATCGTCATCACAACTTCCTACACTCGAGAACAGATGGAGCAAGGAAGGTCTCTGGCTGAGCGCCTGAATGTTGGACTTTCCGAATTTGGGCTGATGCTTTCGCGCAAGTTCGGCGAACTGGTCTCTCGAATATTCCACGAGTTTGGCTATGGAAGGTTTGGAGGGTTGTTCTTGACAGGAGGCGACATCTCTGTCGCGGCCATCAGGAGCTTGGGGATCGACACCCTTGAATTGAAGGGAGAGATAGAGCCTGGACTGCCTATCCTTAAATTTAAAGATATGAATGTAGTGACCAAGGCGGGAGGATTCGGTTCGATGGAGACTCTTGTTAAGGTGGCGGCGAGGTTAAAGGCTGAAAGGTGACAGTTGATGGTGAAGCCGATCATTGCTATAACGATGGGCGACCCTGCTGGCTCAGGCCCTGAAATCTCTCTGAAGGCGCTTAGGAACGAAAGCGTATCCTCTAGGGCCAGGCTTATTCTCATAGGAGACATGAAGGTTTTCAAGAGGGCTTTGGAGATCGTTGGCGCCAGCGGGCTTTCCTTCTTGCGTATAACATCTCCAGATCAAGCAATGGACACTCCTAAGGTAATCAACATAATAGACCTTGACAATGTGGACCTGGCAAAGTTGGTCTATGGGAAGCCATCGTCTTTGGGTGGAAAGGCTGCCTACGAGTCGATAGCTCAGGCGGTCAAATACGCCATGTCTGGAGATGTTCACGCAATAGTGACTGCTCCCATAAGCAAGGAAAGCCTGAACTTGGCTGGCTACAGTTATCCAGGGCATACAGAATTGCTTGCGGACTTAACTGGGGCCAAGGATGTCAAGATGATGCTTGTCGCAGGCGCATTTAAGGTGTCTCATGTTACGACACATGTCTCGTTGAGGGAGGCGCTGGATCTGATCAAGAAGGAGAGGGTTCTAAAGACCATAGAGTTGACGTATCAGAGCCTCTTTGAACTGTTTGGGATGAAAGAACCCAGGATCGCTGTCTCGGGCTTGAACCCTCACGCCGGAGAAGGGGGCCTGTTTGGAGACGAGGAAATAAAAGAGATAAAGCCTGCGATTCAAGAAGCCTCATCTAAGGGGATAAATGTCACAGGCCCATATCCCCCAGATACTGTATTCTATCGAGCGTACTATAACAAACAGTTTGATATCGTCATAGCCATGTACCACGATCAGGGGCATATAGCGATGAAGATGGTTGGATTCATGGAGGGTGTCAATCTCAGCCTTGGCTTGCCTATCATAAGGGTGTCACCTGACCATGGCACTGTCTGGGGAAAGGCTGGAAAGGGTACAGGCAACGAAAGCGCAACATTGGAAGCGATAAAGCTGGCGGTGGAGTTGTCCAACAGGAAGTTTCGGTTATGTTAGCAGGCTTTAGAGGTCTCGGCCTAAACTCATCTCCTACGAGATTGATTTTGGAAAAACTTAAGTCCAGTCGACTCAATAATCTTGCAAATGAATGATGTGAGCATCCTGTATCTTTCTGGCAGAGATGTTGAATCGATAGGTTTAGGCGTTGGAGACACGATTGCTTCCATAGAGGACGCGCTGAGAGAGAAGTACTTCAGAAGGGTTGAAATGCCCCCGAAGCCCGGTATTCACCCTGAAGAAGACGCATTCATTCACGCGATGCCGGCCTATATACCGAAGATAGGTGCTGTAGGTATAAAGTGGATAGCAGGCTACCCCCAGAATCCTGACAGAGGTCTTCCATACATAACCGGCCTACTCGTCTTGAACGATCCGAGAACGGGCCTACCAACTTGCATAATGGATGCCCGCTGGATTACAGCGAAAAGGACAGGTGCTGTAACAGCTATATCTGCAAAGCATCTGGCGAAGGAAGGCTCTGAAGTCGTCGGCGTAATAGGCTGTGGTGTCCAGGGAAAGAGCAACCTGGAAGCATTGGCTTCGGTCTTTCATACGATAAGAAAGGTAAAAGCATACGATGTTGTCGAAGCAAAGCTTAAGCAATATATTAAATTTGTTGGGGAATGGTATGGTTTCGAAACGGTCTGTGCCAAGACTCCAAGAGAGGTGGTTGAAGGCTCAGATATCATAGTTACTGCCACACCGATCCTGAAAAAGCCGAGTGCTATCGCCCACTTTAGGTGGGTTGAAGAAGGTGGCCTAGTCTGTCCCATAGAATTTGACAGCTACTGGGATTCAGATACCTTCATCGGCCCTGACAAGCTTTACACCGACGACATCCAGCAACTTGAATACTACAAGACTGTAGGCCGCTTCTTTGGCGTCAATAGGGTCGAAGGTGAACTCAGCGAACTGGTGGCGGGTGCAAGAGTAGGTAGGGTGAATGATAAAGAGAGGATAACGATTGTCAATCTTGGTCTGGCGTTGGCGGATATGGCGGTAGCGAAGGCGATATATGATAATGCGGTCAAGAAGAATATTGGCACTGTCTTGACTTACTGACTCAAGGCTCTTAAGTTGATATGGCAGCCTGCGGCCGCACGCTCATATCCCTCGCCGGAAGACTGTCTACCATCTGAGAATCAAATAGTGCTCTTTTGGTAGAAGTAGGCTTGCCGGCCTCTATAATCTTGACTCCATCCTTGTCCTTTCTATTACATCCTCCGTCAATGGCAATGTAGCCTTCTCCATGACTTCAGCCATGGCGATTATATTGTCTTCTGGAACAAAGTTTTCTGTTGAAGCGATGAGCATTATTCTCTCTCCAGGTATTGTCTTCTCCAACAGTTGCAAGAGATATCTCTTGACAGACAAGGGATTCGGTCCCATAGCGGTTGAAATAGCTGAGGGAAAATTTATCCAGATGATTTTGTCTTTCCACAGTGGCAGCGCTGCGTCGATTGGTAGGTCACCCATCGGCGGAGGTGTGAATGCTTCGACGATGTCGATCTTCGCTTCCGCGATAAGCTCTGATAGTGGCTTCAGCTTTCCATCCATGTGTACATCAAGTAGTCTACCTTTAGAGTGGAGCACCCTCCAACACTTCTCGTATGTTGGAAGATAGTATTCTTTGAACATTTTGGGGCCCACTAGGACGCTGTCTATGTTGCCACCATAAAGTACCACCTCTGATGGCGAGTGAGCTGCTATTGGAAAAAGTTCTTCCTCATATCTCTGCTCGAGGATATCATATATTTCCTCGACTATCTCCCTGTCCCTTGCTAGGTCGACGTAGAGCCTTGATCCAACCCATTCGACCAGCAGTCTCTGCATCGGCTCATATGGTATGGTTGAGACCACTATGCCATCATCGCCGAGGCGTTCTGTTTGGTCTTCGACAGGATAA
>Ga0129301_1000043_pt1 | contig 54679 bp, 49 predicted proteins | sample ConPoolayeHmetaG_FD_94489 | JGI IMG/M metagenome (GOLD analysis project Ga0129301, IMG submission 94489) | Hot spring microbial mat communities from California, USA to study Microbial Dark Matter (Phase II) - Cone Pool mat layer H metaG ...
GACCATTCCCTCTCCAACTCTGTACGTTGTTCCACTGGCACATCCTCCAGCTAAGACCATGCCGATGCCAAATATGAAGCCGCCAACTATGTTGGCGCCCCAAAAGAAGGATTTAGGATTGAGTTGTATGATTCCAAGACTAGCCATTACATGAAAACCTAGCATTGAAACTATTATCGCTACTATGACTGCTTTTAGAAGCGTGTATTCTTTCAAAAGAATTATATCTCTGAAAGCTGAGTTCATGCAGAATCTGCCACGTTGCAATGCAAAACCGAAGAGTATCCCTATTATTAATCCTGAAAGAATAGATGTTGGTTCGATCAATGTTTCACTGTCCTATTTTATCTTTATTAGTATTTTCCACTCGCTTGCTCCTGTTTTATCTACTTTCAAAACTTCATGACCCATTTTTTTTATTGACTCTGGTATTCGTTCTGCGGACAGTGGATAGTCAATGAGAACTTCTAGTATTTCACCTGATTTCATGCTTTTTACTTTTTTCTGTGTCATCACGTCGGGATATGGACATACTTCGCCTCTAACATCTAAAGTTTCAGTCGGTTTTAATTCTCCGCTCATTTTTTTATCTCCTTTGATTATAGATTATAAGCTTTACCATAAAAATTATAATTTAAGCTTTTCTGCAGTAAATGGAAAAATTATTCAAAGACCTTGTGTTATTTCTACGCCATATTTAACGCAAACGTTAACTGCTTATAGCCTCATTTTCTCTTTGTTCTTTTTGTTCTAAATCTGTTGTTTGAGCTTGCAGTTTAGACAATTCCAAAGAGTTTCTCGAAGCGGTACATTCAGTTTCTTCTTCTTTTAGGTTGAGTGTTCCTTTAACTGTGTCGTCGTCCTGATATTTTAGTACGAAGCCCATTTTCTTCATCAGATTGATGGCTCTGTAATTGTCTGGGAGCATTATTCCATATAAAGTTTCAACTTTCATGTCTTTGCATATTTCAATGACGTGATCCACCATTTTTGTTCCTAAGCCTAAGCCTTGCCATGGATCGGCAATTATGAAGGCAATTTCGCCGCTTTTTCTGTCTGGTTCAAGACTGACTCTAACGACCCCCAATATTCTTCTTCGCCCTTGTTCGTTTAATTCTGCTACTATAGCCATTTCCCTGTCATAATCAATGTTGCAGTAGCGCACTCTAATCTCGTGTGGTGTATCCTTTATTATTTGGAAAAATCTGTAACGGATGGATTCTTCCGAGAAATTCTGAAACATTTCCAACCATAATGGTTCATCTTCAGGTTTTATTGGTCTCAGCAACACTGTTCTGCCATCTCGAAGCTTCCACAATGTTTCATACTTCTTTGGATACGGGCTTATGACAAGATGCTGATGTGGCTCAAGTTTTTGGAAAATGCGTTCTTTGTCAATTACTATGCGGGCATCAAAAGTGAAGGCTTCATTTTCATTAATAAAGAGTGGATTAATGTCAACTTCCTTTAATTGTGGAAAGTCGACAAGCATCTGGGAGAAACGCACCATAATCTCTTCCAGAAGCTTAATATTAGCAGGTGGCACATTCCTATAACCTTTCAGAAGCTGGTAAACCTTTGTTTCTTCCATAATTCTTCTAACAAGCGTCTGATTTAAAGGTGGAAGCCCAATGGCGAAATCTTTGAACAGCTCCACGCCTATTCCGCCCATGCCAAATAGAATAACCGGTCCGAAAAGTGGGTCAGTTTTGGCACCTATTATAACCTCGTAACCGCGTTTTTTAATCATAGACTGAACAGTAACGCCGAGAATTTCCGCATTGGGATTGTATTGTTTTACTCGTTGTATGATGCATTCAAAGGCTTCTCTAACTTCATTTTCACTGTTTATATCGAGGACAACGCCGCCTGCATCAGTCTTATGGGTAATTTGTGGAGACAAAATCTTAAGGACTACTGGATAACCCATCTGTGAAGCTATGGCAACAGCCTCATCTGCTGTTTTTGCAACCACAGTCTTTACCACTGGAAATTCATAATATTCCAAAAGTTTCTTTGCTTCAGTCTCATTTAACAATTCGCGATTCTCAACTGCAGCATTCCGCATTATCACCGTAATAGGACGTTTTGGCGGAGCAACATCTGCTGCAAGTTCTTCAGGGGTTTCATAAATCAACTCCAGATTACGCTTATACTGATACATGTAAAGATACGTCTTAATTGCTTGCTCTGGTGTGGAATATGTTGGAATGCTATTCTCGTTAAATATGCGATTTGCATCTTGAACTACTCCATAGCCCATGAAAGAAGTCAAAATTGTTTTGTTCTGATAACCTCTGTTTTTTATCAATTCAACAATATTTTTAGCAATTTCAACTGGTTCTGCCACAGCTTGAGCAGTATAAACAATGAGTATGCCATCCACGCTTTCATCATCTAGGCAAGCTTCAACAACCGCCCTATAACGGTCAGCCTTAGCATCTCCTAAAATGTCAATGGGATTACCCCTACTCCAGTAATGTGGCAAAAGACTGTTCAAAATTTCCATTGTTTTTGGGCTTAATTTAGCCAATTTGCCGCCTCTGGCGATAAGAGCATCTGTAGCCATCACTCCGGGTCCCCCAGCATTCGTAATTATTGCCAAGTTTGGACCTTTTGGCAAAGGTTGCGTGCCTAAAACTTCTGCGCAATTGAAGAGGTCTCCAATTTCGTCGACGCGGATTATACCTGCTCGTTTGAATGCGGCGTCATATATTATGTCTTCACCAGTCAGTGAGCCGGTGTGAGATGCAGCTGCTTTGGCGCTTTCGCTGAATTTGCCTGCTTTGACAACAATTATGGGTTTGGTTCTTGCGAAGTGTCTTGCAGCGCTCATGAATTTTCTTGAGTCTGTTAAGCCTTCAATATACATAAGGATGCTTCTTGTTTTTGGGTCCATTCCAAAATAGTCTATTAAGTCGCCGAAGTCCACATCTATCATTGAACCTATTGAGACGAAGTTACTGAAACCAATGTTTTCTTGAATTGCCCAATCCAGAATTGCTGAGCCTAATGCGCCACTTTGGCTGATGAAGGCTATGTTGCCCGATTTTGGCATTCGATTTATGAACGTTGCATTTAATTTTACACTTGGACGAATAACACCTAAACAGTTTGGCCCGATGATACGTATGCCGTATTTCTTTTTTATTTCTAAGATTTTGTCCTCTAATGCTTTGCCTTCGGCACCTATTTCCTTAAAGCCGGCACTGATTATGACTAAGCCCTTTATTCCAGCTTTACCGCATTGTTCCACTATTTCTGGAACAGTCTTAGCTGGCGTAGCGATTACTGCTAGATCTACGGGCTCATTAATCTGCTCCACAGTTTGATAGGCTTTTATGCCAAAAATTTCGTTTTTGTGAATGTTAACTGGGTAAATCTTTCCTTCAAAACTTGTTTCTGTGAAATTTTTTATTAAAGCATAGCCTACAGTGCCTTGCTCGTTGCTTGCGCCTATTATTGCGACGCTTCGGGGATTGAAAATTTTGTCAAGATAAACTGTAACCAAGCAAATATACCTTCTTCAGTCTATTATGATTTTGATTTGACGGCGAGCATTAAAACTTTATGATGCAATAATCCAATTTTCGCTTGATTATCTAAAGATTGCAAGGATTATGGCTCGGATAATCAGTGTCGAACCAATGAGCATGATTATTGCAGCCCAAAACGCAAACCATTCCACATGAGTTGCCATGTTGTTAAGAAAATTGCCTACAAGATAGCCGCTTGTCAACCAAAAGACAATATCCCCTGTTGTGTCAGCCTTTTTATTCAACGGCGAACCAGCAAAAAACCTCAATATAAAAACTCCTACGAGGAAGATGCCACAAGCAAGACAAAACTGTGAGACTGCAGAATAAACGGTTGTATGCAGTGCTGGATGTTCGGGTGCGGGAAGAACAAATCCCACTGACATATGAGGCACTTTGACAATGCCAAAGTCTAAGAAGAAATTTACAACACTATCAAAAAGTCCTGGAGTTATGACGAAGAATATGCCGAACAATACTAGGAAAAAGCCTGCTGAAAAAGCGCTAATGAAGGTTTCTTTCGTTTTTTGCGAAAAGCCTGCATTCACCCCTTTTTTCACCGCTAACTATTCTTATTTACACAAGCATATAACATTTCTTAAATACTTAATACAACAATAGTATGATGTAACAAGAGGAAAAGGTGAAAGGTATGCCGGAATGTAAAAAATGTGGCGCCAAAGTTAAAGAGGACATGAGCTTCTGCCCAAATTGCGGAGCACCATTAAGGGAAGTTGCAGCTGCACCTCAACCATCAGCGCCTACACCACCGCCTAAAGCTCATGTTAAATATGAAAAGGAAGAGAAGCACGAAAAACGGGAGAAGGAAGAGAAACATGAGAAAGGCGAATATTCATTCTTGGGACCACTTATTGGCGGAGTCATTTTAATCATAATAGGCTTAATGTCCTACTTGCAAGTGACCGGTCTCATAAACGAAGTCACTAGAGGGGTTTTGTGGGCTTTCTTCATAATTGTAGTTGGGCTATTGCTGATATTTGGTGCACTTTACGCAATGACTACGGCAAGGCGAAGATATCCGAGAACCTAAATTATCCAGCCGAAAAACAATCTGTAAAGTCTATGTTCCACTCGAGTTAGAAGCTTATCCCTTCCAATTATACGGAAATAATTTTTTCCTGCAGCCGCAATCAAATCTCCTATGTCATATCTTGGAAACATGCAGGAAGAAACTATAAGCTTACCCCATTCTCCCCGTTTGAGTTCATGCAACATTTTAACCCCATTAACAGTTTCGACTTCAAATAAATACTTGTCATAATTTGGCGAAATATATGGCAAATCTTCAAGTTGCTGCCCAAAAACACCTTCTGTAGCGCTGTAGATTTCAACAACAGGGACATTTCCATATAATCCCCTAAGCTTTGGGGCATACCTGAATTGTATTTTACGAACACTTGTGCAAAAAAGAGCATGAAACTTCCACAAATCCTTCGGCTTTTTCCCATGTTTTCTTTTGATGTATCTGGCAAAAGCCAATATAATAGGTGTCACACCCATAGTAGCAACCACATTCTCGTTTTGTGCCTTCTGATAAGCCAATTCAAACCTATTCTCCCAATCACGCTTTGTAATGCCAGCGCCTAAAGCATCTATCTCCTCTTGACATGGCACAAGGCCAACTTCATTAAGCATTGGGTTGAGCTTTGCATAAGTGCCAGAACTGTAGCCATACCTAACTTCTTGACCAGCAACAACCATACTGTGAACATTAGACGGAAAGTTAAGGTTGAGAATTCGCCCAGTGAATAATTCCCAATCTTTTTTTCTAAATGCATAATTCACCAGTGCCCTTGCTCCGCATGTGAAAATCTGTTCAATGTGAGTTTTGGTTGCTGGCAAAACCTTTGCTTTGCCAGTTGAGCCTCTAGTCATAACCCAACATAAGGCGGGCTCTGAAAGAATAGAATCATAATTTCCCTTGATTACTTCAGCAAAGTAGGGATTTAATCCCATATAGTCTATTACTGGAAAATTTTTTCTGAAATTCTCAATTGTTTTAATTTCGGATGCTTTATGAATTTGCCCGTAACGAGTTTTGCCATAGGCTTCCAATAACTCTTTCAGAACAATGTCTTGATATTGCTCTGGATTTTTTAATGATTCGTACCATGAACCAACAATAGACTGAAGAATCCCGAAATCGCTGCTTTCCTGAGACATTTCAATGCAAATTGGTCAAGTCAATTATATATGCTTCACTGCTAACCGCAAAAACCTAGAAAGTAGGGTCACTATTGGTTGATTTCAGCACTAAAAAATGGAAAAATCATAAAATTGGCATCCTACTTCTTATTCATCAAAAACTCGTGAATGGCTCTTGCAGCCTTTTTGCCAGCGCCCATAGCACTTATAACTGTGGCTTCACCAGTAACAATGTCGCCACCAGCATAAACACTTTCAATGCTTGTTTTACCATTTTCATCAGCCACTATTGTTCCCCACCTTGTTACTGCTAAACCATCAGTTGTCCGTTGAATAATGGGATTCGGCGTCCGCCCAATAGCAACAATAACCGTGTCAGTATCCATAACAAACTCTGAACCTTTCACTGGAACAGGTCTTCGCCTTCCCGACTCATCTGGAGCGCCTAACTCCATACAGATACACTCCATCTGTTTAACCCAACCCTTCTCATCTCCAATGAACCTTGTGGGTGCAGCTAAAAATTTGCAGATAATACCTTCTTCCTCAGCATTTTCAATCTCCTCTTTGCGAGCTGGGAGTTCCCCTCTTGAACGGCGATAAACGATGCAGACTTCCTCAGCGCCTAAACGTAAGGCTGAGCGTGCACTGTCCATGGCTACATTTCCGCCGCCAATAACTACAACATGTTTGCCAATTCTTATGGGCGTGTCATATTCTAGGAACGAGTATGCTTTCATAAGGTTAACTCTAATCAAAAATTCATTTGCAGAATAAATTCCGCCGAGGTTTTCACCCGGTAAACTCATAAACTGAGGCAAGCCTGCACCAGAACCGATAAAAACTGCGTCAAAACCCCTTTCCTTAAGCAGTTCTGGAATGGTGAATGTTCTACCGATAAGATAGCCAAGCTTAAGGTCAACACCTAACTTCTTAATATAATCCACTTCCGCTTGGACAATGCTTTTTGGCAGACGAAACTCTGGAATGCCATAAACCAGAACGCCGCCTGGTAAATGCAAAGCTTCAAAAATCACAACTTTATGCCCAAGCTTTGCCAAATCAGCAGCCACAGTAAGTCCTGCTGGTCCAGCACCAATTACCGCAACTTTTCTACCTGTCGATGGTGCTTTTTCTGGAACTTTGATGCCTTTTGCCCTTTCCCAATCAGCCAAATATCTTTCCAACCTGCCGATGCTAACTGGCTCGCCAACCTTGCCAACAACACAGAACTTTTGACACTGCTCTTCTTGTGGACATACACGACCGCAAATTGCTGGGAGACTGTTTTTCTCCTTAATCTTGGCAATAGCTTCTTCAAACTTTCCTTCACGCAGTAATTTTATAAAAGCTGGAATTTCAATCTCCACCGGACAACCTTGAATACACTGCGGCTTGGGACATTGTAAACAGCGGTTTGCTTCTTCTCTGGCTTGCTCTTCCGTATAGCCCAAAGCAACCTCGTTAAAGTTTCGCCTGCGAACTTCTGGTTTCTGTTTTGGTATTGGCACTGCTTCCTTCTTGATTTTTGGCTTGGGCTTATTTTCCGCCACACTTGCAGCCTCCTTGCAGTTCCCACAGAAGTGAGCTTAAGCGCTCTTCTGGGAGAAACATCCTTTGTCTTTTGATAAGCTCGTCAAAATCCACTTGATGTCCATCAAATTCTGGTCCATCAACACAGCCAAACTTCATTTTTCCGCCTACACTTACTCTGCAAACTCCACACATTCCCATTCCATCAACCATTATAGGCATCAGAGTCACTACAGTAGGGATTCCAAATTGCTTTGTGAACTCGCTCACATTTTTCATCATAACAACTGGTCCCATAGCGACGCAGCGGTCAAACTTCTCATTTTTTAGAATTTCTTTCAAGAAGTCTAAGCCCTTATACCCTTTAGAACCATCATCAGTTGCCACATAAAAGCTGTGGCTTAAGGCTTTCACTTCTTCCTCAAAGAAAAGTAGGTCCTTTATCCTTGCACCGATCACAGTTGTGACGATGTTTCCTGCTTCGATTAACGCTTTTACTTGCAAAAGCATAGGTGCAATCATTACTCCACCACCAACACAGAGAACTTTTCCAAAGTTTTTGATTTCAGATGGATTACCAAGAGGTCCTGTAATGTTCCATATATAATCGCCTTCTTTTAAGAGGCCAAGCTGCTTTGTTGTTTTGCCAACCTCATTAAAGGCAAAAGTGATTGTTCTTTTCTCCGCGTTGTATCCTGCAATTGTGATCGGTATTCTCTCACCTTTTTCATTTATGACTATTATTATGAATTGCCCAGGCTTGGCTTTTTCAGCAATTTGTGGGGCTTCAACTTCAAACAACTTGATTTTTGGAGCAAGCTCCTTGTTAGCTACGATTTTATACATGGGTTTTAGCCTCCGCTTTCAAACGTTTTAAAGGTGGCATAGCTGCAATTTTGTTGAAAAACTCGTCCAATTTTTGATTAAAATCATTAATACATCTTGGTGAAGCTTCAAAAAGCTGGAATCGCTCCTGCAAACTCGTCTTTTTTAATAAATCTATCAGAACATTCATGTTTCTTTCCGCTGTGTCTCTACCCTCCTGAAGTTTACAATCTTCAGCAGAGCAAACAACTGCCATAACTCCGTCGAAGCCACTGTACAATGCATTGATAATATGAACTGGGTCAAGTGCTTTAAAACATGGAACTTCTAAAGAAACTGCATTTTTCTTCGAAAGGTTTTCAGCATTATCCAAACTTGAGAATTCAGCCCATTGACAGCAAAAGACAAGAATTACTGGAAACTTACCAACTTCCTTTAGTTTTTCTGCTGCCTGTCCATAACGGTTCAGAACATTTTCGAATTCGAAACCCTTGACTTGAATTGCATGATGTGGACAAACTAGGGCGCATGCTCCGCAACCCATGCAATAGTCCAAAAGTATTTTTGGGGTTGCAAATGCTTCCGCTTCTATGGCTTTATATGGGCATATGAAGACACATTTATCGCAGCCTACACACTTTTCCGTTTCGTAAATCACTTTTCTAGAGTATTTCACAACTTTGATAGCATCTTTTTTAAAACCTAACTGTTCCAGAACTCTTCCACTCAAAAATAGGCGTCTTGTATTAATCTTTGTCCCTTCCTTGAAGCGGCAAAATTCGTCTTCACATTGTATTGAAACAATATTCTTTACGCCACTGTTCAGAACTTTGAAGATGAACTCTGTCGGGATGCGTCCAGAACAAGGCAAACGTAATGGGAGATAATTCTTTATGCTTAAGTCTTGGTCTACCAAAATTTCCTCAACTTCACAAGTTGAAGGAGAGTTTCCGCGACACATGAAAACAAGCGTGTCAGCCTTAACCTTTTTTCTTAAGCAATCAATATAATTAACTAAACTTGCATAATCGTAATAAACCATTTCGATGGCAAAAACAGGACATGCACTGTAACATATTCCACATACTTGACATTTTTGCAAATCAATTTCAACTTTGCCAGTTTCTGCATCCTTTTTTATTGCTTCATAGGGACAGATGGAATGACAAATTGAACATCTACTACAATAATCTTGGTTAATACTCACTGCGGCAATGCATTTTTCACTCATTCTAACACTTCCCCGATGTTACTGTCTTATCATTTACAGTTGACTTACGATTGACTTTTTAGAAAGTTTGAAAATAGATTCCGAACAATATAATACTTTTGTAACTTCTTTACCTTTTGTAATATGGACGCTTAATAAAACCGTAAGCCTCCAAAGCAGCAGTTATACCCTGCCCAACAGCAGTGCCAATCTGCTTAACTGGATGATTCGTAACATCACCGGCTGCAAAAACCCCAGAAATGTTTGTTCTCTGAAAAATGTCAATTTTAATATATCCATTTTCATCAACATCAACACCTGCTTGCTTAGCCATTTGACTATTTGGCGCTTCTCCAACCTGAACAAAAACGCCATCAATTAGCAGTTCGCTTGTTTCACCACTTTTATTATTAAATAATGTTACTTTGCTGACTAATTTTTCGCCTTTAATCTCCTTAACTTCACTATTCCACAATATTTCCACATTACTCTTGGCTTTGACCCCTTTCGCCAAAGCCTCTTCAGCACGAAACACATCTCTGCGATGTACAACTTTCACATCAGACGCAATGTCAGCTAAATAAAGAGCAGTTATCACAGCAGAATTGCCACCACCAATAACAAGCACACGTTTGCCTTTAAATAATGGGCCATCACAAATGCCGCAATAGCTTACACCTCTTCCAAGAAATTCTTTTTCGCCAGGAACCTCCAATTCACGATAATGCGAACCCGAAGCGATGATCACTGTTTTTGCTTCGTAAAATCCCTTGTTAGTCTTAACAATTTTTTCCTCATCTTTAAGCTCTAAGCCCGTTACACTTTCGAATTCGTGAATTGTTACGCCCACATTTCTGCAGTGAGTTATCATTTTTTGTGCTAATTCCATTCCACTTATGTTTTGAAACCCGAGATAATTCTCGATTAGTGGAGCATCCGCGGTTGTGCCTCCAGCCATTTTTTCCTCTAAAACTAGGGTTTTAAGCCCGCTTCTTACTCCGTAAATTCCAGCTGCTAAACCAGCAGCGCCGGCGCCAATTATGATTAAGTCCCAATTTTCCATTCTTGACACCTATTAGGTAGAAATAGTCGATGTAATTATTTAAAAATGAATATTATGCTACAATGCAAGCGTTAAAAGTTCTGCTATATCCATGATTTGAATTTTTCCCTCATTTCCCGTAGTTTTTACGGCATCTTCAATTGTTAAGAGGCAGAATGGACATGCTGTAGCTAATATGTCGGCACCAGCTTCAACAGCATCTTTTACACGAATCTCTGCTAAACGTGGACCTGGAATGTCAACCCACATCCTTCCACCCCCACCTTCACAACAGAGGCTTCTGGCTTTTGAACGGTCAAACTCTAACAGCTTAACTCCAGGCACGTTTTCAATAACTCTTCGTGGTTCTTCGTAAATGTCATTTTGTTTGCCTAAAAAGCATGGATCATGGTAAATAACTTTCTTGTTCACTTCTTTTGAGAATGTCAGTTTGCCATTTTCGATTAGCTTCAAAAGGAGCTGCGTGTGATGTAGAACTTCGAAGCTTGTTTGGTTATAGCGGTTTTTAAAGGCATGATAACCATGTGGGCAGTTTGTTACGGTTTGTTTAACATTGTATTTGTTGAAAAGTTTTATGTTTTCTTCAACTAGAAAATCGAATAAGCCTTTCTCACCCATGCCGTAGGCTTCGCTTCCACAGCAATTTTCCTCATCACCTAAAATGCCAAAGTTTAATCCAGCTTTTTGAAAGACTTGCACAAGGCTTTTTGCCACATTTTGGATTCTCGGGTCATAAGCAGATGTGCAACCAACATAATACAAAGTTTCTGCACCCTGTGACATATGCTTAACATTTAGACCTTGAGTCCATTCTGTGCGTTTATTGCGGATTCTTGCCCATGGATTGCCATTTTTGAATATGCTTTCCAAAGCGTCCCGGATTGTTGGCGCTATTGTGCCTCCTTCCACAGCCATGCCTCGAATGTCAATCAGAAACTCGTATGGGTTCAGGTCTTTTGGGCATCGTACGCCGCAGGTGGAGCATGTCGTACAGCTCCACAACTCGTTTTGATGATGTATAGTTAGCTTTCCGAGCGTGGCAACTTCACGCATGTACCTTCTAACATTCAAGTTTGCTTTTTTTGCCACTGGGCAACTTCCTGTGCATGTTCCGCATTGGATGCATTCAAGAAGTTTGTGTTTTTGGGTGAGCTCTTGAGCGTTCATTTTTTCCATCACTTTTACTTAATCTGAGGCATAAGATTTTTAATAAGTGTTTTCCTCTGTATGAGTCTAAATTAATCATGAACAGGAGAGGATTGCAGCTATTGGAGAAGCCACAGCTAAAGATTGGCATTTTCGTGTGTGAATGTGGCGGAAACATAGGCGATGTTGTAGATGTTAAAGCTGTTCTTGAAGCAGCTAAAAACTGGGAAGGCGTCGCAGTAGCCAAATATCACAAGTATTTATGTTCCAAACCTGCTCAGGAAATGATTGTTGATGCAATAAAAAAAGAGAATTTAAGCAGAGTTGTTGTTGCTAGTTGCACACCACGTATGCACCTTATAACTTTTCAAAGTGTTCTAGAACGGGCTGGCTTGAATCCCTACATGCTCGAATTCGTAAACATTAGGGAACAGGATTCATGGGTTATGGGGCCACATCCATCGCCAGAAGCTACAAAGAAGGCTATCAGCCTAATTAGAGGTGGTTACGAACGTAGCAAAGAGCTTGAACCTTTAGAAACTATAAGTGAGAAGGGTTCAAGAGAAATTCTCATAGTAGGTGGAGGCATAGCTGGTATTACAGCAGCCCTTGAGCTTGGCTATTTAGGTTACAAGGTTCATTTAGTAGAACGCAAGCCCAGCATTGGTGGCAATATGGCTAAATTAACCAAAGTTTTCCCAACCTTAGATTGTGCGCAGTGTATTCTTACTCCGCGTATGGCTGAAGTTGGGCGAAACACTAATGTAAATCTGCTTACCTATGCCGAAGTGCAAGAGGTTAAGGGGCGTCCTGGCAATTATTACGTTAAAGTTTTCATGAAGCCACGTGGCGTGGATGTTCAGAAATGCAGAAGCTGTGGCGTTTGCGCAAAAGTGTGTCCAGTTGCTGTTGCAGATGAGTTTAACGAAGGCTTATCAAAGAGAAAAGCCGCCTACATCGAGTTTCCACAAGCGGTCCCCTCTGCATATGCAATAGATTCTAATGCTTGCACTAAATGTCGCAAGTGTGAGCAACTTTGTCCAGCAAAAGCCATTAACATTGATGATCAGGGGCAAATGGTTGAGCTCCATGTTGGCGGAATTATTCTGGCCACAGGCTATCAGCTTTACGATGCACAGAAACTGGAAACTTTTGGCTATGGCACTTACAAGGATGTAATAACAATGATGGATTTAGAGCGGCTTGTTTCCGCTACCGGCCCAACAGGTGGCTATGTTAAACGTGCAGATGGCAGTGACGCCAAACGTGTAGCAATCGTGTTATGTGCAGGTTCACGTGATAAGAAGCATATTCCATACTGCAGTCGCATCTGCTGTATGTATGCATTAAAGCAGGCTTTTGTGCTTAAAAAGATGCTTGGAATTGACGTGGCAATTTATTATACAGATATTAGGGCAACTGGCAAAGGTTATGAAGACCTTTACTGGCGTGATCAAGAAGCTGGTGTAAGCTTTATCCGTGGTAAAGTGGCTGAAGTTTACAAGAACAACAGCAATAGCAAACTTGTTGTTCAAGCTGAAGATACGCTAACTGGCGAGGTTGATGAAGCAGAATTTGACATTGTGGCGTTGGCCACGCCAATGGTTCCGCCTAATGGCTTAAAAGAACTTGCAGATAAGATGAAAGTTTCTATCGGCGAAGATGGCTTCATAACAGAGAAGCACCCAAAACTGGACCCTGTTGATTCGCTTGTTACTGGCGTTTTTGCTTGTGGCTGTGCACTGAGTCCTAAAGATGTTCGCGACACAGTTTCTGATGGTTTGGGCGCTGCCGCTAAGGCTGCTTTATTCTTGAAGAGCGATTATGTTACCACTAGTCCAGAGAAGGCTTTCGTTATTGCTGATTTATGCAATGGCTGTGGTGAATGTATTAAGATATGTCCAGTCAACGCTATAACCATGCAGGAAGGCAAAGCAAAGATTGACCCATTTCAGTGTGTAGGCTGCGGTGCTTGCATTCCTATTTGCCCAAAGAATGCCATTGATTTTAGAAATTCAACAAATAGACAGTTGTATGCACAGCTGCGCGGTGTGCTAACTGATAAATCTGCTGGTGAAGTTCGCATAGTAGCGTTTGTCGATCGCAATGTGGGCTATACTGGTATGGACTTTTTGGGCCTAGACAGAGCGAATTATCCAGAAAATATCCGCATAGTGGCAGTTCCTTCCACGGCTATTTTAGGCGTTAAGCATTTGCTTAGTGCTTTCGCGTTTGGTGCCGATGGCGTGCTTGTTATTGAAGGCAGTGAAGAGATTGATGAGCATTTTACGAAGAAGCGGATGGTTGAGATGGGACGTGAACTAGCAGCTTATGGCATAGAGAACATGCGTGTTCGTTACAGTTATGTGCCCTTGCCTGTTTATAAGAAGGCTGCGGAATTATTTAGTATGTTTACGGAGCGTATTAAGAAGTTTGGACCCTTTGCAGAAGAGAAACGAAACGCAATAAGGCAGAAGCTGCAGGTTTAGCATACATGGCTTTTCGTTTGTGGTTGAAACCGTATAGCTCCCCGATTTATAAATTGGACTTATGGTTAAATTGATCTGTTGAGTGAGGTTTTTGGAGTTTTGTTGTTAAGTCAACCTTAAATAAATGACTTCATAATTACAATTAAACTCGTTGGAAGTGAAATACATGAGTGAAAAATGGGCTAAAAAATTGAGTGGCGCATGTAGTTTAGACCCCGACTTTCTAACACATGCATTAGAGGAGCTAAGTGAAAGTTGTCTTGGTGACGCTTTAAGCTCGCAGAAGGTAATAGAAGAACTAACCTTAAAATGCAGTATTACCAGAGATGAACTAAGTAAATTTATCGCTGAAGTTTCAAAGAATTGTCCAGTTGATGCGAAGAAACTGCATAAAGAAATACTTAAAGCTGAAGGCAAAAAAGAAGCGGTGTTTAATGCAATTTACAATGCAAGAGTGCGACCTACCTAAAAACCTAATATTGATCACGAAAATAATTAGAGCGCCAGATTATCATGGGTTCTACAGAGGCGGCTTTTTGTTGGGACTATTGTGGAAAATGTCCAAACTATCTTGATGATTGCAGAGGCTGCATTTCCACTGATCATTCTAATTGCTATTTTGTTAAATGTTGCCTAGAAAAAGGAATTGAGCATTGTGGTTTTTGTATGGATTTTCCTTGTGAAAAGCTTGAGAGTTTGTTCCTGATGACCGTTCGGAATGTCCACGAGGTTATCATATTGAAAACTTGCGAATACGAAAAACTGTTGGAACTGAAAAGTGGCTGAAGTTACAGAAAATCAAATGGAAGCGTTAATGATGCCTTATTATGTTTACATTATTCAATGTAAGGATGGCAGCTTCTACACAGGCTATACTAGGGATTTGGGTTCTCGTTTGATGCTTCACGCAAATGGAAAAGGTGCCAAATATACACGCATGCATAAGGCAGAGAGACTGGTTTATGCCGAGAAATTTAATTCTAGAGCGGAGGCTATGCGAAGGGAGAAAAAAGTTAAAGGTTTAAGTCATCGTCAGAAGCTTGAACTAGCAGACTGTAAGATTAAACTAAAATAAATAAGGTTCCAATTTCCACAAATTCGTCAGCATTCTCATACTTGGCAAGTTTGTTTTCAGCTAGGCTTTTGGCTCTTGCAATAGCTCTTGCAAAATTCACAATTTCGAACAATATTATTGCACCAACCGCTAATTTACAACGTGTTTCCAAATAGGCTTATTAAGGCTTTTAAGAATCTAATCTCAGTGATTTTTATGCCTAAAAAAAAGAGTTGGTTAGAAAAATTAAGAGATAACAAAGGGTTGCCTAAGGTGGAGAAGATTACCGACAAAATGAGCAAAAGATGGGGCACAGGCACTGTGGTGATTCCAGCACCGATGGAAGTTAATGAAATAATGCGTAAAATTCCTGAAGGAAAGGTTACGACTATTAATGAAATTCGAACTGTTCTCGCCAAGAAGCATGGAGCAACGATAGGTTGTCCAATAACCACTGGCATTTTTGCTTGGATAGCCGCTAATGCTGCAGAAGAGCAGAGGCTGAATGGCGAGGAGAATATTACTCCTTATTGGCGAACGCTTAAGACTGGTGGCGTTATAAACGAGAAATATCCTGGTGGCGCTGAAAGGCAGAAGCAGCTTTTGGAAAAAGAAGGTCATAGGATAATTCAAAAAGGTAAGAGCTACATTGTAGTTGACTATGGAGAAACGTTGGCAACGCTATAGCATTTATGCTTTTAATTGTTTCCTCAGGGTTTCTTCAGCTTTTTTGATTGCTTCTGTCATTTTATCGATTTTTGTTCCGCCTCCCTGAGCAAAGTTGGGTTTTCCACCGCCTCCTCCACCGATAATTGCTGATGCTTCTCTAGCTATTTCATTAGCTTTTACACCCTTCTCTAGCGCTTTTTTTCCAGCCATAATCATTATTCGTGCATTCTTTCCGTTTGCTCCATAAAAAATTGCAACGGTTGCTGCGTCCCGTTTAATTATTTCGTTTGCAGTTCGAACCATGCGGTTAACATCAATCGAATCCCTAAAATCGCGAAACACAAGGTTTATTCCACTTGTTTCCTTAACTTTTTCAGTTTGCTTCGCACCAATGCCAGTGCTTTCACGTTCAGCTAATTCCTTAATGAGCTTTCGTTTCTCCGCGTTTGTTTCTTTCAATTCTTGCACAAGCTTTTCTGCAGTTTTGTCCAATTTTTCCAATGGAGAATTCAGAACTTCTGAAACTTTCAAAAGTAACTGCTCATTTCGTTGCACTGCCTTTAATGCTGGAATCCCAATGGAATAGACAAGTCTTTCCACTCCGTCTTGTACTCTTTCAGAATGAATGATTTTGATGAATCCAATCTCTCCAGTGCTCTTCAGATGCGTTCCTGCACAAGCCTCAACGTCCCAATCGCCAGTTTTTACAACACGGATTTCCTTGCCAGGAACTGCTCCGCCTTGGTAAAGCCTAAAACCATAACGGCTTTCTGCTTCACTTCTCGGCATCCAAGCTGTTTCCACAGGCATGTTTTGCAGAATCGCTTGGTTTGCCAAAGTCTCTATCCTGTGCACTTCTTCTTGCGTTAGTCGGCGATAATGCGAAATATCCAACCTAGAACTTTCGATGCCTTTTTGTGTGCCAAACTGCCAAACATGCTGCCCAAGCACACGCCTCGCTGCACCATTAATTAAGTGTGTTGCTGTGTGGTTCTTCATTAGACTATAGCGTTTTTCCCAATCAATAACTCCCTTGACATAGCTTTTCTCTTTTGGAGCACCTTTGCCATTTATTTTATGAACTATTACCCTGCCGACTTTTTGGGCATCTATAACTTTAACTTTGGTCTTTCCATAAATTATATGTCCACTGTCTGCTGGTTGCCCTCCACCTTCTGGATAAAAGCATGTTCTATCAAGAACAACATATTCGCCATTTAGCACTTTGAGAACTTTTGCTTCAAACTCCTGCATGTACTGATCCTTATAGTATAACTGTTCTGTCTCAGGAATGTTTTCAACTGCTGTTTCAAGCTGCTCTGAAGGCTTAGCCTCCTCTGCCAAAAGCTTAGATGCTTGCATATGTCTCTGAGCAATCAAAGTGTAAAAATTGTCTGGGACCTCCACTGTTAAGCCCTCATTCTCTGCAGCTTCCTTAACAATTTCCGGGGGAAGCCCATGAGAATCATAAAGGTCTGTTAAAGTTTCTATTGGAATTCTTTTTTTCTTTTTTTCCTTTAGCTCGCTGGAAATGCGCTTAATCATACCTTCGCCGCGTTTGAGCGTTTCCTGAAACTTTTCCTCTTCAACCTTAAGCATCTCCATTATCTCGCTTCGCATCTCCTTAATGTGCGGAAAATCCTTACCCCAAAGACGTATCTGCATATCCGCGATGTCATAAAGCCTTTCTGGAATGTTGAGCATTCTTAACAACCGATAAATCCTTCTAAAGACAAGCCTTGCCAAGTAACCTTCTTGAATATTTGAAGGAACAACGCCTTCGGAAAGTATAAAACATAAACATTTAGTATGATCAGCAATTGCAAAAGCATTCTCCAAAGGCACAAGAAACTTGTCAAGCTCATCCACGCTTAATCCAACAAGCGCTGCTTCTTTTTTTCTAGTCTCCAATCTGCTTGCAGTCTTATCTAAATTAACTAAACCCGAAACTTTCGCTACATCCGCCAATAACTTATTGTCAACATTCATTATCCCAGCCATTTTGAAAATTCTATCAAGCAAACCACCATATACTGCGTGAAAACCACTGAAAGCTCCTTGCGAAAGCCATGCATAACGGTCAATTCCATAGCCTGGATCAACCGTGCGTATTGGAAGCTTAACAAATTCGCCATTTACAACCCTGTACTGCATGAAAACCAATGTGGCAACTTCTAAACCTCGAATAATTGATTCAAGACAAGGTCCAGCATTTCCGCCGCCTGACCAAACTTCTTCCTTGTAAACGATTTCTTCCGGCTTCACGCCTAAAACGCGGGTTACCCACTCATGATGAAATTTCGTAGTCTGGTCTTTCCAATAAACTTCTTTTTCAGGATAGTTGAATGCATGTGCTCCACCCATCTCAAAAATGGTCAAATGTCTGCCAAAAGTTGGACCAGTATTTGCTATGTCCACCAATCGAATGCAAGGTTGAGAAATCACAAGCGGATTAGCTGGTGGAGGTGCAATGCCATTTGTTACGTATGGTTGGAAATCAATTATACTTGCATGTGTTAGGTAAATGTCGTCTCGCCATCTGGCAACAACTGGATAAGGCTTCACGCGGGTATGACCATTTTTCTCAAAAAACGAGAGAAAAGTCTCCCGCATTTGCCGCAAGTCATAGCTCCTCCGTGTAGGTGGCTTACCTATGAAAGTGTAAAAAGAGCATCCATCAGATGTTGCTTCCCCACAAGTTTCTTGCTCTGCGTTCAATGTCCAAAAATATTTTCCACATTTTGGACAGCGCTTCCTAATGAAACCTTCCTCTTTAAAGAATTGAAGGCTGTATTCTCTTTTTGGAAATGTCTCCAACTTTTGGAACGCTCCTATAAGTAAACAATTTCAGCTTTTCAAATGAGTAATCAGCTACACAAATTTAAACTTGCTCGCAGTCTCTATAAATAAACAACCTGTCTCACTTGTTATCCAAGTTTTAAGCCTAGCAAGAAACCTACTATGAAACTACCTGCAAATGGCAGAATGGATACTAGGCCAATAAGCCACGATGCAACTTGTCCAGCGAAACTAAAAGAACCTTCAAGTGCTGTCCAAAGTGCTCCATAATTAATGTTTATTATTCCTTGTGTGCTTAAATAGAGAAGCACAATTAGGAATAAGCCTATTAGAATGACTATTAGTTTGCTGATTTTTTTGATGGCATATCCAACTATGAAGCCGCCCATGCCGCCAATACCCAATTGATAAGCTAGTGGCGATAAAATCTCGCTCATACAACCCCTTCTTTTTCATATGTGTAATTAAGTTTAATTTAAATGTGTTTTGCTAAAAATAAGATGGAGACTATAAAACAAGAGAAGGAGGTGGAAAACCCTTTGGACATAATAGACATTTACATACTAAACCTACTATTGACTCTGGGCATGTTTGCAGTTTTGATTTTTAGAGCTTGGCTTGAACTTAAACATTTTAAAATGATGTGGAAGGAACTTGAATGGCGCCAGACGTATCAGACTATGGGGAGGCTTCTCAAAGCTGAAAAGGACCTTTTTTCAAAGGTTGAAGGTGGTGATGAATTATACCAAATGTTATGCGAAATATTCAAGGCGAATGAGACTAAAGTCTAGGGAAAATGCCAATCTTCAATCAATTTTTCCACTGTTCTACCATACTTCTCCATACCATAACGCTGATGAGGTTTTGTTAAGTGTCGCTGAGACCTGGTTGAAGTTATGTAAATCCCTTTCTTCAGTTCACGTCTAATTTTAACCTCAACCTTCTTCATATTTGGATATTTTGAACCGCACTTCTCACACCTAAAACCTTGCCCCTTTCCCATAGACTTCAGTCGTCTACCACATTTTGGACACATTGGATTTTGATAAGAGATTTTTGGTGCAAGTTTTAGTAAGCGAATTTTTTCAAGATTTATCGTTAAAGGAATATCTCCAGAAGGCTTGCGGACACCACCATAAACCTCCACATGGTCCCCAACAACTAATTTTATGGCTGTTTTTCGAAGAGCACCAGTTGGCTCATATGCAGCACATTCAACCTTGCCACTTTCATCCTTAATTGAGAAGAACACATGTCTTCTGGGAATTATTTTCGGGTTTGTGGAAACTATTCCTTTTGCAATGACTGGATTATATGGTCTTATCTGACTTAATTTTTCGACCTTTTTAAGATGAGCATCAGTTCCCTGATTCGTGCGGAAAATCACCCATCTCTCCACAGGTTCAAGAGGCTTAACAATTTCAAACGCTTTTTTCACGGCTTCTGCGGTTTCACCGCGAATGCCGAAAAGAATTGGGTCTGGTCCACGAGGTGTAATAATTATTCTATGCTTATCCATGTCAACATTATTAAAAGTGTACGGCATTGTAGCCTTGTCCATTTCAAAAATTGACGCCTCCCTCACTCTTCTTTTTAAGCCATAATTTTCTGGAATGCGATAAGCAAGGATCTCATACGTAAAATCATCATCAAAAGTTTCACCTATTGCTGCTAATCCTCCAATGATTCCGCGTCCTTTTTTAAACCCCAATGCTTCAGCCTTAAACTTTTTAACGAGCTTCAATGCCTCTCTCAAGGTTACAATGCCAGTTATTGCATTTTTAGAAAACTTGGCGACTTCCCTTGGAATTTTTGCTTTTGTGAAGAATACTATGCCTGGGTCTGTGCCTCTAAACTCTAAGTCAGCATATTCTTCAACTGTGTTGATAACAACCTCTTTTATCTTCGCTTCATTATTCGGGTTAAATTTCGCTCTTATGCATAATGCTCCATTTCCCCTCGTCTTCCATGGCACGTTAGGATTTAGTCTAATCAAGTTTGGGTAGTCAATAAAGCTAGCGCCCATTTTTTTGAGTTTTTCCACCACCAAAGCAGCTATGTATGTTGTGCAGCCTTTTTTTGTTGAGTCCGTGTCATCGAATCCAATGTGCATTGTTTTCCACGTCATTTATTGCAGCCCAATTCCTCAGTGGCTTAACGGTTAGGATGGAATATTTAGAGAATGAGGCTTATTGGTGTGGATAAAAAAGAGGAATTGCATGTTATTTTGTTTCTTCGACAACAATCATTGTTAATGTTGATCTGACCTTGTCAAGTCTCCTTATCTTCCATGTTACAGTTTCTTTCAGCCTATCCATAGTATCTGCTTTAACTCTGGCTATTATGTCATAGACTCCGTACACTGCGAAGGCTTCGTCCACTCCTTCAACTTTCTTCAAATCCTTTAGTACATCTGCTTCTGAGCCTATTTCAGTATTTATCAGCACGAAGGCTGTTGGCATTTTTTTTATCTCCTCATATTATTGTTTATAGTGAAGCATTAAAATAGTTTGCTATACTATTCGACTTTAAAAAGATACTCTTATCTTTTATTTGGAAATAATACACTATTAGGTTTAAACATGCCAGAAATTATTACAAGTCGTGAAATGCGAGCATTGGAGCTTAATGCTGAATATTTCGGAATTTCTAGGCTACAATTAATGGAGAATGCAGGGCATCACGTAGCCAGTGAAATAGCTTCCAGATTTAAACAAGACAAATCAGTAGCGATTTTCTGTGGTTTAGGAGGGAACGGTGGAGACGGTTTCGTTGCTGCACGCCACTTAGCCAGCATGGGCTTTAAAGTTTCTGTGATTCTCGCTGGAAAGGCAGAAAACATTTTCAACAAAGAAGCATTGGAAAACTGGAAGGCTCTACAATATTTAAAGGAAGCTATACAAATTCACGAAGTTTATGACAGTTCTATAGCAATTGAAACAACAGCGGTAATAGTTGTCGATGCTTTACTGGGAACAGGGACCAAAGGAGAACTCAAACCACCCATTCTTCAGCTTGTCCAAAAAATCAACACTATGAAAGCATTCAAGATTGCTGTAGATATACCCACAGGAATAGATGCAGACTCTGGCGAAGTTTTAGGTGAAGCAGTAAAAGCAAACCTGACAATAACGTTTCATAAAACGAAGAAGGGACTTGAAAATGCGAGGGAATATGTCGGCGAATTAATAGTGAAAGATGTAGGATTGCCTAAAGAACTCGAAAAATTCGTCGGTCCCGGAGACGTGCTACTAGCTGAAAAACCTCGCAAGGCAGAATCTCATAAAGGCGATTTTGGACGCTTGCTCGTCATTGGTGGAAACGAAACCTTCTCTGGCGCCCCAGCACTCGTAGCTTTAGCTGCCTTGCGCACTGGTGTTGACTTAGCCTATGTTGCTGCTCCAGAACAAACAGCCTATGCCATTTCTGCTATGTCGCCAGATTTGATTACGATAAAACTTAAAGGAAAACACCTAAACCTTGCAAACATAGCAACTTTGAAAACTTATGTGGAAACAGTAAATGCCGTTGCTTTAGGACCAGGTCTTGGGTTGCACTCTGAAACCAGAGAAGCAGTTAAGGCAATGATTAACATTATAGAAAGCGTGGGGAAACCTTTACTTTTAGATGCTGATGGATTGAAGGCTTTCTCTGAATTTAAACGCAAACTAAATGTGCCACTGGTTTTAACTCCACATTCTGGAGAATATGCAATATTAACTGGCAAAAAGCTGCCTGACAATTTGAAGGAAAAAGCTTCGGAAGTGAAAAAGACCGCAGCACAATTGAATGCAACTATACTTTTGAAAGGACCAATTGACATAATCTCTGATGGAAAACGTTTAAAACTTAATTTCACTGGAAATCCAGGAATGACTGTTGGCGGAACTGGTGATGTGCTCTCCGGTATTGTCGCAGCCCTATTAGCTCAGAAAGTTGATTGTTTTGAGGCTGCTGCTGCAGGAGCCTTTGTTAACGGTGCTGCAGGCGACTTTGTTTTCTGCGATAAGGGTTATCACATGGTTGCGACAGATCTTCTGGAGCACATTCAAAACGCTCTAAATGACCCGATGAGCCACCTAAAGGTTCGAAAAACGAGTGCAGAAACAAGTTAGAATCGTTGTCTATCATGCTGGACAATGCGACCCACGAAAATGCACGGCTCTGAAGCTAAAACGCCACGGACTAATCCGCATAGTGCATCAAATCAAATTCTTGCCCAAACGAGCTGTTATCCTTAATCCACTTTCTGAAATTGCATTTTCTCCAGTTGACAGAAGGCGAATTGAAGATTTTGGTTTAGCAGCGTTGGATTTTAGTTGGGAACATGCTGAACAAACATTGCTTAAAACTGTTAGAGGGACATCAAGATGCCTACCATATTTGATTGCTGGAAATCCGGTGAACTTTGCCATTCCAACTAAACTTAGCACTGTGGAGGCACTTTCTGCAGCGTTATACATTGCTGGATTTAAGAAGGAAGCCTTTGAATTGCTTTCAATTTTTAAATGGGGGCACACTTTCTTTGAATTAAATAGGGAGAAACTAGAAAGCTACGCAGGTGCCAAGAATAGCAGAGCTGTTGTAGAATTGCAGAGAAAATTCATTGAGCATTGATGCCTTTCGGGATTATCTAATGAGAACTGTTTTTAGTTTGATCTTATTCATCATTTTTTGCGCAAGATTTATAACGTATTAATAACGATACATTACGCTTCGTGGATTAAAATGGATATGGAACAGATAGCACGATGGTCATACATTGCCTTTGTTGCCATAGCAATCATAATGGGCCTAGCAGTTGGCTACATGGCATATAGCGCTGATCTTCACTGGTCAGACGCCGGTGTTGCCGACGCAAATGGGTGGATCACGCTGATACTGCTAATCTTAGGTATCATAGTAGGGATCACAAGTATTACAGCGAAGGAAGTCACACCGTTTCTTATTGCTACAATCGCTCTGATAGTCGCCTCTATTTCAAATGTCTGGTATCCGCTGGGAAGAATTCATGAAATACTCTATTACTGGGCTACTGCAATACTGAACTATATTGTAGCGTTTGCTGCCCCGGCCGCAGTAATAATCGCAATCAAATCAGTAATGGCTATGGCAAAGGAAAAATAGAAGCCCAAATTTTCCACACCTTTTTCTATTTTAGTGTTTTTTATTTACCTGAATCTAAACTCTAAATGCTTGGGGAAAGTAGAATGAATGAATTCACTATTGGAAAGACAAGAATTTGTTTGATTCAAGGGGACATAACTGAAATTGATGCAGATGTCATTGTTAATGCAGCCAATCCTTCGCTTATGGGAGGTGGCGGCGTGGATGGAGCAATCCATCGCAAAGGTGGGCCAAAGATACTTGAAGAATGCAAGCACATAAGAGCCGCAAAATGGCCTGATGGACTTCCCACAGGAAAAGCTGTTATAACTTCTGGAGGTAATTTAAAGGCTAAATATGTGATTCACACTGTTGGACCTGTTTGGCATGGTGGAGCAAGCGGTGAAGCAGAACTTTTGGCTGATGCTTATCGCAACTCGTTAAGATTGGCAGTTTCTAATGGATTAAAAATAATTGCATTTCCATCTATAAGCACAGGTGCTTATGGTTATCCAATAGAAAAGGCAAGCTATATAGCATTAAAAACAGTGAGGAATTTTCTGGAAACCGAAAATAAGCTTGATATGATAATATTTGTCCTTTTCTCCAAACGTGATTTTAGAATTTATGAAAAAGCAGTTAGACAAATATTATGAATAGTTAGTGTGCCCATGGATATGGCATTTAGAATGTATGAATTTTCATTGCAAAAACCAAGTTCAGAATACGTGCCAAAAAATGGCTTTTGTTAGTTTTGTAGAAACAATTTTCCATAAGGCTTTTATAACATAAGCAACACTCCATAATGGGGCTTGTGAAGATGGTAAGGCGAAAAGTGAAGCAACTCCTAAGATTCATTGGCTTCACTATTGTAACATGGATATTATGCATTGCATATGCTATAACAAATTTAGGTGAATAAACTAATTTCGTTAAAAAATGAGAACACTTTCTATTAAGCATTTTTAGACTATGCCTAGTTTTTTTGTCGTTTATATGTGACAAATCTTTTTACGCCTTAATAGCCAACTGTGAAATGGAATGTGACTTTCATGGGATTGTCTTCGTTGAGTGATACTGTGAAGCGGACTAGTGATGTGCTTAAATTAGGTGCTTCAAAGCAGGTTTTTAATTATGAGCAGCGTTTTTCATCACTTAGGGGTCTTTATGACGGGTTGCTCTCAAATCTTGTAAGGATGGATTTTAACTATGCTGAAGGCTGGAAAACGGCAAAAGAGTTTTTTGGTTCATCCAGCGTTCGATTTGCGGGTATAGATGGTACGATGTATTCGAGGCCACTATTTGATTTGGTTATTTTCTTTGGCGGTGCTTATGCTTCAACTGGGACGGTGACGTTTTCAGAGAAAGAAAAGCCAATTGTCAAGTATGATGAGCATGTTCTTCAACAGGGGGCAGGCATTTCAAGTGTTGTTCCTGTTTACATAAACGAGATTCCTGACATTGACCAAGCGTTTTTTGATTTGGAGCAGCCTGGGGAGGTGAGTTTAGGTAAGCCTTTGATGGATGATGCAATAATAAGTAATGCTACAATTGCGAATTGGATAATGACCTTCGCCGAGTATTACTTAGCCTGTAGGTTTGCTATTGATGAATGCAGGAATGTGCGTATTCTTCTTTTGGATAGGAGTTTATCCATTGAGCGGGCAAGTTTGCTTTATGATACTTCGAGGCGTGAATTGTGGAAAGCTAAAAGCTCTATTATTGGTTGTAAAATAGATGATGAAGCTATTGACGTGAATGATTTAACTATTGCTAGGCATTGGGTTTGCAATTTGACTTTAGGTTTGCTGCCTCCGAGGGCGGATTATCTGCGGTATGCAATATTCAACTTAGTAAAGCGAAAGGGAGCTTTAACTGAGAAGCAGATTCTTGCTGCATTTGGCATTCTAGACGAGAAAAGAATGGGCAGAGTGAAGCGCCATCTTCTGCATTTAGTAGAAAAGGGGATTTTAGGTAAGAAGGATGGTGTTTATGTTCTAAATCCTAAATATGTGCGAACTTGGGAGCGTGTCAAGAAGCTTGTAGCAAGTCTGGGCGACCGCTTCTTTTTCACTAAGACGATTGAGACAGATACAGAAAATTTGATGAAGATTATGAAGGATGGTAAGGAGTATTGGTTAACTACTCTTGATTTTGCTTTTCTAACACTTTTTACTTTGCACATGCTTATTGAGGAATGCTGGAATAGGCGAATTTTGCTGGTTGGTGTTACTAAGGACACTGCGGCCAGGGATTTTAAACGCCAATTGGTTCCGATAATGCATAATGAAGGATTGTTGAAAACTGGGCTTTCGCAGGAAATGTTTGATAAGCTGCCGAATACAGATCGTATGATACTTCAGTCTGCAAGCATTTTTAATCCAGAAAAAATTAAGCCACCTTGGAGTTTAATTGAGTATGATTCCGCTTTCAGAACTCTTGTTCCTGACAGAAAAAGTCGCAGGGGCTTCGTTTCTGGAGCCATAAAGAACAAGATTGGAATTGAAAAGACTTTTTTGAAGACTTATGTGCAGTTAAGCCAAGCTGAGACAGATCCGATGTTGCGTAGCAATGTTTTGCTTGTGGATCGTTTGGTTTATCCCGAATTTGATTATAAGCCTGAAAATGTTGTGGAGTTTTGGAATGAGCTTAGTGATGGCACTAAGGAGCCTGTTGAAGTGATCTTGTTTATGGATAAGAGTGTTCCCAATAGTGTTCAGGGTTTGGTTATGAATGTTTTGGTTGCTATGGCTCCTTCTAGCATTCCTGAGGCTTTTGGACATAATAAACCCTTATTTATTGCTGACAAAATTGCTAAATGGAATTATAGTCAATTCAAATATGTCGTGGATACTACTGCAGATTGGATACTCAATAACCATAAATTGCGGAAGTTCATATTTTACATGAGCACTTTTAGGGAGAGGCGAACATCAATTGAAGCGGCAAGAAGAGAAAACATTTAACACTTTCTGTTTCACAGACTTTGAAGGTAGATTTCACGCCAGACTTGCTGCAGTAATTCCGAGGTTTTTTGCTACGGCGGAAGAAACAAAACTAACAGGTACAAGTGCACGCTATCAGTGTCGAATGAAGGTTGAGTATCAAAAGGATTTGATGGGTCTTCTGGAAGAGGGCATGCTGTTGGCTGTTAAAAACTTTAAGCAAGCTGGTCAGGATGAAGAGCGATTTACACTTATGGAAATTAGCCGAGTCTGGCCTGAACATTTTGGTTTGCGTGGTTTATCTGACCATGGCTATTATCCTATGCAGTTTGAAATTATTGAGCAGTCTGAGGATGATTGGCAGACTGATGATAAGTCTACAATGATGATTCAGATAGACGCTATACCGATCAATTATGATTTGATTTTTAATCACAAGTGCGAGTTTGAGTTTGTTAAAGGCTTCTCCTACCCTGTTGTTGGTAGTTCTGTCTACATTCTGAATGGTGAAATGATTAATCGCATGTATAACCAGAAAATAACTGAAAAATTAGGTATAGACCCTTCCAAGACTGTGAATGACGCTAAAGCTGACCCAAGACTTGGCTTAATTAAAATGTTTCAAGCAAGCAAGACAATTATTCCCATTTATATTGATTTTGAGAAACTTATACGTTACCATTTCGGCGTTTTTGCCTTTACTGGCGGTGGAAAAAGTAATTTAATGTCAAATATCCTGAGGCGAATCTTGCTACATACAGATAACACGAAAGTTATAGTTTTCGACATAAGCTGTGAACACATTTTCCTATTGCTAGATTTGCTGGCTGACCCAAACTTTCCTGCAAAGGTTATTCTTGAACATAAGATAGATTCGCTGGAACAGTTCTTTAACTCTGTTGTTAAACCAAGAGAGTACGAGTCTGATGAGAGAATTAAGGTTGGATTGCAATGCGTAATTGAACAGGGCAAGGTTGCCTATTACACGAGACCTAAACAAAAAGTTCCCACATACAGTCAATTTCTTGATGAACTTGGGGCTCAAAGGAAGGATAGTGTAGATAAACCGCATTACATGAATGCTATTGACAAAATTCACGATACAGTTCTTGAGTACATAGAGAAGCACGGTTTAGGTGAAAACCAAGAAGTGAATGAAGACTTCGTTAAATACATAGACCAAGTTGCTACTGAAACCACAGAAGAATTTAAGGTTCATGAGAAAAGCGGGCTTTATGCATGGGCAACTACAAGAGCAACGATTCTGGACGTTATCAGAAAGAAGCATGAGAATGAGAAGAAAGAAGTGGGTGGGTTAACAGCGGAAAAAATCAGAGAACTATTAGATGGCAAAGAAAAGCTTGTTTGTATTTCAATCTCTGACCCATTCACTATAAAAGACCTTGTCATAACTCTCACACAAGACTTGCTTGTGCGCAGAAAAAGAAAATTCCAAGTTAAGCCTTACATTTTGCTTACCTTCGACGAGGCACAAGAGTTTATACCAGAGATGGGCGGCTCAACAGGCATAGACAAAAAATGCAGCAGGCAAGTAGAAACGCTGTTGAGACAGGGACGAAAATATGGTTTAGGCGTTTGCGTAGCAACACAACGCATTGCCTATCTAAACACTAATGCTCTACAACAGTTACACACGTATTTTGTTGGCACTTTGCCACGTCCATATGACAGGGCATTAATCAGCGATACCTTTATGATAGATAAGGGCATATTGGAAAAAACTTTGGAATTTGCCCCAGGCGAATGGCTCTTATCAAGCTACATAGCAACTGGCATAGAAAATGTGCCTATATTCATAAAAGCAGACAATGCCGAAAACGAAATAGAAAAATACCTAAAAGAAAACGGGTCAAAATAAGTTAGACTACAAAGTCTAGTCCATATAAGGAGACTATTCTTTTCAAGAGTAACAGCACTACTCATGAATTGTCAAATGCGCACTCAAGTTCTTATTGATAGATATGCCTTGTATGGTTTAAATCCAACTTTAGAGTATGTTCGGACGGCTAGAGCATTGTCCGCTATGACATGAATCAACGCAATCGGAGACCTCTTCAAAATCTCTTACAACAAGTGCAGACACAATCGACGTAGCGTAACCTCTGCTCCTATAATGCTCATCAGTAGCTACAACTCCAATGTTACTCGCAAAATCCACAAAACGAGTATTACCAACAGAAACAAGTCTTCCTTGCAGTTTTATGCCGAGCCAGAAAACGTTTTGCCATCTCTGTTTCAGCTGTTCTGCATTAGTTTCGCCCCACCATTCTGGGTCACATCGCCTCATCAAAGCCGCAACCTCCTCAGCATTTTCAACATTAAGCCTCACAGGAGTTGCAGTTAAGCAAACATGCTCTTCTCCCCGATTCAAACGCATCAGCACCATAACCTGCTTAACACGTGGTTTAAACTTTTGACAGATAATGTCTTCACAGTTAAGTGGCGCTTGCAACTCAACTTTCTCAAGATTAGAATAGTCTAGCAGTTTCTGCACAGCCTCTCGACTGCCTCTAAACTGAACAATATAGTCAGCAAAAACCAACAACGAACCCAACACTTCCTCTCCTTCAACCGCCAAAAATATCTTTGACTGCTCCCTACGTTGAGTCCATTCAAGAATGAAAAAATAGTAATCTAAAGGATCACGGTTCACGTGATCCCAAAACATCTGCGCATAACCATTAGCCACAGAAACAATTTCCACAATTAAGCCCTCAAGCAGATAATGTAGAATTGTAAAAAAGATAAAGGTTGAGAATTTAGGCTGCCTTTACCGGCTGTGTCATTCCACATTTCTTTAGCAGTCTTTGCCATTTCGCATCTGTTATTTGCTGTATTTCATTCAGCATTTTCTCGAATTTCGGTGTGAACAAATGACTAAAACGTCCCTGTACCTGTAAGTATTCTTTAACGGTCTTCTTTTTCTGTGGAGCCAAAGCCAACACTTTGCTTGGGGTCGAAAGCCTATATTCGCCGTTTATTGCTTCCCAAAGTGGGAATATGCATGTTTCAACCGCTAAGCGAGAAAGCTCAATAGATTTAGCTGGGTCACTTCGCCATCCACGTGGGCAAGGGGCAAACACATGCAAAAATGCTGGGCCATTAACTTCTATGCCTTTCCTCACCTTCTCAATCAAATCACGCCAATAATAAGGTGAAGCAGTAGCCACATAAGGCATTTCATGTGCAACCATAATATCAGCAATAGGCTTCTTCTGCTCTAATTTTCCAGGCACAACAGTTCCAGCCTGCGAAGTCGTTGTCGAAGCGCCATAAGGCGTTCCTCCGCTACGTTGAATACCTGTATTCATATACGCCTCATTATCGTAGAGCACAAATAGAAAGTCATGTCCTCGTTCAACTGCTCCAGAAAGCGCCTGTATACCAATATCATATGTGCCTCCATCCCCCGCCAATGCAATAACATCTACCTGTTGCTGCTTTATTCTTTCTTTTTTCTTCAGTATTTTTAGGGCTGTTTCAATTCCAGAAGCATTTGCAGCAGCATTTTCAAAGGCAGTGTGCAGCCAAGGTACAGCCCATGAAGTGTATGGGTAAATAGATGAAACTACTTCCATGCATCCAGTTGCATTAGTAACTATTGTTGGTCCTCTAACAGCCTTCATAATAAGTCTCAGAACTGTTGCTGGTCCACAGCCAGCGCATGCACGATGCCCTGACATGAAAAGGTCTGGTTTTTCAGCAATGTCTTTTGTCGTAAATTTCCATTCAGATTGCATTTTCCATTTTTCCTCCTAATTTCTTAATCCAACATAATTTACGAGTTCACCAACACGCTTGGTTTTCACAATCTTTTGCAAATCGCTGTAAATTTCACGTATCTGCCGTGGACTTGTGTCTCTCCCGCCCAATCCATAAATATAATTCACCACGTTAGGACGCATTGGCAAATCATAAAGCACATGACGAATTTCATGAAACACTGGCCCGCCATTTCCTCCGAAGCTTATGCATCTATCCATAACAGCTAAGGCCTTCACTTTTCCAAGCACTTCCCTTATTTCCTGAACTGGTAAGGGTCTGAAAGTGCGAATTCGCAATAGTCCAGCCTTAATACCTTCTTCTCTAAGCTCATCCACAACAGCCTTTACAGTTCCAGCTGTAGAGCCTAAACAAATTATGGCAATTTCAGCATCATCAAGGCGATAGGCATCAAGCAGTCCATTCCCATACTTTCTGCCACTCAATTTTGCATATTCCCCATTTACTTGCTGAATTATTTTCAAAGCATTTTTCATGGCTTCATCCTGTTGCCGCTTAAACTCAAAATAATAGTTTGGTAAAGCTATTGGTCCCATAGACATTGGATTTTCTGGGTCAAGCCTAAAAGGTGCAGATTTTCCTTCATGAGTAGTTACCAATGGAACTTGGCGGATTCCAACAAATTTCTTAACGACATCATCAGGGAGCACTTCCACATTTTCAAGCGTATGACTTAAAGTGAAACCATCCAAGCCAACTATCACGGGCAAAAGCACTTCATTATTTTCACCTATCCTGAAAGCTTGAATTACAGAATCATAAGCTTCCTGTGCATTCTCCACATAAATCTGAATCCACCCACTATCCCTCTGCGCCATAGTGTCAGAATGGTCACCATGAATATTCAGAGGCGCCGAATAAGCTCGGTTAACAATTGCCATAACCACTGGCGCTCTACATCCAGAGGTTACAAAGAGCATTTCATGCATCAAAGCCAAACCAGCAGAAGCAGAGGCAGTAAATGCTCTTGCTCCAGTAGCGGATGCTGCAAGGCATGCTGTTAAAGCGCTGTGTTCTGATTCTGTGCAAACAAACTCTGTTTCCACTTCGCCATTAGCCACATACTCGCTGAATTTTTCAACAATTATTGTTTGAGGAGTAATAGGATAAGCCGCAACTATATCCACATCAGACTGCTTAACAGCATAAGCAACAGCCTCATCTCCGTTCAAAGCTAAAACTTGTTTCATAACATCCTTCATGTCGAATACACTCCTACTCGAGTTTCATAGCAATCGCATTAGTAGGGCATTCATTTGCACATATTCCGCAGCCCTTGCAAAAGTTATAATCAAAATCTATGTCCCCCTTTTCAGACTTCCAATGTATTGCACCATCAGGACAGAAAAGCACACATAATAGACATCTGGTGCATTTTTCCAAGTCTCTTACTGGCTTGTAGGTTTTCCAGTCTCCTGTCAAAAACTGCGTGCTAGATTTCCAGCATACGCCAGCCGGCGAAATCTCTTTCCAACCCTTTTCATTTGCTGTCATTCACATCTGACCTCTTCATAAGCTTCTTTTATAACTGCAAAATTTTTCTCAGCAATATCCCGCCTAAAGCGTTCTTTAACAATTTTTTCCACACCTTCTAAACTAACTATACCAGTTACTCTGGCAACTGCTCCTAACATGGCTGTGTTTGTAATAGGCATTCCCAGAATTTTTATTGCAATTTCTGTGGCAGAAACAGTCCAAACTTTTCCTTTGTCTGAATTTAACAGCTTTTTTATTTCAATAGGACTATCTTTTGAATTAATTACAATTATCCCATCTTCACTTAATCCGTCAGCAACAGGAACAGTTTTCAGCAGTGTAGGATCTAAAACCGCTACAACATCAGGATCATAGACTGCACAATGTATCCGTATTGGTTCAGTGCTTATTCTTGTGAAAGCCGTTACTGGTGCACCCATTCTTTCTGGACCAAATTCCGGGAAAGACTGGATGAATTTTCCTTCGTAAACAGCTGCTCTCGCCATCAATTCACTGGCTGTCCATGCTCCTTGACCGCCTCTGCCATGCCATCTGACTTCCATGATTTTCTTCAATTTGCAACTCTCCATAATCTTTCAACTTAGTTAGAAAATCTACAATATACATCTTTCTAGACAAAATAGAAAAAATAAACATGCTAAGAATAGAATGGTTAGTATTTAGAAGTTCACATTTCATGGTTCCAAATAGAAAGATTTATCACAATTAAAAAAACTAATCTATCGCTAGGCGTTAATACTTGTTTCAGCAATCACCTGACAGAAAAATACTTTTAACGGCTGATAGAACGTTAATGAGTGATTACCATCACAACGAATTTATTGGATTTGGAGCATGTGCTCCCCCAAATGTCATTCCAAACTGGCTATATAGCTGGCTTTTCTTCCCACCTATCAAAACAAACAAAGGTATACCTGTAGCTGCCCCATATGGATTAAGAAAGATTGAAGCTCAACTTCTAAGCGAAGGCTTCAACGTATTAACCGTAGATCCCAACCACCTTAAAAAGTACATTAAGGAAGCAGAGGTTTTAGGCATACATGTCATGGACCCTTTTGGTTTGGGTCCGGCGTCAAGCACATTTGCGTCAATCTTAAAGAAGGAGCCCTTCCTTGCCCAACATTTCCGTGATTTGATAGGTAGTCCAGAGGTGAGAAAAGCTAAGGAACGTGGATTAAGGATTGTTGTTGGTGGTCCTGGCGCTTGGCAATTTCATTATCGCCCAAAAGTTGTTAAGGAATATGGTGTAGACTGCATAGTTGAGGGGGAAGCTGAGAGAGTTATTGGGAAAATTTTTCACGCAGCACTTAATGGTGAACCGCTTCCACAATTCTATGAAGTTAATGTTAAGGAAATTCCAAGTTTAGAGGATATACCCGATATTGTGAAGCCTTCAGTTAACGGTTTAATCGAAATTGGTCGCGGATGTTGTCGAGGTTGCGAATTCTGCAGTGTGACCTTGAGACCTTTACGATGGTACCCTTATGAAAAAATTCTACGGGAGATAGACGTGAACAAAGTTGGAAATATAAATTGGTTGTGCCTTCACGCAGAAGACGTTATGCTTTATGGTTCCCATAATACTTTGCCAAATGATGAAAAACTCGTCAAACTTCACGAATTAACTGTAGAAAAATGCGAAGGCATATGCTGGAGTCACTGCTCTCTTGCAGCGGTTGCGTCAAAACCGAAGCTTTTTTCACAAATTGCTGAAGTTATAAGAGAAAAGCAGCCTTGGTGGGGTGCTGAAGTTGGCATAGAGACAGGTTCACCAGAATTAGCCAAAAAGATTATGCCAGCAAAAACCAGTCCCTTTAAACCTGAAGAATGGCCAGAAGTTATTCGCACAGGCATGGGATTAATGCATGACAATCAACTTATTCCAGCATGCACATTAATTGTGGGTGTTCCTGAAGAAACAGAAGATGACATTCTAAAAACGATAGAGTTAATGGATGACCTTAAAGGTGTCAGAAGTCTGATTGTGCCATTATTTTTTGTTCCAATGGGTAGATTGAAAAATGAGGAGTGGTTTAAGGAAACAAAAATGACTAAACTGCATAAAGAATTGTTAATTAAATGCTTGGAACATGATTTTTATTGGGTCAAAAAGCTAATTGACTTATCCTTTGCTGGAAAATGGTATGGTGGCATAATACGACAATTTTATAGACTCTTTGCTAGGATTGCTAGGCAAAAGGCAAGAAAAGCTGAAATTGTCTAAGATAAGCGGGTGTCCTCCAAAAACGGTGTTTGAGATAACTAAATTTAAATATTCCAGGAAAACTGAAACCTTATGCAAAGGCTATGCCGCCGTAGCTCAGCTAGGTAGAGCAGCTGGCTGTTAACCAGTCGGTCGTAGGTCCGAGTCCTACCGGCGGCGCCACAACATTGTTTTACTGAACCAGCGCCCATCATTTAGGCCTTCTAAAGAATAAGTAACCGTCTTTTTCGCAAACATATTGAAAGCCTGTTTCGATTAATTCGGCAATTTCTTTAGGTGTTTTAGCCATTTTGCAAATGTATTGGTCTTCACCTTCAAACTTTGCCAGTTGCGTGTATTTTGAAGTGTGCTGGGTTCGTTTGTGGCCTAATATTTGCATCACGTATAGAATGTCTTTGGTTTTGTAGTATTCCCATGTAGCTTTCCAATGTCGGAAAGTGTGGAAGCTTATTCGGAGAAGCCTTGGATTTCCAAGTTTGTAGGCTATGCGTTTCCTCTGCTTTTCAAATGTGCGTCTGAGGCTGTTAATGTTTGAGTAGCGGCTTAATATGTGGTCGCCGTTTTTTGGAAGGTTTTCAAGCATTTGCCTGAGTTTGCGCTTATTTTGAATATGCGTGGGTTGCTGCCTTTTTCAGGCGTTATAATAATAGTTCCATTTTGAAGGTCTATGTCTATCCATTTGAGGCGAAAGATTTCTCCAACACGGGCGCCTGTTTCCATAGTTATTTGAAGGGCTAAAGCCACATGTTTTGTACAGCCCAGCTATTAAATAGTTAAGCTCTTCCCTTGCTGGAATAAACGGCAGTTTTTCAGGTATTTTTATACGTAGCGGACCCCATGTTATTCCAAGCCATTTAATAAAAAGCGAATATGAATAAACAACGTTAGCTTTTCTCCCTAGACTCCAATTTTGTTTCGCTATCACTTCACTGATGGTTTCAGGCTTATACAAGTCAGCTCCGAGCTTTACAAGTCTTTTTAAACTTGACTTTTTCCAATTATTGTGTCTTCACTGTAGCCTTCTTTTTTCATCCACCAGAGAAATTCAACGATTTTCCCTTGAATACCCGTTTGGCTTGGCTGGTTTTGCTCTGTGGCTCCCGCAAGCCCGCTTGTCGTTTTTTCCTTCTGTTTCCGTCAAGGCAACCACGGCCTTGCTAACCAAGTTTTTCGCCTCGCCTTCCGAGACGCACACTTGGCAATTAACGTTATAGGCGATGTCAGTTTTTAAATTCTGTTTTGAAGTTTTTTGTAAAGGTTCATGTCTAGGCCAGCTAAAACGGTAACCGCACTCCCTGCATAAATAGCGTTGAATGTTTTTTCCGTCTGCTAGATGGCGGAATCCATCCTTATAAAGCCTCTCTGAACCGCATTCTGGACATGTAGGTTGGATTGCGGGAGCTAAACCCATGTTAAGCCTCATCTTTACGCATATTTTTTGGCTTTCGTTTTTGGCGGTAAAACATGTAAACTTTGATTTGTAGAAGGAAACCTGAGATTTTGATTAGTTTTGTCAGCTTTTCCGAACTTGCTTCCATAAGTGCCTTTTTGTAAACTTCTTTTCTTCCGAAGGGTATATGGCTAAAGAAGTATTTCATGAAACGCGTGTGTGAATGCTTTATAAACGCCTCTCTAATCTTGTCTACGTCTTCACCGCTCAGAGTTTGTAGTTTGTTTAAAATGTATTTTTTTCGCTTCCCAAAAGTTGAATGTTAAATCCAAGCCGAGTATAAACGAATGTTTTCAGCCCGCGTGGAATCTCCGATTAAACATTATTAATGGAACAACTTAACGAAACTTTGGAATGCAAAATTTTCAAAACGCTACGAACATATTGTATAAACTTTCGCGCGTGTCTCGAGGAAATGCTTAAAAACAATTAGTGGTAAATCATTGAGGGCATTAATCTTTGGTTGATGAGAGAAAGATACCTGCGACCATGTCAACTCAGCACCCGGACAACGCAAATCTTCCAGATTGGTGTGAAGGCACCGTAATTGAAGGAGATGTGGAAATTTATGAGGCATATTTTGCCTACAGCCAGCTTGGCTGCCATGAGGTTATGTGGGATTCTGAGGGGAAGGATGTTGACACGCGTGTTGTAAGGAAACTCTTAGACAAGTATCCTGAATTTTTTATGGAAAATCAGCTTGGAAAAGACACTTTCCTAACCTATAGAGTTCCTAATCCAAAAATTGAAGGCGCTGAAAAGAAGGTTTTCGTAGAAACTTTATACAACATTGCGGTGGCATGTGATGTTGCATCTACCTTCTACAAGAGAGATGTTACGCCAATCTTTGAGGTTATACTCCCCTTCACGACGGATGCCAAAGAACCAATTTGGCTTTACAACTATTATAGAAAGGCGATAACCGCAGTTGAGGAGGCATGCTTAGACAACAGCTTGAAAGCTAAAGATTGGATTGGATGCTTCCAGCCTAAAAGTATTGAGGTAATCCCGCTAATAGAGGACTTTGACAGCATCTTAGCAGCTGACAAAATCGTAGAGCCATATATAAAGGCGGTTAAGCCAATGTACCTGAGAGTTTTTATTGCAAGGTCGGATCCTGCTCTTAACTATGGGCTTTTATCCGCTGTTTTGCTCTCTAAACTAGCCTTTTCAAAGCTGAAACTACTTGAAAAGAAGCTAGAGGTAAGCATATATCTCATTTTGGGGGTTGGGTCAATGCCCTTTAGGGGGCATCTTTCACCAGAAAATGTTGAGGAGTTTCTAAGCGAATATAGGGGGTTGTCTACTGTTACGATTCAATCTGCCCTAAAATATGATTATCCCATCACACAAGTAAAAGATTGCATAAACACCTTAAATAAGAGGCTTCCAAACGGAGAACCGCCAACTATAGATCCTTCAGAAGAGGGAAAACTTGTTGAAATGCTTCATAAAAGTAGGCGGTTTTATGAGAGAGTTGTTGAGGAGTTGGCTCCCCTCATCAACACCATGGCCTCCTATGTTCCCGCGCGAAGGGCTAGAAAGCTTCACATAGGGCTTTTCGGCTACAGCCGCAGAGTTGGAGGAGTCTCCCTTCCAAGAGCCATACCGTTCGCCGCTGCACTTTACTCTCTAGGCATACCTCCAGAGCTTTTGGGCGGCATGTTCTTTGAGGAGATGAAAGAAGACGAATGGAAACTGATCCAAAAATACTATGCAAACCTAAAACATGACTTGAGCATGGCGGGTGGCTATCTTTCATGGCGAAACATAGAAATGCTAAAGGATAATTGTAAATTAGTGGCTAAAAAAGCAGGCATGAGCACGGAGAAGCTAATGACTGCTCTAAACGAGGTCTTAGCCGACATCAAAGCCATAGAAAAAACCTTCAGCATAAAACTTGGACCTAGAAGCTCCATTGAAAAGAAACATGAAAACTTTGCAAACAATTTCCTAATATCCTACATAGACGGCGACAAAGTCGGCGCCTTCACTTCACTTATTGAGGCGGCTAAGATTAGAAGATGTCTCGGATGAAAGTAGAAAAAACAAAAATACTTTGCCAAATTAAAAGATTGAGGGATTAATATGGGAAGTGTGAAAGATCTTGAAGTGATAAAGAAGCCTACAAAGACGCGTATGGGTGTTGGCAGATTCCACTTTTCAGATCGCTACTCGGTTTTTGATTGGGGGGAAATGCCAGACCATATTGAGGGGAAAGGCTCAGCCCTATGCCTAATGGGGGCTTACTGCTTTGAAAGGCTTGAGGAGAAGGGCATAAGAACCCATTATCGAGGGCTGGTGGATGAGAAGGGCAAAGTCATGCATTTTGACGAGTTGGAAAAGCTCACAAACGTCATGGAATTCCATCTCGTAAACGTTTACAAGCCAAAAGCCTACATGGAAGATGGCAAATTAAAATATGATTACAGTGTTTACACGCCAACGCTTAAAAACTTCCTAATCCCCTTGGAGATTATTTACCGAAACGGCTTGCCAGAAGGCTCATCAGTCTTCAAAAGGCTTAAGCAAGGCTTGGTGACGCTGGAGGATTTGGGCTTAGACCATTATCCAAAGGTTGGCGAAAGGCTTGCAAAACCAATTTTTGACGTTAGCACGAAACTTGAGGAGGGCGACCGCTACATAACATGGGGGGAAGCCAAACAATTAGCGGGCTTAACAGACCAAGAGCTGGAAGAAATCAAAGCAGTGCTCCTTAAAGCAGATGAGACAATTACCGAAATAGCTTCAAAGGCTAGCTTGGTGAACGAGGACGGCAAAATAGAACTGGCGTTCGACGACAAGAGAAGGCTTATGGTGGCAGACGTGGTTGGCACACTGGACGAGTGCAGGTTCACATACCGAGGATTACACGTGAGCAAGGAAGTAGCCCGCATATACTATAGGCGGACAGAATGGGCGAAACAAGTGGAACAAGCCAAACAAAAAGTAAAAGAGAAGGGCATCGAAAACTGGAAAACGTTAGTGAAAGTGCAGCCACCTAGACTTGACCCAAAACTGGAAGCTTTGATAAGCGAGATGTATATGGCGGCGGCGAACGCCATAACAAACCGTAAGTTATTTGATGCGCCGAGCCTTGCTGAAACTATGAGAGAATATAAAGAGTATGTGGGCGAGAAAGCGTGATTAACAAGAAAATAATTGCTGGGATAGTCAGCGAATACGGCGAACACAACATAAGGATAGGCGTTTTAGGCTCCCACTCGGCGCTGGAAATCGCCCACGGCGCTAAACAAGAAGGTTTCGAAACGGTGGTTGTATGCCAGAAGGGACGTGAAAAAACCTACATAAAATACTATCGAAATCTCTTTGACCACGTGCTCTTGCCGGACAAGTTCGCAGGCGTCGTGGACGTGGAAAACATTGAAAAGCTACGCGCTTTAAACACTATTTTCGTGCCTAACCGTTCTTTTTCAGTCTACGTGGGTTGCGAAAACATTGAAAAACGTTTCACTGTTCCAATAATGGGAAACCGTTTCATACTTAAAACCGAAGAACGTAACATACCAAGAAACCAGTATTACCTCCTAGAAAAAGCGGGAATTCCAACACCAAAAATTTTTAAGACTCCAGAAGAGATAGACCGCCTCGTCATAGTTAAAGTTCCAGAAAAAGAACGCGCCATAGAAAGAGCCTTCTTCTACGCTTCTTCTCCCGAAGAATTCCGAAGGAAGGAGGAAGAGCGCATAAAAAAGGGTATTATAAGCCCCGAAACCCTCCCAAAGGCAGTTATAGAGGAGTATGTGATAGGCGCCAAGTTTAACGCAAACTTTTTCTGGTCGCCATTAACAGACGAAATCGACTTGTTAGGGTTTGATAGACGAATTCAAACAGACTTGGATGGTGTATTAGACCTTCCAGCTCAAGAGCAGCTAGAACTTGGAATAGTCACGCAAAACATTGAGATTGGGCATATGGGCGTTACAATGCGGGAAAGCCAGCTTGAAAAAGTTTTTGAAGCAGCGGAACGCTTCGTTGAAGTCTGCAAAAAAGAGTATCCGCCTGGCATAATAGGGCTTTTCGCACTGCAAGGCGCGGTAAACAAGAACCTTGAATTTTATGTTTTCGACGTTAGCCCCCGCGTGCCCGGCTGCCCATGTGTAGAACCTACTTCGCCGTACATGAAATATAAGTATGGCGCGGAAGTTGGACCTGGCAGAAGAGTTGCCATGGAGATAAAACGCGCCATTAGAGAGGGCAGACTAGAGGATATTGTAACATGATAACCCGTGAAGAAATAAGCCAGCTAATAAGCAGATATAATTTGAAGCGTTTAACCATAGGCACTATAGGCTCCCATTCGGCATTAAACATATTTAAAGGCGCTAAAGAAGAGGGTTTCAGAACTGTATGCATATGCAAAGAAAAAGACACAATTGTTTACAAGAAGTTTCCATTAGCGGACGAACTCATAATAGTAGATGACTTTGCAGAATTGTTGGATGACAAAGTGCAGGAAAAACTCAGAAAGCTTAACACTATCATTGTGCCTCATGGCTCTTTTACGGCTTATCTAAGCATTGAAGAATTGATGGACAGGTTTTATGTTCCCATGTTTGGAAACCGCCAACTCCTCCAATGGGAGGCGAACCGCGAGAAACAGGCAGAATGGCTTAGAAAAGCCGGGCTTAAGCTTCCGAAAACCTTTAAAAGCCCAGAGGAAATCAGCGGCTTAGCTATAGCCAAACTTCCCGGAGCCAAGGGTGGGAAAGGCTATTTTTTGGCAAATTCTCCCAAGACTTTCCGCAAAAAAGTGGAGGAGATGGTTCGCCGCGGCCTGCTCAGCAAGGAAGACGTTGATCAAATACATTTGCAGGAGTATGTTTTGGGCGTGAACGTTTACCCCCACTACTTCTCGTCAATAATAAATGATGACGTCGAATTTCTAGGTGTGGACAAACGCTACGAATCCACAGTAGACGCCATAGGGAGGGTGTCAGCAACCGAACAGCTGGAAATAGACGTAAGTCCCACTTACACAATTGTGGGGAACATCCCTCTAACCGTTCGCGAGTCGCTACTGCCAGAACTCCTAAAAATGGGCGACAACGTGCAAAAAACAGCGAAAGAACTCGCTCCACCAGGGATAATAGGACCATTTTGTCTAGAAACCGTTGTTACGGACACTTTAGAAATCTACACTTTTGAAATTTCAGCGCGCATTGTTGCAGGAACAAACGTCGGAATCGGGACATCACCCTACGCCTATCTAAAGTACGGGGAGAAAATGTATGCCGGCAGAAGAATAGCCCTAGAAATCGAGGAAGCCATAAAGAGAAAGCGAATCTGCAATGTAGTTGCATAAGCTAGTATTTTAAGGCATAAACTAGGAATTTTAATCCTATTTTGGTCCGCGAAGCTGCTGTTTATCTTTCGACCATGGAGAAGCGTAGCGCACGACCAAAATGGAATTAACACAAAAACTCAATTTTGCGACAAGCTAGAAGCGTAGGCGTTTTTCTGCAAATATATCTGAGTGGTTAGGTTCTATGGAGTGAGTGTTAAATAGGAGTTAGAAGCGTGTATTGGAAGGAGAAGTACAATAATGTCGGAATCCAATCTCGTCAAAAGGCTGGAGAATTTGATTTCGCCTCGTAACTTTGAGGTTTCAGTTCCTCGGGCAGGGCGTATCTTTGTGCGTGTGAGCAAGGAACATCTTAAAAAGGTGATTGCATTCTTGAAGAACGACGGATTTGTGCATTTATCTGGCATTACAGGACTTCAATCAAGCGACGCGTTTGAACTTCTCTACCACTTGAGCGGGGGAGGGATTTTGTTAACTGTGCGGATTAATTTGCCCTTAAATGACGATGTAGCTCCTACCATAACCGATATTATCCCAGGAGCACTTCTTTATGAGCGTGAAATCCACGATCTGTTTGGAGTGAAATTTGAAGGGCATCCGAATTTGGAGCCATTAATCTTGCCGGAAGATTGGCCGAAGGACGTTTACCCAATGCGGAAAAGTGGAACAAAAAAGAAACGAAAAGGATCCAGTTAAAAAATATTTGAATTATAGCAAGATATATAGTTTAGTTTTCACAATCTTGGTTTCTTTGAAGTGTGGAGATTTATGATTTATGGCTCTTTACTTGCGTTTGCGACAATACTGTTACCAATACTTACGGCTGTAATAGCGCACCTCATAGCAAAGGTTCCAAAGTTCGGGCATAAATTAGCAAAGGCTGTATGTATTTCAACATCGTATTTCACGTTATTGTTAATCTTTGCGTTAATCAATATTGTTGGAAACACTGGTCCGATATCGAGATTCGCATTAGCCATACCCTTAGGCACTATTAGTATTAGCTTGTATATAGACTATCTAGCATTGATACCTGCCCTTCTCTCATCATTATTTTGTGCATTGGCACTCACGTATAACGTGGATTACCTCTCCCCATGGAATAGGGCATATAAGGTTAGCTTAGAGTTCAACCGGTCTTATTCCTTTATTTTACTTTTTCTTGGCGCTATGAACGGAGCCCTTTTCTCTAACAATCTACTTGTTCTAGTGATTTTCTGGGAGTTGATTAGTATCTGCTCCTATGTGTTAATTACGTTCTGGAAGGAGGACCCATTCTGTTTAGGGGCAGGTATGAAGTGCCTTGTCATGACGCATATAGGCGGTATCACCCTCCTCCTATCTAGCGTTATGCTTTATTTTATGGTGGGAACTTTAGAAATTTCAGAAATCGGTCAAATATTTTCAGTAGAAGAACCTCTCTTTTCGGTTATTATGTTATTTCTTCTCATCGCAGCACTGCCAAAGGCTGTCCAATTTCCCTTGCATACATGGTTACCTGATGGAACAGTAGCTCCAACATCAGCTACTGTTCTGTTTCATGTTTGCGGTCTTCAGACAGGAATTTACTTGATTGTCCGTTTCTTCTTTCACATTTTTCATGATTACGTGGTTTCTGTTTCCGTGTTTCGTAGTCCATCCTTTTTTGGAAATGTTACCATATGGAGTTTTATAGTTACATTTATTGGAGCCGTTACTATAATTATTGCTGCGTTAAACGGGCTTATTGAAAGTGATTTTAAAAGAATAGTAGCTTATTGTACTATCTCTCAACTAGGCTATATTATGATGGCGATTGGGTTGATGACCCCCTTTGGAGTTGCTGCAGGTCTTTCGCTTATGCTATCGCATACTTCATCTTTTGCTTTGTTGTTCTTCTGTGCTGGCGCCGTGATTCATCAAACTGGCAGACATAATATCAACGAAATGGGTGGGCTTTACAGACATATGCCCATAACTGCTACTTGTTGCACAATTGGCGTTTTAGCTTTGTCTATGATTCCTTTGTTTGGTATTTTCGCTAGTAAGTATTTAGTCTACCACAGCATTCTCAACTTAGGGAGTGTATTTTTCATAATTATCGCTTTTCTGGGAAGTGTACTCAACATAGCGCTTTTGATGAGGTTGCTTCATTCGGTCTTCATGGGAGAGAGAAAGCATAAATCAATTCCCCCGGTTCATGATCCACCCTTCTCAATGACTATGCCCATGATTGTTCTTTCAGGTATTTTGATAGTACTTGGTATTTTTCCCCAGTTATCGATAAACTTGCTGATGGCTCCTTGGATTAAGCAGTTAGGCTATCCACTCCCTATCATCGAAACACTTGCTGCGGTGATAACACCGCTTGGCTTTTGGGAACCTTTAACTGTGGGTATTTCTGTCTTAGGGGTGTCCTTACTTTTATTCTTTGTTATTAACTATTTTTCGAGAATGATGATTGCTCGCGAAGAAATAAAGGCTGAAAGAGCGAAAGAGGCATTCGAACCCTTCCTCTGCGGGGAAGATGTTACTTCCCTCGACTTTAAAGGTGCCTTTCATCTTTATTATGTGCTATCTAAAATAACAAGGATTGATAGTGTATGTCGCCTATCAGATGTTGACCGCCCTTATAAGGCGATATCCAAAAAATTCTTCAACATGTGCAGAAAAGTGCTTCGCTTAGATGTGCAACAGAATTATTTTGCCGCGGTCCTATCCTTCATAGCAGGGGCAGTAGTTGTCGTCCTAGTTGCTGTTCTTTGGGGATAAAATATGGAAACAATTGTAGTTGTAGCTTTGACTATATCAACATTCGCCACATCATGTGGAATATTCGCGAAAACTACACGACAAATGATTTGTTTGCTCTCCTTTCAAGCAGCCGCCCTAGGGCTTGTGGAGCTGATTTTCTGTCTTGTTAATCTTATAATGGGCTTAGGATTTGAGGCACTAATTGATTTTTTCGCAACTTTTGCTGAATGGTTTTCCGCCGCCGCCATATCTCCCTTAGTTATTTATTGGGGCATGATAAAGACCGAAAATGTGAGTGATAAGCCCATCGTCAATGTTCGAAGAGGCGGCATTTTGCTCATTGCGATAGTGGTTTCAAACATAATCTTATCTATTTTCACTTCATCTTTCCTCCCAGCAAAAATTGATGCCCTTCCCTTCGTAGCTTTCATGTTTTCCCTCTCAATTTTCACCATTGCTGCACGGGTTGACCCCTTGAAAATCCTTGTTGGTCTTAACATGGCTGAAAACTCGCTTTATCCATTATTCGCAGAGAGCCCGTTAGCACTAATTCCATTTATACTTACCCTCATGGTTTTCGTAAATATTGTTGGCGTCTTCATAATTACAGAGGCTTATCGTGATTATGAAACCATGTCAATTAGGAAATGGAGGTTGATGAGCTAGTGTACTCTTTACTTCCACTTCTCTCGCTAATGGTTCCGCTTTCCATAGGAATTTTACACCTACTTTTACATCCTTTTTGGTTCTTAGAATCTTTCATCAAGAAAATCGAGAAAATCACGTTACTCTTTAGTGCTTGTTTAACTTTAATTACAGTGTTATTGATGGTTCCGTATGCTCTTGCTGGCGAGGTTTTAGAAGTTCCACAACTTTCTTTATACGCTGATTTAAGGAACATAGCTGGTTTGGTAGGCGTCGCCTTAATTTTCTTTTTAACGTCAATTTATAATGTCAAGGCTGAGAAAGGCGGTCGATTAAAGCCAAGCATATACAACTTTTTCTTATTGCTTTTTCTTTGCTGTATGTTGGGGCTCTTACTTTCATACGATTTGTTCGGCATTTTCCTTTTCGTAGAATTGACAATTGGTGTTTCAGTAATCTTAGTCGCTCACAATCCAAGCAAACTATCAACAGAAGCAGCCTTCAAATACCTAATAATCACAGCAGTAAGCGCTCTCTTTGTTTTATTAGGAACACTTTTGATATACTTTTTAACTGGCAACTCAAATCTGTTCACCATAGCCAATAACCCAGACATACGAACACGTCTTATCGAAAACCCACAGTTGCTTATGCTTGCAGTTGCCTGCTTCATTATTGGTCTTGGAGCTGACATAGGAGTTGTTCCCTTCCACGGATGGTTACCCGATGTATTTCCAGGGTCCACCATAATCATCAACGGATTTTTCTGCGCGGAACCTATAGCCTTAATCCTTGCTCTCTACAACTTGGTTGCTCCATTCTACAAAATTTATCCTTCCAGTGTTATTATCGCCTTAATGATGGGCATAGGGTTAGTTTCCATGGTATTCGGCGCTTTAATGGCGTATCCACAAAATAACTTCTACCGAATGCTAGCATACTGCAGCATAGATGAAATTGGACATGCTGTCTTCGCTTTAAGCTTACTCACATCATCTATGAGCTTCATTGCGGGACAATACTACTTAGTAAACAGTGCATTAATGAAAACAGGAATTATTCTAAGCTTAGGCTCAGTTTTCTTCAATACCAGAACAGCAAACATGGATATGCTTGGAGGCTTATTTGGAAAAATGAACAAAACAGCTTTAAGCTACATAATGTGCGCCCTTTCGCTAACAGGCATTCCGCCATTAAGTGGGTTTTACGCAAAATGGCTTCTTTATAATGTGGCCTATAAATTTTTACTAGATTTGGGAGGCATCATTATAGCCGTTTTAGGCTTAATATTTCTCGTTTGTATGTCCATGATTTCATTTATATTTTTGATTCGTTCATTTCATCGAATCTTTATGGGTCAAACAGCTGAAAACACGCAAGAAGTTAATGAAGTTCACCTGACAATGTGGCTTCCCACGGCAATTCTAGCAGCGATATCTATTATCTTAGGTCTTCAACCCAACATTCTTCTCAGCCTAATCGGTACAGCCTAGCCTTCTTTACATCTATGGAAAACCCATTCCTTTGACTTAATCTCCATTCCAAGGTCTACGGTTAAGCGCTCAATAAACTGCTGAATGGCATAACCACTTTCGCTGATAAGCTTAATCATTTGATACTCAACCGTGTAAACTGTATATTGCTCTTCTTCATCTGCTCCTGCAACTACATCCTCTCTCCGGGTCGTGTCACCAAGTATAAAAATCCCGATCTTGCTTTCCTGATATGTTCCCTCATAAATTTTCAATGAGGAAAGTTTCTTTTCAGTCTCTTCTAAAACTACTGGAGCCTCAACCTTCTCTTCAAAAATAATTTCTCCACATTCTATTGGAATTAACTGTTTTAATTCAAAAATTTTATGTTCTTTTTCTTCAATTTTATTAAATCTACACTTCTCAACTAAAAAATCCTCTAACGACCGAAATTCAAGATGCCTAAATACAATGTCCCTTAATACTAAGACAACGAGTTCGCGGGGTTGTTGTGACAAATTTTTTTCAGCCAACTCTATATTTGAACCCATTCTTAAATCTAATAAATCTTACTGGATAATTAGCTCATCCTTTTCATGGGTTGCCATTTCAAAATCGGAACCAAGCTTGATGGCGTCTTTAGGACATGTTTCCGCGCATTGTCCGCAGAATATGCACCTAGCGATGTTAAACTTTACTTTCTTTTCTTCAGTTGCGGTTATTACGCCACTTGGGCATGTTCTGATGCACAGGAGACATCCTATACAAGCTTCTTTGTCATAAATTATCTTGCCCCTATACCGTTCGGGAACGGGCACCATTTCTCCAGCTTTAGTTAAGTATTGGACGGTGACAGGTTTACGGAAAAGCGACCGCAACGCATCTCGAAGTATAACTCCTAACTTCATAACGTTTCCTCCTACAACCCTAAAACAGATAACACTACAGACGCCACTGATAACATTAACGGAATAATCCAGTAAAACTTGAAGGCCTGACCTATCTTCAAACGAGCAAAAACGGTGCGAGGCACTGTTATAGTAAGCAGCATAAAAGCCAAAGCGGTTGCAAGGCATAAAAGCAAGTTGCCTCCATGTCCAAGCGAAACATATCCTTCAAATAATGCTGGAGTATAGAAGAAAAGCGTCACCACAAGGAATGTTAGAGCAAAGCTTGAAGTTGCCTTGGCAAGCTTTATCAACGCCAAATATGGACCGCCATACTCAACAAGAATGCCGTGTACAACCTCGGTTTTTGCCTCAGGAATGTCGAAGGGAACAGCCATCGCTGCCGCCGGAATACATAATAGAAATGCTGTTGCTGCAACCGCCCCACTAAGATAGGAAAACGCCAGCGGCGATCGCATCTTAATCTGAGTCCAAACAACATCATATATTGTTAAAGAATGGCATGGATTGAATGCCAAGGACACTATGGCTATAAGCATAGGCACTTCATAGGCGATCACCATACTCATTTTCCGAGAGAAACCAATAGCCCCATAAGGGTTGCCTGAAGAGGAGCCTCCAACCATCAAGGCAATGGAAGACATCGCCAACAAGTATAAAACCAGTATTAAATCGCCGACAATGCTTGTCTCTGTGATTATGTTGGACAAGGGTATGGCGGCTCCCAAAATTGAGGCAGCAGCGGCTACCAGCGGCATTGCTGTAAAAATCCTCGAAGAAGCCGTTACTGGAACTATCCTCTCCTTGTTAAACAATTTGATAAAATCGTAGAAAGGCTGGATTATTGGGGGACCTATCCTCTTCTGCATTCGCGCATGAACTTTTCTGTCAACTCCCTCGAAAAGGAGGCTTATGATAAAAACTGCTGGAAAAGCTAAAAATAGCGTTGCAGCGGTGTTCATTTTTCCCCTCCTCTACGCTTACGCCACAGAGCATCTAAACCCACAATTTTCGCCTCCTCATTGGCTGAATCAACAATTGTTATTCTGTTTGCACACGCCATGCAAGGGTCTATAGAAGCCACTGTTACAGGTATGTCTGCAATTTCGCATCCTATTAACATAGGCTTAAGTCCCAGCACATTCGGGATCGTGGGAGTCCGCACTTTCAACCGCCACAACCCCTCCCTTCCATTAGTTTTTACAAAATATAGAAGCTCCCCACGAGGAGCCTCCACCATAGAGACAGTTTCATCCTCCGGAATCTTCCGCATCAACTTTAGGAGGCTCTCCTCTTGGGAAATGGGGCCACCTGGCAGTTTCTCTAAAATTTTTCGAATAAGATTAATCGACTCCAATAACTCTAAAATTCGAACCTCCGTCCTTGCAAACACATCACCATCCTTCCTAACAACAACCGAAACGTCTCCTTCCAATTCATTATAAGCGGCGTAGGGATAGTCCCTTCTAACATCCATATCCACTCCAGAACCCCTAGCTGTCGGACCCACAACACAAAGCTCTCTAGCCTCATCACCACTTAGAACACCAACTTCGCATAACCTTTTTTCAACAGTTTTATCTTGGAAAACATCATAAATGTACTTGAAAGACTTCTCTACATTTTTCATAGTTGCACTAGTCTTTTCAATCATTTGTGGGGTTACATTCCAGCGCACCCCACCTACAGTGTTCATGGAGTGATGGACACGATTACCTGTTATCGTTTCAAACAAGTCGAGAATATTTTCTCTAACATGCCAAGTGAACATGAAAAGGGTATCAAACCCCGCCTCATAAGCCATAATTCCAAGCAGGAATAGATGACTATGCATGCGTTCAAGCTCAAAAATTAACGTTCTAAGGTAAAGAGCACGCTCGGAAGGCTGTATACCGCCGATTTCCTCCAATGCTTGAACATAACATGTGGTATGACTGTGGGAGCATATTCCACAGATCCTCTCAACCAAATAAAGTGTCTGAACAAGGTTCCGATTCTCCGCTAAGGCCTCTATTCCCCTATGAACATGCCCCAAAACTATATCAACATCAAGAATCTCCTCTTTCCTAACAGTTACTCTTAACGAAACGGGTTCCTTAAGCGCCGGATGCACCGGACCAAAGGGTATGCGTAAACGCGTATAATCCACCTGTATTTCCTTTACGTCATCGGGCTTACCTATCATAGGCTTCTTCACCCAAACTTCCTTTTCACCGCTGTAACAACACCTTTAACAATTGCTTCAGGTCTAGGCGGACACCCGACAACGTAAACATCAACGGGAACAATCCTGTCCATAGGCCCCTCAATCATTTGGCTCCCCATAAACGGGCTTCCAGAAGAAGCGCACGTACCCACAGCAACAACAACTTTTGGCTCCGGCACCTGCTCATACACCCTAATAAACCGCGGCAACATCTGACGTGTAACAGGACCAGTCACCAGCAGAACATCGGCGTGGCGTGGGGAACCAACAAGGACGCATCCCAAACGTTCAACATCATAGCGAGGAGTCAAAGCCGCCACTATCTCAATGTCGCAACCTGCACACGAACCAGTATTCAGATGAAAAAGCCAAGGTGATTTCAAGCGACTCCTAGCAACAAACCTCATGCCCATCTCCAATGACAAAATAAAACATGCTATAAAATACTTGTGTTTTTCGTGGCAAGATACATCTTTATCATTGGCGACGCAAAATTACCGAAATACATGTAAAGACTCTTTCCGAATAATTTGAAAGATAATTAGAACGATTTGTTCTGTTAATGTCTCCTAACAGAAATTAGTTTTTAACGCGAATCACAATCATAGCCTGTAGGCTCAGAAGCCGGGGCACTCATCATTTCAAAAACTTCATAAAAGATTAAAAGCGTAGAGTTTCACGTTGTAAAAACAGAAAAAAGGGTTGTGCGGGAGATTTCACCATAAAACTCAGGTCCGAGTCCTACCGGCGGCGCCAAGATCGTCTATTATTCACACAAAAATAAAGAATCTCTTAGAGTAAGCATTGTAAAAATGAATTATTCGGCGCAGCTAAATTTGAATTTATTCTGACTTGTATGAAGTATGTAGTTTGTCGAATGATGTGCTTTTTGAATTTACTGAGATAATGCTTGGGTTGGGTAGGTTGGCTATTATTGGGCGTTTCTGTATATGTTTATGTCCGCATCCGCATTCAAAACCAATTATTCTGTTTTTACGTTTTATTATTCGCCATTTGTTGGCATTGCAAGCCATGTTCTGCCTATGAATTTTCCATAATATTTTGGCTTCATTAAAGGTTATTGGAAAGCAATGGCTTGCTAACGTGAAATACCAAATGGTATAAGCTGTTAAACATGTCCATGATGCTATTACGAGTGTTTCTAACATTTTTTTCACCATGTGTTTTTAAGTTCTACATGTATACAATATGTCTCTATTCGGACATATCTAACTTCAGAATAGTCTCTCTTACGATATAAGGATTATCTCAAAATCCGAATACTAGCAAATCTAAAACTGTTCTAAAACATCTTTCTTTTCCATGATGAAACCGCAATAATGACATTTTAACAAAAGTGGTTCCTCACTTTCCACGTAAAATTTAGCTTGAACAGGCTCATTACTATTACTTATGCAAGCAGGATTGGTGCACCTCATTATATCCTCGATAACTTCAGGAAGCTTAACCCTCTGCTTCTCAACAACTTTGTAATTGCGAATAATATTTATGGTTGCATGTGGTGCCAACAAAGCAATTTTGTGTACTTCTTGTGGGTTAAGCTCTCTGCCTTCTATTTTAACTATGTCCTTCATTTTGAAACGTTTACTTGGAACATTAATCGCAATAGTGATAACCCTTTTTTCAAGTCTATTTATTCCCAAAATTTTCGCAACATCTAAAGCATGTCCGCCCGTAATGTGGTCAATAACTGTGCCATTCTTAATTTTAGAGACATGTAACATTGTCTCACTCATACGAAACTCTCCTTCCTTGAGACGCTATACTCCTAACAAAGATAGAAGATTTAAAGATTTAAACTTGAACTAAAAAGCATTCAAGAATTTTTGATAAAGAGTTATCTAGGAGTTGCATAGAGTTGTTTTTCTAGGTGTAGACTTGGGGTTCGAAGGCAGAGATATAATATCAATCAAAGACTTCACTCGAGAAGAAATTGACTACATTTTAAAAATCGCCAAGACCATGGAGCCTATGGCCAAAAAAGGCTCAGAGATGCTTAGAGGCAAGATTCTGGCAACATTGTTTTTTGAACCAAGCACCAGAACCCGCTTAAGCTTCGAGGCTGCCATGCATAAGCTTGGTGGGTCAACGATAGGCTTTGCAGAAGCAGAAATTGCTTCTGTTAGAAAGGGAGAAAATCTTGCAGATACAGTGCGAACTGTCGAAAATTATGCTGATGTAATAGCTGTAAGGCATCCACTTGAAGGCGCCGCTAGGCTTGCAGCAGAATTTGCAAAAGCTCCAATAATCAATGGTGGAAGCGGCGCAGAAGAGCACCCTACACAGGCTCTATTAGATTTATACACGATTATGAAAGAGAAGGGAAAGATTGATGGGTTAAAAATAGCATTAGTTGGCGATTTACGATATGGAAGAACAGTTCATTCTCTTGCTTACGCATTTTCTCTGTACAATATTGGACTCTATTTAATTTCGCCTGAATCTCTCAAAATGCGTAGAGAAGTTCTCCAAACAATAAAGGACAAAATCTCTGTTACAGAAAAAACAAGCCTTGAAAACATAGTTTCCCAAGTTGACGTTTTATATGTCACAAGGATACAAAAGGAACGCTTCCCAGACCCAGCCGAATACATGAAAGTTAAAGGTTCATACAGAATAGATATGAAAACCTTAAGCAATGCTAAAGAAGGATTGATAATCCTTCATCCGCTTCCAAGAGTGGATGAAATAGCCGCTGAAGTTGACAGCACCCCTTACGCTAAATATTTTCCGCAAGTTTGGAATGGTATAGTTGTAAGAATGGCACTTCTTGCTCTAATACTAGGAGCAGTAAAATAGCACTTTACTATGTTAATTCGAATCGATTAAACACTGCTAAAGTGCCTGTTGATCCACATGAAGGACATTTATGTAATGAGCCAATCCAACTTTTTTTGCAGTTAACACAATAAGCTAATTCACGATTGTATGTCAAGAACTCAATTTTATAAGCTTCAAAGGCATGCTTAGTTAATGATAAAAGCTCGTCTGGCTTCTGTTCAGCTTCTCCAAGCTCTATTACAGTCAAGTTTCCGCCAGCATGAAGTTCACGTGTTTTTTGCTCAAACACTAAAGATTCAGGAGAAATCTTGCCATCTTTAAGAATTAACTTGCTGACTGCTGAATAGAATGGTTTCTCCCTTGTTCCGGAAAATCGAACCTTTGCAATGCCGTATTTTTCAATATCAAAATTTGCCAATCTTTCTGAAGCTTCTGAATCTAGCAATATTGCCGTGAATAAACGTCTCCCCCGTTTTCTACCAGATTTACGAGTAAAAACATGAATATTTTGCACAATTTCCGCAGTAAATTCTAACCCATTTTCACAGTCATAGATGCTTTTTCCATAGAAAGCCTCAATTGATTCTTTTAGCCCAACTAGATTAATCAATCGAGAACAATTCTCAAGCCTGAAATAATAATCGCCATTCACATTTTGCATTAAAAATGGCAGCAGGCCTCTTCCACGTTGTTTCAGCATCCTATCCTTAATTTCCAAAGCGCGAACAGCCATCTCAAACCTTTCTCGGAAAATTTCAAAAAACTTTGCCTTATCCCTTCCTGACTCATAGGTTATTCTAGGCAAATTAACACTTACATATCCTAAACAACCCGTGCGTAATGTGTCAATTTCCCAATCTCCATTCAAATCTATTCCAAGGTTAACTCCGGAGCCAGAAAAAGTGGAGCTCTCTCGACTTTTTTCCAATAAATTGGCAAAGTATAGCACACCTTTCTCTGATGCAAACTTGTGTGCCTCTGAAAGAATTGCCTTTGCTTTTTCATCAACAAATACTTCTGGGCGAATTTTTACAATAATTTTTGGATTTAATAGAGGCTTGCATGCACTTTCTTCAGCAAGTATCTCAACAATGAGCGAAGCCAAAACTTGACTTTCTTCTTTGAAATCCCAATATTTACTGTTATGATTTCCAAAAGGTCCAATGGCCGGCTTGTCTGCCATGAATTCTGGAACTACAAGCTCTACACCTAAGGAAGCATTCACATGGAGATTAATGTTAGCAATAAATAAGCGCAATGCTTTCTTAATCTCTGAGACACTCAAGCCTTTTACAAAAGGTGCAAGGAAAACGTTAAAATAATCAATTGCCTGCATTTCACTTATTTCTCTAGCAGAATTAAAAAGAACATTAAAGACGATGAATAATGCAGATTCAAAATTTTCAGGCGCAGAATAAGACGGTTGAACAACATTAACTTTCTCCATGTTAAGACCGTTTTGAAAGAAAAATCGCAAGTCGTGCACTATTTCGTTAGGCTTTAAAACCCAAGAATCTAAACTGTTGATGTAAAGTGAACCTATCAAATGTGCATCTGCAATGTCTCTTGGAAGAGTGTTCAGAAGCGTATATTCTTTAAGCACTGTTTCTCCAGCGGTTTCATGTATGGATGCTGAACCCTCAAAGCTTTTACTTTTTATGTCAATAAGAGAGGTCACGTCATAAATTGGAAGTCCCAAACGTGTGAGTTTATGCCTATATTCCTCTAGGCCTCTCTCTATTAACATAGCGTTGACAACTTCCCTCACAAGTGGAGCTGTCAAATATTTTGTCTTCGACTTCAACAATCTTTTCTCTGCTTCCTTAGCCACCTTCTGCGCAAGTTCAGCAGGCATTTTCGTTTCTTTGATAAGAGAGTTCGCAATCTTGTTAGCGTCAAAATCCTCTAACGCAAATCGTGAAGTGCGCACAAGCATACTCTTAGGTCTAAAAGCCTTTTTTTCTATTCTTTCAGTGATGTCAATGACCATTTTGCCAAGCTCAGTTAAACAGTACTTTTTCGCTTCCACATCAGCCTCAACTAAATCAGCCCTTAGCAAAAACTTCAAATGATAAGCAAATCTGCCAGCATCCCTAGTGGGATTCATCTTCAACGAACTCATCAACTCACTGTAAGAAAGAGGACCCTTATCAAAAAGCAAATTCAAAATCTGCAATCTAGTAGAAGAAGAAATCGCCTTAAGAACCTTAACACCGCGAACACGCTGCGAAACAGACAAACTCTCCTCACATCTCCTCCTCATTCAGACAAGGGGTTAGAAGATTAAGCAACACTTTATTTTTAAGTTTTCAAATATAAACAATGCCAAAGGGGCTGTCGGCTAGTTTGGTCTAGGCTTGGAGCCTCGGGCGCTCTAGACCCCGGTTCAAATCCGGGCAGCCCCATAACTGGCCCCAGACCCATTTGGGTTCAAAACCTATAGAAGCCCGTGCCTTTGCATTATGAGATTTAGTGATACATATACAAGATTTTAGTAAATTGACGTGTTCATTTTTTCTTATTATATCGTCGTTTTTATACCCAGAAAAGCCTATTCCTTTGTTTCTAATTCATGGTATTTCCCGTTTTTGAGATGTTGGACGGATATCTCTTTGCGTCAATTATGTTTCCTGAGATTGTTATCAAAATGTTGTTGCCATTAATTGAGACTACTCTATGTTTTCTTTCCATATTGTAAAATCTCGAGAACTTTTCTGGAATCTTCAAAACCATTTTACCTTCGGCTGTTTGTATGGGGATTTTTTCCAGAAAACATGATATTTCTTCCCATTCTGGCATTTCGCAACCAGCTATTCCTATTGTTGAGCTATCTAATGCATAAACAAATGCATATTTGTCCCAGAGTGGATTGCCAGTCTTCAACAGTTGAGTTGGGATCTCTATAACATCCACGGGTTTCTGTTCTTTCGGATAAACGAGATTTACCTGCCTGCCGTTTCTTTCCAGAACCCTCATCAAAATCCTACCTTCGTTAAGAAGTCTCCTTATAGAACCATCAACGCGACCAGAATTCCATTTTAACTTCTTTCCCAACTCATATTGAGAAAGCC
>Ga0129301_1000044_pt1 | contig 54466 bp, 54 predicted proteins | sample ConPoolayeHmetaG_FD_94489 | JGI IMG/M metagenome (GOLD analysis project Ga0129301, IMG submission 94489) | Hot spring microbial mat communities from California, USA to study Microbial Dark Matter (Phase II) - Cone Pool mat layer H metaG ...
GAAGATTTTTTAAAGCGAATCTCTGACCCATTTTGGTTTCAAGCATTAGGTTGCGTTTTAGGTTACGATTGGCACTCATCAGGTGTAACAACAGTCGTCACGGGTGTTTTAAAACAAGGAATTATTCCCGAAGAGCATGGCGTAGCTGTTTGTGGTGGAAAGGGCAAGACTTCTTTACAAGCACCGCTTGAAATTGAAGGTGTAGCTGAAAAGTTTGGGTTCTCAAACGATAGAATCAAGGCCTTACAATATGCAAGCAAGATGAGTGCAAAAGTTGACAATTCAGCGATTCAAGCTGGATATCACCTTTACCACCATGCATTTTTCTTAGCTGAAAATGGAAAGTGGGCTGTTATCCAACAGGGCATGTGCCCCCAAGACCGAACGGCAAGAAGATATCACTGGCTTTCCGATAACGCCAAAAGCTTTGTTGATAAGCCACACAATGCCATAATTGGCGATGCAAAACGAGAAATTGCCTTGGATATGACTGCAAAAGAAAGTGAAGCTTGCAGAAAAACTTCAGTGGACATTGTCAAAGAACAACCGAAAAAAATTAACCGCATGATCATGTCTATTAGACCTGCTTATCAAAAATCTCTTCAAGAATGGCTGCCAAAAACCACTGATACTGCATGGAAAGAATATCCAATAGATGTCTTATCCATGCCAAGAAACATAAATTGGAAAGTTTTACAAGAAGTCTACGAGTTCCAACCAAAAAATTATGAAGAATTATTAGGATTTAGAGGCGTAGGCCCAGCAACAGTTAGAGGCTTAGCACTTGTTGCTGAGCTTATTTATGGCGAAAAGCCGAGCTGGAAAGATCCTGTGAAATATTCCTTTGCCTATGGAGGAAAAGATGGAGTACCCTATCCAGTGAACCGACAAGCCATGAACGAGTCAATTCAAATCCTTAAGCAGGCAATTCAAGACGCCAAAATAGGCAACATGGAGAAAATACGATCCTTGCAGAGACTTAGACAGTTTATTCCTAGTAATATTGAACATTGATGGAGAAAGCTTTTTGAAAGTTGAACTGTAATTAGCATCCATTAAAGGCGATAGCTGATGAATATAGTTTCTTTGGAACCTGCCTATGAGTCTATTTTCTGGCGGCATGTAAACCGAGACATCCCTTATTACTACCATTTCGCATTTGACTGGAAATATAATAGAGACCAGACAAAGATCTTGTTAGCTTTGGAAGGAAACCAAATTCATGGGATGATGCTAATTTACAGGCAATCTGTAGTCCAATTAAGGGGAAACTCTGAAGCTGTAAAGGCTCTTCTAGAAAAGTTAGATCTGGAAAAAGTTGAATTACAAGCCTTGGAGGAGCATAAGCCCTACGTACTTGAGAGGTATAAGCCAACAATAACTCATGAAATAATGCTTATGATTCTTCATAAAGGAGAAGAGACTCTTCATATAAAACATCCAATAATAAAGTTAGACGCCACTGAAGCCTGGCAAATAGCATCTATCATGAAAAATGCAGATCCAGAATTTTGGGGAACAATTACCAGTCAAAACATTGTTGAAGGCATAAATCGAGGCGCAGATTGGCTAGGCATTAAGGTCAATGGAAAACTTGTTTCAATAGGTAACGCACGATTAACGGAATGGGCAGGTCTTATAGGCGTGGTCGCCACGCAAGAAGCCCACAGAAACAAAGGCTATGCCACATCAATAGTGTCTGAGCTAGTTAGACAAATACTGGAAAGACTGCCCATTGCCTTGATATTTGTGTTAAGGGAAAATCCTCAAGCGATGCGAGCATATGAAAAAGTGGGCTTTAAACAGTATAAAACATACTTTTTCATGAGAGGGGAAAAACTCTAGTGTTGCGTTTTCTTGAAAGCATGTTATTTCATGTAAATTGGTTCTATTCTTCGACGGTTATCGCTTGTGTTGGGCATGATGTTACGCAAGCCATGCATGCTATGCAGTCGCTTTCTCGTACTGGAACAGATTTCTGGCTGTCAGGATATTCTGGCAAGTCTTTAAGCTCAAAGACATTCACTGGGCAAACTTCTGCACATACTCCATCACCGTTACATTTACTCCAATCCACTTTTACCTTTGGCACTCGTATCAACCTTATCATAAAATTTGCTTATTACATTATTAATTTTTGCTATTCGCTATTTTGCTTGGCGACATACTTTTTAGGCAAATGCCCAAAAATAATCTTAAAATCATTACGTGAATAAGGATGGTTTAATGTGTGAATGGGAAAAATGATGTTTGGCTTAAGATTTCTGGAGTTTGTGGTTTACTCTCGCCCATACTCGCTTTTACATTTATATCTCTTTCAATAATTACCTTCCCTGAGTTTAGCTGGACGGAAAATGCGTTGAGTGATTTGGGGGTCAAAGAAGGTTTCACTGCAGTCTTGTTTAATTATGGTCTCATGATTGGGGGAATATTTGCGCTTGTGTTTGCGTTAGGAATGTTTAAGTTTCTTCAAGAGAAATTGCTAGGCAGAATCGGCGGTTTCCTATTTATTCTTGACACTCTAGCGCTTATTGCAATAGGTGTTTTTCCAGAAAATTTCGGGCGAATACACTATTATGTTTCAGTAATGTTTTTTGCATTCTTTCCCATATCCATTCTAATTGTTTGTGTAACCTTTTTGCGCATGGGCGAAGTAAAGACTGGCTTGTTTACCTTTGCAGTTGCCCTAGTTGCAGCCATTGTGTGGATTATACAGTTTACAGTAAAATTCGGTTCAAACGTTGCCATTCCAGAAATGCTTTCAGCACTTTCAACATCAGTTTGGTCGATAGTCTTAGGGATTCAAATGTTCAAGTACGCTTCACGTTCAAAGAAGTAAAACCTTAAAGCCATTCAATTTGTGAAACTTGATTATGTTACTTCGAGATGCTTCGAACACCGCAAATGCTTTTATCAATTATATTAACGTTATAAAAGACATGAGCAAAAGTGTCGGAAAAAAATAGTAATTACAGACCAAGCAAGAACAGGAACGGTTCCAGCATAGAAGAGTTAAGCCGAAAGCTTGATTTAATAATAAAGAGACTTGAAACCCTAGAAGCCTTCATAATGAATAATCCTGAGTATGCTGGACTAGCGCCATATTTGCGAATGACTCGCATGGGCATGGGCTTATATGGTGAGCCGCTGAAAGTGGCGGCGAGACTTAAAACCGCTGAAAAATACCTAAAAAAGACATGGATTGTTCAAGATGATATTTCCAGATGCATTATTCAGGCTCTTGCATTGAATGAGCGATTGAACATTTCTGCAATTGCACGTCAGGTTCGAATGATGCGTGGTAAATCCTCTAGAAGAATTGTTAGAGAGAGAATTAAGCGATTGGAAAAGGAAGGTATTGTGCAACGTGCAAAAGGATATGAGAACGCTTATGAACTTGTTGAGTGAACGCCTATCTGGTCACTTTTTTCCATAATAAATAACTGTATTACCCAGACCTTTACTTACTTGTGAGGTGAAGCAAATGAATTTGAATAAAATAGGAATGAACGTTAAAAAGAACATTAGCGGTGCTTTAAACACGATTCTAGGAATAATAACCAATTCTGAAAGTGAGAAATCGAAATTTCACACTGAACTTAAATCAACTAAAAACGTTTATTCAAAGAAGGAATTAGACGAGGCTTTCTTTGAAGCTGAGGTCAGAAAAAGCCGAGCCATCGCGCTTCTTAATGATATCCAAAACTGTTAATTGTAACAAAATCAGAGTAATTGGAGGTGAAAGAGAAATGATTGCAGGAAAAGAAAAGAAAAAAGATACAGAGGATGTTGAAGAACTGAAGCAAGTCTTAAGTGTAGTTTCCACCGAGATTCCAGCCCTAATAAAAGGAATAATTGGAAGTGTATTCTCCGAAGAAGCTGGAAGAGACATGGGCAAAGCTGCTGCTGCCTTCTACAAACAGTTGAAAGAGGCAGGCATGCCAGAAGAGACAGCTGTTAAAATGACTGAAAACTACATATCAGTATTCACAAGCCTTGGCGACCTAATGAAGAAGGCTGTGAGTGGAAAAGGCGAGTTTAAGGGAGAAGAGATAGGCGAAGAAATTTCTAAGAAAATCAAAGAGAAGCTAGCGGAAAAGCATAGAGCCAGAGAAGAAGAGAAAGAAAGCGAAGATTAACACGCTTTCACCAAATGCAGACTCGAGCGGAATCACATGAAAATTCGTAGCATTATCTTCGCAAGCTTTTCTCTGATCCGCCTTTTGCTAAGCCTTTTCACTTTATGGCTTACGCTAGGTTGGAGGGTGCGTAAAGCAAGAAAAGCCTTTGAAGAACAGCTTATACACCAAGGCATGGCGAAAGAAGACGCTAAAAAATTAAGTGCTCAATTTTCTAGGCTAAAAGATGATATGATGAGTGCCTTAAAAGGTTCTATCTTCAGATAGCATTAAAACTGTTCTTAATATCTGAATAGATTTGTGAACAGCAAAAAGAAGAAAACACTGTTTCATATTCTCGATTTTTGGCAAATTCTACTGCCTCTTCTGCAGGGAACGCTATGCCATTTACACCTGCCTTTATTGCTAGAATATCAGTTTCTATTCTATGTTTACCCTTAGGACGCATACATCCCAAAACCAAGGGTGTATGAGGAAACATTAATCTTGCAACTGTTATGGTTTTTGCGATTTCTTGTGGTTTTGGCGGTTCAATAGTAGCCATTATCGTTCCGTGAATAGGCATGAACGCGATTATGACAATCGCTGAAGGCTTATATCTAGATATAATTTTTAGGGCTTGAAACTCGCCTTTTAATTTTCCATGGTGAATCCCAACGATGACATGGGGCACAAAGATGATGCTTGCATTGTGTAATGCCTTCAAAGAGTTTTCATAATCTTTCACGGTTATATTCAAGTTGTAAATTTCCTTTATTGTTTCGTCTGAACCGATTATATCAATTAATGCTGCATCAATGCCAGCATTTCTAAGTTCTTTAGCGGTGCTAAAATTGATTATGCCAGTGTGTACAAAAACCGTCAAATCTAACTCACGTTTAACTTTCTTGATTGCGCCAACAAATTTTTTTAATGGAACAGAACCGTCTGGTAGGCATCCACCGCTTATTAGGCAGCCTAAAGCTCCATTATGCTTAAGCTTTGCGCATAAATCAAATAATTGTCTTGGTGTAGTGGCTGGATACATGGTTTCTAAAACTTTTCCGCCACAATGTTTGCAGTTCAATGCACAGCCTTTGCCTGTTATGGATATTGTCGGAAAATCCTTGGTTGAGGAACAGTAGTAGCGTGTCTTGTAATACATGAAACTTGGAGCATAAAAATAAATTTTCTTATGTCTAAAAGTGTCTAGATTCTTGTCCAGAAAGGCGTTTAGCTCTGTCTCATTCATTCGCCAAACGGTTTTAGGTAAAAGTTTTGTCATTTTTTCTCTATGGAATGCACTTGTTTTTCTGTTTAATAGTTTTCGTTTTTTCGCTAAATTATGCTTTGATGATGTTGCTGATTTTGTTATTCAGTTTTCTCTTCTTGCTCATTGATGCGTTTTGAAATAAGGGGCACTGCTTGTAATGCATCGTCTAAAGCTCTTAAAGAAGCTGTGACTTTTTCGAGATACTTTTGGAAGTTGAGAGTTTTGAACACAGCCATGCCTCTGTCTGTTATAGCATATAATGTTTTCCTGTTTGAGAGTCGCTCTTGGACAAGCTCATTTTTGATGAGAAAATCCAAATATCGCCCTAGAACAGTGCACTCCATGTTAGCTTGGTAAGCTATCTTGTCAATTGTTGCTGGCGCCTTTGCTAGAACTTCCAGAATTGCTTCATAGGATTCAAGCTTAGATCTTCGCATTTTCCATGTACACCTTTATTCACCGTTTCATTTAACTTTGGATAAATTGTTTATGAATCTAAAATATGTAGTATAGTGAACTGCACATAGAGTTATTGTAGGTTATCAAGGATTGCTGATATGCCGCTTGCTGCGAGCACTAACAACTCGAATATTTTGTATGCCTCAATAATGTCTTTTGCGGTGTACTCTACGTTTAATCCATCAACTCTTCTAACTGAGGGTAACAATTCAGCAGTATCTGCGAAATGGCTTGCTGAGAAGGTTATCCCAATTTTTACTGGCTTTTCCACAATTAACGGCTTAGCTTTCTTTTGCCTAAATTTGGCCACAGCCCTTTTAACAGCTTCTTTCAATTCTCGCTCAATTCTTACCATGCTGAAGCTTCTGGCTGAAACCCTACTTAGAGAATGTTTCAAGGCTAGCGTTTCCGCCCATGGCGTATATTTCTTAACATCATCTTCTAAAAGTTGAGCTTCTCCAGCAACCAGTATGATAGGCACGTTTAAATCTCCTGCTGCATAAGCGTTTAGTACAAATTCGCTTACCTTGACGCCGTTTACTTCTACCTTGCTGATGCTTCTTCCGCTGTAAGTGTGGTCAAATGTGGATTTTGTAGTTCCAAATTTGGCATGATATCCAAGAAATAAGGCGGCGTCACAGCTTTCCACTCCAGCAACCATGCTGACTGGTCGTGGATAACCTCGGATGATTTCTATATACTCGGGTAAATCATCGACTAAGAGGTTAACCATGGGTCCATGGCTGTCTGCAACAACAATCTCGTCGAAGCCATTCTTGTTTAACTCTTCTGCAACGGTTAATGTGATTTTTGTAGCGATTTTTCTTGCTTCAGCATATAGCGTTCCCTTAAGGTTTAAGTGTCCTGCAATAACGATGTATGGCATGCCTTCTAAATCAACTGAGATGAAAGCCTTCATAGAATTCACTCTTTATAAGTCTATGAAAAATACATTTAAAAATTTCTGCTTTTACCCTAAAGGATTAGTGTTTTCTCTTGATGAAACATAATTTTATCTATAAACACTTGTTTTAATTGTGGATTTATTGTTAGGTTTTGGTGGTAAATCTTTTTCTTTTGCAAATTATGACTGCTAGTAGCGTTGTTATCAGAAAAATTTGTACAGTTAGAAATGGTGAAAACTCTGGTATTATGGTTACGTCGTGTTCTGTGTGTTGATATATGGAGTATAGATGCGTGTTTTCCTCTTTTGTCCAGTTCATAATACTTGAGTTAATCAAAACCTACCAACAAATTTTAATTCTATGCCCTTCTTCCTAACTCATATTAAAGTCAATTAAACGCGTTTCGAAAGTGTGCAAAAATGTTTACAGTTGGAAAAGTACCTAAAAAAATCCGTGTTTCTCTAGGTTCTGCTATTGTTCTTGGACTTTTAAAAGGAAAACTTGATGCTGCACCTACGACTGCTTATCTGATGACATATAAAAGAGACAAATGTATTGCAAACTGTGGTTTCTGTCCACAAGCTAGAAAAAGCCATAGCAAAGCAAACATGCTTTCAAGGATTTCGTGGCCCACTTTTCCTACAAAACAAGTTATTAATGGTTTAGAGAAGACTGTAAAAGACGGCAAAATAAGACGTGTTTGCCTTCAAGCCTTAAACTATCCAGAAGTTTTCGCGCACTTGATAAGCCTTACAAAAGCAATTCACGAAAAAACTGATGTCCCAATTTCTATTTCATGTCAACCTCTAAACACCGATAACATAAAAGGGTTGGCTGAGGCTGGTGTTGAAAGAATAGGCATTCCCTTAGATGCTGTAACTGAAGAAATTTTCGATAAGATTAAAGGTTTACATGCTGATAGTCCGTACATCTGGGAGAGGCAGTTCAAACTTTTGAGCGAAGCTGTCAATATTATTGGAAAAGGCAAAGTCAGCACACATTTGATTGTTGGGCTGGGCGAAACCGAAAAGGAAATGGTTGAAATTATCCAAAAATGCGTCGACATGGGTGTTATCCCCGCGCTTTTTGCTTTCACGCCAATTTTTGGAACAGCATTGGCGCATTTGCCTCAACCATCAGTTCAAAAATACAGGCGAATCCAAATTGCTAGACACTTAATAGTTCATGGAAAGACCAGATTTGAGAATATGCATTTTGACGAGAAAGAATGCATAAGTGATTTTGGCTTGAACACGCAAACTTTGTTGCAGATTATTCGAACAAGTGAGCCTTTCTTGACTTCTGGATGCCCAGACTGTAACCGCCCATACTATAATGAAAAGCCAAGTGGTCCAATATACAATTACCCTAAAGGCTTAACAGAGAAAGAATTTTCCCTAATCCAGCAAGAATTAGGCTTAGAATGGAGCATAAAATCTTGAATGCGCTGTATCTTTTAGATGCAACTGTTACAGAGACAAATGCAATAAAACTAAAATTTTTAAATGTGAATGGGCAAACCCAAGAAATCATTGATGACAAATACAAACCATACTTTTTGATACCCTACCCACCGAAAACCGAAGAATTGGAAATCATCAAATACTTCAGCGGCAACATCCAAACAATAGAAAAGACTGATTTGTTCACGAACGAAAAAAGACTTTTAGCCAAAGTTTCTTGGCCGAATCCCCATGTTGCCTCTAAAGTTGCAAGGCGCTTTACAAATCTCTGGGAAAGCGAAATTGATTTTCCAAAATCATACATTTATGATAAGGGCTTAATTTTTGGAGCCTTATGTTCTGAAAACAACCTTCACCCTATTATTGAAGTTTCTGAAGAAGCGAAACAAAAATTTGAGAAAACATTCAAGGAGGTGGAGACGAAGGACCCGCTCAAGTATGCTCAGATTGTTTATTGGTTTACGCTGTTAATTCAGCCAATTCCACAATTAAGCTCTGAATTTTTCGGTGTCAAGGAAACTGGTGAAGACAAACTTTATGCTGCATGGATGCTTTCCAGAATAGCCAACATTCCATTAACTCAAGCTTTCACCAGTAGACGTGTGAGTGACTGGATAAAATCTATAATCTACACTTATCTGAGGAAAAATGCTGTTCTTATCCCAACCCCTGAAGAGTTAAGAAGGGGAAAGCCCACTCACAGTGTTGTTGGAGCTTTAACAGTTGCGCCTACTCCAGGCATATATTTTAACACGGTTGTTTGCGATTTTGAAAGTCTGTATCCCAGCTGCATTGACAGCTTCAATTTATCCTACGAAACAGTTGATTGTTCCCATTCTGAATGTAGGAGCAACAAGATTCCAGAAGTTGCATATCATGTTTGCACGAAACGAAGAGGCTTCTACTCTATAATTGTTGGGGCTTTAAAGGAACTGCGAATCAAACTATTCAAACCAGCCTCAAAAGACAGTTCCCTGACAGAAAAAGAGAGAAAAAGCGCAAGCATAGCGTCAAAGTTGTTGAAGTTAATCCTTGTTTCCAGCTACGGCGTCACCATTAGAATTCATGGAGTAGCTTGTCCACCATTGGCTGAAGCCATAACAGGTTATAGTCGCTATGCGCTTAAGGAGAGTTGGCGGATGGCAGAAGAAAGGGGTTTAAGACCGCTTTATGGCGATACAGACTCGCTTTTTCTTGATAATGCTTCAAAAGAGCAAGTTGATTGGCTGATTAACACTGTGAAAGAAAAGTTCAGTTTAGATTTGGCAGTTGAAAAACGCTATAATCTATGTGTACTGCCCAAAGCGAAGAAGGCTTATTTTGGAATATTGACTGATGGAACGCCAGACATTAAGGGTGTTACGCCGATGAAATCTAATGCACCAAAATTCATCAACGAAGTATTTAGTAAATGCGTTAAAGAGCTTTCCGCAGTAAAGAATTTTGATGAATATGCGCAAGCTAAGAAAATGATTAAAGAAATTGTTACAAAGGCTGTAGAAGATTTGCGGAACAGAAGAGTCAGCATAGAGGATTTAACTTATTCTGTGCGGCTTTATTTTGACCCTAATGAGAAAAAAATGAATATGAAGACTTTGCCTCAACCCTATCAATGTGCTGTGCAGCTTATTGACGCTGGCAAGCGACTGAACCGTTGGGACACTGTTTCTTTCGTCAAAGTTAAACCCTTCAAGTATAAAAAGAGAACTTTCACGGTTAAACCTGCAGAGTTTGTAACCAATCTAAGAGAGATAAACATTGAAGATTATGTGAGAAACTTGCTTACTGCCTTAAACCAAACCTTCAAGCCGATGGGTATAGAATTGAAAACAGAAAAGGAAACAGAAATTTCAAGATGGCTCATTAATTAAATAAACAAAATCCCATGTTAACTCGCATCTGAAGCATCACAAGATTTAATTTAATTAGCACATCAGTGATAGAAGAACCACACGGTGACAAAAATGAAAGGTTCAGTCGAAAGCTGGATTTTTCAGCCAGAATTTGAAAAAATGCCAAGAAACAAACTGTTGCAGTTGCAGGAAGAGCGACTTAGAAAAATTGTGAAGTATTGCTATGATAAGGTTCCCATTTACCGAGAGAAGTTCAAGAATGCAAGAATCACTCCGAATGATGTTAAGACTTTGGACGATTTGAAGAAAATTCCGTTTACTGAGAAGGAAGATTTACGGAAGGCATACCCTTACGGAATGTTGGCTGCAGATTTAAAAGAAGTTCTCGAGTTGCATGCCAGTTCTGGAACGACTGGACATCCGACAACGTGCGCTTACACTAAAAGCGATTTGGAAGTCTGGTCCAAAGTCATGGCAAGAATCTATGCGTCTGCTGGAACAAGAAAAGGCGACATAGTGCAGAATGCTTATGGATATGGCTTATTCACTGGAGGTTTAGGTTTTCACTATGGAGCTTTGGAAATTGGCGCAACAGTATTGCCCATTGCGGCTGGAGAAACAGAACGACAAATAAGCCTTGCAAAAGAGTATGGAACGACTGTGCTTACGTGTACACCTAGTTATGCAGCATTCATGGGTAGATATGCTAAAGAAAAAATGGGCATCGACCCAGCCAAAGACCTAAAATGGAAGAGCGGATTATTTGGCGCAGAAGCATGGTCAGAAGAATTAAGAGAGCGAATTGAAGAACTTCTAGGGTTGGAAGCTTTTGACATCTATGGATTGTCAGAAGTAATCGGACCAGGCGTGTCAGTGGAATGCTTCAGACATGATGGTTTGCACATTCAGGAGGACCATTTCTTACCAGAAATCATTAACCCCAACACTGGTGAAAGCGTCAAAGAAGGTGAGATGGGCGAACTTGTGTTAACTACTTTGACTAGGCAGGCAACTCCAGTTCTTAGATTTAGAACAGGCGATATAACCTCCCTTAAGTTTGAGGGATGTGCATGTGGTAGAACATCTGTAAGAATGGGGAGAATATTTGGAAGAGCAGACGACATGCTAAAGGTGAGAGGCGTCAAATTTTGGCCTAAAACGGTTGAGCATGCGCTTTTGCGTGTGAATGGGGCTTCTGAAAACTATGAAATAGTCATTGAAAGACCAGAAGAATTGGACATTATGACGTTGCGTTTAGAACCAAGCAAAGAACTCTTCGAAAGCGTAAACGGAGACTTGTCAAAGTTAAAAGCGTTAGTCAAGGAAATAGACGAACATGTAAAATCGATTGTTGGCGTGAAAGCAAATGTTGAGCTTGTTCCTTATGGAAGCTTGCCAAGATTTATGGGCAAGGCAAAAAGAGTGAAAGATCTAAGAAAAAGTGCCTAGGACTTTATGGTCTTTGCAGTTTGTGTCTGCCAGCAGCTCTTGGCCAGTCTAATTGGAGCTAAATGTGTTTGATTATGAGGTGTGATCGAATATTCGAAGCTATCCAAGGCTACCATTATTGTCTGTGCGTAGGAGAGATTTGGACCTCAATATTTGAATTGATGTTTGCATCAACCAAAGCGATTATCTTCTTTGTCTGAAAAATTTTAAAGGCATAAGTCATGTATTTGGGCTAATCAAATGTAAGGTTATTCTTTTTGGAGTTCTGGAAGAATTTTTTCATAAAAGTCCAGCGATTCTGGATTAACTAGAGCGTCACGGTTTGTGACTGGCTTACCATTTACTATGTTTGCCACTGCGCTCTCAACTTTCTTCATGTTAAACGTGTAAGGAATTTCAGGTACTTCAATGATTAAGGCTGGTACATGGCGTGGAGAAGCCTCTTCTCGCAAAGCTTTCTTAATCTTGTTCTGCAAATCTTCTGTCAATCTGAATTGTTTAGCAAGCTTGACAAAAAGAATTATGCGTTGATCACCTTTCCACTCTTGCCCTGTAACTATACTGTCAGCAATTTCTTCGAACCTTTCCACCACATTGTATATTTCAGCTGGACCAATGCGCACTCCTGAGGGCTTTAAAGTGAAATCAGAACGTCCCAGAAAAGTTATGCCGCCTGTATCGCTATGAATCACTATCCAGTCACCGTGTCGCCAAACATTGGGATAAACGCTAAAGTAGGCATCTTTATATTTTTTGCCATCTGGATCATCCCAGAAATAAAGCGGCATAGAAGGCGCTGGGGCCTCACACACAAGCTCAGCTTGTCTATCAACTGTGGGATTACCATTTTCATCATAAGCCTTCACCTTCATCGCTAAGGCTGGACTCTGCAGTTCGCCGGCATATACAGGCTGAATAGGCGTTCCAGCAGCGAAACAGCCATTGATATCAGTGCCGCCAGAAATAGAGTTGAAGTGCAAATCCTTCTTGATTTCTTCGTAAACGTATTCAAATCCCTCTGCGGAAAGCGGAGAACCAGTCTGAGAAATTTCTCGCAAAGATGACAATTCATACTCTTTCCTCGGCTTGGCTCCTATGCTTTTAAGGTAATTTATGTAGCTGGCGCTGCAGCCAAAAATTGATATTTTCTCATCTTGCACCATCCTCCACATTGCGCCCCAATCAGGATAATTAGGATTGCCATCATACAACACTACAGAAGCGCCTACCGCCAAGGAACTTAAAAGCCAATTCCACATCATCCAACTAGGAGACGTAATATAAAAAATCCTATCTTCACGCTTCAAATCGGTATGGATGATTAGCTCCTTCAAATGATTGATAAGAATTCCGCCAGCTCCTTGAACCATACACTTTGGCTTACCAGTTGTGCCAGAAGAAAACATTATATATACTGGGTGGTCGAAGGGCAATTGTTCAAATTTAATCTCATTTTGCTTTTCTCCAGATGTTAAATCATCGTATAGCACAGAATTTTGGATGCGGTTAATTTTAGGCTTTTCCTCCATATAAGGAACAATAATTACTTTTTTTAGAGAGGGAATTCCCTTGACGATTTCTTCAACATTACCTAAAACATTGAAATTCTTCCCCTTATACGGGTATGCAGCTACAGCAAACAACACTTTAGGGCTAATCTGACTAAAACGATCCAAAACCGCTTTAGGACCAAGTTCAGTGCCACAAGAAGACCATACAGCACCAATACTTGTAGCGGCTAGCATAGCAATAGCTGTCTCTGTAATATTAGGCATATAAGCTGCAACACGGTCTCCAGGAGAAACCCCTATTTCACGTAAGGTCTCAGCCAAGCATGCCACAGAATCATATAATTCCGCATAAGTTATTCTAACAGATTTTCGGGTTTCACTCTTAAATACAAAAGCTACTTGATTATCTCTATGTCTCAAAAGATTCTCCGCAAAATTCAGCCGAGCACCAACAAACCATCTGGCGCCAGGAAACTTTCTCAAATCGTCAACTACCAAGTCATATTTGCGAGAAGCTATTATGTCTCCGAACTCCCACATAGCCTCCCAAAAATCTGAAATGTTGTCAACAGACCATCTATATAATTGATCATAAGATGAGATTGTGAGATTGTGTTTTTTGTTGACAAAGTTGATGTATCGAGTTATGTTAGCTTGTTTTACTCGCTCCTTAGAAGGTACCCAGAGTGGTTTTCTCATTTTTCTTACTATCCTCTTTGTTGAAAAATGTTTTATGTTAAGATAAGTTTTGTGATGATGTTTTCTGCTTCTAATTTGCTGCAAAATGTTCTGTAGTTAAGATGTGGTGGTTACTTTCGGCTTTTGTTTGGTGACTTGTTCAACAATTTTCCAATAATCTTCTTCTGTTAGACCTTTTCTAAGTTCTCTTAGCAGTTTTTTGATTTGGTAAAAAGTCATTTGAGCTCCGCCTTTGTCAAGGCTTTCTTGCATGCTTTTTATTCTTTTGACTATATCGTCAACTTGCCACGGTGTAGCTTTTATTCCAGCGGATGCCAAACGGTTTTCAACCAAATGTTTTCCTGTTTGCCTTCCAAAATAGAAAGTTGTTTCTCTTTCAACAATTTCTGGTGGAAAAGGTTCGTATATGAGCGGATGAGCTAACATGCCATGGATATGCTCGTCAACTTCATAAGAAAAAGCATTTTCGCCTATTATTGGCTTATGATACTGAATAGGTAAAGCGAAACTTTTTTCAGCCAACTGTGAGAGTCTATACAACTTCTTCATATCAACGCCTGTGTCTATATCATAAAGCAATTCTAAAGCCGCAACAACCTCCTCTAAAGGCGCAACTCCAGCCCTTTCCCCAAACCCAGCAATGCATGTGTGTACATGAGCCACTCCCTCTTCGACAGCAGCCAAAGTATTCGCTGTGGCCAGTCCAAAGTCGTTATGGCAATGCACAGATAGCTGAATCTCCTTGCTGGTTAATTCTGAAAGACCTTCTCTAATATGCGAAATTAGGTAACGCATTGACAATGGTCTCAGAAATCCCACAGTATCTGCTATTACTAGTCGATCTGCTCCAGCTTTTATCGCAGTCTCAAAGATTTGCAAAATTTCGTCTATGGGCGTTCTTGAGGCATCTTCCAAAACAAAATTTACTGTGGCTCCATGTTTTTTGGCGTATCCAACAGATTCGGCAGTTTTCTCCAAAACCTGCTCTTTAGTCATTTTCAGTCTATACTGAAGATTAAGTCCATTAAAAGGTGTTAATATTGAGATTTCTCTTATTCCACATTCTAGGCATGCGTCTATGTCGCTTTTTAATGTGCGTGCTGAGGCTGTGAGGCGTGTTTGCTGAAAGCTCTCATTCGCAATCTTCTTGACATCATCTTTTTCTCTTTCAGATATTGCTGGAAATCCAACATTTATTATGTATATGCCCATTTCATCTATCATTTTAGCAAGTTTAACCTTCTCAACATAAGTCAAAAACACTGTTGGAGTTTGCACTCCTTCTCTCAAGGTTTCATCCCAAACAAAAACTCTCTCAGGAAGTTTCGGAGGCAAATTTTTTCTTAAACGATTATAATTTGCTATTAACCCTTGAGTCTCAAGCTTTTTGAATATGGTCTTCCTCATCAAACACACATTCCAGTAAGGCAGAGATAAACGCATCATTTTATTTCGTGAGCATTTATATAAGAATTATAGAATACTTCAAGAAAGGTGAAACTCTTGGACGTATTTGAAGTCATAGAAAAAAGGAGAAGCATAAGAAAATTCAAGCCTAACCCAATTGCAAAAGAGCATTTAAAAAAGATTCTAGAAGCAGGGCGCTTAGCTCCTTCGGGTGGCAACCGCCAACCATGGTATTTCATAATAATACGAGAACTGGAAGCGAAGAAGGCTCTATCCATAGTTGCAAACAATCAGAAGTTCATCGCAGAGGCAGATACAGTAATCGTGGTGCTAGGCGACCCCGGAATGGAGACGAAAATGCCTTACAAGCTTTCCTCTACTAGAGTACCTTATCTGCAAGACCCGATGATTGCAGTTGAGCATATGATTTTAGCGGCAACTGCGCTTGGTTATGGGACATGCTGGATTGGGGCTTTCAACGAAAATGAAGTTAAAAAAATTTTGCGCATCCCAGAGAATTTAGCAGTAATTGCCTTACTTCCTATTGGTGTTCCTGATGAAAATCCGTTGCCAAGACCGAGAAAAGCCTTCAACGAAATATTTTTCAAAGAATCCCATGGTGTTCCCCTAGAATTATAAATTGAAAAATAGGTTAGGAAGAGGTTAGTTTGGAAGATTCAGGTAGCTTGTGGCTTGGAGCTTTTGTAGGCTTTCTCATCATTGCCACACTCGGATGGATTTTTCCAATATTTGCTCATTTATTGGCGGAGTCTTCGCTGGGTTTATAGCTCGAGGCAACATAAATAGAGGAGCATTAGCTGGGTTTTTTGCAGGAACGCTTGGCAGGGTAATATCCGCGATTCTTCTAATTGCTGGTATGACATCACTTTGGGAGTTTCTGTTTGAGGTTATTTGAATTGATTTAAGCCAAACATTAGGCTTAGCCATAAGAATCGTGGCAATCTTGCTGAGCACATTTGGTATTATGGTTGCTTATGATGGTGGTCTTGTTGGCGACCTAATTTATGAATTAATATATGCACCTTAGACAAGCTGTTGATGAACAATTTTGCTGTTTATTTCTTTTTAACTCTGCTTCCATAATCGCATAGTTCAATTATTGGGCATTCACGGCATTTTGGGTTTTGGGCTTTGCAAGTATATTTTGCCAATAGCCAAAACAAGCCGCCGATTCGCTCTCCTTTCTCCCACGGAAGAAAGACTTTCAAAGCTTTTTGGATTTCCTCATACTTTGCGTCAGCCTTAACCAAACCAAGCCTTTTCGCTATCCTATGCATATGTGTATCGACAACAATCACTTCTGCATAGGAGTGCCTCTGTGCAAGCAAAACATCAGCGGTCTTCTTGCCAATTCCAGGCAATTCCATGAGTTTTTTTCTCGCTTCTTCTTTAGGCAAAGCAAGAATTGAAGACACATCGCCATGAAATTTTTCCAAAACAGCGTGTGAAAGCTCCTTAATCCGTTTTGATTTAACATTATAAAGACCGCCACTTCTAATGGCCTCTTTTATTTCGTCAAGTTTAGCCTTTGCCAAAACTTCAGGTGTAACATTAAATTTCGATGTTAATCCTTTATATGCCCTTATACAGTTAATTTCGCTCGTATTCTGCGAAAGAACAGTGATTATAAGATTTTTGAAAGCATCAGTCGAAATTTCCTCCGGATATTCCACTGGCCACCAATATTTGCCGTATTTTTCTTCTAAAACAGGAATATATTTTGGGCTTAAAACTTTCATTATGGTTCCGACAGACAACCCATATATGCAATTTTAAAATATAACAGTTTAATGAACCAAAAAGGAAGATGACCACTTTCTGATTAAGAAAATTTATCACATAACGTTTCCAGTTTCAGACATAAAAAGGACAGTAAACTTTTATGAGAACATTTTAGGTTTGAAGAAGACTGGTGAATGGGGCAACTATGTTATTTTTGATGTAGGAGGAATAGAGTTTGCTATTGGGCTTAGAGAAAAAGGTTCCAGATGTATCTGCTTGTAGATGATGTGGACGAAGCCTATAGAACCTTGAAAGACAAAGGCGTGCAGTTTGCCACAGAACCTAAAGACTAGTTCTGAGAGGAAGAACTGCAGAGTTCACTGACTCTGACGGAAACAAGTTTATCTTGGAATCTTTTCAGAAAAAGTAACTTTATTCATTAAATCTACTGATGCTTCAGCAAAAGTTTAAAATTCATTGAGCTATTAGCCGATATTGTTCGTGGTGTATGGTATGGAATCTTTTCCATGGTGGAATGAAAAACAGAAAAGCTTAAGGGAAGAAGCAAAGGCTTTTGCTGACAAAAACTTGCCTAAAGGTGAAGAAATTTTCTGGACAAAAAGATTTCCATCGGAAATGTTAAGAGAAATCGCTAGAAGGGGATGGTTTGGAGCAGTAATCCCTGAACAATATGGCGGAATGAATGTTGGCGTGACTGGTGCAGCTATAATCGCTGAAGAATTGAGTCGTATTGGTTCTGCTTTGGCTGAAGCTTATTCTGTTTCCATGTTTGGTGGTGTTGAACAACTTTTAACTTTCGGAAATGAGGAGCAGAAGCGAAAGTGGCTTCCTAAAATAGCCAAAGGCGAAATGATGGGTGCAGTTTGCATAACAGAGCCTTTTGTGGGTTCGGATGCGGCAAGTGTTGAATCAACTGCGAGACGAGAAGGTAATTATTATATTTTGAATGGGAAAAAGCGTTTCATAACTAATGCGGGATTGGCTGACATTTATGTTGTTTATGCTAGAACTAGCGAAAAGCCAGAAGACAGAAGCAAATATCAGCATTTGACCGCCTTTTTAGTTGAGAAGGGTGCACATGGTTTCTCTGTAGAGAAGATTAACGAGCTTTCTGGATGGTTCGGCTTGCCAAATGGTTTCCTAGACTTCAACGAGGTCAAAGTTCCAACTGAAAATGTGATTGGTGAAGAGGGCGCTGGCTGGAAGGTTATGATGGCGGGCTTGAATTTCGAACGTGTGGTTTATTCTGCTGCTATGCTTGGACCGATTCGAGAGTCTATTCGCTATGCCGTGGCTTATGCTCAACGTCGCATGCAGTTTGGCAAGCCTACCATCGAAATTCCTGCTAATCAGTCGAAGATTGCTGATATGCTTGCTGGTTTGCATACTTCACGGCTTTTGGTTTATCATGCTGCCCGCTTGTTAGATGAACATAAAGATGCAATGGTCGAAGCGGCAACAGCCAAAATGTTCACTTCAGAAACGTATGAAAGGCTCATAAGCGACGCTATAATGGTCATGGGAGGCGATGGCTGGACAAGGTTCTACCCTGTTGAAAGCTATCTGAGAGACGCAAAAGTAAACCAGATTGGAGCCGGAACAAATGACATAATGCGGCTGGTCATATTCAGAGGAGGATTGAAAGCACTTGGAAAAGATTTGAAAATGCCGCAAAGAGTGATGCATGAAAAACTTGGTGTTCCAGTATCCACAACTGAGCCATTACCGAAACTGGATGCAAGTGAAGACGGTATATTAAAGGCATTATCTGAAGATTACATTGTGAATCCAGGCTTATACATGACTAGGGAAGACTTGAAGGAAAGATTAGCAGATGTGACTGATGAAAAACTTGACCAGCTTTTAAGAAATCTTGAAGCCAACGGGTTGGCTAAGCTTTATCGTGATGGTCGAGGGATAATAGCGCTTGCTAAGGCAACGTATGATGGATTACGGAAGGCTGAACCTTTAGAAAAATATAAGTGGTTTCCAAACTGGCTGGACAAGAAGTTCACTTTTTAACGCAAGAGCCGATGCGTCTAAGGCATAATATTTAATGAGAAACCTCCAAAACATGACCAGTGTTTTCTCAGCAATCTTTTCAGTTCATCAATCGTTTTTTCAACAGTCTTACGGCATTGAGGCGTCTCTTTAGGTAGAGGATAGGGGTCTTCAACATCAATTTCTCTTAGACCGGCTGCTCCAGCCACGAGTGCATACCAGCAAAGTGGCAAGACTTTTGGGTTATAGCCGCTTCCTGGTATCAAAATGAGCTTTCCACCGCTAACTCGCTCTGCTGTTTCCTTAATCAAATTTGCAATTTTAAAGAATCCCTTTACGGTCAAGCCTAAATCTCCAAGTGAATCTGCAAAGTGTGCATCGCTACCGCCGTTTGCAATGATTATTTCGGGTTTAAACTCTTCAGCTAAAGGAACAAAAATTTCATTCAAGGCATAAAGATAAGTATCGTCGCTTGTGCCTGGAGGCAAAGGAACGTTCACATTGTAGCCTTCTCCACAGCCTTCGCCAATTTGCCAAACAAACCCTGTTCCAGGATAAAATGTGTGTGGGTCTTGATGCAATGAAATGAAAAGCACAGATGGGTCTTTGTAGTAAATGTCGCTCGTGCCGTTTCCAAAGTGGACATCATAGTCTAATATAAGAAAGCGTTTGACATTGTAATTAGCCCTTAAATGCTCAACTAGAACGGCAATGTCGTTGAATATGCAGAAACCTCCCCCATAACCTCTACCAGCATGATGATAACCGCCACCAAGAGAAATTGCACGTTTAGCTTTTCCCTCCCAAACAGCTTTGCCGCATTCGATTGCACCGCCCACAATGAGCAAAGCAGCTTCAAGAATTTCTGAAGAAACTGGTGTCTCAATATCGTATGGCTTATTTTTCTCTGCTAATCGGAAAATTAGATTAACATAATCTTCCTTGTGAACTCTTAGTAATTCTTCTCTTGACACTGATTTTGGCTCAATTAGAATAATTTGGGAGAGTTTAAACAAGCCTTGGTTTTCAAAAAACCTCATCGTATTAGGGAATCTATCTCCTCTGAAAGGATGTCCTTCACCTAGATCATACTGCTGAAACTTTTCATGAAAAGTCATCATAATCTTTTGTGACACTTGCAACACTCAAACTGAGATAGAATATTGACTTATATAAAATTCTGCTCTTCCTTCTAAAAGCTTATCAAAAAGAAAAAGGGAGAAGTAACTTCTATCTATTGCTGTGTTTCTTGTTTTTCTTAGCTTTGAACTACGTTTTCTGCGTGTTTTGGTTCTTCAGTGCATTGTGAAATTTCTTGTGTTTGCTCTTGAGAAGCTTGCGTGGAACCTGTTTTCCCGATTTCCACAATTTCAGCCTCCGTCTTAGAAACCTCAGTTTCAGAAGGCGATGATTCCATTCCTTTCCGCACCGAAATATCTCCTTGAGAAAGCTGATTCACAGCATCTCTCATAAGATCTAATTCATGCCTTGCAGTTTCAAGTCCCATTGAAAGAAGACCGTTTTCCCGCTGATAGACATCCTCAGCTATCTCTCCTGTCACATGCCTAATTTCAGAATTTGCCAAAAGCATCTCCAACGTTTTAATTTGTCCCTCAAGCTCTACTATTTTAGAGTTCATTTTTTCCAGCAAAGCCATTTGTTGTTTCTCAATTTCAATCAGCGCTTCATCAATCTCCTTGCTAATTAATTCATGTGTAGGCTGAGAAATTTTGCCAGAATTCAGCAAATTGTCCAATGCTTGCTTCTTTTTATTCGCTATCTCATATTCTTCACTCAATTTCTTAAATGAATGCTTCCACGAAATCAATTTTAACACCGTCCATTTTTTTAGCCGCAAAAGTAAGAAATAACACTTATTAATATGCGAAGATATCGCTAACTGTTAAAAACAGTCGCGTCTACTTTTTATGTAAAAAGTAATATATAAAAACGAAAACCTTCATGAGCTTTTAATATAACTGAAAATTGAAATATCTTATTCATCAACAAAACTTGAATCCACTATAGGTCTATGCACTTTTGTTTGAAGCGAGTTGCCTAAAGAAAATGTTTAAACTTCTTTAATTTAGTTTCTACTTCTAATTCGGAATTAGAATAAAATTTAAATATTTATATTCAACCTAAAATATAAAAATGTGAATAAACATGACTGCGCTCACAATTATCCTCGGCGGTGAAAGGTTGGAAGGAAAAATCCTCAAAAAAATGCACGAGAGAATAATCAAAAACTTCATGGACATAATAATTCTCGCCGAACTAAAAAATGGACCGCTCAGTGGTTATGACGTAATCTCTTTCATTCACAACAAATTCCACCTTCTTGTAAGCTCTGGCACAGTCTATTCACTCCTATACTCATTAGAAAGAAATGCATTAATCGAAGGAACATGGAACGAAAGAAAAAGAGTTTACAGGCTAACAGAGAAAGGCAAAAAAACAATAGAAACAATAATGAACGCAAATGACAAAATCAAAAACTTTCTAACAGCCCTTCTAAAAGTCCAATCCACCGCATAAACTTTTTTTTACAACCAAGCTTGACAGAAATATTAAAAAACATCTCCACTAATTCTAAACAGCGAAACAAAAGGGGCCCGTAGCTCAGTAAGGATAGAGCACCGGGCTTTTAACCGGCAACGTGAAGAGACCCGGGGGTCCCGGGTTCAAACTTGAGAGGTAATCCCTCTTAAGGAACAATTCCCGGCGGGCCCGCCAGATTTCTTTCAAGAACCCTGTGGAAACCATTGTTGTTTAGCGGAAGCATGTTACAAATTTTTTATTAGGAAAGAAGCTGTCTGTAGGGGGAATTATCATCTTATTTAGTAATATTCCTTAATGCGGAATATTTGTTAAAGAATTCTACATTATTAAAATCCTTGATAGCAATGAATATTAAACATCGAAATCTAGCCCTAGCGCTTACAATGACCGCAATTATTCTCAGCCTTGTTACGGTGAATATGAGAATGGTCTTTTCAAGCGATGCTGATGGGAAAATTGACCTCTTTACACAAAAAGAACCCTTCAGTGGAAAAGGTTCCAATAAGTTTAGTGATGCATTTGGTTTCGGTGAAGACGTTCAAATTAGTGCATTGGCAACCTACAAGGAAGAGCCCGTGCCAAACATTCTTGTCGCTTTCGAAATTATTGGTCCCAAAAATTCATTCGAAAATTTTACATCCTATAGAGTAGCAATAACAGATGATAATGGCATAGCACACATAAGCTTTCGGACACCCTACCTGTTGGAGGCTTCTCTTGGTGTATGGACAGTTTTTGGAAATGCAATGATTGGTGGTTTGGCTGTTAATGATTCCGTGACGTTTAAAGTTGGGTGGATTGTGGAAATAGTTTCTATAAGAACAATAAATTGGAATCATATTTCTCAAGAGGAGTTTCCAAGAGGAGGCTATATGGGAGTAGAGTTAGGTTTAAAGAGTATTTCCATGACGCCAAAAACGGCTTATCTCACCATAGCAACATATGATTCATTAAATAAACCCATCTGCTCAACTGGTTTAGACAATTTTGAAGTGCCGCCAAATGAAACCATAATCTATGCTTACTTATTTCTCTATTTGCCCAAGACTTCGCAGTTAGGACTCGCAACTGTCTACGCATGCGCCTACACAGCACCAGTAGCTTCACAAGGTCTTCCTTATTGTCCCGAAGTTTCAAAACAATTTTCAATAACTCTGCAAAGATACTTCCTAACAATTAGAACTCACCCCACGGGTATTACAACAATTCTAGGAGAAGGTTGGTATGAAGAATACACCAATGTGAGCCTTACAGCACCACTCACCTTAACAATTGGAACATTTGTCCAATATACATTTAGTCACTGGGACATCGATGGAATATCTCGAGAAATGGGAGCCAATTCTATTATTGTTCTAATGGATGATAATCACACAGCAACAGCACATTATACTCCAGTATTAATGTATACGCTTACCATAATAACAACTTCAGGAGGAAGCACATATCCACTTCCTGGAACATACACTTATCCATCTGGCAGTGTAGTTAATGTAACAGCCATTCCAAATACCAAATACATCTTTAGCCATTGGGAGCTTAACGGCGTAAACGTAGGCACAGCAAAAACCTATGTAATTACGATGGATAGAAATCAAACGTTAAAAGCAGTTTTTTCTCCCACTCCAACAGGCTGGTTTATCCCCGAATGGTTCTATTGGCCTTTGCTACCGCTTTTAATTTTGATAATTATCCTTCTGCTAATTTTGTTTTATTATTGGAGAAGAAAGAAGAAGGCTGAGGCAGCCTTTTACTCAGGTTGGACTGCATGGTATTATGGTTATGATTTACGAGGTAAAGGTAACGCTGTAAAATCTAGAAGAAAATAGATTTTTAGAGAAAAGGAAGAGAGAAAGCCTAAGATTATTGTGATAGAAGCCTCCTCCTTTTCTCTCCGCGCTATGGACAAAATGTATAAGGTTGAATATTTATAAAACGGTTATTTTTGTATCGTTATATATCATTCTTTAAAATATGCTTCACTATTTGCTCATTTCAGCTTTGGAAACTTTGTTTTTAGGCTAATTACAGACTGTTATTCTCGAGGAAGGATGTTCGAAGATATTATCTCTGCATCTGTTCAGATGCTAATACTGATTTTCTTCTTTACGTTAGCCTTCATTATAATCTTTGGCGCATTCTGGATGCGGTCCTACAGAAAAAACAAACAAGCATAGTAGTACTTACCGATGGATAATACAAAACATGTAATTTTAGTTTTAATGATGTTTCAGTATAGTTTCCTCTTTTGGGCAAAATATGTAGAAATGTGATAGTCACTAATTTTGTTTATATCCAAAAAAGGGAACAATATACGCAACTCAATAGATGAGTGCGTCAAACTTAAATATAAATCAAACATATCTTACAAGTGAAGTGATGTACATTGCAGGAACCTAAAGATCGAGTAAAGCTTGCAAAAAAACTAATAGGATTCTTCTGCATTCTCATTGGTGGGATTCTAATATTTGTCAATGGTTACTATTGGTTGAATAATTCAGAAATAGCACACTTTATTTGGTCAGGCGCATACAGGTTGACATGGTGGAGTTCCACTGGCCACATACCATTGGCATATTGGGGTATGATTAGTGGCATCCTAGTGCTTATTAGTGCAGTTCTAGTTCTGCTGCCAAGAGACGATATTCACTCACTTGGCTGTGCATTGGCAATAATATTTTCTGTGATTGGTGTTGTTGCAAGTGGCGGTTGGATGATAGGCTTCATACTGGGCGTAGTCGGCGGTCTCCTTAGCGCTCTATGGGCGACACGATAATTAGCAAGCATATTTGAAGATGCATCCAAACTTGTTCTTGAAGAGAAAATAAATCCGTAACACATAAATTCGTTTCTTTATTTTAGAAGTTTTGGTCGGGCGGTAGCTCAGCCTGGTAGAGCTTCCGAGTCAGCATAGACTTGAAATGAGTTTAGCTGGCGGAGACGCTGTAGACACATACCCACGGTAAGTGTCACTTCAGCCTACTGGGCGTACAGAAACCGGAGTGTCGCAGGTTCAAATCCCGCCCGCCCGACCATACTATCGGTTCTGTTTCTTTTCCTTGAGAAGCATGTCTTCTATAATTACTTGTCTAATTTTTTCTATATCCTCGTTTAGTGCTCTGTCTTCTTTCAGCTTCGGCACAACATTTCTTATGATTTTATATGCCTTTCTTGTGCCCTTTCCGAGTTTTTCTGCTCCGCGGAATTCTATTGCTTGAGTTGCGCAAAGAAGCTCTATAGCAGTTATGTACTCTGTATTCTCCAGTATTTGCATGGCTTTCAATGCGGCTGTTGCTCCCATGCTTACGAAATCTTCAAAATTTGCTGAAGTTGGAATAGAATCTACGCATGCTGGGTGAGCTAAAATCTTGTTTTCCGAAGCTAAGGCTGCTGCTGTGTACTGCACCGTCATTAAGCCACTGTGTAATCCACTTTTGGCTTCTGGAGGGATTAGGAAGGCTGGTAAGCCATTGTTTAATTTTTCATCTAATAATCTGGCTATTCTTCTTTCTGAAATATTGCCGATAATTGCCAAAGCTATTCCAAGAATGTCCATAGCAAGCGATATGGGTTGACCGTGAAAGTTTCCTCCAGAAAGACATGTGCTTTCCTCTGCAAAGACTAAGGGATTGTCTGTAGCTGAGTTAATCTCAACCTCTACAACTTTTCTGGCGTATGCAATGGCGTCTCTAGCTGCACCTAAGACTTGAGGCGCGCATCTTAGGCAGTAGGGGTCATGTGCACGTTGCGTCTTCTTTATGGCTTCTTTTCCTGTTTGGACAAGTTGGCTTCCAGCAATTAGTTCTCTAATGTTTTTCGCAGTTACTACCTGCCCATTATGCGGTCTGACTGCATGGATTTTTTCATCAAAAGCGTCAAAAACGCCGAGCAATGCTTCAAGCGTTAAAGCTGTGGTAATTTCTGCTGTTTTGATTAGATTTTCTGCATCGTGAATTGTTAGTGTTGCAATTGCTGTCATTAACTGTGTGCCATTATTTAGTGCTATTCCTTCCTTAGCTTCCAGTTGCACTGGCTTTATTTCAGCTTTCATCATAGCCTCTTTTCCATCCAGTATTTCACCTTTATACTCGGCTTTGCCTTCGCCTATGAGCACTAAAGTCATATGTGATAATGGAGTTAAGTCGCCACTTGCACCTACAGACCCCTTTGAAGGAATCAAGGGGTGCACACCTTTGTTCAGCATTTCTACAAGAGTTTCTAGGATTTTTAAGCGTATGCCCGAATATCCTTTAGCTAAAGTGTTTACTCGCAAAAACATGAGAGCGCGGACTATTTCAGTGCTTAAGGGTTTTTCAACCCCTGTCGAATGGCTTCGGATAATGTTGACTTGCAATTGCTTGATTTCTTCTGGTAATATTTTTTTGTTGCTTAATGCTCCAAAGCCAGTGTTTACGCCGTAGATTACTTGATTTTCCCTAATCAGCCTCTCCAAGACCTCACGGCTTTTTCTAACTTTATCTTTGGTTTTTTCTGGAATTTTCACCTTTGCGTTTTCTCTTGCAACTCTAACAATCTCCTCGATTGTCAGTGTTTCTCCATCAATGAATATTTCATTCATGTTATTCTCTCCATGTGAATTGAATTTGTTAAAGTTTTAATTCTTCGTAAATATATGCCTTGACTTTGTTAGGCTTAATTCATGTTTTTGGAAGAAGCTTTCATAAAGCTTTTATATGTAAGAGCATGGTGGATAGAGTAATTGATTGAAGTTAAGGTGCTTGCATGGAACCCAGCAAAAAGCCGTTAAACGTGCTTATCAAGCAATTAAACGCCAGCATTGCAGTTATGCTGAAAAACGGATGTGAATACAAGGGAAAAATGATTAAATGTGATGGGCACATGAACATACTTCTTGAAGGAGCAACTGAATGCAGAGACGACCAATTAATCGCTAATTACGGAAATGTTCTCTTGCGTGGAAACAACATCCTCTACATAATGCTAGACATGCATTAGACTACAACCGCCTTGCTAATTCCAGTAACATAATCCAAGGCTTCTTTAAATTTAATTCTCAACATGTGCTTCCGTTCAAAGTACTGCAAAATGTTTTTTACGTCGCGTGATAGAAGCTGTTGAGCATTTGGATGCTTCTTTGTAACATATTGTGGCCAATCGATAATTAAGATATGCATGGTAGGCTTCAAAATAACATTATATTCGCTTAAATCAGCATGAATTATGCTTGCTTTTATGTAGGCTTTCCTCATATTGAAGAGTATTTCTTTCAGAACTTTTTCTGGCTTAGGAATTTCCTTCAATTCTGCAAGCTCTGTACCTTCTATCATGCCCATGGCTATTACATGGCGATTTTGACTTATCGGCTTCGGAACAGCAACTTTTTTCGGAAAAACAAGTTTTAGGGCTTGGAATTCCTTTTTTGCAGCTAGTCTTGACTGAAAAAGCCAACCAAAATGTGCTGTTGCATAGTCTCTCTTTCGCATGGTCTGTCTAAAACTAATTCTACCCAGTCTATGAAATTTTACAGCGATTCTCTCCCCATTCGGGTTTAATGCATCATAAACATCTGCCTCTTTGCCTACACCTAAAGGCTTGCCAAAAGCCTCAAGGACCCCAGCCTTTACAAGGGCATTTATGGCTAAGCAGTCATACCCTGCATAATTCAAGGTATAGCCTACATATGGACCGCGCATTTGACGGATTAAGTGCAATTTGCTTAGGCGACTTAGCCTGAACTCTGTTTCTTCCATGCTGAATTTTGTGAATTTTGCAATCTGCTCTTTTGGAACAAATTCGTGTTTACTCATTGCTGTTTCTATTACTTGCAGCACTCTGAAATCTGAATTTTCCAGTGTGCGAAATATTTGAACCGCAACGTCAGCTGAAGACATGGCGTAAAATAATTATGTTTTCAGATAAAAAGAAGTTGTCTTTGCCTTTCTCTATTTAATTCTTAACTCTTCCACTTCTTTCTGGCTTGGAATGGCAACAATTACCGATGTATCCAAGTTTTTTCTGCCAAACTTCACAAGCGCTTCTCCAGTTTTCTGGTCTGAATAGTAAGCAGTCAAGCGAGCTGCTGTTTCTATAGCCTTCCTTGTTTTTGGTCCTTGAAGCAAAGTGATCGGGCTTCCACAGCCTTGGGCTTCAAAGTAATAATCGCTTTCAAATTTCTGGTGAAGCAAAATTTTATTCTCGCTTTCATTTCTTCCAACTATTATCTTGTCTCGTCCAAACCTAAAATGCCTTCCAATTTTCAGCAATTTCACATCTTTAAGCGAAACTCTCTTTTTATGCTCAAACAAGTCTCTAAGTTTGTTGGCATATTCTTTATAAGTTAGTAGGCAGCCTCCTGCAGGACAAGGATAATCTGTTATTGCGAATTCTCTGGCAAGTGCAATTTGCTTCTTTCTTGACCTTCCTCTGATATCCATAAGCCTTTCCCTATTTACCCATCCATTTTTCTCGGCTTCAGTTTTCGGTAACAGTTTCGCCGAGAGAGGTCTCAAGATTTTTCCTTCAAGTCCTGCCTCTTTTTCTATGACATTTAACGCCTTCCAATGTTGTGACATAGGGCGTTCATCGAGCACTTCTCCAGTGAAAATGAAAGATGCATCTGTTTCTTTCGCGTATTTTTTTGCTTTTTTGAGCATGAAAATTCTACAGTCAATGCACGGATTCATGTTTTTTCCATACCCATGCTTCGGGTTTCTAATAATTCTCAGATAGTCTTTGCCAACACGTAAAATCTTCAAGGGTATGTTCAATTGCTTTGCAACTTCTGTTGCTCCGCAACCGCCCTTTTTGCATAGGCAGAAGGGTGTTACAAAATTTATGGCTTCCACTTCTATGCCTTGGTCTAACATCAGCTTAACCGCTAACGTGCTGTCTAAACCGCCTGACAATAATGCTAATGCTTTCATTTTCGCTATTCATCTTGCCCTATTTCTACGCCCAAATTCAAAATCCGTCATTATTAACTTTTTGATAACCGCAAATATTCTTGTAAAATCAAAGCTCTAAGCACACTGCGGGAAATTCTCTTTCAACATTATACCTTACGCTTCTAACTCCTATAACCACCGAAGCTCGTTGCCAGAAAAACGGAATACATGAACAACAGCATAGCGCCTTCTCTCCAGCTTACCTTTTCGCTTGATAGAAAGTACCACAAGAAAAGATTAGTTATGAGGGAGAACATGACCAAGTTAGAAAATGCTGCAATATTCACCATTAATGTCGAAGCTGCTAATGTGACTCCTAAAATGCATGTGATGTTTATGAAACAGCTTCCGACAATGTTGCCGAGTGCAAGGTCTAAGTGCCCTTTCCTAACAGAATTTACGCTTGTGGCTAACTCTGGTAAGCTTGTGCCGAAGGCAATAATCGTGGCGCCAATGACAACTTGCGGTATGCCTATGCTCATGGCGATAAGTGAGGCTGATTCCACGATAAAAAAGGAGCTTATCACCACCCCTGCGGCGCCTAAAAATGTTAAAAACGTGTATATACGAAGTTTCTGTTTTTCCTTTCCTAAAGAGCCTTCATTCCTTACATTTCTTATTTTGGATAACTGATAAAGGTATACAACAAAAATCACCAAAAGAATAATTCCTATAAATCGGCTAGCAAATCCTATGTAAAGCAAGGTTAAAGGTATTATTGAAGCAACAAAAAGACCGAAGTATAAGCTTCCTATCTCCTCTTTTGCCATACTTGGATAAACACTTGTGTATTTCGGGCTTTTCAAAGCTACTAAAAGAAAGCATATTCCAAGTATTAGGCAAATGTTCACAATGTTTGAGCCTAAAACGTTTCCAATTGCTAAACCTATAGTTTCCTGTCCTACTGCTGCAAAAAAAGCCACAGCAAGTTCTGGTAAAGAAGTTGAAAACGCAACTAGAATGAATCCTATTGTTGTTTTTCCAAAGCCTGTGATATCTGCAACTTTGACAGAGTTCGTAATCGTCCAGTCACTGGCCTTGCCTAAGGCTATTAGTGAAACTAAAAAAATCAATGCATTGCCTAATAATCCCAATTCTTCGAACAATGTGAGGCTACACTCCTTCTGCCTATTTCTTTTGAACTAATGTTAAAAAGTGTTTTCTATTTTGTCTGATGATTAATTCAGCACAAAATAAAAATCACATAATCAATATAAATCTAATGCATGCCCAAATTTAAAATAATATTCCTCGGAACAGGCGGCGGGAGATTTACAACAATTACACAGAAAAGGCGAACTGCTGGAATCCGTATAATAGGCGATGACTTGAATTTGCATCTAGACCCAGGACCAGGCGCTCTTGTCCATTCAATAAATGAAGGATTGGACCCGCAGAAGATTAATGCTGTTTTTGTTTCACATTGTCATCCTGACCATTACACTGATGCAGAAGTTTTGATTGAAGCCATGACAAAGGGAACAATTCAAAAACGTGGGTTGCTTGTCGCTTCTAAAAGCGTTCTGAGCGAAACAAGCACTTGTGAAGCCTCAATTTCAAAGTATCATCAGCAAATGCCTCAAAATAAGATTGAGGCTGTGCCAAACATGAAGTTTCAAATGGACGATTTGAATGTTTTAGTGACTGAAGCTCGGCATACAGATCCAGATGCTGTTGGCTTCAGGTTTGAAACTTTAAAATTTGGAGGCTTCGCTTACTCAAGTGACACTGAATATTTTGAGGAAATAAGCAAATACTATGAAGGCGCAAGGCTTCTGATGCTATGTGTTATGCGACCTTCTGGGAAACCTTGGAAGGGACATATGACTACCGATGATGCTATTAAAATAATTGAGTCCACACACCCTGAAAAAGTGGTTTTGACCCATCTTGGAATGCAGATGATATTTAGAGGACCTATGAAAGAAGCCAAGCTAATTGAGGAAAAGACTGGTGTTTCCACTGTGGCTGCAGTTGACGGAATGCTAATAGAGTTTGCAGAAACCATAAATGTGCAGATAAGCAGAAAAGCTCAGCAAGGATTAAACAAATTTATTTAGAGACAAAAATAAAATTTTGCAGCACTAATTCAAATCCGCAACATTGTAGAACCTCTTTTGGTTGATATTTTTCAACTATAGTTTTTATGTCTGTTTCTGGCATTACATGAGCGTATATTTCCACTATGTGCATGCCGTCTTTGTCGAATCCTCTTAGCTTTTCACGGTTGCTTACAAGCACATGATTGTACTCAAAGAATTTTTTGAACCCATATTTTTCATAAAATTTCCATGCATTTGGTTCTATGCTCCAAGCTTCCAACCGTTTCATACCTAAATTTTTTCCATGTTTTATCCCTTCATCTACGAGCTTAGTTGCAATGCCTTTTCTTCTATATTCTGGTAACACCCCTATGTCCCATAACATGCCGTTCCCATCTGTTTTCTTGTAGCACATACTTCCTGGAACTTCCTCCAATTCTATGTCCAAATAACCCAAAACTTTCTCACCATCTAATGCTACAAGCTCGATTGTTTTTCCAGTGTATTTTGGTTTAATGTGCTCTATGCGTCGTTCATTAGAATGTAAATATGCTATAGCATGACACCTCAGCCACTCGTTTTCAAATTTGTCTTCATATTTCTGAATAGTAAAATTCACTTAATCCCCCCTTCATGATAATTGTTGAAAAAAGTTTTATCAATTTTATGCTTGAGTTCTTCGCAAGAGTTATTTCTCATCAGATTAAATTGAATACAGAAAAAGGTGTAAGCCATATGCGAATCGTGCTGAGAATAGGCGGCTCTGTTATTGCTTCACCCCTAAATCCAGAATTAATCAACGAATATGCGGATTTATTAGTGAATTTAAAGAGACATGGTCATGAAATCGCTGTTGTTGTTGGCGGCGGAAAATTGGCAAGAGAATTCATTAAAGTGGCTGAAAATTTGCGATTGGATGAGAAAGCTCAAGATGAGATGGCAATTTCTGTTTCAAGAATTTTCGCGCAACTTTTGCTCAAGAAACTTGGTGAATTTAGTTGCGAAGGTGTTCCATTAAAAGTTGAAGATGCTGTTAGGTGCTTACGTAAAGGAAAAATCGCGGTCATGGGTGGCTTAAAACCAGGCATGACGACGGACACGGTTGCTGCTTTAATATCTGAACGTGTAAACGCCAACTTGCTTATCAAAGCAACAAATCAAGAAGGAGTGTATGATAAAGACCCAGCAAAGTATGCGGATGCGGTTAAATTTGACCACTTAAAGTTTGAAGATTTGTCTGAAGTGTTTGCAGAAGATAAGCATAAGGCGGGAATTCATCAGATTATCGACCCAGAGGCGGTTAAAATCTTGAAGCGCAAAAGAGTTAGAGTTGTTGTTGTGAATGGGTTTAAACCTGAAAATGTCTTGGCTGTTGTAGAGGGAAAGAGTGTTGGCACCTTAATAGATTAGCTTGTGTTTATATTGGTTGTAACCATGACCAGTATTCTTCTATTTTCGGCTCAATGTAAAAAAGGATTACTTAACTGCCAATATTGTCTCAATGCGTTTATTTTTTCCTGACCAAATGTTCAGCATGCGCTGCAAAATTGTTAAGCTAAACGACAAGCTTAAATATCACTGTCGATATCGATGTCGATATCAATGGTGATAATCTTATGCACCCATTTAGAAGACACTGGATGAGACATACGGCAATAGTTCCTAAAGGATTTATTCGCTATGAAGTGCTTGAACTATTAAGCAAGAAACCCATGTCTGGTTCGGAAATAATGAACGAGATTGCAGAGAAAACAAATGGACAATGGAGACCAAGCCCAGGCTCTATTTATCCGCTATTGTCATGGCTGCAAGATAACAATTACATAAAAGAGTTGCCACCTCAAGAAGGCGGTATGAAACGCTACACTCTTACTGATAAAGGTAAGAGTCTCTTGGAAGAACAGAGGAAGATAAGAATAAAATTTAGGAAAGAAGCGAAATTTATGCCACCGCCTTTCTTGGGTGCATTATGGTTCCACATACCACCTGAAAAAACAGTTGGATTGCGGAAATCCATGCGCAAAGTGGTTATGGCATTTTTTGAACTTGGAAGTAGCTTAGAAGAGCATTTTTCGGGGCAAGCTATAAAAGAAATTCAGAAAGTTTTAGATGAAACTGCAGAAAAACTTCAAAATATTAGTAAAGAGCTAAGCGGAGAGAAAAAAGAATGAATAATGAAGTGATAAAAGCTGAAGGATTGACAAAAGTATTCAACAAAAGCTTGGTTGCAGTGGATCATGTAAATTTTAACATTAGAAAGGGTGAAATTTTCGGGTTTTTGGGTCCTAATGGTGCTGGGAAAACAACAACAATTAACATGCTAATAACCATATTAAAACCAACAGAAGGCACAGCTTCTGTTTTAGGGTACGACATCGTGAAAAATGCAGAGGAAGTTAGAAGCAGCATTGGTCTTGTGCCACAAGAATACACAGCTGATGAGGATTTAACTGGTTTAGAAAACGTGCTCTTATGTGCTGATCTGTACGGGATTCCAAGAAATATTGCAAAAGAACGCGCGATGGATTTACTGAAGCTTGTTGAATTGACTGATTTTAAGGATAAGAAGGTTCAAATCTATTCTGGTGGAATGCGGCGCAGACTTGAGCTTGCATGCGGGTTGATTAACAGGCCTAAAGTACTATTCTTGGACGAGCCTACTTTGGGCTTAGATGTTCAGACAAGGGCTGCAACTTGGGACTATATTAGAAGGTTGAAGAAGGAGTTTGGCATGACACTTTTCATGACTACACATTATCTTGAAGAGGCTGATGCACTTTGTGACCGCATTGCTATTATTGATCATGGGAAAATAGTTGTTATAGGTTCCCCAGAGGAGCTGAAGCACAGTTTAGGCGGTGATTTGATAACATTGGCGATTAAGGAAAACGAGGATGTGAGCGGATTAATTCAGAAGGTTGAGCATGTCAAGGAAGTTCGAAAAGAAGACAAAGTTTATCGTATCAAAGCTGAAATTGGCGAGATAACCACCCCCCTCATTATTGAGGCATTGCGGAGAAATGGATATACAGTAATGAGGCTTTCGCTAACTGAACCTACATTGAACGAGGTTTACTTGGAATACACTGGCAGGTCTATGCGTGATGCAGAAGAGTCTAGGGAGGCTTTTTTTGCGCAGAGAATGACTATGAGAAGGGCGAGAGGCAGATGAGCAAATCGAATGAACGTCGAGCTGGCAAGCTTCACGGCATCTGGGCTTTAACTAACCGTGAGCTTAAAAAATGGTACAAAGCTCCAGTAATCTTCTTGCTTTCTATAGTTCAACCGATTATTTGGATGGGTCTACTGGGAAAAGCAATGAACATTGGCGCTCTTATACCAACTAACATTCCTGGGGTTAATCCAGGAGATATTCTGGAGCAGACTCTTGGAACAAGTGATTATTTCTCTTTCATGGCTGTTGGCATGATTGCGTTTACAGCTCTATTCACGACAATGTTCAGTGGTATGTCTGTGGTTTGGGACAGACGCTTGGGCTTCCTAAACAAGGCTCTCAGCACACCAGTATCAAGGGCGGTGATAATATTTTCTAAAGTTCTTTCTGCAACATTGCGGTCTATGTTCCAAGCAGGTCTCATAATAGTTATCGCTGTTGCATTTGGTCTTCGATTTGGTGCCAGCTTCAATTTGCTTAACATACTGGGTGTCTTCGCAATACTGTTTCTGATATGTGTTGGCTTGTCTTCAATGTTCATCGCAATTACAATAAGGTCGACGAGAATAGAGACTCCGATGGCTGTTATGAACCTGATAAACTTGCCTATGATGTTCGCCAGCAATGCTTTCTTCCCTACTAAGTTTATGCCAGAATGGTTACAGACAATAGCGAAGTACAATCCGTTGACTTATACTATTGATGCGGTTAGGCAGCTCTTGATATTTAATACTGATTGGGTACAACTTGCTATTGACTTTATGTACGTTGCTGTATTCGCATTTATCGTCGCAACAATAGGCATAGTTCTTTCATGGAGATTTCTGAGTAAATAAGCAAAAGTATGAAAGGAAAAGGATGGATGGCGTTTATGAAAGTTATTGTTGAAGCATTTAACTTGAAGAAGACATACATGCTTGGAAAAGTTCCAGTCAACGCATTGCGAGGAGTTAACTTGAGGGTTGAGAGTGGTGATTTTGTCGCAATTCTGGGACCTTCTGGGAGTGGCAAATCCACATTGCTAAATCTTATTGGAGCCTTAGACAAGCCAACCGAAGGGAAAATTCTGATAGAAGGTGTTGACATTTCTACGCTTAATGATGACCAATTGGCTAATCTTAGGCTTCAAATAGGTTTCGTGTTTCAATTCTTCAATTTGATTCCACGGTTTACGGCAAAGGAAAATGTTGAATTGTCAATGGCTATAGCAGGCTTGAGTAAGGCAGAAAGAGAAAAGCGCGCTGAGAATCTTCTGGATACTGTAGGTCTTAGGGAAAGAATGAATCATAAACCAACCGAATTAAGTGGTGGCGAGCAGCAACGTGTGGCTATTGCAAGGGCTTTGGCGAATAATCCGAAATTTCTTTTGATGGATGAGCCTACGGGAAACATAGACTCTAAAACTGCGAGCGAAATAATCGGTTTAGTTAAGAGGCTCAATGAAGAGAAAGCTGCAACTATAATAATGGTGACTCACGATCAACGTCTGGCAAGTGAATCAAAGAGAGTTGTGCAGATGTCTGATGGTTTAATAGTTCAAGAGGTTGTGAATTAATTTGAAAGCCCAAGACATTTTTTCTTACTCTTTCAGTGCTATAAAGCTTAGGAAACTTCGTGCTGGCTTGACGACTTTGGGAGTAATTATTGGCATTGCAGCAATTGTTGCCTTGCTTTCAATTAGTCAAGGTCTTCAGAATACTATAACTGAGCAGCTTCAGAGGGGTTTCGCAACTGACACGTTGATTGTTTCTGCTGGTGGAGGTTTCGGTTTTGGCACAATAGGCTCGTCTAATTCTGGTTTCAAATTGTTGGTTAATGATACACAAATAATCAATGAAATACCAAATGTAGTTACGTCAGTGGCGATAATTCAAAGAGTAGGTTATGTTAAATCTGGAGAGACAAGTCTCACACGTTATTTGGTAGGCGTAGATTTCGCCACTTATGCAAGCATCTACAGCAACACCTTTGTAGCTGAAAGTGGAATCATACCTTTAGTTCCAGATAGCGAGATGATTGTGGTTGGGAAGCGAGTAAGCGACCTTTGGGGCAATGGGACATTATTTTGCATTGTAAGTGATAATGTTGATATCCTCTGGACTAATGCAACTGCACGCCCACCAAAAAATGAAACCTACACTGCACATGTTGTGGCTGTTTTGAAAGATATTGGGGGTTTAGGCATTGGCGGTCCTTCGGATTTCAGCATATACATTCCCATTTCGCAGAGTCAAGTGTTTTTTGGAACGGATGAGTGTGATATGATAATTGTTAAGCTGGAAAATGATGATGAAGCAACGATTAAGAGCGTTTCTGACGCTATAAAAGAGGCTTTCAGCGGTCAAGTTTCAGTAACGTCAGCGACCGCAGTGCTTAACATTCTTTCAAGCGTCTTCTCTACCATAGAGCTTTTCTTGGCTGGAATTGCTGCTATTTCACTTTTGGTTGCAGGGATAGGTATAATGAATATTATGATTGTTTCTTTGATGGAGCGTACAAGAGAGATAGGCATATTGAAAGCGTTAGGCATGAAAAGTCGGACAGTGCTTATGGTTTTTTTGGGTGAATCTATAATTATTGGCTTGATTGGTGCAGTTGTTGGCATTGCTTCGGGTTGGGGTTTGGCAAATGTGGTTGCAATTATCTTCCGTAGAAGCGGTGTTTTCATGGGAGGAAATCAAGCAGTTAGAGGCGATCAAATGACGATAACTCCTCTTTTGACCCCAACCGTAACTGTGTTAGCCTTGGTCTTCGGCATAGGAGTCAGCGTAATCTTTGCACTTTATCCTGCTTGGCGGGCTTCAAAGCTTAAACCTGTAGAAGCTTTAAGATACGAATAAGACAATAGCGCATAGAGGTTTCAGGCTTTGGTTAAAAGGCTCTACCCAGATAAGCCAATAGTAGGTGTTGGCGCAGTCATAATCTGCGATGGGAAGATTCTAATTGAGAAAAGAAAGAATGAACCTGGGAAGGGAAAATGGAGTATTCCTGGCGGTTTAGTGGAGTTGGGTGAGAGTGTGGAGAAGACTGTGATTAGGGAGGTTAAGGAAGAAACGGGTTTAGATGTTGAAAAGCCTTTGCTTATTGATGTTGTTGATAATATTGTCAAGGAGGGTAGTGACGAGATTAAGTATCATTTTGTCATAATTGACTTTTTCTTAAAGCTTAAAGGTGGATTGCTTAAGGCTGGAAGCGATGCAGAAGAATTACGATGGGTTAGATTAGATGAAGCTGAAAAATACGATTTGACAAAGACTTTTAGACAATTTCTGCAAAGAAATAGACAGAAACTGGAAAAACTTAATTCATATCTTTGAAGAATAGTCTTGTTTCTCCCATAGTTTTCACATCTAAAGCCTTAACCTTAACAACCATGGGAAAATCTCTCACAACCTTTCCCAGAGCAAGACAATGATGCGGCGGCAAATCTCTAGCTATAGACTTAATTGTTTCTGCATCAATACGTGCCGCTCTTGAAACAACTTCTAAATCATGCTCATTCGTAAAGTTGAATAAAAATATGTTGTCAGCTTGACGATAAATATTCTCGCGTATCGTGTCAGGCTGATTTGTAATGAACGTTGTGAATATGCCAAAATGCCGCATTCGTGTTACGATATCGTCCCAGTAGGTTTCACGCAAATATAGGTGGGCTTCTTCAGCGAAAAGGAAGATAGCCCTAAGCTTCCAGCTTATCAGAAGCTCGACAAGTTTTCCCAGCACATATTCAACAACTATCTGGCGATCAATTGCCGAAGTATTCTTCAAATTTATAATAACCGCGCCACCATGCTCGCTAGCCTTGAATAAGCATTCTTCTAGAAGCATTGCTCCTCCCATTTCGTCTGTGAAGAAGCCTGAATTAGCTAATGCGTGATAACGCGAAAAAAGCGCGTCACGAACATGCTGATTGCAATGCCAATTGCGAATTGCCTCACTTAACTCATGCATGTTGAGCATATTCCTCTCTTTAAGCGACTGCCAAATTCGCCTAAACTCGCGGGCTGAAGTGCCTGGCAAATGAAGAGCATGAATTAGAATGCCTAACAAAACATGAAGATTTACCTGTTTTAGTGCCACTTTAAAATTCTGAGAAGGTGTTAACACGTGAATTTTATCGTGGTAAGCATTTCTTTTCTCGTCCGATGTCATTCCCAAGCTTATGTATTCGCCGTTCAAATCGAAAACAACAACTGTAGCTTTATACCCCACCATATTCAGCATTAGAAGCTTTGACAAATGAGATTTACCCGTCTCCTTTTTACCCGTAATAATGTTTAGCCTTCCATCCAGCGAAGACGCATCAATCGTCAGTAATGCAGAATCTTTTGTGCCGCCCAAAATTATGGGAAGCTTACCATTAACCTTTGCAAGTTTAAGCAACATCGGAATCGGCAGTTTCTTTATCATCGACTGAGAACGGCTCGGAAGCCACGAACTACTCGGGCTCAAATTCTCATTTTCCACTGTAGCACGAATCTTGCAGATTAACATACTTGCGTCTTGAATGTACGTTATATGAGGAGCAATTTCAAGCGGGTCAAAATCCTCGCCTTGAATCAGTTCACCACCATCTGGTAAGCTCCGCAAAAGTTCTTCCAGAACCCCTGGGATACTTGCAAATTGCACATCAATTACTTGTACGATTAACGCTTTTCCCGCATCTCCATCTTCGATAATCAAATAATCGCCCTTTTCCACAGTTTCATTTGGAAAACTTAAAATCTGAATAATGTTGCCCTCTTTCTTGTACAATTTCATGAGTATCCTTCTCCTCTGCCAAATGGCCCGAACAGAAGCTTATGCATGTCTGGTCTGATGAGTATTCTAAGCCCATACTTGCGTGTGATGAAATGCTGCATTGCTATGACTTCGTTTGCAGTAAAAGTGCAAAGGATATGCGATAGGCGTAGAGTTTCGGGATAGCTCTGCTGGAATAAATCATTTCCTAAGAGTCTTTCCACAGCCAAAATTTTCTGTTCTGAAGAGACTTCCTTATCTATATCTAGCCTGAAAGCATAATTGCCATGCGTTAACCTTGCTACGTAAACGTCGCCTAACAACACGATTGGCGGTTTTGGTTTCAAGCCTACAGCCTCAAGCATGTACGGCGGCTTATGCAACGGCAACATTTCTGTTATGATGTGCCCATTAAAGCGCAAGTTTGTTATTTTTGAAAAAGCTAAAATTATGTTGCCCTTCTCTCTAGCAGTGCTCAGTGTTTCCTTCATTAGAGTTGTTGGTGTATCTGGAGTCCCAGAGGTTAGTGAGCCATCAAAAAGGATTAGGCTGTTATTTAGCGTTTTTGCCAATGTTATTTGGAGCCATTTTTCGAGCAAGTTTGCTATGCGTGTCGGCATCTGCATTAGGTTTAGCATAACTTGAGGCATGTGCTCATGTGAAGCATTAAGATAGGCTGCTTGCAATGTTGCATAGACTTCTTTTTTGTTTTCTTCTGTCACATGGAATATGAAGGGACCTATGCGCATGTACCTATATTTCCTGTTTTGTTTGCATACTGTTGCACCTCTGACGGCGATGAGTATGCCGTGGCGTGTTTCACCGATTTTCATGCATGAGGTGTCCACTGCAGCGACTGTTGTTTCTTCACGTCTCGATGTTAGCAGTATTGGTTGAGGTTTGAGCTGTACAGCGTGTGTTTGCATTAGCATTTTTTGTTGAATGTTTTGTTGATTTAGTTGAATGGTTTGATTTTGTATGTTGCGCAGGGAATGTATGCTTTGTTCTATGAAGCGTTGTGGTAATGTTGCGTTTATGGCTGGTTGTGGAAAATTATATTTTGGTGTAGCTTGTATAGTGTGTTGTTCAATCACCAAGATTCACCAATAGCCAATAATTTAGGCGGCAAGTATTTAAGTGTTGTGCATGAACAAGATGCACAATACAATAAACAATAGGTGAAAAATTGACAGAAATAAGCTCAAAACCGCCAATACGAGTGAAAATGAAAATAGGCGAAATAGAATTTGAAATAGAATGCCAAGAAGACCAACTGCAAACAGCAGTAGACCGCATACTATCCACAGTCACAGAAAAACTAAAAGAAACATCATTGATAATGGAGAGAGCAACTGCGCCGCCCAGAGCAGAAACATGCAAAGGAGTAATACAGAAGCTTTGGGAAGAAGGCTGGTTCAAAGAGGCTAAAAGCTTAAGCGAAGTCCACAGCGAAATGGCAAAGCATGGCTTTCATTATGACCGCACTGCAGTAGCTCACGCACTCATAGATTTAGTTAAGGATGGCGTGCTGAGTAGAGAAGGTAAGCCTCGTAGATATCAATATTCACAAAAAAGACCGCCACCGTAAGCCTATGCTTATGAATAGGCTTAAATTTTAGTTGCGCTTTAATGTGCTATTCCGAATCAACCTTTACGGTAAGGCTGGATTCCTATGGCAAAGAGCGAGGTTACGTGGAATTTGTCTGAAATTTTTCCAAGCATCACCGACACTTCTGTTCAAAAAGCCATGAATGACATAACAATTGTTGCTGAAAATTTTGTAAGTAAATACAAGGGTAAAATCAAGGATTTTTCAGCTAACGAGTTGCTGAAATGTCTTGAAGAGTTTGAAGCGTACTACGCAAAGTTTCGAGAAATCACGTTGTTTGCCGAGCTTTCGTTTGCTGCTAATATGACCTTACATGAGACACAGTTGCTTCATGACAAGGCAATGAAGTTGGAGGCGAAATTGGGCAAACTATTAGCTTTTTTTGAACTTGAAGTTGGAGATTTGGTATATGAAAATGCAGAATTGATTTCTAACCCGATTTTAGCAAATTATAGGCACTTCTTGGAGAGGCTGCGAAGACGTGTACCACATCAGCTTTCTGAAGTTGAAGAGAAATTAATCATTGATAAAGACCAGTTTGGAGTTTCTGCTTGGGAAGAGCTACAAAGTAAGTGGCTTAACACGCGAATGTTTGAGGTGCAAGTTTTAGGCGAGAAGAAAATGCTTCCTTTTGGTGAAGCTTATGGTTTATTGTCTCATCCAGACCGTGCTACTCGAGAATCTGCATATAAATCCATTTTTGGTCTTGTTGGAAAGGATGGTGAAATATTCTCTTCAGCATTCAGAAACATTTGCAACGATTGGCTTAGCATTTGTGAATGGAGAAAATACGATTCACCTATGCATGCAAGCCTTATAGCGAATGATGTGGACCAGCAGACTATAAACAACTTGTTGAAGGCTGTTGAGAATAATGTGGGCACATATCAACATTATCTCAAGTTAAAAGCTAAAATAATGAGGTTGCCGAAACTAGGTTGCCATGATATAATTGCACCTTTGCCAGATGCGCCGGACATGAAGTTTAGCTTTGATGAAGCTAAGGATTTAGTTATTCGTGCCTATAGCAAGTTTGATGATGATTATGCTTTTGCTGTGAAGGATATGTTTGCGAGAATGCATATTGATGCAGCGCCTAGGTTTGGTAAGCAGAACGGCGCCTTTTGTGCTAGTTGGTATAATGGTAAATCTGCCTTTGTGCTTCAGAGTTTTAATGGAAGGTTGAATGATGTTTACACTTTGGCTCATGAACTTGGGCATGCAACTCATGATTATTATTTTGAGCGAAGTCAGACCATTTTGAATGGACGCATTCCAATGGTGGTTGCGGAAACAGCTTCAATATTCGGAGAGTTGCTACTCACTGATCTTTTGCTTAGTGAAGCCAGATTAGACACAGAGAAGAAAGTGATTCTCTGCAGAATTCTTGATGGTGCTGGAAGAGTAATCTTTTCAGTGACTGCTCGAGCATGGTTTGAACAAAGCGTTTATGATGCAATTAGGCGTGGAGAATATTTAGATCACAAAACTGTTTGCAACTATTGGATTGCTGCACGGAATAAGGCTTATGGCGACACGGTTGACTGGTTCAGTGAAATGGAGTCTGAATGGGGTATAACGCCGCATTATTTTATGGCTAATTTCCGATTCTACAATTACCCATATGTTTATGCACAGTTGTTTGTTTACGCGTTATATCAGAAGTATCTTGAAGAGGGCAAAGCATTCGTGCCGAAAATGAAGCATATTCTTTCTGCTGGAAGTAGCATTTCACCTGTTGAGATTGGCAAGATTGTAGGCTTTGACGTTGGTAATATGGATTTTTGGAATGTTGGCATGAGGCAGTATGAATATTTCTTGCGGGAACTGGAGAAAATCATGTGAAATGAAGTGTTAAGCGAAAACTTCTATCCAGATTCCATCTGGGTCTTCTATATACGCCCATCTGCCTTCCTTTGATTGCATCTCCATTATTACGCGGTATCCTGCTTGCCGAGTTTCTTCTAAGGCTTTGTCTAAATCGTCAACCTTAAAGGCTAGGTGGTCTAGTGCTTCGCCCACAGTGTAAGGAGTGTTAAACGGACTGTCTTGCTCATAATAGTTTAATTCCAGCACGAAACCGCCTTCTTCGCTTTGCAATACGATGGTTTCGCCTTTTGTTTGTTCAATTTTGCTTCTGTGTATGAGCTTCATGCCTAACAGCTTCGTGTAGAAGTCGATGGATTTTTGCGGGTTTGTGACTCTTATTCCAACATAATAGAATTTAACCTTCATAACAATCAAGTTATGCTTGGGATTTGTTTTGGATAAAAGACTTGTGGTTATTCTTTCATAACCCATTTTTTGCTTGTGATTTTGTTTGGTTTTATTATGCAGATTCTTACTGCTTCAAGTTCTTTTTCTCTATTTCTTCCTGGTTTGTTCATGTATTTGTCGAAGCTTTCTGGAACGCGATACTTGTCAATGAGCTTTTGCAGGTAGGGTATCATTTTCGCTTTATCTTTGATTATTTCTGCTTTGCCAAATATTATTACACTTTTAAACATGGACGCATCAGACAAAGTCTCATCCACTTCAAAGCAGACATTCGCATTCCACCTTAAAGCATTCATTTTTAAGCCTTTTTTGCATGTGTGAAAAAAGATTTTGCCATCAGCATATGCATAGCCTAATGGCACTATGTAAGGTGTTCCATCCTCAAGCACGATGCCTAATCTGCCGACTCTTGCACAGACGAGAAACTTTTCAATTTCCGCATTTGTCATTTCTTCTGCGCACATTCTAATCGTCCCTTTTTTATGAAAATTCACTTATGAAAACTCTATATATTTATGTTTGAGGCTCTGCATTTTCTTGTATGAGCTTTTCTTTAACTACAGCTTCAGCCCAGTTGCCATACTTTATCCAAAGTATAGAAATGACTCCTCCCACGACGTTGCTTAATGCGATTGCAAGCCACACCCCTAAAGACTGCATACCAAAAGTAAAAGCCAAAAGATAGCCTAAGGCTAATCTTATTCCCCAGAGTCTTGTTACGCCAAGTGTTGTAGGAAACAGCGTATGACCTGAACCTCTTCCAGTGGAGATAGCGTTTGCAAACAGTCCAAAGAATGCGATTGTGGGCAACAGTATCTGCAGGGATAATTCTGTTTCATTCAGTATGTTTGGATCGTCTGCGAATACATCGGCTATTTCTCTCTTAATAGGGTAGACTATGCATGCTACAAGCGCCATAAGCGTAAATATTAATAGTGCTGCTTTGAAGGCAACTTCTCTGGCTCTTTTGCGGTTTCCTGCACCTAGGCTTTGTCCAATCATTATGGCTGGTGCTCCGCTTAGCCCCCAAAGTGCAGTGTCTACAATGTCTAATACTACGAAGCCTATGGAGAAGGCTGCAGCCACTGTTATGCCGAGCATGTTAACGAGCCTAAGTTGCATGAGGAAAGCGAAGCCGTTCATTAAGCCAAGCGTGAGCACTGGCAAGCCTATGCGAAGAACTAAGCGAATCCATTCAGTGTCTATTTTTTTGGTAAGCGTCATTTTTAGTTGCGGATAATTCTTTCTGAGTATGTAGGTTAAGAGGGTTATGGATATTATTTTTCCCATGACATCTGTGAGTGCTGCGCCTATTACCCCTAATCGTGGGAATGGCCCTATGCCAAATATGAAGAATGGGTCTAGGAGCACGTTGATGCCGACTGCTATAGCGTTAACTATGGCGGGCCGTTTTGTGTCTCCGACGCTTTGAAGTATTGTGGTGTATGTTAGGGTTATGTAGTTGAAGAATACGTCGAAGGCTATTACGCCCGAATATTTCATAAGGTCTTCAAATATTTCGGTTGGAGTGGACACAACATGCGTGAAGATTACATGTCTAAGCATGAAAAGTGAAGTGCTGAGTATGGCTCCAGCGGTGAAGGCGGCTGTGAAGAAGCGGGATGCTTCTAGGCTGGCTTTTTTGTATTGTTTGCCTCCTATGTACTGTGAGACTATGCTTAGGCTGGCTGTTGTTAAAGCCATTGCGAGTGCTTGGAAAAGCATTATGACTGGCCACATTTGTCTGGGGATTGCCACTGCAATTTCGTTGTAGTTGCTTAGCCAAAAGGCGTCTGCGACGCTGTAGATTACGATTACGAGTTGATTTATGAGCGGTGGCGTTCCAAGCCAGAAGATTGTGCGTATGATTGGTCCGTTGACTATTTTGTCTCTATATTTGCCTATTTCGCTACTGGTTCCTATAGCGCCTTCTGATTCGTTGGACATAGAATGTTTTTGAATGTGGGTCTAATCATAAAAGGCTTTTCCAAACAGAAACCTATAGGGTAGGCTTCGTATTGGCTGATTTCTGCTTCTAAAACAAACGTTTCGCTAAAGGAAAATAGATTTTATTAAGACTTCAATTTCATTTGAGTATGTACGGGTGAATGGTTTGATTAAGGTTTTGTTTGTGTGTTCTGGAAATGCACATAGAAGCCCTTTGGCTGAAGCCTTGTTGCGGAAGCTTAAGCCAGATTGGACGGTGGATTCTGCAGGTGTAAGCGTGGCTATTCCAATTGCGGATGAGGTTAGAGAGTTTTTGAGAGGGGAAAATGCAGAGCAATTTTTGAAGAGTAACCCTGAATGCCTAAGTGGTAAGAGACTTGTGGATTATGATGTTATCGTGGTTATGGAGCCTAAGCATAGGGATTACGTGTTGAGCTTATGTCCAGAATGTGAGAGTAAAGTTGTTGTGTGGAACATTAAAGACCCATACTTTATGGACAGAGAAGACGCATTGAAAGTATATGAACAAATTAAACAAAAAGTTACAGTCCTAGCTAGATTGCTATAAAGTTCAAAATTTTGCTTTTCTGCTGGAGATAGCCCACGATTTCGTTTACATTGAATGAATAATATTTCATTAGCTTTTATTGCTATCACATCAGCAATACCTCTGCTACCAGCCGAAACAACCGTGTAGTACCCTATGTCTCTAAAGCGTCGTGCGATTCTATTCTCAAATGGATTGTTCAAGTGTTTAACCTACTTTTTTAAACGTACCTCGGCAAGTTCCTTATTGTTGCACTATTATATATCAATCTATAATGGATAGTATCAGGAATTACTGAATTTCGAAATTCAACGTTCAAAAAATAGATTCACGTTTGATTCTCTCAAGGAGGATTCTATTTCACGCATTTAGTGAAGATACTAAAAACCTAGAGGGGGTCGATAGTATTACAACCGAGAACTTCTAATAATTTATCTCTTAATCTTAAAATAAACAAAATTCATAAGAGCTATAAACGTGTATCAAAATATCATACAAGGGCTTAAGCATGAGTGTTGAAGTGTTAAAAGACATCAGAAAAGAACTAAAAGAACTCAGGCTCCTCTACAAAGAACTAGTCGAAAAACTCATACCAACCGAACAACCCACACCAGAAGAAAGAAAAGCCATAGAAGAAAAAGACAAAATAGCCAACGAAAAAGAACTAATGAAAACACTGGGCAAGACCAATGTTCGCCATAAGAATTAAAAGGAAAGCCCTCAGAAAACTCGAAAAACTCAACCAAAAACAAAAACGAAACATAGAAACACTCATCATAATTCTAAAAAACGACCCGATACCATTCAAAAAAGCAGATGTCTGCAAACTCCAAGGCTACGACAGCACATACAGAATCCGAACAGGCGACCTCAGAATAATATACCAAGTCTTCTGGGACGAAAAAACAATCCTAATCCACTACATCGGACCAAGAGAAAAAGCATACGAATAAGCCTATTAGAAGTTCAATATATTTATAAGGGGGCTATAGTTACAGCAAAGCACATCAGAGGAAACAAGTTCAGCTGTTTAGTTTTGCCTTAATCCTTGGAATTATTTCCTTCTGCATCTGCACCACGCCAAAAGTTGTAATCCTATACTTATCATCAACCGTCTTCACAACCAAATCACTCTTAACAAGCTCCCCAAGCCTTGTACTTACAATCTTGCTACTCTTTCCAAGCTTAGCCTGCAACTCCTCCTTCGCAACCGCATCGCTCCCAACCAAACCCAAACCATAACCCACACTAGCCGCCAAAAGCCACAACAGCAAAGTCTCATTATCCGTAAGCTTATCCTTACCAACAAGCACATTAGCGCCTTCCTTAGAAAAAGCAATAAGCCCTTCACAATCCCTCGCAAGCCTCTCCAAATCCACACTCAACACAAGTCTCTTCGCAATGGAAAAAGAAGGAATAAACTCGCCAAAAAACCTGTTTAGATTTAACCAAACATCTTCGGCATTACCAGAAAAAGTCTGTTCAACATCACCAAACCTAACATTAACAGTAATCCTACGCTCTTCACTCACGCCATCTTACCCCGTAACCTCGCCAAAACTTCATCCTCAACCCAACGCTCACCCTGCACAGTCAACTTAAACTCAGGTCGATTCGGATCAGGCTTAAACACTTGACCACGCTTCGTCATCTCATTAAGCCGAGCTGGTACCATACACTTTATGCCGCTTGAATCCAAAAGCCTCTGAATCTGCGCTGCAGTATTCCGCTTATCTTCAGAAGTATAAAGCACAAGCCCAATCGCTTCATAATGCGTCAAACCTTCACGCGTAACAATCACAGGACCTTCAGTGGTAAACTCGACAATGCCTTTCAACTGTGCAGAAGAAGGAACAACACGACTTGAAACAAGACCAGAAACTTTCTCCATAAACCCTTCAGGAAAAACCTCAAGCATGTTAAGAATTTCCTGTGGACTGTCGCCAGAAACAACAATCTCGCCGAAAGGCGTCTTAATATGCGCCTCAACCTTTCCCAATCAAATTCACCTTGCTAACTCTTCCTTCTCAGCCAAAATATACACTTGTCCAGCATCAGTCTTCCAGCGCCTAATCACTCTTTTCTTTACTAAGCCAAGAAGAACAGCAGCAACATCACGCCCAGAGAAACCTAAACCATTAGCCTTCAAAGCCTCCTTCAACTCTGCCACTGTTCTTGGACGCCACTTCCCCCAATCAGTCTCCATAATCCTCAAAACAGCCTCATCACACTTATCCGTAGGCGCAATCTTCGGATACTTCTGCGTAACCTTCTCTTCCTTCGCTGCAGACTGCGTAGCCGCATCAGTCTTAACAGTAAGCGTTGCCACAGTCTTAGGCTTCACAGCCTCAAAGGCACCACGCACATTCGCCATCAAACTCTGCAAATCCTCAACAGTCTTCAAAACCTCCTCGCGACTTCCACAAAGCTCCACTTCACATTCACCTATCTTCACACGAAAAACAAAGCCCTTACCCTGCAATTCCTTAACCCCTCTACCCTTCAAGCACACCACACAACAATAAAAGCGCCAACTCCTTTTAGAATTTTCGTATGCTGATATATGTCGGATTTAGGAATATCTGTATTAAATATTAAGATGTAATATTCTATTTTAGCCACCAACCGAAAACCATGAGGAATACACTTGGTGAAAAAAGGAATCGCCATATGGCTCTTCAGCAGCTTAACCTTCATAGCCCTTGCACATCTAATCGACGCAATTTCTGCCACACTATTCAACACTCCTATTAGACTTCTCCAACTCTACCCCCTCATAAACGAAAAGCTACAAGCCATAACACCCACAATATATTTCTGGATAAGCACCGCGGCAACCCTTATCCTATGGGGAATAACATGTGCAATAGCCTTTGAAAATCCAGTTGAAACCTTCTTAAATAAAATACTGTCAGACGCAAAGAAACAAAGCGCAGTCGAAACTCAACTGTTAGAAGATAAAAGTGAAGTACTTGACGCAATGTATGAGACAATTGAATCAGACAACCAGATTTTGGCGCAAGTCAAAGACCTAATGTGTAATGTAAGGAATGATGTAAAGGAAATTCAACCATTAAGAGAAGGCTTAGAAAAAATAAAAGCTGATTTAAGCGGTCTGAGAAAAGAAATTAAAAAGATTGAAGAAAAAATTCAATTTCCAAACATATGTTCAGCATGCGGAAAACCATTATTGCCTGAATTTAACATGTGCCCTTATTGCGGTGAAAACGTGAAAACGCTTAAAGCTTCGGTAATTTCTATGAAAGATTATAAATGAAAAAGATAGTGTGTATTACTTCAAGATTTCCTTTAACTTTTCCTTTAATATTCTGCTAACTTTGGCTACGTCCACTTTACCGCGAAAGTCTTTCATGATTGTCCCTATGAGCACTCCAAAGCTGTCTTCACGTCGTTGTTGAATCAACTTTTTATTTTCAGCAATCACCTTGTCAACTAAAGCTTTCAATTCGTTCTCGGAAATAGTTTTCAATCCGAGACTGTCTATTGCGTCTTGCACGTTTTTTCCTTCATTTTCTGATAACCATGTAAAAATGTCTGGCAAAGCTTCTTTCATCAGTTCTCCGTTGCTTATGCACTTAAAGATTTCACGCACTTGTGCTTTTGGAACCTTGTCCACTTCAACACCATCACGTTTCAATCCTCTCAAGGTTTCTGTTAGAAACGCTGCGACCGTTGTTGGTGATACATTGCTTTCTTTCACAATAACTTCAAACAAGTCGCTATATTCAGAATCCAGAATTTGTTTGACTAACTTTTCATTAAGCTTATACTCTTTCATTAGACGTTCAAACTTTTGCTCAGGAAGTTCTGGTAAACATAAACTAATTTTTTTCAAGTAGTCATCAGTTATTTGTATGGGTGGGATGTCTGTTTCTGGATACATTCTTGCTGCTCCCGGTCTAGGTCGCATGTAACGGGTTGTTCCTTCCGGATTTGCTGCTCGGGTTTCTTCAGGGACGCCTTTTGTTGCTTCTCGGGCTCTTTCCACAACTGCCTTTAACGCATCCTTGGCGTTTTCTGGATTATCTGCGACGAACACTATGGCATCTTCTTCCTTAGCTTCTGTTGCCCTTTTTAGTTTTCCTATTTCTTCTGTTGTTATTCCGTAGGCTGGCAATTCATCAGTGTGGAATAGCCCCCCGACTTTTCCCCAGAATCTTGCTCTGTCAGCCATTTCTGTTCCAAGGCGAAGATTGGGTATGAGTTCTTTGTTTAGAAAACCCTTGAATTTTGGCAGTTTCACAGCCATTACTTTCTTGTTTGTGTCAAGGGCTTTGCGGATGACTTTGCATTTAGTTTGCTTAAAAATGTCTGTTACATCAAGTGATTCTTCTTTTATGTCCTCCGATTTTATTCCTCTTTCTTTTAGTTCTTCGCTTATTTTTATGAGGTTTAATTGGCGTTGTACTTCATATTCTACAACAAGCGGAAGCAGTTCAAGCTCTTGGACTCCTTTAATTTCCATTAAGGCGCCATTGTGTATTGATATGTTTATGTCTTGGCGAATTGTGCCTAAGCCTCGCTGAACTTTTCCAGTGGCTCTCAAAATCTTTCCTATGGCAAGTGCGACTCCTTCTGCTTCTTTTGGTGATTTTATAGTTGGTGCTGTTGCGATTTCTATGAGTGGTATGCCTAAACGGTCTATGCGGTAGCGTATTATGTTGTCTTCTTCTCCTGTTTTTCTTGCTGCATCTTCTTCTAGACTTATGTGTTCTATGGGGATTATTTTTTCGCCAATTTTTACTTCGCCATTTAGGGCTATGACGCATGTTCTTTGGAAGCCAGTTGTGTTGGAACCGTCTATAACGGTTTTGCGCATTACGTGGATTTCGTCTACTGGTTTGGCTTTCGTTAGCATGGCTACTGTTAAGGCTATTTCTATGGCTTCTGTGTTTAATGGATGTGGTGGTTCTTCGTCCATTTCTACGAGGCATGATGTTGTTGTGTTGGCTTCGTAGAGGATTTTTACTCCTTTTTGGAATTCAAAGTAGGCTGCTGGGTCTATTTGTCCTAGCTCGCTTTGTGTTGGGCGTAGTCTGCGTATGAATGTGATTTGTGGTTCTTCTTTGAATAGTTCTGGTTTGCAATTGCAGAATAGTTTTGCTTTTGTGTCTAGTTGCTGATGGATTTCTAAGCCAACTTTTAATCCAAGTTTTTCATAATCTATTTCCATTGGTATGCGTCTCCTAATGATTAGTTATCTATGTCTCCAAGCGATGTTCTTGGAGAGATTTCTCCTGCAATGTTTGTTTTTAACATTTGCTTAGCTTCTTCAACATTGTTTGTTTGTCCGAAAATCCACATGAGCTTGACTAATGCTGTTTCGGCAAGCATATCCTCTAATGGAATTACGCCTATCTCGAGCAAGTCGCGTCCAGTGTCATAAACGTTCATGTTGACGCGTCCCCAGATGCACTGCGAAGTCATAGCAATTAAGATGCCTTTTTTTATGGCTTTTTTCAATGTTTCATGACAGTAGTTGCCTACATGTCCTAAGCCTGTTCCTTCGAGAATAATGCCTTTGTAATCATTTTCTGCAAGCCAGTTAATTATTTGTGGGTTCATGCTGGGATAAAATTTTAGTAATGCAACTTTTTCGTTGAATTCTGGCTTTAGAATGAGTTTTCTTGATTTGTCGCGTTTTCTATAGTTTTCTGTTTGCATTGTTATTTTTTGGTCTTGTATTTTTGCGATTGGCTGGGTGTTTACGGATTTGAATGTGTCTCTTCTGCTTGTGTGGCATTTGCGCACTTTTGTTCCACGGTGTATGGCTGTTGTTGTGTCTGATAGGGTTTCGTGCATGGCTACTGCAACTTCTGCGAAGGGAGCATGGGCTGCGGAAAATACTGCGCCTATTAGGTTTGTGGCTGCGTCTGAGCTTGGACGGTCTGCTGAACGTTGCGAGCCTACAAGTAAGACAGGCACTGGCAAGTTTTGAAGTGCAAAGCTTAGGGCTGCTGCCGTATAGCCTAACGTGTCTGTTCCGTGGGCTATTACTATGCCGTCTGCGTCTTCTTTTATTTGTTTGGCAACTGTTTCCGCTATTTGTGTCCAATGCGATGGCGTGATGTTTTCGCTGAATATGCTGAATAGGATTTGGGCGTCGATTTGGGCTATTGTTGCTAGTTCTGGAACTACGCTGTATAGGTCGTTTGCCGTTAAAGCGGGACGCACAGCGCCTGTGCGATAGTCCACTCGGCTTGCGATGGTTCCGCCAGTGCTGATTATAACCACTTTTGGCAGTTCAGGATTTTGCGGTGGTTGGGGTGGTGCTGCAAAAGCGGGTTTTGCGCCTACGCCTATTTTTTGTATTTTTGTGTTTGGAGTTATGCGTGTGCCAATGTTGTAGCCACTTTTGATTTTGATGACTATGTGTTTTTCGTCGCCATACTCAGAACGCGGAATAAGAATTCCTTCATAAACTTCTCCGTCCTTTGTTATGCGTATTATGTCGCCTATTTTGGCTTCAGCCTTTTTAATAGCTTCTAATGCTTCGCCTCTATAACCAGAAAATTTCTCTTCTCCGTTCATTTTTAACTCTCAAACATTTGAAGTTTGGGAAGGCTAATATGCTTTTTTATAAGAACATAAATTAAGGTTATTGAAGAAGCTTAAAGGGTGAAGGTTGGCTTTGGCTTCGGTGCTTGAGAGGAACATTCAGGTTGAGCTTTATCGTGTACTTCAGAATCTTGTTGCTAACAAGTTTTCCGTCAACGATATAGAGTTTGTTGGTGTCCGTTTTGAGCCTACGATTGATGGGCGTCCAGATTTGGTTGTTGAGGCTGTTGATAAGGGTAAGAAAATGTCTCTTCTTGTTATTGAGACCAAGCGTAAAGTTCCTTTCATTGACCGGAAGTTTGACCCTTATAGTAAGGATGTTATTAGGCAAGCTTCGGGTTATGCGGTTGATTTGGGTGCTCCTTATTTTGCTACGTGCAACGGTGAAGTTCTTGTTTTGTTTGACACCTTTACCGCTGGTGTTCCTCTTCCACAAAGGAGGCTGAAGCATTATAAGGTTTCTTTTGATGAGGAGTTTGCTAAGACGCTTTTGGAAGAGGTTTGTCGTTTTAGGATTGGTGTTGGTAAATGGCTTGAGCTTGATGATGTGTTTTTGCAGAGGCTTAGGACGTTTCACACTTTCATTACTCCTTTCGTGTTGGAATCTTTAAATCGGCAACTGAGAGAGGATGCAAGGTTCAAAGAGGAATATGTGAGATGGCTGAGGTCACAGCTTTTTGAGTATTCTCCAGAGATGAATGAGAGAATTGCTGAGCAATTGGCTTACATGCTTATGAATAGACTGACTTTCTATAAGACATTGGAAACTCAAATTTCTTCTTTGCCTAAGCTTACAAAAATCGAAACAGAAGACCCGAAAGTGTTCTCAGAAAGTTTTAGGACAGTTTTTGACAAAGTCTGTAAGGATGTGGATTATGAAGCTATTTTTGAACCTCACACGATTCTTGACCAAATTCTGTTGCCTAAGAAGCTAATCTACACTTTGAATGATTTTATTGAAGAGCTTGGAACTTATGACCTTTCAAAGATACGAAGCGATGTTATTGGCAGAGTTTACGAAGAGCTTATTCCTGACGTGGAGAGGCATAGGCTTGGGCAATATTATACTCCGCCGCCAATAGTTGAGCTAATAACGGAAATGTGTATTAAATCACCTAATGATAGAGTTCTAGACCCTGCTTGCGGAAGTGGAGGCTTTTTGGTCAAAGCTTATCATAAGCTGAAAGACTTGAAGAAGAAAGAAAACCCATTTGCTGAGGACGCTAAACTGCATGAGGAAATCTTGAATCAGCTATATGGTGTGGATATTAACCCTTTTCCCGCACAATTGTCAAGCATAAATTTGGCTGTTAGAAATCTTAAAGTTGCAAGTAGACACATAAACTTGGTTGTCAGTGATTTCTTTAAGGTTAAGCCTTCTGTGAGTGTTATTCCTAAAGACCTTGATGTTGTAGTAACTAATCCTCCTTATACAAGACAGGAAGAGATGGAATACAAGGACCAAATCAGAGAAGAAGCATTAACGTACTTGGATGGTTCGAAAATTGAGTTGGATGCTAGAGCGGGGATTTATGCATATTTCTTTACGCATAGTACAAAATTTCTGAAGAATCATGGTATGATGGGACAGATAACTTCGGATACATGGCTTGACGTAGGTTTTGGTGAAGACTTGAAACGGTTCTTTCTGGACCACTTTAAGATTCATGCGATAATTTGGTATGATGTTAGAGCTTTTGAGAAGGCTCTTGTCGGAACGTGCATAACCATCCTTGAAAAAGAGGATGAATCAAAGGAAGATAGAGACAACAACGTTGTCAAGTTCGTTAGGATAAAGAAAGCTATGCCTACAGAAGTATTGGTTGGAACAATTGAGACCGCTAAGGAAGATTTTGAAGATGAGCGTATAGGAATAACTGTCAAGAAACAGAAGGAGCTTGAACCGAAGGACAAGTGGGGAAAATTCCTCAGAGCCCCAATCATATACTTCAAGATTTTAAACGACAAGAAAGTGACTAAATTAGGCAAAATCGCATCAATAAAACGTGGAATTACAAGTGGTGCAAATGAGTTCTTCTACTTAGATAAAGACAAAATCAGACTTTGGTCTTTAGAGAAAGAATACTTGAAGCCAATCGTAGTTTCTCCCAGAGAGATGAAAATCGAAGTTAGCTCAGGTGATATAGACCGATGGGTATTAGTTGTTCATAGGTCGAAGGAAGAACTTTCGAAAGAGAATGCCAATGTCTTGAAATATATTCAATGGGGTGAAGAAACAGAAACCAGGATAAAGGGTGGGAAGAAAGGTGGCTCTACAGTTAAAGGCTTCAATAACCTTTCCACGGTTAAATCGAGAAAGTTGTGGTATGACATAGGTGAAAGAGAACCTGCTCCTTTATTGCGTAGTCGACGGATATGGGAACGATGCATATATCTACTAAATAGGGCTAATGCTTTGGCTAACGATTCGCTGTATGAAATACGCCCCAAAAATAGAAACGACACAGTTGTTCTTGCAGGTATCCTTAATTCTTCCATTACTGCTTTGATTTCAGAACTTGAAGGTCGTTTCTATGGTGGTGGAGTTCTTGAACTTGAAGTCTACGAAACAAAAAACATGACAGTTATAGACCCGAGCAAATTGTCTAAGAAAGAGAGAGAAAGAATTGAAGCTGCTTTTTCTGAGGTTTGTGAGGCTCAGAATAAAGGCGATGAGAAGCTAGAGCAAGAAGCAAGAATGGAGCTTGATAATGCCGTGTTTGATGTTCTCAAACTGAAGGAAAATGAACGTAAACAAGTGTATGAAGGTTTAGATTTGCTTAGGAGCATGAGACTTCAGAGGAAAGAGGTTGATGTTCTTGTTGAAACTGCTGAGAAATGGAAGCCTGTTAAGAAGCCTAAGAAGGAGAAACGAGCCAAATTAGAGCCTTCTAAAAGACTTGACAAATGGATAGAGCGGTAGAGTCAAAACCCAGTTCAATCTATTTATAGAGGGGCTATAACTTCTGTGAAGCGCAAAATAGAGTTAAATCCTCTCAGTTAGCCTAACATTTTTGACATATAAGCCCCATCATACTCATATCCAAACCGCATATAATACCGCTTAGTCCCCAAAGCACTAATAATAAAAACCTTCCCCAAACCAAACTCCTCCCTCGCTATGCGTTCAGCCTCACCCAATAATATACCACCATAACCC
>Ga0129301_1000049_pt1 | contig 53408 bp, 47 predicted proteins | sample ConPoolayeHmetaG_FD_94489 | JGI IMG/M metagenome (GOLD analysis project Ga0129301, IMG submission 94489) | Hot spring microbial mat communities from California, USA to study Microbial Dark Matter (Phase II) - Cone Pool mat layer H metaG ...
CGTTCTGTTTGGTCTTCGACAGGATAATAGTATGGCTTGAAATGTAGGTTTTCGGCGATGGTCTTAAGGATCCTGTAGTCTCCTCTCTCTTTCACCAGAAACTTTGTTCTTATCGGCTGTAGTCCTTTCCAGTCTCTTCCGAAAAGGGCCTGCCCATATCCTATACCAACTTTCAACGTTTCCGATAGGCTTCCGGCAGCGGTGTCGTATGTTCGGATTATCATGTCAGGTTCGCTTCTTGTTGTTATCTCCACATTCGATATGGATTCTATGTAGCAGGGCCTATAGCAAAGTAGTGCCATCCCCATGTTTCGAGCTTCTCTCTCCTTGCTTCCGCGTGGGAGATGTCGGTCACAGTGGGCGAAAGGTATCCTGTCGCAGGCTCTATTCTTCAACAGGTTCAATATTCTCTCTCTAGGGTTCATCATATTACGCCTTGATCGATCCACTACACATCCAACATATATGTTCATCGGTAAGTTCGCTTGTGTTGACCCTTACTATGTCTCCTCTTGCTAGCGGTTTGCCTGCTGTTCTCTTCTTATGCTTTTGGAGGCTTCTATGAAGGCCTTTATGTTTGCTGTCGGGGTCTTTGAAGGTATATCGCATCCTGTGCTTGAAACGACATTTCTCTTGTCCTTTACGTCGGACAGCATCCTTAAGACATTCACTCTTATGGTGGAGGGTTCTTCTTGCATCAAATTGACTGGTGAATAGTTTCCGAAGACCATAATGTTGCTTGGGATGGCTTTGGCTGCGTCTACCATTGGAATGTTCTGGTCTATGCTGATCCCCGCTGCTCCTGTGTTGACCATTTCAGCCAATATGTGTCTAGATCTGCCGCATATGTGCAGTATTACATCTATGCTTGTGGACTGGATCAGCCTCCTCAGGTGGGGCTTCGAGAACTCATTAAATTGGCTTACAGATATCAAGCTTGAAGATGGCTCTGCGACGACTATGAAGTCAACTCCAGCCTCCTCCAATTGTCTCGCGTACTCTGATGCGGTCTCTTCTGCAAAATCAAGAATCGGCAGGAGGGTTTCCGGTTCTGTAGGCATGAGCTTGAGGAGGTTCATGAGTCCGATGACTTGGCCTACAATTGTGAACGGTCCAGTGACATAGAAGCCGGTTGGCATATCTCTCGAAAGCTCTCTGATCTTCTTGGCTGCTCTGACCATAATCGGCATCCTGACTTTATCGTGCGTACGCCGTACACCTTTTACGTCGACTGTCTTCCCGATCTGTGGGGCGTCTGCTTCTCGGTATTGAACGGTGGCTCCTAGGGCTTCAGCTTCTACAGTCAAATCCAGTAGGGGTAGTAAAGCGTCAACGTCAAATTCCCTCCTTATGTATTCTACTACCTTTACGTGTTTACTGGGTTCCAGTAGACAGGTTGACGAATTCAGCCTAAAAGGTGCCAATGCTGGATATCCAAGTATTGGAACTGCTGGGACACGATCGAATGTCGAAAAGTATTCTATGAGTCTCATCTAGAGTTCCTCCAGAATCTGTGCCCAAATTCTTCTGTTCGGCGGCTGTATCATGTCAAACATCCTAGTTCCTCGTTTCCCTTGGGAGTTGCCGGATTCAGCTTCTTGATGTAGGCTAGGAAATTAAGCCTGATATCTGATATCTGCATAAGTGAATCCACGTTTTCTCCTCTCCTCTTGTTCTTCTACCCACTTTTGGATTCCAACCTTTTGAAGTCTGTTACCATCTTGCAGCAGTGTTGGATATCTTTCAGCCAGCTTGTTGAAATCTCTGCAGGGATACTCCTTGCACTGGGGGCACACTATGATGTTTCTCTTCTTTGCGCAGTCTCTGATTCTACAGTCTGGCGGCCCACCTTTTCCATCTCTGCACCTGCATTCGAAGGATGCCAGTTCTCGCAGAAATTTCCAGAACGATGGAAACTTTTCTCTAATTTCAGGTGTATATTGGTAGAAGTCGTCAAATCCTTCCTCATGTAAGGTTTTCTGTAGCTCGAGGGCAAGTTTCGGTATCCTACTGTTCTGGGCGCATAGGCCACAATATAGGCCACAGAATGAAATCAAAGAAGTGTCTTCGCTCTGCATACTCGATTTCAAGACATGGGAGTATTAAATCCTTTTGAATGCCATGGGCTACCTCAGCTTACGTGCCCTCTGAGAAGGTTTTTGGAGATGCTGGCGTGTCTACATGATTTTGATCTTAGGCTTCAGGTGTCTGCTGGCTCATCGACCATCTATGAAGTCACCATGTGGACGTATCTTGCTCTACCTAGCATAAGGCTTAAAAATGTTGGCTGGGCTATGCTGGACAAAATGATAAAACTCATTGTTCTCGACGCTGATGGAACGATATGGTCTCATCATGACGCTAGCGCGCTGGTCGCTCCCTTCGAAATCGTATCATGTGATGTGATCCAGGACAAGTATCATTCTACTGTCCGATTGAATGATGGAATCAGAGAGTTCCTGAACTATGTGAGGGAAAATGGAATACTTTTGTCTTTGGCAAGCTGGAATGAGCCAGAAAACGTCTTCAGCCTCCTTTCCCTATTCGGTATAGATGGGTTCTTTGTCTTCCCAGTTGTGGAACCCCATCCAAACAAACATGTAATGCTCCAAAAGATTGTCTCAGGGCTGAGCCAGAGAGGAGTCAAGGTCCTGCCAGAGGAAATCCTGTACATAGACGACAGAGATGTGCACTTGGAAGAGATAAGATCTTCTGTTGGAAACGTGAAATTTCTAAGATACGGTGTCGATGTCGGGAACTGGTATGACGCACTGGACAAGGTTAAGTGTGTGATCGTCCGCAGACGTTCTCTTTAAGGCTTTCCTCAAAAACTTCTTGCCTCATCTGGTTCCGGAATAAGGCTTAATAGTGCTTGGAAGGACTATCCTCGGATAAGAGAAGGTCAACTTGTCGTTGAATGTGGATGAAATTAGAAGGGTGTTGGCTGGATATGACAGTGACGAGATTTCGATAGGTGTGTTGGGATCTCATTCTGCAGAAGAGGTTGGTGTCGCTGCAAAGGTATTTGGTTTTCGCACGGTGGTGGTCTGCCAAATGGGGCGGGAGGAGCTTTACGTGAGGTACAATAGGCATATTTTCGACAGCCAAATAGTCCTGCAAGACTTCTCAGAGATCTTGCAAGAGGAAGTCCAAGAGAGGCTCCGTGGTCTGAACACCATATTTTTGCCTAACCGTTCCTTTTCGGTGTATGTAGGATATGAGGGGATTGAGAAGCGCTTCAGAGTCCCAATCTACGGTAACAGGCTTATCCTGAAGACAGAGGAAAGGAGTATGCCGAGAAACCAGTATTGGCTTCTGGAGCAGGCTGGTGTCAGGACACCTAAGCGATTCAATAGGCCAGAGGACATAGATAGGCTCGTCATAGTGAAGGTGAGGCAGAAGGCAAAGCCTCTTGAGAGGGCTTTTTTTGTGGCTAAGGATGAGGGTCAGTACTGGGCTAAAGCTGAAGATCTGGCCTCTAGAGGCGTCATAGACTTGGATGATCTGAAGAATGCTGTAATCGAAGAGTTTGTTGTAGGCCCAAGGTTCAACGCCAACTTTCACGCCTGGGGCTTGAATGATGTCTTCGGAGACTTTGACTTTCTAGGATTTGATGACAGGAGGCAGGTCAACCTTCAAGGTGTTCTGAACCTGACTGCAAGAGAACAGTTGGAGCTTGACATCAATGTAAAGAACGAAGAAATAGGACATTTCGGTGTCACAATGCGCGAGTCTCAGAAGCCATTGGCCTATCATGCGGCAGAGAGGTTTGTGGAAGCCTGTAGGAGAGCTTATCCACCTGGTCTAGTTGGGCCTTTTGCGTTACAGGGTGCTGTAGCCTATGATCCTGAAGACTCAACAGGTAAAAGGCTTGATTTTTTTGTCTTTGATGTGAGCCCCCGCATACCTGGTTCTCCATGTGTTGGCCCAACCTCTCCCGAAATGAGGCGGCTTTGGTTGAAATATCGTGGTGTAATAAATGACTTAAAGTTGGACGTTGACAATTTCGATTCGGTTTTAGACTTCTCCATGCTAGAGATACTCTTTGCAGCTAGAAAGGGTAGGCTGGAGGAGATAATGACTTGATAAGTAGAGATGAGATCCTCCAAAGGCTGAGTAAGTATGATGCTGACAGGATCTCGATAGCTACTATATGTTCGCATTCAGCTCTTCAGCTCTTCTATGGAGCCAGAAAAGAAGGCTTCAAGACTATAGGCATATGTCTTGGAGACCGTGTTCGATACTATGAAGCCTTCCCAGAGGCTTCCCCAGACGAATTTATAGTTGTAGACGACTACATGGAGGTTCTAGATAGCCGTGTCCAAAAGAGGCTTTTAGATTTGAACGCCATCGTCATCGCACACGGCTCCTTTGTCGAATACGTGGGCGCAGAAAATCTGCAAGAATCATTTTACGTTCCCATGTATGGTAATAGGAGGGTTCTCGAATGGGAAAGTGATAGGAGAAAGCAGTTGGAGTGGTTTAACATGGCTGGAGTTAGGTCTCCGAAGGTTTACAGCGACCCCTCACAGATAGACTCTTACGCTTTTGTAAAGGTTTATGGGGCGAGAGGTGGAAAGGGATACTTTAGGGCTAAAGATGCAGAAGACTTTCATGAGAAGCTGAAGGCTCGAGTTGAAGAAGGCACCATCAAGACAGGAGACCAGATCTACATACAGGAATTTGTTGCGGGATCACGTTATTATCCACACTACTTCTACACCTCGATCGGATCTAGGGGTCTAAAGCTTTCTGTGGGCAGGCTGGAGCTTCTGAGCATAGATAGAAGGATAGAGCCGATCGACGAAATATACAGGGGGTTGCCTGACATCATACCTGACTACCTCGACTACACGGTTTCAGGAAACCAGCCTGTAATAGTCAGAGAAAGCCTGTTGCCAGATCTTCTCGACATCGGATCCAAGCTGGTTGAAGCTTCGATGAAACTTTTTCCGCCGGGGTTGATCGGCCCATTTTGTGTTGAGACGATCTATAGTCCTAAGAGGGGGTTTGTTGTCTTCGAAGTTTCAGCTCGCATAGTTGCTGGCACAAACCTCTATCCTGAAGGTTCACCTTACACACCATACCTATACGAGGATAGAATGTCGACTGGAAGAAGGATCTCCTTGGACATAAGGGAAGCCAGGGCAGAGAATAGGCTGCAGGATCTCATATACTAGATGTCTTCTGATGGAAGGTGATCCTGTGTCAGCGTACGCCGACATAGTGCTCTTGAATGGAAAGATAATCACCATGGCCGAGGATCTTGCTTCACATTCGGCTATTGCAGTTAAAGGTGACAGGATTGTCGCCGTCGGCGTGGATTCGGAAATGGAGAGGTGGGTTGGAGAAGGGACGGTTGTTGTCGATCTTAAAGGAAGAACGGTTGTACCTGGATTTGGAGACTGCCATTGCCATTTCATACAGTATGCTCTAGCTCTCCCACATGTGGACCTACGTGGCGTGGTTGACATGAAAGGATTCTTGGACAAGGTCAAGACTGCTGTCAGCCTAGAAGTGCCTGGAGGTTGGATACTAGGACATGGATGGGATCAAGACAAGATGAGATGGAATGGTGCATGGGCGCGTTCTCGTAGATGGCCGAATCGGTGGGATCTAGATCTGGTAGCACCAGAGAATCCAGTGTTCTTCACAAGGATCTGCTGTCACGTCGCGGTCGTGAACAGCTTGGCCCTTAGGCTGGCGAACATAACAGAAGATACTCCTGACCCATATGGAGGTCAAATAGATAGAGATCCCTCTTCTCGACAGCCAACTGGAATATTGAAGGAGTCGGCGATGGATCTTGTTCGTGTGAGGATTCCTACACCTGACGATGGGCAGCTGAAGAGGGCCTGTAGACAGGCCCTAATAAAAGCCGTCAAAATGGGGGTGACTTCTATCGAAGAGGCTGGTGTTGGATGGAGGGAGCTTGAAGTATACCGCGAACTGTACGAAGAGGGATCTCTCAACGTCCGAGTTAATCTCCTGATGAACTCGGATTGTCTCAACAGACTGATAGAAGAGGGTGTGCGGTCTCCTCATCCAATACAGCCAGACTGGATAAGAATAGTGGGGATCAAGATATTTGCAGACGGATCATTAGGAGGAAGGACCGCGCTGCTAGAGAAACCTTATCATGATGCGCCTGAAACCTGTGGCCTCCCACAACTTTCTCAAGCGGAATTAAACAGACTCGTACTCGATGCAAACGAAGCTGGGATTTCAGTTGCTGTGCACGCGATAGGCGACCTCGCAAACAGAATGGTGCTGGACGCCTTCGAAGATAGCAGGCGCGCCTTGGGAGCGGAAAGGTATGGTAGGCTTAGAAATAGAATTGAACACTGCTCTGTGTTGGATGAAAAGATTGTGAGACGCTACAAGGAGCTTGAGGTCGTCGCCTCGATTCAGCTTGGTTTCGCGACATCCGATATGGACTGGATCCTTCAGAGGGTTGGCCCAGAAAGGATAAAGTACACTTATCCTTGGAGGACCTTGTTGGATGAGAAGATAAAATGTGTGGGTGGGACGGACTGTCCGGTTGAAACGCTCGACCCGATGGCGAACATTTACAGCGTATCGACTAGGAAGAGAAAAGGATTCTCCCTATGTAAACCATATCTCTCTCAGAAGTTGACGGTCGAGGAGGCGCTTCAGCTGTTAACAAGAGAAGCTGCCTATGGCACATTTGAAGAGGACAGGAAAGGAATGTTAGAGTCCGGCAAGCTCGCTGACCTTGTCGTTCTTTCGAACAACCCACTCACGGTGTCATCTGAAGATGTTCGAAATATTGAGGTCTTGATGACGATCGTAGGTGGAAAGGTCGTCTTCAAGTCAGCCCACCTTTAGTCGTGTTAATTATGTTCTTGCTAGATAAGCTCGTCTATGACCTGGTTCACATGTTCATTTGACAGAACCTTGAGCAGTTCATCCAGTTCCTCCTCACAGCTCTCCAGTATCTCCTGCACTGGGAACCCTCTATCACGATAGATTTTGGCCTGCCGAATTGTCGCCGTTAAGTCTGAAATCTTGACCAAGATCGCTTCCCTACTCTTTCTGTTGACGTACTCGTCGAAGAGGCTCTTGAACTCTATTAGCCCACTTGACCGTGATAGCTCTTCTATAGTTTCCTGTTCGGTTTCGATCTTCGCCTTTTTACCTATTCTGTCTGTGAGAGCTTTTGGAATGTCTCCGATCGATGCCTCGCTTATGTCATGGATTATGCTCATTTCTAACATTTTGGCTTTGTCGATTTCGCCGTCGACTTTGAGTGAGAGGATCGTCGCAATAGAGGCAACCTCAAATGTGTGTTCGGCAACCGTCTCCGCTTCGTATGGTGGGATTCCCTTCTGAAGCCATCCTGTCCTGGGAATGTTTTTGAGAATTGCCACCATGTCCGCTATTATCTTGAGGTTCATGGCCATCAACGTGTGGGCAAAGGCAATATGTCCTCATGACTCCAGTTGGTTTTCGCCCTTTATCTTCTTTATGAGCCACACCATTTTCTTACCGAAGTTTGTCGCCGTCCTAATTCCCTCCTCGTCCTTGCATACTTCGTCCTTTTCTCTGCCAAAGGCTATGTTCCAGTATGTGGAGCCTGGAACTATCATTCCCTGATTTAGAAAGAAGAACAGTAGCTGTGCGAATGTGAAGTTGTGTCCAGCTCTTCTTGCGACAACCATCGCCCCTCCGACTTTGTCCTCGAAGACTCTACCAGTCTGGTTGGATAGGTATCCTGCTCTATCGATCAGCGCCTTTATCTGTGGGGTAGCCGAGCCAAAGTATACTGGTGAGGACAATATTATGCCATCTGCCTGAACCATTTTATCGTAGACGGCTCTAAAGTCATCCTTTTTCCAGCAGCTTTTTGTCTCCTTGCATGTTCTGCAGCCGTCGCAAGGTTCTATTCTCTTGTCTGCTAACCTCACAAGTTCCGTTGCCGCACCCTCGCCCTTAGCAGCCTTCAAGGCCTCGGAAACAAGCCGTTCTGTGTTTCCACCTACTCTTGGACTTCCAACTATGCCCAACACCTTGATCATGGACGAAGGATCGGTTTGAGTCACATAAAACCGTTGCTTTAGCCCGATGTGCTCGTAAGGCTGATAGAAAAGAAAGAGTTATTATGGGCAGGAGGATTTAAATGTCTGTGCCATTGCTTGATCTTGGCTGGCTAGGAGAAGAACCATTTCAGGTTGATGCTGATCTAGTAGTGACCGGTAGAACATGTGTTGTGGGCGCCAGTGGGAGTGGAAAGAGTTATGCTGTAGGCGTAATATGTGAGGAGCTTTGCAAGAGCAAGGTGCCCTTTGCCCTCATCGATGTGGAAGGAGAATATTCTGGATTGAAAGAAAGATATGAGCTCATATGGGTGAGTGAAGGTCGAGGATGTGATGTGAGCTGGAGTTCATTGAATGTTGAAGAATTGGCTAGACAGGCTCTAGACATTCCCCCGCTTATACTTGACATTTCGGAGGTTGATGAGCCAAGGGCGAAGGTGGAAAGGTTTCTCATCGACATCTACCGTGAAATTTCAAGTCGTAGGACGCCATATCTTATCATTTTGGAGGAAGCTGATAAATTTGTGCCTCAAGTTGGTGAGAAGCTTCAGATCCTTCAAGAGATCGCTCGCAGAGGAAGAAAGCGGGGCCTCGGCCTTTTGCTTTGTACACAGAGGCCCTCTCTGGTGGACAAGAATGTACTTAGTCAATGCTCGAATCAGTTGATAGGGAGACTGGTCATCAGAAATGATCTCCAATCTGTAAGCCAATTCTTTCAAGAGCATGGATTACCCAAGCAGTTGACGACATTGCCACCAGGTGTCTTCTATGCGCTTGGAGGTCTATCACCTCTACCGGTTTCTATTAGGGTTAGGGTCAGAGAGACGACACATGGTGGCATCACTCCTAAGCTGAAAGATCGCGTTGTTAAACCTTCCATGGCGTTCTTGGAAAGACTTCGTGTGCCTGAGGCCATTCAAAGGAGCTTTGGCCTGCCTCCTTTGATCGATTCTACGAGGGCGTCCACATTGGCTAGGAAGGGGAGGCTTGTCCTCTTCGGTAGAAGAGAGGAGATTGCTGGAGTCCAACTGATCTTTTGGCCTCTGATAGAGCTTGTGGTAAGGATTAGGGCAGGGTTGATCAGAAGGAGGTTTGAAGATCGATATTTGTTCTTGGATGGTGTGACAGGGAGACAGGCTGAGTTTAAGGCAGGGTTGTCGTTTAAGTATGGGTTGGAGAAGGTTCTTGGTGTCGACACGCAATCTATTGAATTCTTGAAGACGCTGAAGCCTGATAGAGACATTAGCCTGATGGAGGTATCCGATAAACTTGGAGTTTCAGAGGGTCTTCTGCGAAATATGATAAAGCTCTTGGATGAAAGAAAACTGATCGCGTCACGTAAGAGTGGGAGGGCCAAGGTTTATCGTCGGCTGATCGAATTGCCTAAGCTCAGACTCTTGCAGGAGCCGATCGAGCTTGAGCAGGTGAATACATCTGATGCACGTGTCGAAGAAGTAAAGATAAGAGAGGCGGAAGTCAGGGAAGTCTTGAGAGGGCTTATCCCGAACTCCGATCTCGCATCATTTAGGGTGTTCTTTTATCCACTTTATAAAGTGGAGCTACTTGACAATAAGAGGAAACGGGCTGTCTGGATTGATGCCAGGAAAGGCAAGGAACTAAGATGATTGTCTACGAAGATCTGCCTTCTCTCGCCTTATAACATTAAGTTGGCTTCCATTTGCTAATCCACAGACAGCAAACATAGAAGTGCATGCTGAGCAGGCTTGGAGAATATTGGGCAGATTAAGGCGGCTTCGCTGGTTTAGAAGGTTTTTCCTATCAAAAGTGAAGCGAGCACTGCAACGGTTATGATCGCAGCCGTCTCTATCAAGGTTATTTTCCAATGTATCTTTGTCTTTTGAGATCTGTATCTGACGACGAAGAATAGTACTACTGCGGCTACTATAGCTAATGATATGATTGCACCAAGTGGGGCTGGTATAGTCAAGAAGGCGATAATCGGTATTATGCCCGCGAGGAAGGTGCTGGTGCTGCACAAGAATGCGGAGAGGTAGTTAGTTCTGCCCCGCTCTCTCCTCAAGATCACGAATAAGCTTTCAGCAAGTTTGAGTGACTTGTCTCTCTCGATCTTGTCAGGTATGTCGCTGAGGCTGTAGTATATTAGGTTCCTTAGGGTCAGAAGGTCGGCGATGTCCTCGGTCTTGCCGCCAAGTAGGAAGCTTGAGAAGTTGGTTATCGCCACGGAAGCTAGACTGAGGATTGCCGCGAAAGTGGCTGCTGTAGCTGTTAGACCTGCCAAGATCGTGGATAGGATCACTACTAGGCCTGTGATTGAGCCGTCGGTGAGCCCCGCGATCGTCTCCATTATCGGCTCACTTGCCAACAGTAGGTTCTGCCATTCTTTTCCGATTCTAAGGCCTTTCTCTGTAGGCTTGATTCTCCCACTTTGACTGTCTACAAGTCCTTCTGAGCTCAACTCCTCTAAAGCCCTCTCGACGTCCTTTATGTCGATACAGACATATCCTGTGCACGCCTTCTCTATTCTACGTTTGAGTGTGTTCTTTTCGAGGCTTCTGCCATCTCCTAGTCTAATCAACGTAATTATCTTTATCAGGTCATGTAGCTCCTGCACTTCAAACGACAAATGATCGGTTTCACCGCCTGCAAGGCTGCATCTCTTCCCTCTTATCATCATGTGTTCCTTTATTAAATGTTGGCATAGGTTCTGCCTTTCTCCGCTTCTACGGTCACAGTTCTATCGGCTGAACCTTGAATTGCTCCAAACGTCAGCGTAGTCGCTGTATCCCCTCTTTTCCCAGAATCCAAGCTCTTTTTCTTTAGTGAAACTGATTCTTTCTATCCACATTGCGCTCTTGTATGCATATTTGTCCGGGACCACCAATCTGACTGGCCCACCAAGTGATCCGTCTAGGGGTTCACCGTTCAACTTATACGCTAATAGTACCTTGTCCTTAAGAAGCTCTTCTAGATTCAGGGAGGTGGTGTATCCATCTGCGCATCTGAAGGAGACGTATCTGGCATGCTCCTTTGGAGTGGCTCTTGAGGCTATTGTACTAAACTTGACTCCGTACCAGATGCAGTTTCTGACACTCCATCCTTCGACACAGTGGAAGTCACTCTTTGATTCAGCGGACGGCAGTCTTAGGAAGTCGGTCCAGGAGAGCTTGAGGGGGTTCTCTACTTCTCCGTCGACTGTCAAAGTCCATCTTTTCAAGTCTATATTAGGATTCTTTGAGACTATTCCAGGGTGGTCTATGTTCCACCTTAGTATCTTTGGGATCTCATGTTGGTCTGGTGGCAGCCCGCTTTCCTCCATACTGTAGGATTTGTGTCTGTTTGATAATAAGTCTTTTCAAAGATTGGTGGCTGCGGTTTGTCGAAGGCTGGCCTGTTCTTTCGAGATTCAGGTCTATTCAAGAGTCTTTGTCTGCTGGCTGAGGGCATGTCTTGGTGTAGCGTCTGCTTGGCCTCCTCTATCCTTTCCAAAGTCCCAGGGCTAACCCGACTAGGAAGGTGGCTGAGGAGTATGGTAGCATGTTGACGAGAGGTCCAGCCTCTGCCCAAAGTGTTGGAAGATATTTTAGGGTGGCCTTTGCGATATCTTCAAAGGCTGGTATTTGAGTGTATCCAACGGCGACCAGCACTATAAGTAGGACAATGATGGCAATTACAAGTTTCACGGTCCTCTTGACTATTACGCCCACGATGAGGCCGATAAGAAAGGGAATCACTATCGGTATGATCCACGCGAATTCTGGAGGGAGTATGTCTGCCATAACACAAGCAAGCTGGAACCTTAATTTAAAGTTTCTAGCCATTCCTATCTTAACGATTTGGTCCGAGAAAGAAGGTTCTTGTCAGAAATCCTTAAGAACAGGTTCGTGGAAAAGTTGCTGTTGTTCCTTGAATATGCCACGTTGGTGTATGTAGATGCCAGGTGAGCTTTCACCAGACAGGCTTAGAAGGGTGTTTGATGCCAGCACTATAGCTTGCACATCCTCAGAAGAAATATCTCCATTGACTGGTATCGTTGGTCAAGATAGGGCTGTCAAGGCTCTAAAGTTTGGGCTTGATATCAAGGAACGTGGATTCAACATATATGTGGCTGGCTATCCTGGAACGGGTAGAATGACGGCCGTCAGGGACTTCTTGGAGGAGACGGCTAAGTCTAAGCCTGTTCCTGACGACTGGTGTTATGTCAACAACTTCGACAACCCCTATGAGCCTAAAGCTATCAGGCTGCCTCCTGGTAGAGGCAAGATCTTTCAGAGCGACATTTCCAGCTTCATTGATGAAGCGAAAAGGGAGCTGCCTAAGGTCTTTGAGAGCGAAGAATATGTCGCCAAAAGGTCTGCGACGGTAACGAACATCGAAAGAGAACGGGATGCCCTATTCGGGCAGCTTAACCGAAGGGCTAAAGAAGAAGGCTTCATGTTGAAGAGTACGCCGGTAGGCCTTCTAACGATCCCTGTCATCGATGGTCGGCCTTTGACTGATGAAGAATTTAAGGCTCTAGGCCAACGTACAAAAGAAGAATTTCAGAAGAGACGGGAAAGGTTGAACGCTGACTTGATTATTGCGGCTACACAGTTGAAGAACCTGGAAGCGAAGATCAACGAAGAAATCAAGAAGTTGAATCGTGAAGTTGCCCTCTACGCGATCGGCCACCAAGTCTCACACCTTCTCTCCAAATATGAGGCATTTCCAGATGTCAAATCATACATTGAAGAAGTTCAAGAGGATATCCTGGAGAACCTCGACGAGTTTATGTCAGCACCCGAATCCGCTCCCTCCACGCCATTTCCATGGATGAAGCAGATTCCTTTCAAGCGGTATGAGGTGAATGTGATAGTTGATAATTCTAGCCTGAAGGGCGCCCCTGTCGTCGTTGAGCTTAACCCAACCTATCAGAATCTGTTTGGGAGAATAGAGAAGGAAGCACAATTTGGTGTGTTGACCACCGATTTCACGATGGTTCGAGGTGGTTCTATACACAAGGCCAATGGTGGATACCTTGTTCTTCCAATGGAAGAGCTGATTAAGAACCCATTTTCTTGGGAAGGTTTGAAGATGGCCCTCAAGAGCCAGCAGCTGACGATTGAGGAGGCTGGTGAACGTCTAGGCTTTGTTACAACTAAAGGGTTGAAGCCTTCACCTTTACCTTTGGACGTTAAGGTCATAGTCGTAGGTGATCCGCTGCTTTATCAGATGCTTTATGTCTTGGACAGAGACTTTAAGGAGCTATTCAAGATTAAGGCTGACTTCGACACTTCAATGGACAGGAATGAAGAGAACATGAGAAAGTATGCGGCCTTCATATGCACTTTCTGCATTAAGGAAGGGTTGAAGCATCTCGATTCGTCGGCTATCGGCAAGATAATCGAATATGGCTCTAGGTTGGCTGAAGACCAGAATAAGCTTTCTACCGGCTTTGCCTACATCGCCGACATCATTAGGGAAGCCAACTTCTACGCCGTGCAGGAGGCGTCCACCTACATAAGTGAAAGTCATGTGAGGAGGGCAATTGAAGAAAAACGTTACCGCTCAAACCTTATTCAAGAGAAGATACAGCAGATGATCGAGAAGGGGTTGGTGCTTATAGACACCGAGGGATATGCAATCGGGCAAGTCAATGGTCTATCAGTCGTCAGCTTAGGAGACTTTTCATTTGGTAGGCCTTCCAGGGTGACTGCCAGTGTAGGGTTGGGTAGAGAAGGCATCATCGACATAGAGCGGGAGTCGACTTTGGGTGGTCCAATCCACAGCAAGGGTGTGATGATATTGAGCGGCTATCTGTCTAACAAGTATGCTCAGGATAAGCCGCTTAGTCTATCCGCTCGTCTTGTCTTCGAGCAGAGCTATGAAGGCGTTGAAGGTGATAGTGCGTCGAGCACAGAGCTCTACGCTATCCTCTCCGCACTCTCAGGGCTTCCGGTTAAGCAGTCGATAGCTGTAACTGGCTCAGTGAACCAGAAAGGTGAAGTTCAAGCGATAGGAGGAGTTAATGAAAAGATCGAAGGCTTCTTTGAAGTCTGTAAGGTCAAGGGCTTGACCGGCGAGCAGGGTGTTATAATCCCTGAAAGTAACGTGCAGAATCTTATGCTGAAGGAGGATGTGGTTGAGGCTGTGAGAAACGGCAGATTTCATGTGTATCCTGTGAAGACTATAGATGAGGGGATCGAGCTCCTCACCGGTGTAAAGGCTGGAGTAAGGGGGTCTGATGGATTGTTCGAAGAAGAGTCTGTGAACTACAGGGTTGACCGAAGGCTGAAGGAGATGGCTGAAAGGCTGAGGGAATACGCTGGCTTCATGATGGAGGGTAGAGGAAGATAGGTGTATGTGAAGTCATGTATGATATAGTCTTCCATCAGCAAGATGCTGCCGTAGATTAGGGGCTCATGGTGCAGTCTCTTCGATATCTGTCTAGAGGCTTGGCCTCAGTCTCTGCGTCTCTAGCCCGTTGGAGTATCTGCTATAGAACCATCTCTTGACAGCTTCAACTGAGGCAAGGTATAAGATGAGCAGGCCTGCTAGGACCATGTAGAAGCTTAAGGGTGGTGTCTCGAACTTGAAGAGTTCTCCGATCGGTGTGGATGGGATTAGCATCGAAAATGCGACGATGCCTAGGGTGCTCGCCAGCAGGAGGCGGCTTGGCCTACTCTTATAGAACGGCACCTTTCTTGTTCGGATGACGAATATGACCAGTGCCTGTGAAGCTAATGACTCAAGGAACCAGGCGGTTTGGAACAGTGGTGCACTTGCGTGAAATACAAGCAGCATTATGAAGAATGTGAGGAAGTCGAAGATGGAGCTTATTGGGCCCAGGCAGATCATGAAGAGTCTTATTAAAGAGATGTCTAGCCTTTTTGGCTTTCTGACATATTCTGGGTCGACGTTATCTGTTGGAATAGAAAGCTCTGAGAGGTCATAGAGTAGGTTGTTTAATAAGATCTGGGTGGGTAACATCGGTAGGAAGGGTAGAAAGAGTGATGCTCCGGCTACGCTGAACATGTTTCCAAAGTTTGAACTTGTGCCCATCATGATATACTTCATTGTGTTACCGAATGTCTTTCTTCCTTCGAGGACTCCATCTGCAAGCACTGTCAGATCCTTTTGCAGTAGTATTATGTCCGCCGATTCTTTGGCTACATCGACTGCATTATCCACCGATATCCCAACATCTGATGTTTTCAGCGAGGGTGCATCATTGATTCCGTCTCCGAGGAAGCCGACGACGTGGCCGTTGTTTTTTAGTGCGAGTATTATTCTGTCCTTTTGGGCTGGTGTCACTCTCGCGAAGATATTGGCCTCTTCCACAACTCTTGCAAGGGCGTCATCATGCATTTGTGCAACCTCGCTTCCTAAGACGACCTTTTTTATCTCGAATCCGAGCTGCTCGCATGTCTTCTGTGTGACGAGCTCGTTGTCTCCTGTGAGGATCTTGAGTTCTATACCTGTTTTGTTGAGCAACCGCAGGGACTCTTTAGCTGTCTCCTTCGGAGGGTCTATGAAGGCGACGAACCCCAAAAATATCATTTCGCTTTCGTCTTCGATGGAGTATATGAGCTTGTCCTCTCTAACCCTCTTATATGATACTCCTAGGACCCTGAACCCCTCTCTGCTCAACTCCTCATATTTCTCATGTATCTTGTTCTGCAGTTCTGTCATCAGATCATAGACTTTGTCGTCAATTTCGCAGTAGGCGCAGATCTTCAGGATTTCTTCAGGTGCTCCCTTGGCGATCATCAGCCGCTCTCTCTCACGTTCTGTGACTATCGAAACACGTTTTCTTATGAAATCGAATGGAACCTCGTCTATCTTTTGATAGCTTTTGATATCTATATCCTTGTATCTTAATATGGCTTCATCGAGTGGGCTTCTGAGTCCGGTCTGGAATGAGCTGTTTAAGAAGGAGAACAAGAGTACCTTCTCATCATCTTTCCCTTCGACATCTATGTGTTTTATGAGCGTTATCTTGTTTTCTGTAAGTGTGCCAGTCTTGTCTGTGCATAGTATATCCATGCTTCCGAAGTTCTGTATGGCTGATAGGCGCTTAACGATAACATGTCTCTTAGACATCGAGATAGCTCCTTTTGAGAGGTTGACTGACAGAATCATAGGAAGAAGTTCGGGTGTTAGCCCGACAGCGAGCGCCACGGAGAAGAGGAGTGACTCTAAGACTCCCCGTTTGAAGAGCGCGTTTATGAAGAAGACGAATATTACGAGTATAAAGGTGGTCTCCATTATGAGGTATCCGAACCTTCTAAGCCCCTTCTCGAACTCTGTCTCAGGCTCCCTTGAAACAAGTTTTCTTGAAATCTTTCCGTATTCGGTGGCGCTCCCTGTCCTCAGTACCAGTGCTGTCGTGGTGCCACTGACTATTGACGTTCCTAGGAAAAGGCAGTTGTGTAATTCGGTTATCGTAGCATTTTTGGCTTTCGATGGGGTGCTTGTCTTCTCCACTGGAACTGACTCGCCGGTTAACGCTGACTGGTTGACGAATAGGTCTTTTGCGCTGATTACTCTTGCATCGGCTGGAATCATGTCTCCGGCAGAAAGGGATAAGATATCTCCAGGCACTATTTCTGAAATCTTCACCTCCTTCTTTCTTCCATCTCTTATGACTGTTGTTGTCGTGGTCACTTTCTCTCTTAACATGTCAGCTGCCTTTTCGGCTTTGGATTCTTGAAAGAAGAGGAGTACCACGCTTACCATCACTATGGAGAAGATGATGGCTGCGTTGATCGCTTCGCCGAGAAGTCCTGATATTGAGCCTGCAAATAAAAGTATGATCAAGAGTGGGCTTTTTAGCTGTAGGAGGAACTTTTCTGCTGTACTGCGTCTTTTCCTTCTCCTTAACTCGTTGGGTCCGAAGACTTGTAGACGTTTTTCAGCCTCTTCTGTGGTCAGCCCCTCTTGTGAAGTGTGGAATCGTTCCATGACCTCAGATATGGGGTTGCTCAGGAGGTCTTCAATACGCTCTGTCTTTTGTGGGCTTAGATGGCTGTCTATTTCAGAATAGAGGTCTGTCTTCTCCATAACTCCGACAATGGCTTCTCATACGCTCTTCTTATAAGTCTTCCTGCTCTTTTACCCTCCGGGAATTCGAAGCAAGCTCGTAGGCTTACACGTTAGATGAGCAGTTTGGAAAGAAGTTCTTCCTCTATCATCCATCTCTTTTGGGCCTCATAGCTTGGATGTGGCCTGAACTTCCTTTTGACTTTGTCGATGTCCTCTCCTACGACCTGTATCTTGTTTAGGTCTCCTTCGCCTAAATTCATTCGTCTACAATAGTGCAGGTATCCTATCTCTTCTGGGTTGAATCCCATGATGTAGGCGCCGACTACATCGGCTGCTAGCGGGTCGTTGCTCGCGATCGCTATCTTCATGTCGACTGGTTCCCCTGACTCGGGGCCTCTTCCTTCCATTGCGACGAATCCGTCGATTATTGCCAGTTTTGGCCAGACATATCTTGAAATTTTGTAGATGTTCAGGTTTGTGGCTGGATACCCTTGATGAATCCTCTTCTTATGTATTAGGCTTCCGACTACGATATTCTTTATCGCCATTGTTGCGATTACTGTATCATGGGTCTTCAGGACGGCCGATGATATTATGTAGTCGCTTTCAAGTACTGTCTTGGCGACCTTGAATGGTATCCTGTTGAAGCGGCTGTCGAAGGCTTCGACTTCCTCGTAGTCGTCGTTGTTTAGGTCGACGAGTTTGACATTGTATTCTCTCTTTAGGTCTAGGTACAGGTAGTTCTTGTATGCTGTCGCGGTATCGTAGGCTGAGCCTTCTGCGATCGTGATAGGCTTGTCCGTGAACTGGGTGATGAAGTCGAGTGTCGCCTTTGCTGTATCGACTTGAGTTGATGATAGCGGATGATATGGTGACACAAGGTTAGGTTTGAACAGTATGCTCCTCTTGTCCTTTATGTCCTTCTCAATGTCTTCTTTGACCAGGTCAAGAGCTTTTCTGACGGTATCATATCTTGTCTTGTCCTTCGCCAAGGACACCTTTACCATTTTTGGGTCAACCTCTTGGTTTCTATTTGGCCTCTTTTAGGCCTTATATAACTTGTTTGGAAGAAAGTTTGATCGTGTTGTCTGCTGGTCAAATCTAGAATCTGAAGAACCTACTCTTCTTGCTCTCGTGATCCACGTCAAGGTCTTTTGAAAGCTCTTGCAGAAGCTCCTTTTGTCTCTGTGTAAGCTTCTTTGGCACAGACACGCTCACGTGTACCAGTAGGTCTCCTCTTCCGTATCTGTTCAGTCTTGGCATGCCCTTTCCGGAAAGCTTTATGACTTCGCCTGGCTGTGTTCCAGGCGGAATCTTTACTGTTGTGTTTCCGTCGAGTGTCGGTATTGCTATATCTGTCCCCAGTGCGGCTTGAGGGAAGCTTATTGTCAGCTGATAGTGAAGATTGTCTCCTTCCCTCTGGAAGTGTCGGTGTGGTAGGATTCCGATCTGGACATACAGGTCTCCTGGTGGGCCGCCATTTGGTAGGGTGTCTCCCTGTCCCTCTAGTCTGAGCTGATATCCTTCATCTATTCCTGCTGGCACCTTGACGACTATCTTTCTCCTTTTCCTCGTTATCCCTGTTCCTCCACATCCTCTGCATGGTGACTCTATTATTGTTCCTGTACCTCTGCAGCTTTGGCATGTCGTTATCTCTACAAATCTTGCGAATCCGCTTGAGCGTACCTTCTGAACTTGGCCTGTGCCTCTGCAGTTTGTGCAGGTCTTAGGTCTTGTGCCCGGGCTTGCCCCTGTCCCATTGCAGACGTCACATCGTTCTGTTCTCGGCACCTCTATCTCCTTCTGCACTCCTCTTGCTGCTTCTTCTAATGTTATTTCAAGCTCGTAGGTCAGGTCTCTGCCTCTTGCTCTCTCTCTCCTGAATCCGCCTCTTCCAAAGAAGAAGTCAAATATGCTGTCGAAGCCGAAGTCAAAGCCTAAGTCGCGTAGTATTGACTCGAAGTCTGTTCCCCTGAATATGTCTTCTGTCGTGTACCTTTGGTCGAAGCCTGAATGACCTAGCATGTCGTACTGTCTACGTTTCTCGTCATCTGATAGCACAGCATAGGCTTCAGAGATTTCTTTGAACTTCTCTTCTGCATCAGGAGACTTGTTTCTGTCTGGATGATACTGTAGGGCCAGCTTCCTGTACGCGTCCTTGATCTGTTCTTTCGTGGCATCGCGTGGGACTCCAAGTACTTCATAGTAATCCTTCTTGGCCGACATGCCGTCATTCCTCTAACTTGACAGGCTGTAAGTCTTTCTATTTTACTGTGTAGTCAGTGTCTACTGTCTTGTCTTTGTCTTGAGGCTTGACTTCTCCCTGCTGTTGCCCCTTCTGCTGTCTGGCGTACTCTGAAGCTGCCTGCTGGTAGATTACGGTGCCGACCTCCTGTAGGACTTTCCTAAGTTCCTCCATCTTCTCCTTTATCTTGTCTATCTCTTTTCCAGCTAGGGCTTCCTTGAGGGCTGCGACGGCTTTGTCTATCTGATCCTTCTGTTGCTGTGTAAGTTTCTCACCTAAGTCTTTCTTTGTCTTCTCTGACGTGTAAACCAATGCTTCTGCATCATTTCTCAGTTCAGCTTCCTCACGTCTTTTCCTGTCCTGTTCAGCGAACTGTTCAGCCTCCTTCACCATCTTCTCCTTCATCTCTTTTGACAGTTTCGTTGATGCGGTTATCGTTATCTTAGCCTCCTTTCCTGTGCCAAGATCTTTTGCGGTCACATTCAAGATGCCGTTTGCGTCTATGTCGAATGTAACCTCTATCTGGGGTACGCCTCTTGGGGCAGGAGGTATTCCTTCGAGGTTGAACATGCCAAGGGAAACGTTGTCGGCTGCCATCGGTCTTTCTCCTTGGAGGATGTGGATGGTGACTGCGGTCTGGAAGTCCGATGCTGTTGAAAAGATCTGGCTTCTCCTCGTAGGTATGGTTGTGTTTCTCTCGATGATCTTGGTGAAGATGCCTCCCAGGGTCTCCACTCCAAGAGAAAGTGGTGTGACGTCCAAGAGGAGTATGTCTTTGACTTCGCCTGAGAGGACAGCTCCCTGTATGGCTGCGCCCACCGCCACACACTCCATTGGATCAACCCCTCTTTCCGCGGGTTTCCCGATCACTCTTTCGACGAACTTCTGCACCAATGGCATTCTCGTGGTGCCTCCTATGAGGATGATCTTGTCTATCTCCTGTGGTGTCAGTTTGGCGTCTTCTAATGCCCTCGTAATTGTTCGCCCTGTCTTTTCGACTATTGGTTCAGCCAGCTCCTCAAGTTTGGCTCTTGTCAGTGTCAAATGAAGGTTCTTCGGCCCTGATGCGTCGACGTATATGAATGGTAGGTCGATGTCTGTGGTCAGCAATGTTGACAGCTCTATCTTGGCTTTTTCTGCAGCCTCTTTGAGTCTCGCCATGGCCATCCTGTCGTTTCTGAGGTCGACTCCTGTCTGTTTTCTGAATTCTTCGATCACGTAATCCATGACGGCTTGGTCGATGTCTGCTCCCCCGGTCTTGGTGTCGCCGCTTGTTGAGAGGACCTGGAAGACTCCTTTGCCGAAGTCCATTACTGTCACGTCATGTGTTCCACCTCCGAAGCTGAACACAAGAATCTTCATGTCTCTGTCAAGTTTGTCGATGCCATATGCGAGGCAGGCTGCGGTAGGCTCATTGATTATCCTGAGAACTTCTAGTCCAGCTATTTCGCCTGCGTCTTTGGTTGCTTGGCGTTGGTTGTCGTTGAAATGCGCTGGCACAGTTATGACGGCCTTCTTCACTGGAGTGCCAAGGTATGTTTCAGCGTCCCTCTTTATCTTCTGTAATATGAAGGCTGAAATCTGCTGGGGGGTGTACTCTTTCCCGAAGATTTTCACCTTATAGTCTGTCCCCATCTTACGTTTTATTTCGAAGATTGTGCCTTCAGGGTTGGCTGTTGCCTGCCTCTTTGCTGGCTCGCCGACTAATAGTTGTCCATCTTTTGTGAATGCGACAACTGAGGGAAACATCTTGCCTGCTACCGATGGCCCTTCGACGCTCGGTATTACCGTGGCTCTGCCTCCTTCGTAGACAGCTGCCGCGGAGTTGGTCGTACCAAGGTCTATTCCGATTACTTTCTCATTTGGTTTACTCATTTGAACCACCTTGTAGAGTTTCGGGTTTTTGGCATGGCTTGACTGCCACCTTGACAATACTCGGCCTAATCACCTTATCCTTCATAATATATCCTTTTCTAATTTCCTCCACTATTGTACCTTCTTCCACCCCCTCTTTTTCGATGGTGGCGACTGAGCTGTGTCTTGTTGGGTCAAATGGTTTCCCGATAGTTTCTATCGGCGTCACCCCTTCGTTTGCTAGAATCTTCTGAATCTTCCTCAATGACATCTCAACTCCCTGAATCAGCACCTCGATGGAGTTTGATGTTCTTGCCGCTTTGATGGCCATCTCCAGTTCGTCTACGGTCTCCAAGAGGTCTGAGACAAGGCGTTCATTTGAATATCTCTTGATATCCTCTATCTGCCTGTCAACCCTCTTTCTGTAGTTTTCAAAGTCTGCCTGCATATATTTGAGACGTGTCAGGTACTCGTCTGATCGCCTCTTTTCTTCTTCAAGTTCTCTTGTCAACTTCTCCAACCGCGATATCCTTCTCTGAGATGTGCTTTTTTCCTCGCTCATCAAAACCACTCCTTTAAAGCAATAGGGTCTCAATGGTCTCTGATATATAATTTTTCGTTTGATTGGGTTTCAACGGTCTGCGGCCGACTTCTGCTAGGCTGCATTGATGTCGACGCTGACTAATGCCCCTGATAAGGCATGATGATGCTTTCTTGACTGGTTCGATTTAGGTGGGAGTGACCCTGTATCCTGAAATCTTCTCCATTGCTTTGATCGCTGCCTGGGTTCCCTTCTCTGAGTAGCCTTCGGCTTCAGCGATCCTCAATATTTGGTTGACTAGGGCTGTGCCTGGAAGGGGAAGGCTGTATTCTGCGGCGGTTTCAAGTACGAGTCTCAGATCCTTCTGTTGGGTCTTGATTTTGAATCCTGGTTCAAGGTCTCCTTTGACGATCTTTGGTCCTAGGTTGGCGAGCTGCCAAGAGTTTGCAGCCCCACCTGTTAAGACTTCGATCAGCTTGTTTAAGTCCAGTCCCGCTTTGGCACCCAGCATAAGGCCTTCGCAGATTCCTTGGATGTTTAGCACGCACATTATCTGGTTACAGAGTTTTGTTATCTGCCCGCTTCCATGGGTGCCCATGTAGGTAACCTTCTTTCCTAGGGTTTGAAAGATTGGCCTGCATTTCTCGTAGACCTCTTCTTTTCCTCCGACCATGATAGATAAGGTTGCATTTATTGCGCCGATCTGGCCTCCTGTAACAGGGGCGTCAAGCATTTCCACGCCTTTTCGAGATAGCTCCTCAGCTATCTTTCTTGTCGTCTGTGGCGAGATTGTACTCATATCTATTAGGACCATTCCTTCTTTTGCGGCTTCTATTATTCCATCTGGGCCGAGTACAACCTGTTCAACGTCAGGTGAATCTGTCAACATTGTTATCACAGTATCAGAGTTTTCAGCTACCTCCTTTGGCGACCTTGCTCCCTTTGCGCCTAGAGCCAAGAGTTCCGTCATCTTTGAGGTGGTTCTATTCCAGACCGTCAAGGGATATCCTGCTTTGATGAGGTTTATTGCCATTGGCTTCCCCATCAATCCTAAGCCGATAAATCCGATCTTCATCTCCATCATACCATCATCTACTGTGTCAGATGTTACCTGTGCGACTATAATTAAGAATTTCCAACGTTCACGTGTTTCTTTTAGGTCAGTATCTTCTTGAGCGCTCTAGGCAGCTCTGATATATCGTATATTATCGCATCCGGTTCTTCTGCATCACTTCCAACTGGTGTAGCGCCCTCAAGGCTCCACCTATAATTTTGAGGTCTCCTCAATAGCACTGCCTTCAACCCAAACTTTTTGGGGTAGTAGACGTCGTAGCCGTATTCGTCTCCAACCATGACCGAGAAGCCTTGTTTCGGCACATAAGGTCTAAAGAACTCATTTTCATTCTTGTAGTAGCCATCTTTGTCAGGTGCTATTATGTAATCAAAGTATTTTCTGAGGTCGAGTTTCTCAAGTATGGGGTTCTGGTATCTGTAGAGGCCGTTTGTTGCCGCATAAAGTATATACCCCATCTTTCGAAGGCCTCTGAGTGTCCTCTTTGTTCGAGGGTATATGAAGCTGTTTGATATGCTGGATTCTTCTGCGATCTTGCCTAGATCGTGTTTCCATTCTGTGCCCAATTCTCTTGCTACCTCCCTCACAATGTCGTCCCAGTCGTATCTTCGATCGCTCAAGCTTTTTTCTCGAGCATACTCTTTGTCCATCAGCATACCCTTTATCTTGAGCGGGCTTGTCTTTGTCTGCTCTGATAGCTCCCTTATTGCATAAGATAGGATCTTGCGTTTGAATGGAAACTTCATTATGGTACCGTCTAGGTCGATGAAGATGGCGGTGCCCTCTGTTGCCTGATTGAGCCCCGCAGTCGGATTGTGTGGCTTGTGGTATGGCATGTATGTCGCCTAATTTTGCTGCTTTTAAAAGGCTTTGTCAACTGGAGATAGTGACGGCTGAAGTGTTGAGAAAGGTTTAAATCAACTTGTCCGTCTTCTAGGTTCACTTATGTCCTCGGAGCCGCTCTCGACGTTCACGATAGACACGGAGCTTTCGCCGTCATATTACAGGAATCTTCTGAAGTTCCTCGTGGAGAACTATCTGAAGAAGGACAAGCTCTTTGGCGGCATAGAAATGTTCGAAGACGATCACACACACTTTCTTACATTCTCAGTAGCCGATCCTGGTGGAAGGTGGTCATTTGATGTAGAAGTAGAGGCTGGTGCGCCAATTCAGGTGAAGATGAGCTTTAAGGATGCTTTGGTGCCTAGGGAGGTTGTAGACAAGCTCAAGGACGACCTCTTTATCAGCGTCCAACTCTTTGAAGAGAAGGCTAGAAGGACCACCCTATACTTTACATGGGTTGAAGGTGAGCAGGTGATACCTGAAAGGCTCTCTTCTAAGAAGAACAACGTAACATATAGGCTGTTTTCAGAGAGTATGCTTCTTTTCTACATAGTCTTCATTTCCTTCAGTGTCATACTCTTTTTTATCCTTGGGCCGTATACTCCAATATTGCTTGTTATAATACAGTTTGCCTTGGTTCTCCTCTCTGGAAAGATCATCGAACGTGTCGCTGACTGGCAGATATCCGAGAGGAATCCGAATGTCCACATCCTACAGTATCAGCTTCCAATAGAAGACCAGAGGAACTTCTTACAGAAATTCGGGAAAGATGCGTTCGCTAAAATAAAGAAGGAGATCTATGATAGGACCTTGGCTGTCGGCAGGCCGCTGGACTGTGAGACGGCAAGAGAGGTTTTGAAGAAGTATGAATTGGAGTGTTCCCCGGAAAGTGTTTCAGCGAAGGTTGTCAACTTGTACGCCATCGTCAGAGAGGGCGCTGAGAGGTTCAGACTTCCGATCCCAAAGATAGTGGTGTCAAACACGACGGTGCCAAATGCTGCGGCATCTGGGCCTGGTCCAAGGTTCGGAGTTATGCTGATAACAACAGGTCTCCTGATGCAACTTGAAGATGATGAAATATTGGGGGTAGTTGGACATGAGCTGAGCCACATGAAGGGCAGAGACACGCTGGCCTTTTTCGGCTTGATGTCAGCAGAATACATTTTGAGGGTGTACATCCTCTGGCCTCTCCTTTTGATTTTAGGCTTCTTCTACCTTTTTATCGCATTCAGTATGGTCTACTTTATCGCAAAGTTCTTCGAATCCAAGGCTGACTTGGAGTCTGCTGCTAGAATCGGCCAGCCTAAGGTCCTCGCAGAAGGTCTGAGGAAGATAGGGTTTCTGAAGCTACTCTATGAGAGGGCTCCATCCTACAGGTTTCAGGAATGGATAGGCTTTGACCCTCATCCACCTATCTATTTTAGAGTGGATCGACTTGAGCGACTGAAGAATCCTGAGAAGATAAGGCACCCGCTGCTGAAATCTGTGAAGGACAACATCGAAGCCTTCTTTTCCTCTCTCAAATGATCCTATAGTCTGCTTGAGGTTCAAGACTTAAATAAATCGGTTCACGAGAAGATGGCTATGACCGTTTGGGAGAAGGCTTTGGCAGTCGCCTGGGGAAAGGATTTTGAGGCTGTCCCAGTGGTTCTTCAAGTCTATGGGTTGGTTCTGAAGAGATTCGGCGGTGTCAAAGAATACGAATATTATCAGGATGTTAGGCTGCAGCTTAGGTCAAAGGTTGCCTTCCAACGTCGGTTTCCGTCGGTCGTAAACATAGGGATGGGCAGCTATCCAGAAGGTGGCGAAATGATAACGATACCCACTGCCTTCGGGGGTGAAATAAGATGGATGGAGGACTCTCCACCGTATGTCGTCAACTATCCAATAGCTGTTCCAGAAGATGTTGACAGAATTGAAGAGGCTGGTGTGCCGGATGCAGCCTCAGGTGTTGCGTCAGAGTTCCTCAAGAGGTTAGAATATTTCTATGAATGGTTCCCGAAAGACCTTAGGGAAGAATACGGGTATGTTGATGGTGTCCTCTGTCCAGGTGCACTCGTCGAAGGGGCGGCGTTGTCGATGGGCTACGACAAGTTCTTTGTGTGGATGCGCCTTCATCCAGACTCACTTCATAGGTGGCTCAGGATCGCCACCGACTGGTATCTGAAGTACTGTAGGGCGATAGAGGAGGTTGTTGGGCCTTGCAAGGTCTTATGGGTTCCAGATCATATACCTCATATGATGGGGAAGAAGCAGTTTCAAGAGTTTGTTCTCCCATATTTGAACAAGGTGTTTGGCAGATATAAGGGTGCACTGCGTGTCTGGCACAATGAGGGTGCTGTAGGCCACATGCTTGAGGAAGTAGACAAGATCGATGCTGAAGTGTGGCATTTCGGCCCCTCTGAAGATGTGGCTCGATGTCGTTTGAAGACTCACTTCTGCCTACAGGGCAACATACATCCTCCTGACTTCGTGAAGATGAGTGAACGCCAGGTCGTAGAAGAATGTGAGAAGCTCATCTCCATGGCTTGGCCTGGCAAGTTCTGGCTTTCGACAGGCGGAGGGATGTCGCCGGGGACGCCGTTTAGGAATATTGACGCGATGGTTTCGGTTGCCAAAAGATATGAGAAGCATAGCTCATTTAGGACGCTGTAGTAGTCTAACAAGGGCTGTCATGATACTTTCTGATGTTTGAGATAGGATCTAAGACCCAGATAAAGCTTATATACCAACTTGAAGCTGTGAACTTTTGAATTGAAATGGATAAGGAGAAGGTTGTCTTGAAGGCACTTGAAGAAGGGGAAGGGGTTGTTAGGCTTGCGCCCGCGTGGGTGCCCAGAACATTTTTGCCACCTGGTGGGCGAATGAAGCTTGCGCCACAGGATCTCTATGCTTTAGGTGTCGAAAGAGGTGGCTTCTGTGAAAGATGGTTTGCTTCGACTGCTCGGGCTGACAACGGCCCAGGAACCCCTGAGGATGAAGGTATGAGCTATATGGTGTTAGAGGATGATGGCGCAATCTGCAAGGTTCTGCTTAAGGACGGGATCGAACTCTTCGGAAAAGCCTTCATAGGCAAAGAAATGTTTGCGAAGTATAGGGGGTGGCCTACCTTTTCCAAGATCTACGACTACCTCTACGCTATACCACTTCACCTACACTTGAGGGATGAGCATGCTCGCCTGGTGAATAGGCAACCTAAGCCTGAAGCCTACTATTTTCCAACTCAACTGAACTTTGTGGAAGGCCGTTTTCCATACACGTTCTTCGGCCTCAGCCCTGGTACGACCAGGGAGAAGATAAAGGAGTGCCTCATGCGATGGAAAGAAGGAGACAATCATATAATCGAATACTCTAGAGCCTATAGGATTACGCCTGGCTCGGGTTGGGTGATTCCAGCAGGAATACTTCACGCCCCTGGAACTTTGGTGACCTATGAGCCCCAGTGGGCGTCGGATGTTGCAGCGATGTTTCAGTCGAAGGTTGAAGACAAGCTCATTCCCTGGGATTGGGTGGTAAAGGATGTGCCAGTAGACCGCCGAAACGACCTAGACTATATTGTGGACCTGATCGATTGGGAGTTGAATCTTGACCCAGACTTTGAGAGACACCATTTTAGGGCGCCTAAGCCAGTTAGAGGCCGAAAGGAAATGGAGGGTGAAGGCTACATTGAAAACTGGATCACTTATGGAACGGACTTATTCTCTGCAAAGGAGCTTACGGTCCTGCCAAAGAAGAAGGTGAAGTTATGTGACGGCGGAGCATACGGCTTGATAGTCGTTCAAGGTCATGGAAGACTTGGATGCTTTGATGTAGAGTCGCCGACCATGATCAGATACGGCGATCTGACCAACGACGAACTCTTTGTGACATTTGATGCGGCAAGAGAAGGGGTGGAGATAGTGAACGAAAGTGGCAAAGAAAACCTGGTCATTCTCAAACACTTCGGACCAGGCAACCCAGATGTGCCGAAATGATACTGCAATAATCCAATATTTGGGATATTGAAAAGGCTCAAGGTCTTCCTCCAGCTCAAAGCCTTCCGATACACCTTTAAGGCTCTCTAAAGTGAGTGTGCTTTGGTGAAGTGAATGTCTGAGGAAGACAAGGAAAAGGCACTTTCTAGGAGGAGGTTTCTGCAGGGCCTGGGGACAGGGGCTGCGGTTGGTGTGGCTGCCACATCAGGTATTGCGACAGTACTTAAGCCTCCAGCCGCTGAAAAGACCACGACCGTAACTGTCTCGCAGACTTCTAGCGTATCTGGGGCTCCTCTGCCCAAGCCTCAAAGATCGGGTGTAATCGAATACTCTCACGAGAAATGTGTTGGCTGTGAAAGATGTGTCCTCGCCTGCGCCTTGGTCCATGAGGGGGCTGCGTCAATTAATCTTTCGAGGATCATGTGGAGGGAGGAATACATCAAAGAACGTATCCAAGAGCCTATGTTCTGTAGGCAATGTGATGATCCAGAATGCTATTGGGCCTGCCCTAAGAGAGACCAGGCACTTTGCATCGACAAGTCGACTGGAGCCAGATACATAAATGCAGACGAATGTGTAGGATGCCAGTCCTGCATTAGGGCCTGTCCGCTTACTCCGTCAAGGATAGGCTTTGACCCGCAAAGGAAGGTTTCGTTCAAATGTGACCTATGCAAGGACAGGCAGGGAGGTCCAGTCTGTGTGGAAGTCTGCTCCGAGGCTGGGGCAGGTAAGGCTCTGACCTTGGTAACAAGTGTGGAGAGGAAGTAAGTAGGCATGAACGGCTGGATGGGGAAGATATTAAGAGTGGATCTGTCAGATGGTGAAATAGGCGAGATAGACACTGAGAAATATGTTCCAGAATTCATAGGAGGATATGGGATGGCCTTGAAGCTGATGTGGGATGAGTTGTCAGGTAAACCGGTTCCCAAGGAATTTGATCCAGAGGCGCCCTTAATCTTCTCCACAGGCCCGCTTGCGGGAACCCCGGCACCTTCATCAGGACGGACTGAGGTTGCATGCATGGCTCCACAATCCTATCCCATATGTTGGGTCACCGACTCAGGATTCGGCGGAGACTTCGCCATGAAGATGAAGTTGGCAGGCTATGATGCTATAATGTTTGTTGGCAGATCCGATCGCCCTAGCTACGTCTACGTTCACGATGGCGATGTCGAACTATTGGACGGCTCATCACTATGGGGTCTCTACACGATCAAGACGCAGCAGTTGCTCATGAGGAAGCATGGAGCAGATTGTGCGATAGCGACCATAGGCCCAGCAGGAGAGAACCTTGTGAGGCTTGCAGTGATCTTGACAAAGACAGAGAATGTAGCTGGTCAAGGTGGCTTTGGGGCGGTAATGGGGTCAAAGAACCTTAAGGCAGTGGTCGTCAAGGGAAGCGAAAGGGTTAGAGTCGCTAGACCTGACGTCTTGATAGAGGAGGTGAAGAAGATTGCTTCGGAGCTGCCTAAAGGCTGTCCCAAGGGCACTGGAGTGTTGAGGCCACTATCCGATTCTGACCGCAGAGGACGCTACACCACCAGAAAACACAGCGGATGCACTTCATGTGGAGAATGCATGATGAACACTGACGCCTTTCCAGACTACTATGAAGGTGTCCAGCAACGTTGGACTGGCACAGGAATGATATCAGGAGATATGCACTGCGTCGGCCGCAGCGCACCTTTGCTCCTTGACAACGATTGGGACGACAAGGAAGAAGCCTTCGAATTCAACAAGCTGGCTGACATGCTTGGCTTGAACCACTGGGAGCTCTTCGCTGGAATGAACTGGTTCATCCAAAACTGCTATAATGACGGGAGGCTGACTGAGCTTATGGGAGAAAAGCTGACCCTCAACAAAAGTGGGCCCGCCGTCTTTCCCAAGTCGCAGGCTTGGACGGGATTCACTCAATCACTTGCTGCTAAATTCATCAGGGCGATCGCTTACAGGATTGGAGATGGAGACGTCTTCGCCGAAGGATCCCCTAGGGCTGCAGAAAAACTCGGCTTAAAGGATATGGTGTGGAGGACGCACAAGCATGGCTACGGCCCACATTGGGATGGAAGATATCTTCACTTTATAAGTTACCCGCTGTGGGTCATAAGCGCTCTCCTTTGGGCGACCTGGGGAAGGGATCCATTCAATTCAACCCACTGCGCGGTCGAAGGTTACTACAACGCGGTCAGGGAATGGGGGAGGGGGCCGGTGCCATACAGTCAGCTTAAGGTGATAGGACAGAAGGTCTATGGTACAGAAGACGCATTCAGCGGATGGGGAAATGACTTGGAACTGGGATACAAGGATAAGGAAATTGTCGCAATCTATCATCAACATAGAAGTATGATGAAGACCAGCCTGCCAGTTTGCGACTGGATGTTTCCTATGACTTGGACGACAGCGACACCAGATATGGTGGGAGACTATGAGGCGGAAGTGAGACTGTTCAATGCAGTCACAGGAAACAGTTGGACGCTGGAAGAAATGCTGACGTCGGCTGAAAGATGTGTCAACGTCCTAAGGGCCTTACATGTCAGGCAGGGTAGAACAAGAAAAGACGACGAAAGTGTCACAGACTATTTCAAGGAGCAGCCTTCGATGCACCGAAACGAGATTCAGACGCTTGATTTGAGCAGGTTCTCCGCCCTACTTGACAGATACTACGAACGCAGAGGATGGGATAAGAGAACAGGGGCTCCGACGAGAGAGAAGCTGGAATCACTCGGTCTTAAGGATGTCGCCAGCGAATTGGAGACCTGATATTCTTGGGATGAGGATTGGCTCAAGAACGTCTAATCGTTGTCGACGTAGGAGTTCCCAGCAAGTCTTCACCATGGTATTATATCTGGTCTACTACATTCCCATAGGCTTTCCCTTTCAAAAGGTACCGTAGGTTTCTCGGAAATATGGTCAGGTCTAAGCCAACCTTCTTCAACTTTCTTTCGATTCTTGAAGCCTCTGCACCGCAGAATCTTCCCCTGAGAAGGTATTCGGTTTCCTCTTCATCGAATTCTCCTCCATATCGACGCCAGCTGAGCGCCTCTTTGTTCTGGGGGCAAACCGTCTGGCAATGCATGCATCCCACGATAGCGTTATGCCATGATGGGTCAAGCCACTTTGGGAAAGGATGTTCAGCGCTCTTCTCATTATGGAAAGCTATGCATCTTTCGGCTCTGATCAAGAACCTATCCTTTGATATTGCACCTGTCGGGCAGGCTTCGATACATAGTTGGCAGTCTTGGCATCTTGGAAGGCATTCATGTTGTCTCCACAGACTATCTTGAGATTGGCAGTTGGTGGCAAAGGCGACCAATCGATGGAAACTTCCTGATCTAGGTGTATAAGTTATGTTGTTTCGTCCATATAATGCTAGGCCACTATGTACTGCAAGGCTCTTCAAGGGCACCCTAGCCTTGATGAAGTTGTGCTCAGGCAAACTTCCTCTAAGCAACCTCCAAACGTTTGAGGCAACCTTGCTTTGGCCGACATATGTTGGAGGTATGGCTGCCTCTACCGATTCACCTCTATAACGGAAAATAATCCATGTTATGGGCTGCGGGATCGATATTATGATCATAGACCTCGCATCAGAGGGACTGTACAGCCTACCACATATGAGATGAGCCAAGTATTCGCGATATAAGGGCTCATACAATACCCCTGTCCTATGTAAACACTCTATATCTTCTACCAATCGGCTCATGTAATCGACTGGCACGATTCTTCCGTCGTAGCCATTCTTCATCAAACATTCAATCAGGTCCAAAGCATGGCGGCCTCATGAAGGCTGCATAGATGGTATGAGCAGGGCTTCTTTCTGTTGTTGCCGAAGAACTTTCCGGATACAGATCCTACCATTCCATCTTCCGATAGTCCTTCCAAACATACACGCTTCCACTTGTGCGCCATAAGATCCACTTCATACGTTCGGACTCTTCTATTGTGTATGATGTGAGATATAGCGAGTCCCTGTTTAAAGATTTCCTGAAGTCTTCTATGTAAACGTCCTCTAGGCTCGATCCGGCATTGGAGCTGCGTTGTCTCGGAAACCTATGCATCGAATATTTTACGCCTTGAATCACATTTGAGACAAATATCTTCAATTTTTCTGGCATATTCTAGATTACCTCCGGATACTTGATTAATGAACGCATCTTATATACGTTCTTGGAACTTATCCGAATGCTATGCGGAGAAGGCGGCGCAAGTCTGTTCTGCCGCCGGATTGTTCGGACTAGATTCGCAGGATGGCTAAGAGCCCTAATACTATGCGAAAGGTTAAAGGCTTGGTTGCATGTGGAATGGTGGGAGATGGTGATGGCTCAGCTCAAGAGGCCGACGGCGTCTGCAGAAGAGTATCAGGTGGATGAAATAGACAAGAGGGTTCTTCGAGGTTATCAGCAGGACGCATCGTTGCCCTATAAAGAACTTGGCGACGTGATAGGATTACCCCCTTCGACGGTCTTCGACAGGGTCAAGAGGCTGCGTAAGGCTGGTATAATCAAGAGCATAATACCTGTTCTTGACGCAGAGAGGTTAGGCTACAAGACGACTGCATGGATTACCGTGAAGATTGAAAAGGGCGCGGACTGCTGTGAAGTAGCTGATAGAATAGCTAGAATGCCCGACGTACAAGAAGTCCACGAAATAGTAGGCCAATATGACATATTCTTAAAGGTCAAGGTACGTGACAACATAGACCTGCACAATCTCAGTGAACGTGTGTCAAAGACTGATGGTGTCCAAGAAGCATTCTCCATGGTTGGAGTAAGGACTGTTAAGGAAGACATTAGGCTAAACATCTGATTTTTCATGCTCAGTTTATCCGGAAATAGTGGGTTGACTCTTTTCTTTAGTACTTGAATTCTGGCCGAAGATATGTCCACAGAAATATTTATAACGGTGTAATATTTGCCATGTGGCAAGAAGTGACTTGAGAGAAAACAGGCCAGAGTACAGGCTGCTTGACATTTCTAGCTTAAAGAGTCACGAGGAGGTGGATCCGAAGCATCTAACTGCTCTCTTGGAGCAGATAATGTCAGATGGCTGCCTGAAGAGATCCATCGCAGTCGACAAGAGTACGTCTGTCGTGCTAGATGGCGAGCATAGATTGCAGTCCCTCAGGCGGCTGAATTGCAGGATTGTTCCTGTAGTCTTGGTGGACTACATGTCAGAAGATGTCCTACTATTTAGTAGACGTAAAGACTTCATCTTTCTAACGAAGTCGGACGTCATAGAGGCAGGGCTTTCTAGGAGACTGTTGCCTCCGAAGACGACAAAACATATGATAAATTCGAATGGTAAGCTCAAGCATATTTCTTCGATCGAGAAGCTTGTTAACATGCCTTTGACTACCCTACAGGGTGAAATGCGGTAATGAAAGTTGCAGATAACATCTTTGGTCTAATAGGGAAAACACCAATCGTCAGAATAAATAGGCTTGCAGGCGAAGACGACGCAACCGTCTACGCCAAACTGGAATGGTACAACATCGGCGGATCTGTCAAGGACAGGATGGCACTTTACATGATAGAATATGCTGAAGCGGCAGGAAAATTGAAGGAGGACAGTACAATCTTGGAAGCAACCTCAGGAAACACAGGTATCGCCCTGTCGATGATCGCGGCGGCTAAGGGTTACAAGATCGCAATAGTAATGCCTGAATCCGTCAGTTTGGAGAGGCGAAAGATCATCCAAGCATATGGCGCAGAACTGATTCTTTCTTCAGGAGAAAAGGGAACTGGTGGAGCCATTGAACTAAAGCAGAAACTGCTAAAGGAGCACCCAGACAAATATGTTGACTTGGACCAATTCAAAGATCCCGCAAATATCCTGTCACATTATCAGACCACAGGCAAGGAGATCCTTGAACAGACTGGGGGAAGAGTGAATATGGTAGTAGTCGGCATAGGGACAGCAGGCACTGGAGTAGGCACTTCTATTCGAGTCAAAGAATACAATCATAACATAAAGGTTGTGGGGGTAATGCCTAAAATTGGTGTAAGCATACAGGGATTAAGAAATCCCAGTGAAGCCTTTCCAACGCAACTGTTCAGAAGCGAATGCTTTGATGAAATCGTGGAAATGACCAATGGCATGGTATCTGAATCGGTCAAAGTTGCTAGAAGGGCTGCTAGAGAAGAAGGCCTACTGATCGGCATGAGTTCGGGTGCAATAATGTATGTTGCCCTGAACAAAGCCAGAGAGCTTGGCAAAGGCAAGATGATAGTGGCGATACTGCCTGACAGTGGACTCAAATATCTTACAACAGATCTCTTCTGATAATGTCCATTAAGACGTCTAGCTTAAGCTTCCAACTTGCATATATAATAACGTTATCTAAGAGAAGTAAACGAAGCAATTAAGTCGTGAAGATAGAGTGCTAAATAGTAAAGAAGGATTAGGAATTAGAAGACAGATCTTCCAACAAAGTCGTGGCTTCGAACAAGATACTGCTGGTTTAGACGAGCAGCCATTTCCAAAGAGGGACAATCTTCATCTTTCTGTTACCAAGTTTAACTGTATCTTCGTAGTCCAGGTTATTAGGAGTAGATTTCTGCAGCTAAGTAACTCTGACGCTTCCATTAGTGAATCGATTTCTCTTTTCGCTGTCTCCTCTTTTGCGGACGAGTAGGTTATGTTGATTAGTTGCCTGACTTCAGCTCCTTCTTTGATAATAAAGTCTACCTCCCTTCTCCTGTCTTTAAAGTAGAAGATTTCTTGAAGTGGGTTATAGTTTGTTTTTCTCAATAGTTCTAGATAGACAACGTTCTCCATTCTTTTTCCGAAGTCCTCTGAAAATCTGATTATTCTGTTTAAGCCCGAGTCTGCTACATAGATTTTCTTCGGAAAGGATTTCCTTTTATGAATGCTCGGAGAATATCTTTCGATGAAAAAGAAGACTAGAGTGTCCTGCAGTTTATCAACGTAATCGTATACGGTGTTTTTTCCGAAGGAAATGTTTTGGGACCTAAAGTAATTTACTATCTTGTTCACGCTAATTTCGTTAGCGACATTCTGGAACACGAATTCAAATAGAAATCTTGCGACATTGATGCTTTTCAAACTGAACCTTTCAACGAAGTCCCTGAACATGATCGTATTATGATATTCTTTCAATATCTTCTCCTTGCTTTCTGAAAGGACAACTTCAGGGAATCCTCCGTAATCTAAGTATTCTTTGAGCAGATTTCTTGTGATCGCCCTATCCCTGTCAGTCAGAACATCCCTTAATTCGAAGCTCTTAGCCTCCAAAAATTTCTTAAAGGAGAATGGAAGCAGCAGGTAAGAAAGCGACCTTCCCCTTAACTGGGTTGCAACTTCACTTGGCAACAATTTTGAGGAAGAGCCTGTCACGAACACGTTTAAATCTGTTCTATCCAATAGAGTTCTAGTAGTAGACTCCCAGTTCATTACATTCTGAACCTCATCAAGGAAAACGTTATTCAATTCCCTTCCAGTCGCCTCATAATACAAGTTTATTACATCTAAGATTTCATCAAATCTTGTATCGTGTAAGGCTATGTCTTCAAAGTCAAGGTACAGTGATGGTGAACCAATACTTTTGATCAGCTGGAAAAAGAAGTAAGTTTTCCCAGCCCTTCTTGGGCCGGCAACACATTTTACCTTGCCCTTTATCAGGTCAACTTTTAACTCCCGTTCGATCAGCTCAGGCAGCCTCCTATTGTACCAATCTTCTATATACCTTCTTACCTTTTCCCTGTTCACACAGACAGCGGCGCGCCATTTATATCAACAACTGAGAAACATTTTTGTAAAAGTGTCTCAGTTACTGATACATATTTGTAAAACAGCTCACGATAGGAAAGCATAGTGTTGGCCGTCGATGGTGGTTTTATATTTTAATGAAAGTGTGATAGCATCAGCCAGGTGGGTAGGGTAGGGAGTCTGAAACTTCACCGAAATAAGAGATGCAATAGTCAGCATGGTAAGGGCAAACCTCTGTTCAGTGCACTTGAAACCTGTTAAGGTGCTTTCCAAGGATTTCATGAGCGCAACCTCTATACCGCTTATAGCCGGCGTTGAGAAGCCTTCCCTGAAAAGTTCCTGCCAGATCAATTCGACTTAGTCGGATCCCTCCCTGTAAGTCTTCTCCCAATAAGCTCAAGGCTTTCCCTCACGCCACTTGTCCCGTAGTCTAGCGCTACACCGAAACCTTGGAAGCCGTCGTTTGTTTCAACTTCTACATAGATCCATGGAAACCTTGGCGATTCTGATCGCTATTCAAAACATCTTTTTACAAGAAGGTTAGCTGTCTCATATTCTCTATACAAGTTTTGGATCGAAAGTGTCTTTTCGCATATAATGCAGTTGTCATTTTGGTATGATATAGAGTATTTTCTCGCCTGCAACCGCTTTAAGCAGGACAGGCTTTTTTGTAAAAGGCTCAAATCAGCTCTAACTGAGCCGAGGCACAGGTAGATGATGATTTCAATGAAAAAGGATGGTGTGTTACTTGACGATATCCTTACACCGACGCCAATTCTATAATTTGATGATCGAGTTAGGGTTGCATAGGCCTCCCCATGCTCCGATGCTTCAGCCTCCTTCAACAGAAGTTTTGCGTCTATAGGGCTATGATCTTTCATTTTCACGACACCATCTAGGCTTTCCCATACCTTTTGAATGATAGTATTCCAAAGGCCAAAACCATAATACTGGAGGCAATTATGATTCCGAAATCCAGGAGCACGGTTGGGCTGGAGAAGTGGGCCTTGCGTAGTAGAAGCGATGTTATAGCGTCTGTTACATAATAGCTTGGGACAAGCCGGCCAATAGCTTGAGCGGTAGGCGAGAGGGCTGCACCGACAAAGGTTCCAAGAAACATTTGAGGAAGTATGAATATGAAGGCTATTCCGGTGGCGGCGTTAGAGGATTTGGCTATTGTCGCGGTAATGAGCCCGAAGCCTACGTTGCAAAGGGAGAATGTCAGCATTATGAGGAAGGCGACAATTATGTTACCTGCTTCAACTTGTGGGCGGAAGCCTACAGTGTAGGCCATCGCGAATATTATTATTGCCTGGATTAGGCCTAAGCCCATGTTCGAGAAAACCTGGCTGATCATGAACTCTGTGGCGGTTAATGGTGTAGTACTTATTCTACGGAGCAGGCCGTTTTCGCGGTCGCCTGTAAAGGATCCAGCTACAGTCATCGTCAAAAATATTGAGGCGTAGGCGAAAAGGCCTGGAGCCATATAATCGAATGCCGTCTGCTTCGAAACCTCAACCATTGAAAGATCCAATCTTATAGGTTGCACTGCAATGTTCTGCTGCGGACCGTAGACCGTTGTAGATAAAGCCTGTTGAATTATTGGTGGTATAGCTTGGGTTGCAATTATCGAACCACGGTCAAGATAAAGCGGTATGCTAACGTTTTTCCACTTGCTCGTACTTATAGACGATACTTTGAGAACGCTGCAGGCTTCTGAGAAGCCTTCTGGGATAATCAGTACCGCCTTAAGCCTTCCCTGCTGTAGATCAAATTGGGCTGTATGGTTTTCGCTGTAGATGTTGACTTTAAGAACCTGGGTGCTTGTTAAGTTTGATATAAAGCTTTGAGCCCAATTTTGGGAGCTCCCGTTGTCCATGTTTATCAAGCCTATTTGGAACGTATCCTGTTGTGTGCCTCCAACCGCTCCAAAGGAGAGGCCAAAGGCTAAAGTCAGCATTATAGGAAATAGGATTGTCAGAAAGAGGATCGCGGGCTCTCTGGTCGTCTTCTTAAACTCCTTTCTTACTAGAGCCAAAACCTTTCGGAAATTCATTCACATCTCATCTCTTATCTTTCTTCCAGTCAATTGCATGAAGACATCCTCTAGGCAGTTCACCCCATACTGCTCCTTTAGCTCGTCCAAAGTTCCAACTGCAATAAGCTTCCCATGATCAACTATGCCTATCCTATCACATAGGTTTTCAGCCTCCTCCATATAATGAGTTGTCAAGATTATGGTCTTGCCGTGACCCTTTAGTTCGCGGAGGAAGGTCCAGACGGCATGACGTGACTGTGGGTCCATGCCGACAGTGGGCTCGTCGAGGAAGGCTATTTCCGGATCGTGGACAAGGGCCATTATCAGGCTAAGTCTTCTTTTCATGCCACCACTGTACTTACTTGTGAGCACATCAGCATATCCGTTAAAGCCTAACCTATTCAGTAGCGTGCTAGCATTCCGTCTGAGCTTCTCTTTTGGGAGACCGTAAAGGCTTCCGAAGAGCTCAACGTTCTCTCTGCCTGTAAGATACTTGAAGACGGCGGTGTCCTGTGGACATACTCCTATGAGACTCTTAACCTTTGAAGTCTCTTTTTGGACATCGAAGCCGTCCACTAGAACTTTGCCACCTGTAGGTTTGAAAAGGCCGCAGAGGACGTTTATTGTGGTAGTCTTTCCTGCACCATTCGGTCCCAAGAGGCCAAAAAGTTCCCCTTCAAAAATCTTCAGACTCAGATTGTCTACTGCAGTTGAATCTCCAAACCTTTTAACCAAATCTTCTATCACGATTATTGGTTCATTCAACTTTCCTCGTGCAGGTGGCAAACAAGTTCTGGAATATAGGCTTGCGTTAGCATCCTACTTTATGACTTGGTCAAAGGATGCCTATTGGAAAGGGCCATTTTAACCAAAATAGATTGAAAAATTGGGCGTTCACATTTCAAGAAGCCTGTCTCTCCAAGTTTCGAATATGTAGCCCGTGTAGAGGATGTTCGGTGAGACAGACTGTATCATTCGCTCGTTTTCCATACCCTCGCGGATGGCATGGACCTCTTTCATCGCGCTAGCCCAAAAGAATGCAAGATAAAAGTTTAGAATGTTACTGAACTCCCAGTAAAAGATCATGTTGGAAGGGTATTTTTCAAAAAGGTGGCCTATAAAATATTTGTCCGCCTCGGGCTTGACATTTATGTGGAAGACAGTTATTATATCATTTGATCGGTCAGGATACCATTCCATAGACAATTCTATTAGTCCAAGCTTCATCATCCTCGAAAGACGACGATGTAGTGTTTTAGCTGAAACATTCAATTCGTACGCGGCTTCAGAAATCGTCTTGCGTGAATTATCCTTCAAGCATCTGATTATCTTATAATCCAGGTCATGGAGGACTAGGTTAGACGACCCAACTTCGGTTGATACAATATTGGGTAAAGGCACTATGCCCACAGTTGGCTCCAGCAGTTTAGCCTCCTCCTTCAAATACTGTACAATTGATCCGAGCTCATTCACGCCCTTCAAGTAGGCGCCCACATATACCATGTTCCCGCTGCCTATGGCAAGCCAATATATCGACCCATGGTTCGCAAGCCTGCTCTCCAAGCCCTTAACCAGGCCAATCTTTGACAGCCCGAAGATTACAACAGGAACCGCCTTTAACACACTTAAACTGATCTTGGCTGTAAAATGTCGAATTACACCGGCGTTCATCAATGATTGTATACGGCTATGGACTGCGGTAACAGAAAGGTTCAGCTTATCGGCCAGCTCGCGATAAGAAAGCCTTGAATTAGATAGGAGCAGACGGCATAGGGTGATGTCGACCTTGTCCATAAGACATCATGCTACTTTGGGGCGATGGCAACTTAAAAGTGTTTAAGACATTCGCATCATAGACGTTATTGGAGCATTGGGGAATGGTGGATGAATTTTGTGTTTTGGGGCATAGTTGCTGTTTGACTCTAGGCATGGGTTAAAGGTTAAACTTGGCTCATTCCATTTTTCCCTCTAAAACATAACGTAACAATACCATCTAAACAAAGTGGCGAAAGTTTTCCTACACTCTTCTCCTTAACACATAAGAACTTGACATCACATTCTGGGCAAATCTGTTTCCTAATCTTGTTCAGGTCAAGGTCGAGCAACAGATTTTTCTCTAAAACTTCATAGACAAACTTAAGGTATTTCCCTTCAGCTATTCTTGGTACCTCATACTTTGCTCCTTCTAATCCTCTCCTTATGGTCCAAAATTCATAAAGTCTTCTTGACCCCTTAGATGAATTACATTCCCCACAAACAAATACCACATTCTTTTCATCGTTAGGTCCACCTAAGGAGCGGGGAAGCAGATGATCTATAGTCAAGTCATTTTTCTTCCCGCAGAAGATGCATTCATCCTTCCTTTCTTTTTCCTTAACATACTCTCTAATCTCATTCCAGAAAATTTCACCTTCCTTGAGCTGCCTAAATTTTCTCATCACAAAACGCCAATTTTTCTTACCTATGCCAGCTGATTCAGAAATGATCTTAGCGTATTGCCAAAAAATAAGATCCCTAACAGTTTTGACAGCGGACGGAGGCATAGAGTCAAATATGTTGAATTTGGCCACGCTAATAAATGTACAGATTCTTATAGAACAAGATTCTTCCTTCTTGAAAGATAGCTTTTCCATGATAACGGATTCTTTAAGAAACGTTTCAAGTAAAAAAGACAAGAAATCTAACAAAAATAAGCATTGAAGGGAGAGGATAATTGGACAATAGCGGCAAAAGAATATAATAAAATAATATTCTATTTTCTGACTTAATTTTTAGGGGAAGCGTACTTGTACAGTTCTTTGAAAAGCCTTTCTATCTTCATAAAGTCAGGGAATGTTCCTGAGAGGTATAAGGATAGCATGTACCTTAAAAAGTAAAAATGCAAGATATTAAAAACTAACTCACAATATTAAAAATTTATAAACCATGAGCCTACAATCTGTTAGTGAACAAAATTCTTCTTGGAGGAAAATGGAGATCACCTCCGAGAAAACATGCTCTCGAAAGAGGTGATCCAAGATGGCAAAATATGCGCCTCAAAAGGTTTCAGAAGTAGAATATGAGATACCTAAGGGCGCAAAAGAAGGAATGAGAGTCCCAGTAAAAATCTACGCAAACGAACAACTCTTACATAAGATGCTTGAGGACAGGACGCTGGAGCAGGCTGTGAACGTAGCTCATTTGCCCGGTGTCCAAAAGTTTTCAATTGTACTTCCTGACGGTCATGAAGGCTATGGATTTCCTATTGGTGGTGTTGCTGCCACTAGCTTTGATGATGGTGTGGTGAGTCCTGGTGGCGTAGGTTATGACATAAATTGTGGTGTGAGGTTGATTTCTACTCCTTTGTTTGAGCGTGATGTTCGTCCTAGGTTGAGGCAGTTGGTTCATGAGTTGTTTGTTCAGGTGCCTAGTGGTTTGGGTAGCAGGGGTCAGGTTCGTTTGAGTGTCGGCGAGCTGGATAGGGTTTTGGATGATGGGGTTGACTGGGCTGTTGGAAACGGCTACGGTTTTGCTGAAGATAGGGAGTTCTGTGAAGAAAATGGGTGTATGAGGTTGGCTGATTCTAGGCGTGTTAGTTCTAATGCGAAGCAGCGTGGTGCTCCTCAGCTCGGTAGCCTGGGTAGCGGCAACCACTTTCTGGAGGTTGGTCTTGTGGATAAGGTCTATGACGCTTCCGTTGCTAAGGTCTTTGGCATTGTTGAAGAGGGCGAGGTGATGTTGTGGGTTCACACTGGAAGCCGTGGTCTAGGTCATCAGGTGTGCAGCGACTATCTTAGGTTGATGGAGCAGGCTTCTCGAAAATATAATATTATGTTGCCTGATCGTGAATTGGCCAGTGTCCCTGTGGACAGTCCTGAGGGAAGAGACTATTTGGGTGCGATGGCTGCTGCCGCAAACTTTGCCTGGGCTAATCGTCAGATGATCACTCACTGGGTTCGAAGAGCCTTCAGTAAGACGTTTGGTGTCGGCGAAGGGGAGCTGAAGCTGGTCTATGATGTAGCACATAATATTGCGAAGGTCGAAGAGCACGTTGTCGATGGTGAGAGGGTGAAGGTTGTTGTTCACCGTAAGGGTGCTACCAGAGCCTTTCCGAAGGGTAGGGTTGAAGTTCCTTTGAGGTATCGAGGTGTCGGCCAACCTGTTCTTATTCCAGGCTCTATGGGCACATCGAGTTGGATTCTTGTAGGTAACGAGATTGCGATGGCAAAGAGTTTTGGCAGTACTGCCCATGGTGCTGGACGCATGATGAGCAGGGCTGGCGCCTTACGTTCTAGAAGTGGGTTTGAAGTTAAGAGGGAGCTGGAGGGTCATGGGATACTCTTGGAGGCTGCGGACATCAAGGTTGTAAGCGAAGAAGCTCCGGAGGCCTACAAGGACGTTGATGTGGTGGCTGATGTCTCAGATAGGGTCGGTATTGCCACGAAGGTTGCTAGGATAGTTCCGATAGGTGTCGTCAAAGGTTAACCCCGCTATTGTAGTCTAATCGATCCCCCAGTCTGTGCTTGGAAGATCCAGAACATAATATGTTGAATCTTGAAGTTGTGTGGTAGCAAGAGTAGACATCTGTTGATCATGTGATGGTGGTGCATCAGTAGGCTGCGGGAGTTTTCTAAAAAATTGGGTGAGCCCAGAATTCTACGATCTTCTCTACATTAGCCAGAAGATGTTTCCATCTGGGTCTTCTATCATGGCGTATGTGCCCCAGTCTTCCTTTTTCACGTCTTGGCTGAATTTTACACCCTTGGCTTTTAGCTGTTTGACGGTCTTGGCCAGGTTATCGCAGTAGAAGGCTATGCCAGTGTTGCCTGGCTCCAGTTTTCCTTGGCATAGGTGGATCTTCCATTGCGCTCCCTTCGGCCACACTGTAACCCAGTGTCCTTCTTCTGAAGAATTGAAGCCAAGCTTTTCTCTGTACCACTTTGCTGATGCTTTGGCATCTGACACCATTACGGCGACTGAGAAACTTTTGCTGAACAACAATTTTTCGCCATACGATAATTGTATGCGATCGTTTATAATCATTGTGCAAGAAGAGGCTGTTGGCTTATCAAGCTGTCTCAGATATGAGATCACATAGCTTTTCGGCTACCTGCTGGGTCTTAAGTTCTCCCCCTATGTCTGGGGTCTTCACGTTCATCTGTAGGCCTCTTATGCAGGCCTGCTCTATGTCTTGAGCTGCCTCTGAAAGCCTTCTGTCGCCGTTTCGGCTATGTAGCCAGTCAAGCATCATCTTGCACGATAGTATCATTGAATATGGGTTTGCGATTTCCTTGCCTGCTATGTCGGGTGCTGAGCCGTGTACTGGCTCAAATATTGCCATCGATGTGCCTATGTTTGCGGATGCAGCCATCCCAAGGCCTCCGGCTACCTGGGCAGCTTCGTCACTCAATATGTCTCCGAAGAGGTTTGTGGTGGCTATTATGTCAAATGATTCAGGTCTTCTTATCAGCGCCATGCTTGCAGCATCCACATACATCTCGTCTACTGTGAGTTCAGGATATTCTGCCAGCTTCTCTTTGACGGTTTTCGCGAACAGTCCACAGGTCTTCTTCATCACGTTAGCTTTGTGGACGATTGTAACCTTTCTTCTTCTTGAAAGAGCCAGCTTCGCCGCTACCTCTGCAATCCGCAGTGAAGCCTTCTCTGTTATTATCCTCAGAGCGACTGCTCCACTGTCTATGTCGAATTCTATGCCGCTGTATAGGTCTTCTGTATTCTCTCTGACTATTATGAGGTCGATGTCGTTAAAGTATGGGTGCTTCTCATAGTTTTTGGCTGGCCTTATGTTCGCGTATAGGTCGAGCATTCTGCGGAGTCTGACTATCACGTCTGCGGCGCTTTCGCCTACAGGCTCTTTCACAGTCGCGTCAGCCTGCCTTATTCCATCGATGGTTGCATCTGGTAATGGGACGCCGAAGCTGCTTTTGCAGTGGTCTCCGGCATGGTAGAAGGATATTTTTAGGTCGAGTGCACGTTTTTCCCTTAGAGTGTCCAGAATCTTCAATGCTGCCTTCGATATTTCTGGTCCTATGCCGTCTCCATGCACCCAAGCTATGTTGTACTTCATCTCTGATACTTTCTCTTGAGGAGTAGCTTGTTGATGCCTTCCAGCATTGCTTCCACGCTCGTCTGGACGATGTCTGAGCCAGCTGTCCTCGCTGAAGCTTGAAGGTTGTTTGCGTCCTCGACTCTGACTGTGACTTCGGCGAGGGCGTCGGAGCCTCCTGTCACGGCCTCGATTCTATACTCTTTTAGGCTCACCTTTAACGTGTCTTTGAGGACTTCTTGGATCGCCTTCATCGCGGCGTCTACTGGCCCGACTCCCATCTGGGAGGCGGCATACTCTTTTCCATCAAATCTTACCTTGATCGAAGCGGTCGGCATCACCTTGTGTCCTGTGACCACTATGAACTCTTCTAAGCTTAGAGCCCTCTCTTCTGCACTCACTTGGCCGAGTACAGAATTTGCTATGGCTGCGAGGTCGCTGTCTGTCACCAGCTTTCCCCTGTCTCCAAGCTCCTTCACCTTTAGGACGATCGTCTTGAGCTGCTCTTCCTTCGGCTTTATGCCGAGAGCTTCCAGTTGTGCCCTTATGCCATGTGATCCTGCATATTTTCCGGCTGTTAGCCACCTCTTCTTTCCGACCATTTCGGGTTTGATCGACTCATATGTTGAGGGCTCCTCTATTACGCCATGGGTATGTATCCCTGCTCCATGTCCAAATGCGTTGTCTCCTACGATCGCCTTGTTTGGTTGGACATAGAGTCCTGTCAGCCTTGAGACGAGACGGCTCGTCTGATATATCAGCTTCTTGTTGATTTTGAGCTTGTAGCCGTAGAGGATGTCTAGGGCCATCGCAACCTCTTCTAGGCTGGCGTTTCCGGCTCTCTCTCCTATTCCGTTTACGGTCGCGTGGAACTGTCTTGCGCCCGCGACGACTCCCGCTATAGTGTTTGACGCTGCGAGGCCGAAGTCGTTGTGGCAGTGGACGCTCACTATCGACTTGGCTGAAACGCTCTTGACTGCCTCCACCAGCTTTGTCATCGTGTCTGGGCGGGCTATACCCACCGTGTCCGCTATGTCGAGGTAGTCTGCTCCTGCCTTGGAGGCTCCCTCGTAAACCCTTTTCAGGAAGTCGATGTCTGTTCTCGTCGCATCTTCTGCGGAGAATTCAACTTCTACGCCGTGGCCTCTGAGGTATTCGACGGCTTCGACAGCCTTCTGATAGGCCTGCTCTCTGGTCATCTTCAGTTTATGCTTTAGGTGGATGTCTGATGTGGCTATGAAAACGTGTACTCTGTCGACGTCTGAGTCTAAGGCTCTGTCCATGTCGCTCTTTACTGCTCTGGCTAGTGCACATATCTTCGCATTAAGCTTCTGCTGTGTTATCTTCTTTATCGCCTGATATTCGCCTTCGCTGCTGATGGGGAATCCTGCTTCTATGACGTCGACTCCGAGCCGGTCTAACTGGATGGCGATCTGAAGCTTGTCGTCTGCTGTCAGGCTGACTTCAGGTGTCTGTTCACCATCTCTGAGGGTTGTGTCGAAGACGTATACACGTTCGTTCATCTTTCTATCCCAGCGAGTCTCCTTATCTGGCGTCCTACCTTCTCTATCTCTTTTTCATCCAATTTGGCCATCATTTCTGCAAGCTGTCTGGTGCTTGATGGCATGCTGCCTGTCCATCTTTCTGCAAACTTTCCGTTCCTGATCTCTTCAAGGGCTTTCTTCATGTTCTGTTTTACGTGATCGTCAACGATTTCATATCCTTTTGTCAGACAGCCGTATTTTGCTGTGTCGCTGACGGACGTCAGCATGCCTTTAAGCCCCTTCTCATATATTAGGTCAACTATGAGTTTGAGTTCGTTGCATACTTCGAAGTAGGCCAGTTCAGGTTGGTATCCGGCTTCTGTTAGAACCTCGTAGCCTTTTTCTATTAGGCTTACTACGCCGCCGCATAGGACAGCCTGTTCGCCTAATAGGTCTGATTCTGTCTCCTCTGCGAAGGTGGTCTCTAGGACTCCTGCTCTGGTTGCGCCGAGCGCTTTCGCATATGCTAGAGCCAGCTCCTTTGCCTTTCCACTGTAGTTCTGTTCAACGGCTATCAGGGCAGGCACCCCAAACTTGTTCAAGAAGGTTTCTCTCACCTTGGCGCCTGGCCCCTTTGGAGCTACCATGAACACGTCCACGTACTTGGGTGGCTTGATGAGCCCGAATCTTATGGCGTAGCCGTGGGCGAAGCCCAGTGCCTTTCCAGCCTTCAAGTTGTCCTTGATCGATGTCATGTAGAGGGTGTTGTGTGTTGTGTCCGGGGTTAAGATCATTATAATGTCGGCTTCGTGGGAGGCGTTGTCGACTTCCTCTGGCTTGAAGCCGTCTTCGCCTGCCTTATTCCAGCTAGCTCCCCCCCTTCTCAAGCCTACGGTAACGTCTATTCCGGAATCGCGTAGGTTTAACGCGTGAGCTCTTCCCTGGCTGCCGTAGCCTATTATTGCAACCTTCTTCTCATGCAGCGGACTTAGGCTTGTGTCTGAATCATAGTATATTTTCGCCATCTTCATCCCCTGATGGATATCTACTGTTTCTCAATCACGGTTACACCTGTTCTCGAAATTCCACTCACATTAAACCCTGAAGCTGAATTTATAAAGTCTTCTACCCTCTCAAAGGTGTCTGAAACCTCTAGGACGACTGTGGTCTCTGTTACTTCAGCCACCTTTGCCCCTCTGGACTTTGCGTATGCGATGGCCTGTTCTCTGGCGTCTCGGTCTCTTGCCGATATTTTGACGAGTGCGAGCTCGCGGGCTACGACCTCGTCTTCTTCGACTGTCTTGACCTCTAGGACGTCTATCGTCCTCCTCAGCAGCCTGACGAAGGAGTTCATGCTTCTCCTATCGGCTACCATTGTGATGACGATTCTGGAGACTGTCTTATCCTCGGTTGGGCCGACAGCTATGCTTTCTATGTTATAGTTTCTCCTCTTGAAGTGGCTTACGACTCTGAATAGTACACCTGGCTTGTTTTCTACAAGCAGTGAGACGGTCTTTAGGCCATCTTTTCCAGTTTCAGTCATAGTCACACCAGCATATCCTTTAGGCTTCCTCCAGATGGAACAAACGGTAGGACATCCTCTTCCGGAGAAATAGGTATGTCGATTACGGTTGCAACCTCATATCCTAGTGCCTGCTTCAGCGCCCTCTCTAGTTCGTCTAGGCTCTGGACCCTGAAGCCTTCTGCTCCATAGGCTTTGGCTAGCTGAACGAAATCTGGTGCCTGCCCAAGCCATGTTGCAAAGCATCTTCTATTGTAGAATGTCCGTTGCCATTGTGCCACGAGGCCGAGTGAGCTGTTGTTTAGGATGCATACGATGACAGGAAGCTTCTCTGACACGCTTGTGGCTAGAGAGTTACATGTCATTTGGAAGCTTCCGTCGCCTGCGACATCTAAGACTGGAACTGAAGGTTTGGCGGCTTTTGCGCCGATTGCTGCTGGGAAGCCGAATCCCATTGTTCCCAGGCCTCCGCTTGTTATGAACATGCCAGGCTTCTTCACCTTAAAGTATAGTTGGGTCCACATCTGGTTCTGTCCAACCTCGGTGGCGACGATCGCCTCAGGAGGTAGTATTTCCCTTATCTTCTTGATGATCTTTGGGGGTGAGAGTCTGCTATGGTTGTTTCCGAAGATCTTGTCATCATATTCTCTCCTCAGTTCCATCGCCTTCTTCAGCCAAGGAGAATCCTCTTTCATGCAAGCGTTCTCTTTTATCTGCTGATAGAACATGGTCATGGAGGCCTTTAGGTCTCCGATGACGGAGTCTGTTGGCTCAATGTTCTTGCTGACTTCGGTTGGGTCGATGTCGAATTGGATCACCTTCTTCCCGTTTGAAAACTCTGCTGTGTTCATGGTCGATCGATCAGAAAACCTGGTGCCGAAGGCGACTACGACATCAGCCTCTGCCATGATCGTGTTGGCTTGATATGTGCCATGCATTCCTATAGTGCCCAATGATAGGGGGTGTTCTTCTGGGAAGGCTCCCTTGCCCATCAAGGTCGTGACAACAGGTATCATGAGATGCTCGGCTATTGCCACGAGGATGTCTTCAGCCCTGTTTCTTTTGACTCCGCCGCCTGCCAATATGACTGGTCTTTCAGCGTTCATGAGGGTTCTGGCTGCCCTCTTGACTGATGCAGGGTCTGGGCTGATGTGTGGAACATACCCTCTTATCCTCACCTCCTTTGGAAAGACTACGTCTCCTGTCCTCGTCTGGACATCTTTCGGTATGTCAACTACAACTGGGCCTGTTCTACCAGTCGACGCGATATAGAATGCAGCCTTCACGCTATAGGCTACCTCAGTAGGCGACCTCGGCTGAAACACATACTTTGAGATAGAATTGAATATTGCGGGGACATCGGCTTCTTGGAATGCGTCTGTGTCAAGGAGGCTTGTTGGAACTTGGCCTGTTATCGCGACTATTGGAGATGAGTCAAGGTAGGCTGTGGCTATACCTGTAACAAGATTTGTCGCCCCCGGACCTGACGTCGCGATTGCGACGCCAACTTTTCCAGAGGCTCTAGCATACCCGTCTGCCATGTGTGCGGCGCTCTGCTCGTGTCTTGCAAGGATATGTCTTATCCCGCTGTCCATGAGGTCGTCGTAGACTGGTATGATTGCGCCTCCTGGATAACCGAACAAGATCTCGACTCCCTCTTGCCTCAAGACTTCAACGAGAGCATGGGAGCCGGAGAGCTGAACCATTTTTTTGTCACCTGCCCTTATAATCTAGCAGGGCAGCTTATACAATGAGTACAAGGAGAATAATATCTGTTCTCCTTGTGCTGGAGGACTGCGTCGACTGTGCGATTGACCTTTTCATTAGCAATCAAGCAACCACAATTCATTTTATAAACTTATCGGAGCCATGATGTCAAAGGCGGCCCCAAAATAGGCTAATCTGCCACCTTTGCGGCCTGCTCGAACCATTTCCAAGGCTTATGCCAAGTGTCTCTCACAGCAAACGCTTATATAGAAATGGTCAGCCGTTCTCCGTACCATGGAAAGTAGGAGGGTTAAGGAGGGCCCAGGTAGGGCGCCGCATCGCTCGCTCTTTAGAGCTGTCGGATTAAGGGATGAAGACTTCAGCAAACCCTTCATAGGAATAGCTAACAGCTACTCGGAAGTTGTTGCTGGGCATGTTCACCTGAACGAGCTCGTCGGGTATGTGAAGAAGGGGGTGGTTGACTCTGGAGGTGTGCCATTCGAATTTAACACGATAGCGGTGGACGATGGTATTGCCATGGGGCATGAGGGTATGAAGTATTCTCTTCCATCAAGGGAGGTTATCGCGGACTCTGTGGAGATCATGGCCAAAGCGCACGCCTTCGACGGTCTCGTGCTGCTGTCTAACTGTGACAAGATAACTCCAGGCATGGTCATGGCTGCAGCCAGACTAGACCTTCCCTCGATCTTGGTGACAGGCGGGCCGATGGAGGCTGGACGCTATAGAGGACACAAGATAGGTCTTATTCACGTCTTCGAGGCTGTAGGCGAATTTGAAAGGGGAAAGATAGGATACGATGAACTTGTAGAGATCGAGAAGAAGGCTTGTCCTGGGCCTGGATCCTGCTGTGGCCTGTTCACAGCCAACACAATGGCGATACTCGGTGAAGCGATGGGGATCTCACTGCCATACTCTTCAACTGCGCCGTCTATGGGTCAGGAAAGGAGGGAGATCGCCTACAAGACGGGATGCCAGATAGTGAAGCTGGTCCGAGATGGAGAGAATATTCGAAGGTTCATGAGTAGGAAGGCTTTTGAGAACGCGATAATGGTTGACATGGCGTTGGGGGGGTCAACCAACACCGTATTGCACCTGATGGCTATCAGTAGAGAAGCTGGGGTCGAAATAGGATTGGACGACTTTGATGGGTTAAGTCGGATCATACCACACATTTCACCAATATATCCTGGCGGTGAATATGTGATCGAAGATCTTCACGCAAGCGGCGGGGTCCCGGCTCTCATGAAGAGGATAAAGGGTAGGCTACATTTGAACTTGCCGACTGTGTCAGGGAAACAAGTCAACGAGATAGTGGAGAACGCTGTGATATCGAACGAGGAGGTCATTAGAGAATTGGATGAGCCTATTCATCCTACCGGAGGGGTGGTGATCTTGAGGGGTACCCTTGCACCTGAAGGTGCCGTTATGAAGGCTTCTGCCTTAGAGGCTAAGGACTACGTTTTTGAAGGCCGCTCTAAAGTGTATGACTGCGAAGAGGAGGCTTATGATGCGATTACAAATGGGAAGGTGGCTAAGGGCGATGTCGTGGTGATCAGATATGAAGGCCCAAAAGGAGGCCCAGGCATGCGTGAAATGTTGAGTCCCACAAGTACTATAGTGGGAATGGGGCTAGACAAGGACGTTGCACTTGTAACGGATGGTAGGTTTTCAGGGGGAAGCCGGGGGCCGGCGGTAGGCCACATATGTCCAGAGGCGGCTGTAGGTGGGCCAATAGCCTTGGTGGAGGAGGGAGACTTGATCAAGATAAGTGTGCCTGAACGGAGGATAGACCTTCTCGTTGAAGCAGACGAGCTTGAGAGGAGAAGGAGCGGATGGCGTTATTCTGGGCCTTCCACTAAGTCAAGGTTCCTTCTCAGATATAGTCGAAGTGTCACGTCTGCCAGTGAAGGATGTGTTCTGCGGTGACGGCGATGGCTGGTAAGACTCTTGCAGACAAGATATGGGATGCCCACGTGATAGTGGAGGGAGATGATGGTAGGGACCTATTGTATGTGGACAGGCATATTGTTCACGAGGTCACTTCGCCGGTTGCCTTTGACGAGCTGAGGTCGAAGGGGATAAGGGTTAGGAGGCCAGATCTCACATTTGCAGTCATAGATCATGATATACCAACTGTTGGCAGAGAGGTTTCAGAGGATAATGTGCTTGCGTTTGAGCAGATAGCAAGCCTCTCAAGAAACGCGAAAGAATTCGATGTGCTGTTGCTCGACTGCTTCAGCCCCTATCAGGGGATCGCCCACGTGACATATCCGGAGCTTGGATTGACCCTTCCAGGCACCTTGATAGCATGTGGAGATAGCCACACGTGTACGCATGGCGCCTTAGGCTCCCTAGCCTTTGGAGTGGGGACGAGTGAGCTGGCCCATATTCTTGCCACCCAGACTCTTTGGCTTAAGAAGCCGAAGAATATGAAGGTGGAGCTCAAGGGTGGTATGCCGTATGGTGTCACAGCCAAGGACGTGGTACTCTATACCATAAAAGTGATGGGTGTGGGCGGAGGATTTGGGCACGTGATCGAATACGGCGGGGACACGGTTGCCTCTATGTCTGTTGAAGAGAGGATGACCATCTGTAATATGTCTGTTGAAGCTGGGGCGAGGACTTCAATCATAGCACCCGACTACAAGACGTTAGAGTATGTCAAGGACAAGCCTTTCTCGCCGAAGGGGGTGCTATGGGATGAAGCCTGCAGGCTATTCAAGACACTAAACACAGATCCAAGCGCAAGATTCGAAAAGGAAGTGGCCATCGATGTCTCAAGACTTGAGCCTCAGGTGACGTGGGGAACAAATCCTGCCATGACTTCAGGGATAACTGGAAGCGTGCCTGGTCCCGAAGACTATTCGGATGAATCTGAAAGGAAGGCTGTGGAAAGAGCCCTAAAATATATGAGCCTTAAGCCTGGAACAAGGATTTCCGAGATCGAGGTTACAGGCGTCTTCATAGGCTCATGCACAAATGGGCGGCTCTCTGACCTCATATCTGTGGCTAGGGTTGTCAAGGGGAAGAAGGTGAAAGAGCATGTGAAAGCGATAATAGTGCCAGGGTCACAGCTTGTTAAGAGGAACGCTGAAAGGCTTGGGCTGCACAAGATCTTTGCTGATGCAGGATTCGAATTTCGGAATTCTGGCTGCAGCCTATGTCTATGCATGAATGGAGACAGGTTTGAGGCTGGAGAGAGGGTTGCCAGCACCTCTAACAGAAACTTTGAGAACAGGCAGGGCGTAGGCGTCAAGACCCATTTGGTGAGTCCAACGATGGCCGCGGCAGCCGCTATCGAAGGCCATTTTGTGGACGTTAGGGAACTGGATCAAGCCGACTTGGAGGTGTGAGACTGTGAATGAGCTGAATTCGATCATTGGTAAGGTTGCTCCTTTGCCTGCAGAAAATGTTGACACAGACCAGATCATACCAGCAGAATATCTGAAGTTGTTGTCGAGGAAGGGTCTTGGAAGATATCTTTTCTACACGTGGAGGTATGATGAGTTAGGCCGGCCAAGAAGCGGTTTCCTATTGAATGACGGCAGATTCAAGGACGCAGTTATTCTGGTAGCTGGCAAGAACTTTGGAATAGGGTCTTCCAGGGAGTTCGCTGTTTGGGCCCTGCTCGATTATGGATTCAAAGCGGTGATCGCGCCTTCTTTTGGAGACATCTTCTACGGGAACGCTCTCAAAAGTGGCCTTCTATGCGTGAGAGTTTCCGAAGATGGAGTGCGCCAGCTCCAGGAACAGTCGAAGGACGGTGAGTTGACTGCTGAAATAGATCTGGGCCGCCAGGAGATTCGAACCAATAAGGGTGACAAGATCGGGTTCGAAATGGACCCCGCTCTGCTTCGGCGGCGTCTCGCCGAACAGGATGAGATAAGCTTGACCCTGGGCTTTGAAGAGAGGATTCGATCCTTTGAACGTTCGAGGCCTAGGTGTCTGGAGGTCGACAGAGAGGTGTTCCTGGCCTAAGTGCTTAGGCTTTAGATGTCTTCTGCCGATTGGAAGCATCTTTCTCTGCCTTTATCCTCGGAAGGCCATATTCTACTATGGAAATCTTTTAATATAGAGCTTGGGCTGCCATTTAGTCAATTTGCCAGAGAAAACTGAAAAGATTTGGATGGATGGCAAGTTTGTGGCCTGGGATGAAGCCAAAGTTCATGTGCTTGTAAGCGGCCTACATTATGGTTCCGGCGTCTTCGAGGGGATCAGATGCTATAAGACCATAAAGGGGTATGCGGTCTTCAGGCTTAAGGAGCACATAGATAGGTTCTTCAATTCGGCGAAGATATACTTCTTAAACATCCCCTATACGAGGGAGGCTATTGTTGAAGCTACAAAGGAGCTGATCAGAGTGTGTGGTCTCAGAGACTACTACATCAGGCCGATAGCCTTTAAAGGCGTAGGCAACCGAGGCTTGGACTATCGTGAGAATCCAGTTCATGTAGCTATCGCCATCTGGCCTTGGGGTGCCTATCTTGGGGAGGGAGCAAGGGACAAGGGTATCAGGTGCACGTTTTCGTCCTGGGTTAGGATCCAGAACTGCATGCTTCCCATGATGGCGAAGGCGACAGGCCAGTACATCAACTCTTCACTGGCCTGCATTGAAGCCCGCATGAAGGGGTTCGATGAAGCCTTGATGTTGGACTCTAGAGGGTTTGTCTCCGAAGGCCCAGGTGAAAACCTTTTTCTGGTCAAAGACGGCGTACTATATACGCCAACGCCTGGATCTTCTATTCTGTTGGGTGTCACCCGCGATTCTGTCATGAAGCTGGCCTCTGATTTAGGCTATAAGGTCGTAGAAAAGGATATCCTCAAGGAGGAAGTCTTCTTGGCTGACGAGCTCTTTTTCACTGGAACTGCTGCTGAAGTTACGCCGATTGTGGAGGTTGACCACAGGCCTGTAGGTGACGGCAAGGTTGGTTCTGTAACGAGGATTCTGTCGCAAAGGTTCTTTGAAGTGATATCGACTGCGGATGGCAGATATAGTAGTTGGTTTGACTTCGTCTGATCTGGTTTAGAGGATGCCGTCAGGCGATAAGAAGCAATATGATGCCTGATATCATCACGATTGCGCCGGCCACAGGCCTCCATGATACATTCTCGACCCCCTTCAAGTATGTGCGTGCAATTAGGAATACGAATAGAGGCTGTGCGCTGACAAGAGGGATCACCCTTGAAACTTCACCGTAGTTGAGTGCGTAGAAGCTAAGTAGCCAGCCAGCTGCCATAAGTATGCCTCCTCTCCAGAGCGCTAGAATATTCTC
>Ga0129301_1000051_pt1 | contig 52813 bp, 50 predicted proteins | sample ConPoolayeHmetaG_FD_94489 | JGI IMG/M metagenome (GOLD analysis project Ga0129301, IMG submission 94489) | Hot spring microbial mat communities from California, USA to study Microbial Dark Matter (Phase II) - Cone Pool mat layer H metaG ...
CCCGTGACCCAGGAGAGAACGAGCGCCAGCACGGCCAGCAGCGCCCAAACAGCCGGCACCACCACGGCTCATCACCCCTCGAGAAGCCGACGCGCCGCGCCGGCCACCGACTGCGCGGTGAAGCCCATCTTCTCCGCGATGACCTTCCACGGCGCGGAGGCTCCGAAGCGGTCTATGCCGATCACAGCGCCCTCGAGGCCGACGTAGCGCGCCCAGGCGAAGCTGCAGCCGGCCTCGATCGCCAGCCGCCGCGTCACCGACCGGGGCAGCACCGCCTCGCGGTAGGCGGCGGGCTGGGCGTCGAAGATCTCCCAGCTCGCGAGGTTCACGACCCGGGCGCGCCTGCCCTCGGCCTGCAACAGCTTCGCCGCCTCGACTGCGACGTGCACCTCCGAGCCGGTGGCGATGAGGATCAGCTCGGGGTCCGGCGCATCGAGCAGCACGTAGCCCCCGCGCCGCAGCTCCTCGGCCGGCGCGAGCTCGCGGCGATCAAGCACCGGCACATCTTGGCGGGTGAGCAGCAGCGCGGTGGGCCCCTCCGTCCGCTCCAGGGCCACCAGCCAGGCGACCGCGGTCTCCGCCGCGTCGGCCGGGCGGATCACCGTCAAGTTCGGGATGGCGCGCAGGGCCATGGCGTGCTCGATCGGCTGGTGGGTGGGGCCGTCCTCGCCCACGAAGACGCTGTCGTGCGTGAATACGTAGATCACACGCAGCCCCATCAGCGCGGCGAGCCGGATGGAGGGGCGCATGTAGTCGGAGAACACGAGGAAGGTGCCGCCATAGGGGATCAGGCCGCCGTGCAGCGCCAGGCCGTTGAGCACCCCGCCCATGGCGTGCTCGCGGACGCCGAAGCGGAGGTTGCGGCCCTGCCAGCGGCCCCGCGCGAAGTCCGCTTCCCCCTCGATGAGGGTCTTCGTGGAGGGCGCGAGGTCGGCCGATCCGCCAACCAGCGCGGGCGTGCGGGCCGCGAGCGCCTGGAGGATCTCACCGGAGGCGTTGCGGGTGGCGATGGCCTTGCCGGGCTCGAAGCGCGGCAGCCCCGCCGCCAGGTCGGAGGGCAGCTCGCCGGCGATGCGGGCCTGCCACTCGGCAGCGAGGTCGCCATGAGCGGCCTCCCAGCGCGACAGCCGGGCGCGCCACTCCGCAGCCTCACGCTCGACTTCCTCGCCCCGCTGGGCGAAGCGCTCCCGCACGACCTCGGGCACGAAGAAGCTCGGCTCCACGGGAAAGCCCAGCCTTTCCTTGGTCGCCCGCACCTCGTCCTCCCCGAGGGGTGCGCCGTGCGCGTCGGCCGTGTCCTGCTTGTTCGGGCTGCCCTTGGCGATGTGCGTCCGGCAGATGATGAGGCTCGGGCGTTCCTCGCTCCCGCGGGCGACCTCGAGAGCATCAGCGACTGCTGCCCGGTCGTGCCCATCTACGGTGGTGACGTGCCAGCAGTAGGCCTCGAAGCGCCGCCTGACGTCCTCGCTGAAGGCGAGCGTGGTCTCGCCCTCGATGGTGATCCGGTTGTCATCATAGAGGCAGATCAGCCGGCCCAGCCCCAGATGGCCGGCGAGCGAGGCGGCCTCGTGCGAGATGCCCTCCATCAGATCTCCGTCGCTGACGATCGCGTATGTCCAGTGATCCACCACCGCCTCCTCGCGGTTGAACCGCGCGGCGAGCATACGCTCCGCCATCGCCAGGCCGACGGCGTTCGCCAGGCCCTGGCCCAGGGGTCCAGTGGTGGTCTCGACGCCGGGCGCGCACCAGTGCTCGGGGTGGCCGGGGGTGCGGCTCTCCCACTGACGGAACTGCTGAAGATCCTCCAGCGACACCCCGAAGCCGGCCAGGTGGAGCAGGGAGTACAGCAGCATCGAACCGTGCCCGGCCGACAGCACGAAGCGATCGCGATCAGGCCAGCACGGGTCGGAGGGGCTGTAGCGCAGGAATCGGGTCCACAGCACATAGGCGGCATCCGCCATGCCCATGGGCATGCCCGGGTGGCCCGACTTCGCCTTCTGCACGCCGTCCATGGCCAGCGCCCGGATGGTGTTGACGGCGAGCTCGTCGAGCTTGTCCCCCCTCAGGTCGCGCCCGTAGGTCGCGGGATCGGCCGGCACCGTTCTCTCGTAGTCCGCCATGGCATCCTTCCGCTCAGAAGTGAGGTCTCTTGATCCTTGTCTTCGGCGCCCCGCCTCGCCAGGTCCTGCCGGCCCAGGGGCGGCTCCCGCCTGGAATGGGGGAGGACGGGCGGCGGTGGGGACGAACCAAGTGGGCAGCGCGCGGCTTGCGTGGTCATGGGCGCCACTAGCCGCGGGAAGGAAGATGACCATGGCGCGTCTGACGATCGCGTGCCTCCTGTGCTTGGCCGTGACCGCCGCCGGCGGTGCGGCCCTGGCCACCCGGGGGGTGGATACGAACGTGCTGCCCAACCCCTCCTTCGAGGTCGGACGCGCGGAGCCGGAGGGGTGGACCGTCTTCGCCCTTGGCGCCGGCCGGTGGGAGTTCGGCGGCAAGGAGGGAGAGCGCTGCGTCAGCGTCACCGGCAACGGCCGCGACGCCTCCTGGTGGCGGCCGGTCTCGGCGCCGGTAGAGCGCAATGCGCTCTACTCCGTGGCCTTCTGGCTGCGGCGAGACGAGCGGGCTCGCGGCGGCGTGGCGATCTCTGGCTTCGAGCCCGTGAACCGCGACTGGCAGGCCGGCCCCGAGTGGGAGCGCAAGCGCTTCTTCTTCCGCACCCCCGACCCGCCCATCTGGCGCCCCTCCTTCCGCGTCGGGCAGTGGCACGTGGATGGCACCCTGTACTTCGACGGGGTCTCTCTCACCCCGGCCCTGGTGGCCCATCGCCACCCGGAGGACCTGGGCCTGCCTCTGGGCGAGGGCGAGTCACTCCTCGCCGGGCGCTACCGCGCCAGCCACAGGCTCGACGGCCCTGGGGCCAGCGACTGCCGATTCCTCGAGCGCTTCGACGCCCGCTTCAACACCAACCGGTGGGTCTTCAGCGGGCCGGCCGAGGTCGTCTACCGACACCGCGTGGGCCGGCTGCGCCACAGCGAGCCCTCGGTGGAGATCCGCGTCAACCGCGCGGAGCGAGGCGTGGTCCTGGTGGAGGCGAGCGGCGACGGACAGGAGTGGACGCGTCTGGGGGAGGTCAGCGCCGTGGGCTCGGCCGCTTTCCCCGTGCTGCGGCCGGTCGCGCCCTCCCCGGAGGTGTGGGTGCGCCTGCGCAGCGAGGGCGAGGTTGACCTTCAGATCAACGGCTACCAGTACACCTCTCGGCTGGAGGAGGTGGCCTGGCTCCCCGAGGCCGTCGGCGCCAGCCACTACCTGGCGGTGCTGGTCGGCGGCGCCGGCATCAGCGCGGAACCGCTCGACCTGGGCCCACTTCTGCCCGCCCCCGGCTCGCAGGCGCGCTTCGAGGTCCACAACACCGGGGAGAGGCGCCTCCTGCGCGTCGCGCTGGCCATCGCCCGGGGGGACGAGATCGTGTCGCTCTCGGAGGAGACGGTCACGATACCCCCGGGCTCGCGGACAAGGGTGGCGCTCGGCTACTCCCTCGCGGCCCCAGGCGAGCACGAGCTGCGCCTGACCTGCGCAGACGCCCATACTGACGAACTGCTATTCGAGGCGAGAGGAGGCTTCACCGTGCCCGCGCTCTACGACGCTCGCGGTGGGGAGGTGCTATTCGAGGACGAGGCGGCGGTCCTCTGGTGGTGTGAGCCCGAGCGCCGGGTCAGCAGGACGCGGCCGGCCCCCAGCGGCCGCGGCGCGGCCCTCCGCATCAGCGCCGCGGGCAACGAGTACGAGCCCGCGCAGCTCGTCATCACGCCCCGGGCTCCGCTCGAAGGAGTACGCGTTTCGGTGGGCGACCTGGTGGGGCCCGAAGGCGCGCGCATCCCTGCCTCCGATGTGGAGGTCAGGGTGGTCGAGTACGTACGCGTCGAGCACCCGACCGATGACGTCGGCTGTGTGGGCGACTGGCCGGACCCTCTCCCTCCCCACGGCGAGCCCCTCGACCTGGCGGCCGGCGCCAACCAGCCCTTCTGGATCACGGTGTACGCGCCCCCGGGCACCCCGGCCGGGCTCTATCGAGGCGAGGTGGTGCTCAACGCAGCCGGCAGGGAGTGGGCGCGGGCTCCCATCGAGGTCCGCGTCTGGGGCTTCGATCTGCCGGCGGAGACGACCCTGCGCAGCGGGTTCGGGCTCTCCACACACCTCATCCGGCGCTACCACAACCTGGAGACGGAGGAGGAGCTGCGGCAGGTCCACCGCCTCTACCTGGAGAGCTTCGCCTCCCACCGGGTCTCGCCGTACTCCTTCGGCCGCGGCATCGGGGTGGAGTGGGAGGAGGTGGGGCCCGCGCACATCGTGCCCCGGCTGGACTTCAGCGGCTTCGACGAGGACACGCGGCATGGGATCGAGGAGCTGCGCTTCAACAGCTTCGTGCTGAGTCTGGCCGGCCTAGGCGGCGGCACGTTCCATGAGCGCCGCCTGGGCGAGGTCCTCGGGCGCCAGCAGGGCACCCCTGCCCACGAGGAAGCCTTCCGGCGTTACGCGCGGGCCGTCCAGCGCCACCTGGAGGAGAGGGGATGGCTGGACAAGGCGTACGTCTACTGGTTCGACGAGCCGGCGGAGCGGGACTTCGACTTCGTCCGGGAGGGGATGGAGCTCATCCACCGGGCGGCCCCCGGGCTCACCCGGATGCTCACGACCAAGCCGACGCCTCAGCTCTACGGCGCCGTTGACCTGTGGTGTCTGCCGACCTATGAGCTCGATCCCGCGGTGGTCCACGAGCGGCAGGCGGCGGGGGAGGAGATCTGGTGGTATCTGTGCACGGCGCCCAAGGCGCCCTACATCACCCTCTTCCTCGACCACTACGGCACCGAGATGCGCCTCTGGCTGTGGCAGACCTGGAAGTACGGCATCCAGGGCGTTCTCGTCTGGGACACGAACTATTGGACCTCGCACACCGCTTATCCGCCACCGGCGCTCCAGAACCCCTGGCAGGACGCGATGAGCTGGACCTCGGGCTACGGGGTGCCCGCCGGCACGAAGCAGCCCTGGGGCAATGGCGACGGCCGCTTCCTCTACCCGCCCAACCGCGACCCCGAGACTGACCGCACCAAGTACCTGAGTGGACCGATCCCTTCGATACGCTGGGAGGCGCTGCGGGATGGCATCGAGGACTACGAGTACTTCGTCCTGCTGCGGGCCGAGGTCGAGCGGCTCAAGCAGGCGGGTGCAGACCCGTCGGTGTACGCGGAGGCGGAGCGGCTCCTCGAGGTGCCGCAGGAGGTGACGGCCGACCTCACCACCTTCACGGTCACCCCGGAGCCGATCCACGGACATCGCGGGAGGGTCGCCGAGGCGATCGAGCGGCTGCGGGCCCTCTAGCGTCCGGGGGGCGGCCTGCCGCCGTGCCAGGGCGCGCAGGAGAAGCGCCTCCCTGTGGTGAACTGAGGACAGCACCCGGGCGCGACTGGCCGTACCCGGTGGGGCAGACAGCCTGTCTGGCCAGGACCGGACAGGCTGGGCGCCTGTCCCGCCAGGCCGGCCGGGCGCGCGGTCTCGGGCCTGCAGGCCCGAGACACCGGACGTCCGCCGTCTGGCGGACTAGTTACGCTCAGCATGACACCAAGGCGCCCGAGCGCCACCACCGGAGCGGGAGATGACAGCCGAGGACGCCGCGCAAAGCCCGCACGCCGAGGGGCCGGCCTCACCGAGACGAGATCGTCTCGGCGACCCGCGCCTGCATGTCGCCGCGATCATCGCCCTCGCCCTCGTGCCCCGGCTTGTCTACCTGTTCCAGATCCAGCGCTGGCCTGACTTCTACCAGCCGATCCTCGACTCCCACACCCAGTATAGCTGGAGCCTGGTGCTGCTGCGGACCCTCGGCATCGGCAACAACGAGGTGCTCGCCAAGGCGCCCCTATACACCTACTATCTGGCGCTCGTTCAGCTTCTGCTGGGGGAGGGGCGGCCGGCCCTCTTCGGCGCGCGGGCGATCCAGCTGCTCCTCGGGGCCGTCGTGTGCGGGATGACCTACAGCCTGGGCCGGCGGGTGTTCGGCGCCGGCGTGGGCCTGTTGGCTGGCGGTTTTCTGGCGCTCTACAGCCCCGCTCTGTTCCGGGAGGGGCAGCTACTCGACACCGCCGTCGCGACGCTCCTGACCCTCGGCTTCGTGCTCGCCCTTCTCGCTGTGCTCGACCGGCCCACCGGCGCGCGGTGGTTCGGCCTCGGCCTGCTCCTCGGCGTGCTCGGCCTCACCAGGCCCAACCTCCTCTCCTTCGCAGCGGTAGCCCTGGGGGCGATGGTCGTCGTGCTCCGCCGGGCCGAGAGCCCGAGGGGCCTGGCCCGTCTGGCGGGGATTTTCGCCCTCGGGATCGTCCTGCCGATCCTGCCCATCACCGTGCGCAACTACCTGGTCAGCAATGAGCTCATCTGGATCTCCACCAATGGCCCCATCAACCTGTACACGGGGAACCGCCCCGGGGCCGACGGCATCTCGCCCATCCCCTCCGGCATCGCCTGGGAGCGCACCTGGTACGAGGCCAGGCAGGCGGGCGCGATCTCGCCCCGCACCCAGGGGCAGTACTGGCTCCGCAAGGTGAGGGAGTTCTGGCGGGAACACCCCGGCGAGGCGCTCGCCCTCCTGCTCAGGAAGGCCTACGCCTACTGGAACGCCTACGAGGTGCCCAACAACCTCAGCTACGACTGGGGCCGGCAGCACGCCTCCATGCTGCGGATCCTGCCGCTCACCTTCGGCGTGCTCGGCCCGCTGGCGCTGCTGGGGATCGCCCTGGGAGGCTGGCGCAGCCGCGACTCCTGGGTGCTCACCCTGATCGTGCTGGCGCACATGCTCGCGGTCATCGTCTTCTTCTTCTGTGGGCGCTACCGGATGCCCGCGGTGCCGATCTTGAGCGTCTTCGCCTCCTACGCGGTGTTCTCGGTCGTCCGCCTTGCGAAGGGCCGCCGCTGGGGCGCGCTCGGAGGCGCGGCCCTGGGGCTGGTGGTCCTCGCTCTGCTCGTCAACTCCGACGCCTACGGCGCGCGGCGCAGCCGCGCCGCCAACCGCGATTGGTTCTACATCGGGCGTGCATTGGGGACCGCCCAGCGGCTGCCAGAGGCGCGGGAGGCGCTCGAGCGCGCGATCGCCGACGACCCGGAGGACGCGGACGCGTGGGTGTTCCTCGGACTCGCCCAGCAGTCGCTCGGCGACCTCGAAGCGGCAGCCCGGAGCTGGCGGCAAGCCCTCAGGGTCGCGCCCGACTACACGTCAGCGGCCGTGTACCTCGCCGATCTGCACCTCGACCAGGGCTGGCCGGTCGAGGAGGTGGAGCCCCTGCTCAGCCACGCCGTCGAACTGCAGCCCGGTAATGTGCTGGGCCTCAGCGCACTGACACGGGTCAACATCCGCCTGGGTCACTACGCAGCCGCGGAGGCGAACCTCGCCAGAGCGGCCGCCGAGTTCGCCTACTGGCACCCGACCGACCGGCGCACCCAACAGGTCCGCGGTCAGCTCGGGCGAGCCGTCACGGAGGCCCGGCTGCACGGCGTCCCGGTCCCCGCAGGTTTCTGACGCCATCCCGCCAGCGCGGGTGGCCGGGTCAGGGCCGCCGGCTCCGGTAGATGCCCACGGCGCAGTAGCCCACCACCCGGTCGCGAGGCGCGCCAGGGATGTCCCCCGAGTTCGCGTACCGCAGCACCTCTACCCGGTCAGCGCCCAGGGCGCGCGCGGCAACGAGGATCGCCTTCACCGCGCCCTGCCCGCACAGGGCTGTGCTCAGCCCCGGGACTCCCCGCGCCAGCAGCTCCGCGACGGTGGCCTCGAGGTGTGCGGCGTCCAGCCGCTGGATCGCTGAGAGAACCTCGCGGTCCGCCCGCACCGCGTCCTCATAGCCGGGGTAGTGCGACATATCGCTGCTCGCGACCAGCAGCACCGACCGCCCTTGCGCGTAGCGCGCCAGCGCCTCGCCCAGCTCCTGGGCCGCCGCCAGCGATCCATCGGGCATGAGCACAGGCAGGAGCGCGGCATCAGGCGCGACCACCTGTAGGAAGGGGAGCTGCACCTCGATCGAGTGCTCGGGCGCGTGCGCGGGGTCGAACACCTGGGCTGCGCTCAGCAGCCGGAGCAGCTCGTCTCGCCCCGCCTGGTCGAGCTTCACACGGCCCAGCGGCGTCTCCCACTGGTCGGCCCCCGAGATGGCGAACCCGCGGAATGCGACCTGGTGGCTCGGCCCCGCGACGACGACGGTGTCGTAGTGGCGCCCCACGACCTGACGGTAGGCCTCACCGGCCACCAGGCCGCTGTACACGAAGCCGGCGTGGGGCACGATGAGGGCCACGAGGTCGCCCCCGTGCCGGGCGGGGCAGGCCTGGGCAAGGTAGCTCGCGACGGCGGCGGCAAGCTCATCGCGGTTCGCGGGGTAGAAGGCGCCCACCACGGCCGCCGGCCGGACGGTGGGCGTCGGGTCGCCCGATGCGGCGCCGCGGGGCGCCCCCGGCAGGCGCCCGACCACCAGCAGGGCGGCCGCGATGACCGTCGAGAGAAGCGAAGTCCGCGATCCCACGCGAGCGCCCTCCGCATCCTCCATTCCAGCCCGCGCCGCCGCGTCCTGCGCGCGCCTTCCCGCGACAGGGGCCGCGGTCCCGGCGGCGAAGCCAGCTCCGCGGGGGTTGCCCATGCACATGCTGCTCGCCCCACTCGCGGCCGTGCTCGCCGCGGCCCTCGCGGCCGGAGCGGGTCCCGCGCCGCCGCCCCCGGCCCACCGCGTCGCAGGCGTACCGCTGGCCGATCCCAGCCGCGACCACTGCGGCCCGGCCGCCCTTGCCGCAGTGCTCCAGTACCACGGCGAGTCGGTCCGGCCGGCCGACATCGCGCGCGACATCCACCTCTCCGCCTACCGGGGGGCCATCAACCTCGACCTGTTGCTCTGGGCGCGACAGCGCGGATTCACGGCACGCGCCGAGGCCGGCTCGGAGGAGCAGCTTCGGGCCGTGCTCGCACGCGACCTGCCGGTGATCTGCATGGTCCGCGCTCGGGGGGCCCTCGCTGACCGCAACCACTTCGTCGTCCTCCGGGGCTACGATGAGGTCGCCGCGCTGTGGTACGTGGACGCCGGCCGCGGGCGCGAGGAGGCGGTGCCAGCGGCCCGGTTCGGGCGGGACTGGGCGGAGTGCGGGCGGTGGATGCTCATCGTCGAGGGGAGGGCTGCCCACCCAGAGCGGGGGCCGCGATGAGCGGCGGCGCGCGAGTCGCCCTGGCCCTGGGGCTCGCCGCCGCGTGCCTGCTGTGGGGCTGCCAGACGGAGCGCGACGGCGTCTACGTGGACCTCTCGGCCGCCCTGCGCGCGTACCGCGCCCGGGTGGACCGCCAGCCCGGCCGCCAACAGGTGGAGCGCATACTGGCCAGCCTCAGCGCGCAACAACTCACCGACCTGGGGGTCCTCTACGAGCGGGGGGGCCGGCTTGAGGAGGCCGCGTGGGCGTACCAGCAGGCCGTCTGGCGCGATCCGCGGTACTCGCCGGCCTATGTGAACCTCGGCAACGTGAGGCGCGCGCAGGGCCGACATGAGGAAGCGCTGTTTCGCTATCGGCAGGCGATGGCCGCCGACCCGCACAGCTTCATCGCCGCCAACAACTTCGCCGACCTCTGCGCCCATCTGGGCCTGCACCTCGACGAGGCCGTCGCCCGCCTCACTCCCCTGCTGGAGGAGGCCGGGGTTCACCGCGCCCACGGCCTCGACACCCTCGGCTGGCTCCACCATCTCCGCGGCGACCACGAGCGCGCGGCCGCGCTGCTGGAGCGCGCCGCCGCGGAGGCCGAGGACCCGGATCTCCTTGCCGCCGTGACTGAGCGCCTGGCCGTCCTCCGCGAGGCGCTCGCCCGCTGCGGGCAGGCGTCGCCGCCAGGGCCGGCGAACCACGGCGCTGCGCGGCCTACGCCGGAGTGAAGGGCGCCCAGGAGATCACTGGATGGCCAGATATGTGACCCTTGCGAGCGTGTCCGAGTATCCCCCCGCTCAGGGCCGGCAGGCGCTGCTTGCGCGGGCCGCGCGCCTCGTCGAGCGGGCCGCGCGCCAGGGCGCGGACATCGTCGCGTTCCCCGAGGTGTATGCCCAGCTCGGCCAGGCCGAGGGCTGGGAGAGGTGGATGGAGCTCGCGGAGGACCCGGCCAGCGGCCCCACCATCGCCGCCCTGGGGGAGTGCGCCAGGGAGCGCGCTCTGTACATCGTGTGGCCCACGCTCACCCGGGAGGGCGACAGGGTGCACAACTCGGCGGTGCTGCTCGACCGCCGGGGCCGCGTCGCCGGCGTGTACCACAAGATGCACCCGACCATCAGCGAGATCGAGCAGGGGATCACGCCGGGCGAGCAGGTGGGGGTCTACGACGTTGACTTCGGCCGCATCGGGCTGTGCATCTGCTTCGACCTCAACTTCGGCGACACTATGGAGGGCCTCGGCCGGGCCGGCGCGGAGGCCGTGTTCTTCTGCTCGATGTACCGAGGAGGGCTGCAGCTTCGGATGTGGGCCTTCCAGCTCGCCGCCTTCATGGTCAGCGCCATCACCGGCGAGCTGGGCATGATCGTGGACCGCGGGGGCGAGGTGCTCGCCGAGTCCACCTCCGAGGTGGTCGTCGCACGCCGCGTCAACCTGGACTCGCGCCTGCTCCACCTGGACTACAACTCCGACAAGCTCGACGACATCCTGGCCGCCTATGGCCCCGGGGTCTCCTTCCGCTACTACTCGCGCGAGGCCTGCTGGGTGATCGCCTCAGAGCGGGAGGGTCTGAGTGTGGATGATCTGATGGCCGAGTTCAGCCTGGAGGGGCGGGAGGCCTACTTCGCGCGCGCCGAGCGAATCCGGCAGCAGGCGCTCGAGCGCGAGCGCGGAATCTGAAGGTTCGGCGGGCCACGGTTCCCGGGGCGGGCGAACCCCCGGCCCCGGGAGACCGATCGAAAGGAGGTGAACCGGTTACCATGCGGGCAAGACGGCTGTTCTCCCTCACCCTCGTCGCGGTGCTCACGCTGGCCCTCTTCGGCCCAGGCGCGTGGGCCGCGCCGGTGCCCTCACAGGCCGCCTGCGCGGCCCCCGGGGGACCCGATGCTGAGGCCATCGCCGCCGCGCGGGAGCTCGTCAAGGGCAAGCTCATGGACTTCGGCCTCTCGGAGGAGGCGGCGGCCGGCCGCGTCGAGCTCCTGACCGACGAGGAGGTGCACGCCATCGCCGCGGACCTGGACGCGCTCCAGGCCGCCGGCGCCACCGGGCAGCAGTGGGACACCGTGACGGTTCTCCTGCTGCTGATCCTCGTCGCCATCCTCGCCAGCTAGGGCGGGGCGCGACCAGCAGAAGATCGTCTCGCGCGGCGCCCGCCGCTCGCGGGCGCCGCCGCGCGCGAGGGCTGCCAGGGCGCAGGTCGAACCAGGAGGCAGCCCATTCCAAGAGAGGAGGGCAGACCCGTGCCCAAGCTCACCTTCCCCAAGGGCTTCCTCTGGGGCGCGGCCACGGCCGCCTACCAGATCGAGGGCGCCTGGGACGAGGACGGCAAGGGGCCCAGCATCTGGGACGAGTTCAGCCATACCCCCGGCCGCGTCCTCAACGGCGACACCGGCGATGTCGCCTGCGACCACTACCACCGCTACCGCGAAGATGTCGCCCTCATGAAGTCACTCGGCCTGCAGGCCTATCGCTTCTCGATCTCCTGGCCTCGCGTGCTCCCCGAGGGCGCCGGCCGGGTCAACGAGAAGGGCGTGGACTTCTACCACCGCCTCGTGGACGAGCTTCTCGCCGCGGGCATCACCCCCGCCGCCACCCTCTACCACTGGGACCTGCCGCTGGCGCTCCAGCGCGCCGGGGGGTGGCCCGCGCTGGACACTGCCGACCGCTTCGCGGACTACGCGGAGCTGATGGGCCGCCGACTCGGAGACCGCGTCAAGTTCTGGATCACCCTCAACGAGCCCTGGGTCGTCGCCCACATCGGCCACGTCGGCGGTCAGCACGCCCCCGGCCACCAGGACCAGGGCGAGGGGCTGCGCGCGGGCCACACCCTGCTGCTCGCCCACGGGCTCGCCGTCCAGCGCCTGCGGGCCCTCCACCCCGACGCCCAGATCGGCATCACCGTGGACCTCATCCCCGTTCACCCCGCCTCCGACTCCGAGGGCGACCAGGCCGCCGCCGCCCGCGCCCGCGCCTATGGCAGCGAGTGGTTCCTCAACCCGATCTTCCGCGGCGAGTACCCTGCGCTCATGCGGGAGATCTTCGGCCACCAGTTGCCCGAGTTCGCGGCCGAGCAGCTCCGGGCCGTGCAGTCGCCGGTGGACTTCGTCGGCGTGAACAACTACACCCGCTTCATCGTCCGCGACGACCCGGCGGGCGGACCCCTGCGCACCGCGCTGGTCCCGCCGCCGGGCCCGGTCACCGAGATGGGATGGGAGATCTACCCGGACTCCCTGCGCGAGGCCGTGTGCTGGCTCCACGAGCAGTACTCGCCTCCCGCCATCTACGTCACGGAGAACGGAGCCGCCTTCCCCGACCGGCCGGACGCCTCGGGCCGCGTGGACGATCAGGACCGGATCGCCTTCCTGCGCGGCTACATCGGAGGGCTGCGGGGCGCGCTCGACCAGGGCGTGCCCCTGCGCGGGTACTTCTGCTGGTCGCTGCTGGACAACTTCGAGTGGGCCTACGGCTACAGCAAGCGCTTCGGCATCGCGTACGTGGATTTCGAGACCCTGCGGCGCACCCCCAAGGCCAGCGCCGACTGGTACGCTGGCGTCATCCGAGCCAACGCGGTCGAGCAGGAGTGATCAGCGGTTGGCGGCCCGGTACGCGCCAGGGGTCACGCCATAGGAGCGAGCGAAGCTCCGGTGCAGGTGGCTGGCGTCGGTGAAGCCGGCGCGCTGGGCGATAGTCTCCAGGCAGAGGTCGGTACCGTAGATCAGGTTAGCGGCATAGGCGAGGCGCGACCGCAGCCGGAAGCGCCCGAAGCTCACCCCTGTGGCCTGGTGGAACACGCGGTTGAACTGCGCCGGGCTGAGGCCGCAGGCGGCGGCCGCGTCCGTCAGCCTCACCCGGTCGGCCGGGCGCGCGTGCACGGCCGCGATCGCCGGCATGATGCGGCTCATGTGTCTGGGGAGCGCCTCGGTGCTGGCCACCCCTGCCAGGCGCCGCGGCGGCTGCCACTCCCTCTCGAGCAGATGGAGGAGGCGCAGCGCCCCCAGGCGCACCCCCCTCTCCCAGCCGCAGCGCTTCGCCTCGATCTCTGCTCGCAGCTCCCGTCCGATCGCCAGCACGCTGCGGCGCATTGCCTCGCTCCGCACCGCGGGCCGGTCCTGCGGCGCGCAGGCGAACATCCCCATCCAGGCGCTGACGCGGAGCACATCGTCCCCGATGTACTCGGGCAGGAAGATCAGGCTGACCTGCTCCGTGCACCGTTTCGTGATGCGCCAACGGTGTGGCTCCCACATGCCCATCAGCCAAAGGTCCCCGGGCCGGCCGGAGCTGAACCCATCGCCCACATGCATGTCGGCGCCCCCCCGCAGCATCACGCAGATCTCGAACCCATCGTGGATGCTCACCCGCGGCCGCGTGGGCGCCGGGAAGCGGACGATGGTCGCGTGGAACGGCCTCGCTGTGTCCAGCCGGAAGCTCACATGGGTACAGCGCACCGTCCAGTCCGGGGTGCTATAGGGCACTTCCTGTCCCTGGGTCATGAGTTGAATATACAAGACCTTAGTCAGAAGGTGCAATGCATCTTTGGACCGACTCTGCTACACTGCTATGGTGTAGGCTGGTCCGTCCCATCGGGCCTCGCCTGCGCAGGCGGCGAGGACAAGGCGGCCCATAGTACACGGCATAGGGTGCTCGTCGAAGCCCCGCGCGCACTGCTCGTCCGCAGTCGCACGGGAGGGTCCTGGCCCCGGATGCCCAGCACGCATGCGCCTGCACGCTCAGCGCGATGCCCGGGGCCGGGGCCTCTCCCCGCGTATGGGAGCCCCTCCGGCCGGCGGCGCGGGCCCCCGGCTTCACCCTGTCCGCCGCGCCTGCCCCTTCCCCGCGCTCACAGGATCCACTTCCGCCTGATGTTGCGCAGGCTGCCGGCGAACAGCACCGCACAGAAGATCGCCAGCATTGCGAAGTCCAGTGCCAGCGGCAGCCGCCCCGCCCCCTGGATGGCGCTGTGCATCGCGTCCGCGCCATAGGTCAGGGGCAGCACGTAGGAGAGCGGGCGCAGCCAGACCGGCAGCCGCGCGATGGGGAAGAACAGCCCGCACAGGAACAGCATCGGGAAGCGGAAGAAGTTCGAGAAGGTCTGCGCCTCGAACACCTCGCTCACCGACACCGCGATGAACAGCCCCAGGAAGGTCGAGCTGACTGCGATCAGAACCACACTCGCCACCAGCACCCCCCAGGCGACCCCCGACAGGTCGGTCAGGAAGGCCGCCATCAGCGCGGGCACGAAGGCGTTCACCACCCCGAACAGGATCGCGCCGGTGGTCTTGGCCAACATCAGCAACTGCAGGGAGATCGGCGCCAGCAGCAGCCGCTCGAAGGAGCGCGTCCGCTTCTCGAAGGTGATCGTCACCGCCAACATTGACGTGGTCCCGAACAGCACGGAGACCGCCATCACCCCCGGCAGCAGCGACCGGACGCTGTCCATCCCCGCGCCCGAGCGCAGGAAGAACATCCCCGCCCAGGCGAGGGGGAAGATCAGCCCCCAACTGATGTTGGGCGGCTTGAGGTAGTAGGCCCGCAGATCCTTGTGGAGGATGCTCCAGAAGGCGATCCATGCCCTCATGGCCCGGCCCCCGCCTTCTCCCGCTCCCGCTGCATGGCCGCCGCCTCAATGCCCGTCACCCGCACGAACACCTCCTCCAGGGACAGGCGCACCTTGCGCGCCTCCTCCACCTCGAGGCCGCGCTCCTCCAGCAGGCGCACGATGGGGCCGATGGGCACCGGCCAGGCGGCCTCCACCCGGAGCCGCCCATCGGAGACGAGCCGGCACGAGAGCCCTGGGAGCGCCTCCTCGAGCACTCCGCACACCTGTCGGGCCTCGCCCGACAGCGCGAACTCCACCGCGTGTTGGCCCTCGGTCTCCTGCATGAGCGCGGCCACGGAATCGGTGCGCACGATGCGGCCGGCGACGATGAAGGCGATCCGATCGCAGAGCCGCTCGGCCTCCTCGATGTAGTGGGTAGTCAGGAAGATGGTGGTGCCGCGGCGGTGCAGGTCGGCGATGAGCTGGCGGATCTGCCGCGCGCTGGCGACGTCAATGCCGGTGGTCGGCTCGTCCAGGAACAGAATCTGGGGTTGGTGGACTATGCCCGCGGCCAGCGTGAGCCTGCGCTTCATGCCCTTGGAGTAGCCGCCGAACTTGCGGTCGGCCGCCTCCCCCAGGCCGAAGCTCTCCAGCAGCTCCCGCGCCCGGGCCTCTCGCGGGGCCCGCCGCATCCCATACAGCGCGGCGCAGAAGCTCAGGTTCTCGAAGCCTGTCAGCTCGGGGTAGAGGTTCGTCTCGTCTGGAACGGTGCCGACCAGGTGCTGCGCGGCCTTCGGGTCGGCCGAGCAGTCTATGCCGGCGATCCGGATCGTGCCGGCGTCTGGCCGCGCCAGGCCCGTGAGCATGTTGATGGTCGTGGTCTTGCCTGCGCCGTTCGGCCCCAGGAAGCCGAACAGCTCCCCGGCCCGGACGTCGAAATCCACCCCGGCCACCGCTTGCACGCCGCCGAAGCGCTTGGCCAGCCCTCGCACCTCGATGATGACGTCCGCAGCCATAGCACTCCCCCGCGCGCGGGCGGCCCGAGGCGCCCCCGGGCCGCCCGCCTCCGGCCTTCACTTCTTCTTCTTCGGGTTGCCGGACCCACACGGGTGGACTGCGACCTCCCCGTGGCACTCCTTGATCTGCTCGGGGGTGCAGGTCCTGGGGTCCTTGCCCTTCTCGCACTTCTTCGTCTCGGCCGGCATGGTTCACCTCCTCGCGGCGGATTCGACGCGGCGCGGGCGGGCCCGCCTCGCGTGCACGGCCCCTGCCGCACCTCTCTCGTCAGGCTGCGCGCCCAGCCTGCTCAGCCACTCCGACACCTGCTCGGAGGCCGCCCGGACCTGCTCCCGCCTCACCGCGTAGTGGACCCGGGGGCCGCGCCGTTGCCCCTCCACCAGCCCGGCCTCCCGCAGCACCCGCAGGTGCTGAGAGACCGCCGAGTGGGTGACCCCGAGCCGGTAGGCGAGCGCGCCGACGCACAGGTCGCCGTCGGAGAGCCGAACCAGGATCTCCAGTCGGGTGGGATCGGAGAGCGCCTTGAACAGCTTGACGAGATCGCCCATGGTGCGGTCGGTAAGCCTTTCAGAGAATACTAACATGATGCCGCCGGCCTGTCAAGTGCCGGGGAGCAGGGGAGGAGCCGGCCCGGCGGGCAGACCCCTCCCCCGCATGGTCGCGGGCCCCATCGGCCGGCGGCGCCTGGTGTTTGACAACCACGCGGCGGGTTGCTAGAATACCCCATCCTCGGGTGAGGCGGCCCGGAGACGGCCCCATCTACCCGCGCCTCTGCTCGAGCCCACCGACCCCGGTGTTGCGCGTCCCGCGTGCAGCTTGAGCGGGGGCACGATTTCCCGGGCGCGGCGGGTGGGGCGCCGGCGTCCACCCAGGAGGGCGGTACAAGGGTGGCTATCGAGATCGGTCGTGGGCGGATCAGCCGCCGCACCTTTGGCTTCGATGACGTGGCGCTCGTCCCCGGCGCGGTGACGGTTGACCCCGAGCAGGTGGACCTGAGCTGCGAGCTGGCCGGGGTGCGCCTGGGGCTGCCCCTGCTCGCCTCCGCGATGGACGCGGTCATGGACGTCGCTTCCGCGGTCACCCTCGGCGAGCTCGGCGGCCTCGGCGTGCTCCACCTTCAGGGCATCCTGACCCGCTACGAGGACCCTGCACCGCTCTATGAGCGCATCGCCGCCGCCTCCGCCGAGGAGGCAGTCGCTGTCATCCAGGGGATCTACCAGGAACCGGTCAAGGACGAGCTCATCCGCCGCCGCGTCGCGGAGGTCAGGCAGCGGGGGGCGAAGGTGGCCGTGTCGCCGACGCCCGCCTTCGCCCGGCATGCCGCGGAGGTGATCGGGCCCGGGCAGGTGGATGCGCTCATCGTCCAGTCCACGGTCACCACCGCCCGGCACCTCTCAGAGCGCCACGAGGGGCTGGATTTCCGGCGCCTCGCGGACATGGTCGAGGCGCCCGTGTTCGTCGGCAACTGCGTGAGCTACGAGGCCGCGCGGGACCTCATGCGGGCGGGCGCGGACGGCGTGTTGGTGGGGGTGGGGCCGGGGGCTGCGTGTACAACGCGGCGGGTGCTGGGGATCGGCGTGCCCCAGATCACGGCGGCGCTCGACTGTGCGGCGGCCCGGGACGACCACGAGCGGGAGACAGGCAAGCGCGTGCCCATCATCCTCGACGGCGGCATGCGGGTCGGCGGCGACATCGCGAAGGCCTTCGCGGCGGGCGCCGACGCGGTGATGATCGGCTCGCCCCTCGCGGCGGCTGCCGAAGCGCCCGGCCGGGGTTTCCACTGGGGCATGGCCACCTCGGACCTGGGCCTGCCCCGGGGGACTCGCATCCGGGTCGGCGTCGTCGGGCCCATGAAGCAGATCCTGTTGGGGCCGGCCAAGCGGGAGGACGGCGCCACGAATCTGTTCGGCGCCCTGCGGCTCGCCATGGCCTGCTGTGGCGCGCGCACGCTCCGGGACATGCAGCGCGCCGAGATCGTCGTCGCCCCCGCCCTGCCCACCGAAGGCAAGGCGCACCAGCGCGCCCAGGGCGTCGGGGGCACGGGATAGGGAGCGGGCCGAGGATCGGCACATGAGCGTCCCCAGGAGTCCCCAGCCCGAGGAGCTGGTCCTCGTCGTTGACTTCGGCGCGCAGTACGGCCAGCTCATCGCCCGCCGCATCCGGGAGTGCCACGTCTACTGCGAGATCGTGCCCCACGACACGCCCGTGGCCGACATCCTCGCCCGCCGGCCCAAGGGGATCGTGTTCTCCGGCGGGCCCAGCAGCGTGTACGAGGACGGAGCGCCGCGCTGCGACCCCGCGCTGTTCGAGGCCGGGGTGCCCATCCTCGGCATCTGCTATGGCATGCAGCTCATGGCCATGCTCCAGGGGGGGAGCGTGCGGCGCGGCGAGCGCCGCGAGTACGGCAAGACCGAGATCACCGTGCTCGACCACGGCGACCTGTTTGAGGACCTGAACCCGCGTCTGATCGCCTGGATGAGTCACGGCGACCGCGTGGACGCGGTGCCGCCCGGCTTCATCGAGACCGCCCGCACGGCCAGCGGCCTGGCCGCGATGGCCAACCGGGAGCGCCGCCTCTTCGGCGTGCAGTTCCACCCCGAGGTGGCCCACACGCCCTGGGGCATCGAGATCTTCCGGAATTTCCTGCACCGCCAGTGCGGCTGTCGGGAGCTGTGGACGACCGAGTCGGTGGTCACCCAGTCGGTGCGCGCGATCCGGGAGCAGGTGGGTGACGGGAGAGTGGTGTGCGCGCTGAGCGGGGGCGTGGACTCGGCGGTGACGGCGGCCCTCGTCCACCGGGCGGTGGGGGATCAGCTGACCTGCATCTTCATGGACCACGGGTTCCTGCGCAAGGGCGAGGGGGAGCAGGTGGTGACCACGTTCCGGGAGCACTTCCACGTGAACCTGGTGCACGTGCAGGCCCAGGACCGCTTTCTGCGGAGGCTGCGCGGGGTGAGCGACCCCGAGCAGAAGCGCCGGATCATCGGGGAGGAGTACGCCAACGTGCTCGAGGAGGCGGCCCGGGAGATCGGGGAGGTGGAGTTCCTGGCCCAGGGCACGTTGTATCCCGACGTCATCGAGAGCGGGACACGGCAGGCGGCCCGCATCAAGACCCACCACAACGTGGGGGGGCTGCCAGAGACGCTGCAGCTCAAGCTCGTGGAGCCGGTGCGGTATCTGTTCAAGGACGAGGTGCGCGCGGTGGGGGAGGAGCTGGGGCTGCCGGCGGAGATCGTGTGGCGGCACCCCTTCCCTGGGCCGGGGCTGGCGATCCGCGTGCTGGGCGAGGTGACGCCGGAGGCGCTGGAGACGCTGCGGGAGGCAGACGACATCATCATCAACGAGATCCGCGCTGCGGGACTCTACCGGCGCCTGTTCCAGTGCTTCGGCGTGCTTGCCCCAGTCAAGAGCGTGGGGGTCATGGGCGACCAGCGCACCTACGCGAAGACCATCATCCTGAGGGCGGTGGTCAGCGAGGATGCGATGACGGCCGACTGGGCGCCGCTGCCCTACGAGGTGCTCTCGAGCATCAGCACCAGGATCATCAACGAGGTGCGCGGGGTCAACCGGGTGGTCTACGACCTCAGCTCGAAGCCCCCCGCGACCATCGAGTGGGAGTGAGGTGTCCGCCATGGTGTCCGACATCCAAGAGGTGCTCATCAGCGAGGAGCAGATCCAGGCGAAGGTGGAGGAGCTCGCCGAGCGCATCTCACGGGACTACCGGGACAAGGACCCCGTGCTGGTGGGGGTGCTCAACGGGGCCTTCGTCTTCCTGGCCGACCTCATGCGACGGCTCGATCTGCGCTGCACCGTGGACTTCGTCTCCTGGTCGAGCTATGGGAAGGACACCTCGTCGAGCGGGGTGTTCCGAATCCTGAAGGACCTCGAGACGAACGTCGAGAGCAAGCACGTCCTCATCGTGGAGGACATCATAGACACAGGCCTGACGCTGCACTACCTGCTGGACAACATCCGCTCCCGGAAGCCGGCGAGCGTGAGGGTGGCGGCGTTGCTGGACAAGCCGAGCCGGCGCAAGATCGAGGCGAAGGCGGACTACCTGGGCTTCGAGGTGCCGGACGCCTTCGTGGTGGGCTACGGGCTGGACTTCGCGCAGCACTACCGAAACCTGCCCTTCATCGGGATCCTGAAGTCGCACATCTACGCCGGGCGGGGGACCCCGCCCGACGAGGCGGGCTGAGATGGCGCAAGGCCGGTGTACATGGCCCGTGCTTTGTGGTATAATGCGCGTGGGGTATTCAGAGCCTATTCCCTGAAGTCTCGCGCGTCGGCCGGCGCTGTGCAAGCGCCACAGCTCGGAATGTGAGCGGGCGCGCCGAGGTTGCGATCCCGACCTGCCTGACGCGGAACGCGCGCCAGACCCCGCGGTCGTTCCCTCGCCGGGCGCCCCACAGCACCCTTCCGAGGCCGCGCCAGGCCGAAGCCACCGTCGAGGACTTGCCGCAGATGCGGCACAGAGGGGGCGGTTGAGGTGATCGAGCTAGCTGAACTCGAGCAGAAGAGCGTAGACGACCTGCAGTCAATCGCCAAGCAGCTCTCCGTGGGCGACTACGAGAAGCTGCGCAAGCGCGACCTCATGCTGGGCATCATGCGCGCCCAGGCCGAGTCCAACGGCCTGCGCTACGCGCAGGGCGTCCTCGAGGTGCTCCCCGAGGGCTACGGGTTCCTCCGCGTCCGCAACCACCTGCCCAGCGCTGACGATATCTACGTCTCGCAGTCGCAGGTGAAGCGCTTCGGCCTGCGCACCGGGGACACGGTGGTGGGCGCGGTCCGCGCCCCCAAGAGCGGCGAGCGCTACCACAGCCTCCTCAAGGTGGACGCCATCAACGGCGCCCAGCCCGAGGCCGCCCGCCACCGGAAGAGCTTCGATGAGCTGACCCCCATCTACCCCTCCGAGCGCCTCCGTATGGAGACCGTCCCCGAGAACGTCTCGGGGCGCTTCATTGACATCGTAGCCCCCATCGGGAAGGGGCAGCGGGGCCTCATCGTCTCCCCCCCCAAGGCCGGCAAGACCACCCTGCTCAAGCAGATCGCCAACGGCATCACCGTGAACCACCCCGAGGTGTACCTGCTCGTGCTCCTGATTGATGAGCGCCCGGAGGAGGTCACCGATATCCGCCGCTCGGTGGACGGCGAGGTGGCCGCCTCCACCTTCGACGAGGTGCCCGAGAATCACCTGAAGCTCCAGGAGATCGTCCTGGAGCATGCCAAGCGCCTCGTCGAGAGCGGCCGCGACGTCGTCGTGCTGCTCGACTCTCTCACCCGCTTGGCCCGCGCCTCCAACCTCACCGTCGCCCCCAGCGGCCGCACCCTCTCGGGCGGGCTGGACCCCAGCGCGCTGTATCGCCCCAAGCGCTTCTTCGCCTCCGCCCGCAACATCGAGGAGGGCGGCAGCCTCACCGTCATCGCCACCGCGCTCGTCGAGACCGGCAGCCGCATGGACGATATGATCTTCGAGGAGTTCAAGGCCACCGGCAACCAGGAGCTCGTGCTCGATCGCTCGATGGCCGACCGGGGGATCTTCCCCGCCATTGACATCCAACGCTCCGGCACCCGCCACCAGGAGCTGCTCTTCTCCGAGGAAGATCTTCAGCGCGTCTACCAGCTCCGGCGGGTGCTCAACGCGCTCGACACCACGCAGGCCACCGAGCTGCTCCTGACCGGCCTGCGCAAGACCTCGACCAACGCCGAGTTCCTCAAGTGGGTCCAGCGGGAGCTCAGCAAGGAGTCGAAGTGATACTCCGTCGGGGAGGGAGCTGACGCCATGTTCGCTGGCGGCGACAGCGTGAGGGTGGAAGTCGTGGGCGTCTTCGAGAACCGCGGCGGCGCCGGGGAGGACGAGGAGCGCCTGCCCCTGCTCGTGCTGCGGGACGAGGCCGCCCGAGAGGTGCGCGTGCCGGTGGGCTCCTGCGAGGGCTTTGCCATCCACCTCGCTCTGCAAGAACAACTCGCACCCCGGCCTCTCACCCACGACCTCGCGGTGCAGCTCCTCCGGCGGCTCTCCGTCCAGCTCGAGCACGTGCTCATTGACGAGGCGGAGGAGGACGGCTGGGGCGCCACGCTGCACCTTTGCGGCCCCGAGGGCCCGGTTGCCGTGGAGGCGCGACCCGGCGACGCGGTCGCCATCGCGGTGCGCAGCGGCGCGCCGGTCTATGTCACGGAGGCGCTGATCGCGCGCCCCCCCAGCGACACCCCCTGAACGGAGGCCCCGCACGTGGTCATCATCATGCAGGCGGGGGCCCCGGAGGAGCAGGTCGAGGCGGTCATCGCGGCCGTGGCGAAGGCCGGCTTCAGGCCCTTCGTCAACCCCGGAGTGGAGCGCAAAGTCATCGCGCTCCTTGGCGCGATGGACGCCGAGAAGGCGGAGCTCGTGGATCGCTTCTCCGCCCTGCCCGGCGTCGAGCGCGTCACCCTCATCTCGGAGCCCTACAAGCTCGCCTCCCGGCGTAGCCACCCCGAGCCCTCCATCGTCCGGGCCGGCGGGGTGGAGATCGGGGGGCGCGCGATCAGCGTCATCGCGGGCCCGTGCAGCATCGAGAGCCGGGAGCAGATGCTCGAGGCCGCCCGGCAGGTGAAGGAGGCCGGCGCAAACCTCCTCCGCGGCGGCGCCTTCAAGCCGCGGACCTCGCCCTACAGCTTCCAGGGGCTGGGCCGGGAGGGGCTCCGGGTGCTGGCGGAGGCAGGGCGGCTCGTCGGGCTGCCGGTGGTAACTGAGGTGCTCCACCCGGATGACCTGGGGGACATCGTGGAGCACGCCGACGTGATCCAGATCGGCGCGCGGAACATGCAGAACTTCCGACTCCTCCAGGAGGTCGGCCAGACGGGGAAGCCGGTGATCCTCAAGCGCCACCCCGGATGCCGGGTGCGCGACCTGTTGATGGCCTCCGAGTACATCATGCTGGAGGGGAACGCCAACGTCGTGCTGTGCGAGCGCGGGATCACCACCTTCGAGGACGCCACCCGCTACACCTTCGACCTCAACGCCATCCCGGTCATCAAGCGCTTCAGCCACCTCCCGGTCATCGCCGATCCCAGCCACGCCACTGGAGACTACCGCTATGTGGCGGCGGTTGCGCTGGCGGCGATCGCCGCGGGGGCCGATGGCATCATGGTCGAGGTCCATCCCGATCCGGCGGTGGCGCTGTCGGACGGCCCCCAATCGCTGCGGCCGGACAAGTTCGCCGACCTGATGCGGGCCGCGGGCCCCGTGGCCGCGGCGGTGGGCAGGACCCTCGGCGCCCCCGAGCCCTCGGCCTCGGTGCGCGCGGGGTAGGGGAGGAGCGCCGGCGAATGCCGCGCCGCAGGCGCGAGTCGAACGACGACCCGTTCGCCCGCATTGCCCCCTACTACGACCAGATCATGTCCAGCGTGCCCTACGGCATCTGGGCCGAGTACCTGCTGCAGCTGGCGGAGCTCGCCGGGCGCCCCATTCGACCGGGATCGCGCGTTCTCGACCTGGCCACCGGCACTGGCTCCATCGCCCTCCAGCTCGCCCGCCGCGGCTGCCTCGTGGTCGGCATTGACCGCTCGGAGGCGATGCTGGCCCAGGCGCGCCGTCGCGCGGCCGACAGCGGCCTCTCGGTCGAGTTCCTGTGCTGCGACCTCACCGATTTCGACCTTCCACCGGAGTTTGACCACGCCCTGTGCGTCTACGATAGCCTCAACTACATCCTCGATCACAAGCGTCTCGAACGCGCGTTTGCAAACACGCGCGCCGCGCTGCGAGGGGGCGGGCTGCTGATCTTCGACGTCAACACCGTGCGCGCGCTCGAGATGGAGCTGTTCACACAGCGCAGCGCCGAGGACGCGCCCGTCCGGTACCGATGGACCAGCCGCTACAACCCACGGACCCGCATCTCGCGGGTACGCATGCGCTTCGAGGTCGCAGCGACCGGCGAGCACTTCAGCGCCGTCCACCACCAACGCGCCTACACTGATGAGGAACTGCGGAGCGCGCTCGCCGCCGCTGGCTTCGACGACGTGGCGGTCTACGCCGCCTATCGGCTGGCGCCCCCCGACGACCTCACCGACCGCGCCTTCTACGTCGCGCGGCCCGCCCAGCAGTAGCCCCATCACCCCGAAGAGCTGTCCCCGCCAGGAGGCGATGTGGCTAAAGGTAACATAAGATATATTATCGGACGTGAAACGCCCGCGCTCGAAGCGCTGCTCGGCCCGGACCGCATGTACGGGCCTCCGCTCCTGGGCAGGCCGCCAGCGGAGCCGCCGGCAACCGCAGACTCCGCCCGACGGCTGTACCTGGCGATGCGGGATGCGCGGGAGGGCTGGTGGACGCCGGCGGCGTAGTGCCATGGAGGAGCGGCGCGTGGCGGCCAGGTGCAGGATCAGTGAGGTTCTTCCCGCTCCTCCCCTGCCCGCCTGCGCCAGGCACTTGCATGGGAGCGGCAATGAGCAGACCCTGGTTTGTGCTCGCCGTGCTCTGGCTGATGGTCGTGGCGGCCGCCGACGCGCCACCGCCCCGGTCGGTCGCCGGGCCGGTGTTGCGCGACTCCATGGGGCTCGTCGTGCACACGGTGCTCTTCAGGCCGGAGCTCTATCGGCCGGTGTGCCGGCTGGTGCGCAACTACCACGGCCTGGAGTGGGACATCGGCCGGGACACCAACTACGCCCCGCGCTTCCCCTTCGCCCGCAACCAGGTGAACTGGGAGGAGCTCTACGGTGGCTGGAGGGAGTCCGGCTACGAGACCCTAGTCTGCGTGGTGCTCGACGACTTCCTGGCCGGCGAGTGGCACGACCTGGCCCGCGACGCCTACGCCTACGGGCTGGCCTTCGCCCGCTTCTTCGGCCCTTCGGGCACCCAGAGGCTGGTCGAGGCGGTTCAGATCGGCAACGAGCCGGGCCTGATGGACGACGCAACCTACCGCGAGATATTCGAGCACATGGCCCGCGGCATCCGCAAGGGCGATCCCCGGCTCAGGATCGTGACCTGCGCCGCCACCGCCGGCCCGAGCCATCGTTACGCGAAGGGCCTGTCCACCCTCGAGGGGCTGGAGGACCTCTACGACGCCATCGCCGTGCACACCTACGCTCATGTGGAGAACTGGCCCACCTGGCGGCGCAGCTACCCCGAGGACCCCGCGCTCACCTATCTCACCGATGTGCAGGCGGTGCAGGAGTGGCGAGATGTCCATGCCCCCGGCAAGGAAGTGTGGGTGACGGAGTTCGGCTGGGACGCCTCCACGAAGGAGGCGCTGCCGACCGGGGAGTTCAGCCAGTGGGTCGGCTCCACCGAGACCGAGCAGGCGCAGTACCTGGTACGCTCCTTCCTGGTGTTCTCGGCGATGGGGGTCGAGCGCGCCTACATCTTCTGGTTCGATGACCAGGACGAGCCGCAGGTGCATGGCTCCTCAGGGCTCACCCGCCACTACCAGCCCAAGCCCGCCTTCCACGCCGTCGCCCACCTCCACCGCACGCTGGGCGAGTACCGATTCGCGCGTGCGCTGGTGGAGGACGCCGGCGACCTCTACCTCTACGAGTTCCGCCGCGGCGACGACGAGGGCGATCGCATCTGGGTCGCGTGGTCGCCCACGGGCTCCGGGCGCGAGCGCGAGGTCGCCCTGCCCCGACCGCCGGGGGCCGTCGTACGCGCCGAGCGCATGCCGCTGGCCGAGGGAGCGGTCGAGCCCGTCCAGTGGGAGAGCGCCGCCGACGGAGGGGTTCGGCTGGTGGTGAACGAGTCGCCGGCCTACCTGTGGCTTCGCGTGCCCGGGCCCGGGTGACGGGGGCGCCTCAGGCCGCGTGCACCCGGCCCATGATGGCGGTGGCGATCGAGAAGTAGATCAGCAGCCCCGTCGCGTCGGCGAGGGTAGTGATCAGCGGGCTGCTCGCCACCGCGGGGTCCACCCTCAGGCGGGTCAGGAGGAAGGGCAGCACCACTCCGATCAGGTTGGCGGTGAGCACGATCGAGATCATGGACAGCCCGACGATGATGGCCACCGTCGGTCCGCCCCGGAACAGCCCGAGCAGCGCGCTGGCCAGCCCCATGGACACCCCGAGGAAGGCCCCGATGCCGACCTCCTTGCCCAGCGTGGCCAGCCAGTGGCGCATGTGGAGGTCGCCGGTGGCGAGGGCGCGCACCATGAGGGTGGCCGACTGCGCTCCGGCGTTGCCGCCGCTGTCAATGAGCAAGGGGATGAAGAAGGCGAGCGCGATCGTTGAGGCGAGCACCTCCTCGTAGGCGGCGATCACCCCCGAGGAGGCGAGGTTGACCACCACCAGCACCAGCAGCCACCCCACCCGCCTTCGGAACACCGACCACACGGTCGCCTCCCGGTAGCTGCCCAGCAGGGGCGCGATGGCCGCCGTCTTGTGGAAGTCCTCGGTCGTCTCCTCCTCCGCCACATCGAGGACGTCGTCGATGGTCACGATGCCCAGCAGCACCCCGTCAGAGCCCACCACCGGCAGGGCGTCCAGATCGTAGCGCTGGATCAAGCGCACCGACTCCTCCCGATCCGCGAAGGCGGACACGCTCACGAAGGAGTGGTCCATGATCTCCGACACCGGCGCCTCGGGGTCGGCGAGGATGAAGCGGCGCAGTTCCACCGCGTCCTGCAGCACCCAGTGATCGTCGGTGACGTAGATGGTGTTGATGGTCTCGCTGTCGCGGCCCCGGCGGCGGATGTGCTGGAGCGCCTGCCCAACCGTCCAGTGGGGCCGCACCGCCACGTAGTCGGGCGTCATCAGGCGCCCAACGCTGTCCTCCGGGTAGCCCAGCAGGTGACGCGCCTCCGCAAGGTCCGAGGCGCTCAGCAGGTTGAGCAGGCGCTGGGTAGCCATGCCCGGCAGCTCCTCGAGGAGCTGCGTGCGGTCGTCCGGCCGCATGGTCGCCAGCAGTTGGCGCGTCTCGTCCTCGTTCAGGTCGGTCAGCAGGGCGTTCTGCTGCGACGGCTCCAGCAACGACAGCACCTCTGCCGCCAGCTCGCGCGGCAGGAGACGAAAGGCGAAGGCGCGCTCGGCCTTCCCCAGCTCCCCCAGCACATCGGCCACCTCGGGGGCAGGCGTCTCCGCCAACCGCCGACGCAGGCCAGCCCAGTCGCGCGCGGCGAAGAGCTCCTCGATCTCGGACACGAGTGTCCGTGTGGCGTCGTTCTCCATCGGGTGCCATCCCATGGGGTGTGAGAGTGTGCAGGTGCGGCCACCGGCAGCGGGCGCGCCCTCTCTACGTTTCGACCGCCCAGGGCCGGCGCCCTCCCCGCAGGGCCACGCGCGTCAGCCCCCGGGGCCGCACGACAACGGAGGTGCCTGGGCACGCGAGGAAGAATCAAGGGGGGAGTGACAGCCGGAGGAGACGCCAGCATGCACCGAGACGTCATGCCCATCGAGCGCATCCCTGACTGGGAGCAGAGGCTCGCCCGCCAGGACGCCTTCTGGAGCCGCGAGATCATTGACCGCCCGGTGGTATGTATCACAGTCCCCAAGCGGGACTCGGACTACCCCTACCCGGCGGAGCGGCCGTATGCCTCCCTGCGCGAGCGCTGGATGGACGCGGGGCGGGCGGCGGAGGTGGCGCTCGCGACAGCCATGAACACCGAGTACCTCGGCGATGCCCTCCCCCACGCCTACCCCAATCTCGGGCCGGAGGTCTTCAGTGCGTTCTTCGGCTGCGAGCTGGAGTTTGGCGAGGAAACATCCTGGTCTGTGCCCATCCTCGACGACTGGTCGCAGGTGGACAAGGTCCGCTTCAGCGAGGACAACGTCTACTGGCGCAAGATCCTGGAGATCACCGACGCACTCCTCGCCGCCGGCAAGGGCAAGTTCTACACCGGCATCACCGACCTTCACCCCGGGGCCGATGCCATCGCGGCCTTCCGCGATCCCATGCGCCTGAACTTCGACATGGTGGAACGGCCGGAGCAGGTCAAGTCGCTCCTACGGTACGTCACCGACGTCTACCTCCGCGTGTACGACTGCTACCATGATAAGCTGCGCGCGGCCCGCCAGCCGATCTGCACTTGGGCGGGCATCGTGTCCACCAAGCGCTGGCTGGTGCCGTCGAACGACTTCTCTTGCATGATCTCGCCTCGGATGTTCCGCGACGTGTTCCTCGAGAGCATCGCCGAGGAGTGCCGCCACTACGAGGCCGCGCTCTACCACCTCGACGGGCCGGGCGCGCTTAAGCACCTGGACGCGCTGCTCGAGATCCCGGAGCTTACCGCCATCCAGTGGGTCTACGGCGAGGGGAACGGCCGCGCCTCCGACTGGTTGGAGGTTTACACTAAGTGCCAGGCGGCGGGAAAGGGGCTTCAGATCGGACTCGCCCCAGACGAGCTCGACCTGTTCATGGAGAGTCTGCGGCCGGAGGGAGTGTGGCTCAGCGTCCACGGCGTCAGAGAACGCGAGCAGGCCGATGCGGTTATCGCGCGGGTATCGGGCTGGACCGGCCGAGGCCGCTATCGGCACTAAGGAATGCCACAGAGACAGAGGCGGAGCAGTGCAGGCCTGGATGGGCACTCGGGGGCGGGACCGGCTGCCAGAAGGGGGTGGGACTCGCTGGCCGTGGGCGCTCTCGCGCTCGTGCACCTGGCCTTCTTCTGGCGGGCGCTAACCCTCCGCGGCGCGTTCATCCACGGCGACCTTCTCTTCTTCTTCGAACCCGTCAAGGGGTTCATGCACGAATCGCTTCGCGCCGGACGGCTCCCCCTGTGGTGCCCCCACATCATGTGCGGCTACCCGCTCGCCGCAGAGGGCCAGATCGCGGCCTTCCACCCCCTCTCCCTCGCTCTCTCCTGGCTCCTCCCCTCCCCCGCGGCCATCGGCTGGCTGCTGGCCGTCCACCTTCTTGCGGCCGGTCTCGGGGCCTACGCGCTGGCGCGCACTCTCGGGTGCTCACCGTCCGCCGCGTGGCTCTCGGGGCTGGTGTTCTCACTTAGCGGCTATCTGCTCTCCCATCTCCACCACGTCAGCCTGATCTGCGCCGCGGCGTGGCTCCCGGTGATCCTGGTATTCGTCGAGCGGGCCTGGCGCGGGCCGATGGCGCGGAACATCGCGCTCGCGGGCCTCGCGTGCTCCATGGCGGCGCTGGCGGGGCACCCTCAGACGCTCTTCCACATCACCCTCGCAGTGCTCTTCTGGGTCGGGTGGCGAACCGTCGAGAGGGCGCGCCGCGCGCGGCGCTGGCCGCTGCGGACCGCCCTCATCGTTGCCGCGGGCACGCTGGTGCTGGGGGCGGGGCTGGCCGCGGTGCAGCTTCTGCCCACCGCCGAGCTGGCCGCGGCCGCGCCCCGCGCCGGGCGCGGCGACCTCGGCTACATCACGTCTTTCTCTCTGCGTCCCGAGCACCTGATCGGGCTGGTCGCCCCTAACTGGCAGGGCACGCCGGCCGATGACACCTATAGCGGCCGACCCTACTACTGGGAGTACGTCCTGTACCTCGGTATCGCGCCACTCGCGCTGGCGCTTGTGGGCGGTACGCAGCGCCGCGCCTGGCCGCTGGCCGGGCTCGCGGCGGCCGCGCTGCTTCTCGCGCTCGCCCGCAACAATCCGCTCTACGAGCTTCTTCGCCACCTCCCCGGCTTCGGTGACTTCCGAGTGCCCGCCCGCTTCATCTTCCTCTTCACGCTCGCGGCAGCGCTACTCGTCGGATACGGCTGGGAGACCATCGCACGACTACCCGCGGTGGGTCGCGGGCGCCGCGCGATAGTGCTTGGAGGCGCGGTGGCAGCCGCCTCGGTGCTCGACCTGTGGGCGTTCGGCCGCACCCTCGCGCCGCTCGCCGATCCGCGGATACTGACCACCCCCCACCCTGTGGCGGAGCTTGTTGGCGAGGATCCAGACTGGGCGCGCGTGCACATTTTGCCACCGCAGCGGGTGGATGCCGAATGGGTTCCCCCCGGCGGCTGGGCGACGAACCCGGACGGGTGGGCGGAGGCGCGCAGGCTGCTGCCGCCGAACGTACCTATGTCCTATGGACTGAGGACCCTGGACGGCTATGCGGCGTTCGTGGACCGCCAGCAGGCGCCGCTGTTCAACGCCGCCTTCCTCGACGCGGTGCTGCACAAGGACCTGTCGCTGCTCTCTCTTCTTGGCGCTAAGTACTTAGCGGTCGGGGGCGGGACCAGCTTCCCGGAGCTGGAGGGCGTACAGGCCGGGCCCTTCACCGTCTACCGCAATCCGGGCGCGTTCCCGCACGTGTTCACAGCGGGCGAGGTGGTGGCTGCGGCGGACCCGATCGAGGCCTACTTCAGGACGACAGAGCTGGCCCGCGCCGGGCGCCTGCGCGACGTCGCAGTGGTCGAGGGCGAGCTGGACGGACTCCAGCTCGAGCCTGGGGCGACGGTCAGCCTCGCGACCGAGGTGCGCAGGCCAGAGTGGGTCATCGCGCACACCGAAGCCAGCGGGCCAACGCTGGTGGTGCTGAACGAGCGGTGGGACCGGGGGTGGCGTGCCCGCGTGGACGGGCGGCCGGCGCCGCTGCTGAAGGTGAACGGGGTCCTCATGGGGGCGGTGACGCCGGCCGGAGAGCACACCGTCGAGTTCCTGTATCGGCCGACGGGATTCCTGGTCGGCCGCGCCCTTACCCTGGTGTCGGCGGCGGCCTGCGCGGCCCTGGTGCTGTGGCCGCGGCGGCGCCGCGGCCGGCCAGCGCGCTAGAGGAGCGGCCTCTGCGGGCCGACGGGCGGCTCCGCCTCCAGCGCGGCCACCAGGTCGTCGAGCTCCGCCTCGGCCGCGATGGGGCGCGCGCCCATCTCCCTGAGGCGCTGCCAGCCATGCGAGAATGGCGGCTCCGTCCACGGGACCGCCAGCAGCATTCGGCCGCACTGGCGGGCGTGGCGTGCGGTGACGATGCTGCCGCACTGCTCGTAGGCCTGGACGACGATCACGGCGCGCGGCAGCGCTGCCTGGATGCGGTCCCGCGCCAGCAGGCGCCGGCGGTCCACCTCCACGTCGGGGCTCACCTCGGCCATCAGGCAGCCGCGCCGCGCGATGGTGGCCGCGAGCACGGCGTTCTCCGGTGGGTAGATGCGCAGCAGCCCCGAGCCAAGCACGGCGATGGTCCTCCCCCCGCGCGCGGCGAGCGCGCCCCGGTGTCCCGCGGTGTCGATCCCACGCGCCAGGCCGCTCACGACGGTGAAGCCGCGCGCGGCGAGTCCCCTTGCGAGGCCGCGGGCGAGCCGCGCCCCCTCTCGGCTGGGCTCGCGGGTGCCGACGATGGCCACCGCGCGGCCGTCGTCTGGCCTCAGCTCACCCCGCAAGAACAGCAGCGGCGGCGGGCTCCGCAGGTCGCGAAGGCCGGCCGGGTAGCGCTCATCCTCGACGGCCACCGCCTCGATGCCCGCCCGGCGCCAGAGATCGAGCCGCTCAGAGACCCGCGCGAGAGACCCCGACATCGCGGCCAGCGCCTGCGCCTGCTCGAGCGAGAGCCGGCCCCGGCCGGCCAGCTCCTCGACGGGGGCCTGCAGAGCCTTCTGTGCCGAGCCGAAGGTCCGCGCCAAGTGGAGCGCCCTCGCGGGGCCGATGCCAGTGACGCTCTGGAGTGCCGCCCACCAGAGTGCGGCTTCTCCCCCACCCCGACCGGCTACAGGGTCCGCCATCGGCGGCACGAGCAAGCGATTTCTTGATGATCCGCGATGGTGCGCTCGAAGAGGGCGCGCAGGCGCGGTATCTGTCGTTCCATGAAGGCGCTTACTTCCTCGTGCGCGAGCGGCGTCTCCGATACCCCCGCTGCCCAGTTGGTGACCACGGCCACCGTCGCATAGCAGATGCCCGCCTCCCGGGCGAGCGTCACCTCGGGCACGTTCGTCATGCCGACCAGGTCGGCGCCCAGCATCCGGTACATGCGGATCTCGGCGGCGGTCTCGAAGCGCGGGCCCTCCGCGCAGGCATACGTGGCTGCGGGCGCGACCTGCTCGCCGAGGCTCTGCGCCGCTGCCGCCAGCTCCCGGCTCAGGTGGGGGCAGTAGGGCTCGGTCATGTCCACATGCACGACCCCGCCTGAGTCGCCGTCGAAGAACGTGCTCGGCCGGCCCCGCGTGAAATCGAGGAACTGCGTGACGATGGCCAGCGCGCCCGGCGGCAGCGCTTCCGCCATCGAGCCCACGGCCGCAGAGGCGAGCACGCTCGTCACCCCAAGCTGCTGCAGCGCGGAGACGTTCGCCCGGTAGTTGATGCGGTGCGGCGGCACGCTGTGCTGCCACCCGTGGCGCGCCACGAAGGCCACGGTGCGCCCGCCGAAGCTCCCCTGCTCCACCTCCACGAGCCCATACGGGGTCGCCACCTCGATCCGCTTGCCGGGCTCGCCGCCCGTCTGGTAGAAACCCGTGCCGCCGATGATGCCGAAGTCCATTTCTCTCCCCCGCGCCGGTCGCGCCCCCTCACCCTTCGACCCCGAGCCAGCGCCACCTGCGCTGACCCGGAGGCGGGTGGCGGGCCCACAGGGCCCCGGCGCTTGCTTGACGCCCGGAGGACCCGAGGGTACAATCGCCCCGCCATGCAGGCCGAGCAGCGGGCAGCCAGGCTGAGGGCGGGCCTTCTCCAGGGCCTCCTCATCGGCGATGGGGCGATGGGGACGACCCTGAGCCAGGAGGGCCACACGCCCGGGCGGTCGCTCGAGGTGCTGAACGTCGAGCAGCCCGACCGCGTGCGTGCGGTGCACCGCGGCTTCCTGGAGGCGGGCTCGGACGTGCTCCAGAGCAACACCTTCCAGGGCAGCCGGCCCGCGCTAGAGCGCCACGGCCTGGGGGAGCGGACCGTCGAGCTCAACGCGGCCGGCGCCCGCCTGGCCCGCGAGGTGGCGGGAGAGCGGGCCTTCGCGGCCGGGAGCATCGGCCCCACGGGGCGGATCCTGGAGCCCTATGGCGACTTCCACCCCGCCGCGGCGCGGGACGCCTTCGCCGAGCAGGCGCGCGCCCTCGCCGAGGGGGGAGTGGACATGCTCATCGTCGAGACCATGAGCGCGATCGAGGAGGGGGTGCTGGCCGTCGAGGCGGCGGTGGAGACAGGCCTGCCGGTGGTGGCCTCGATGGCCTTCGACCCTAACGGGCGCACGGCCTTCGGGGTGACGCCCGAGCGCGCGGCGGCGGAGCTGGGGGCCGCAGGCGCGGTGGTGGTAGGCGCGAACTGCGGGACCATCTCGCCCGCGGAGATGGTGGAGATCATCCGCGCCTTCCGCGCGGTGAGCGAGCTTCCGCTCATCGCGCAGCCCAACGCCGGCCGGCCGCAGCGGACGGCCGAGGGCGTGGTCTTCCCGGAGGCGCCTGAGGCGATGGCCGAGGCGGCGCCGCGCTTCCGCGACCTGGGGGCCACGCTGATCGGCGGGTGCTGCGGATCCACCCCCGCCCACCTCCGAGCCATTGCGCGCGCCCTCCGGGGCGGCTAGCGGTTGCGCAGGAAGGTAGGCACCTCGAGGTCGGCATCGGGGACGGGCTCTGCCGCGGGCAGCCCCCGCCCCTCGCCCTTGGCCGACCGGCGGCCCCGCTCGAAGCCCGTGGCGAGGACGGTGATGCGGACTTCCTCTCTCGGCTCCTCGGCGATGACGACGCCGAACAAGACGTTGGTGTCCGGCGAATCGGAGGCGGATCGGATAACCTGCGCGGCCTCCTCGACCTCGGAGAGAGACAAGTCGCCGCCGCCGGTGATGTTGAACAGGATCCGGGTCGCCCCGTCAATGGAGCTCTCGAGCAGCGGGCTCGAGATGGCGGCCTGCGCGGCGTCAGAGGCCCGCGTCTCGCCGCTGCCTACGCCGATGCCCATCAGCGCGGTGCCGGCGTCCTGCATGACCGTCTTCACGTCGGCGAAGTCGAGGTTGATGAGCCCGGGGATGGTGATCAGGTCGGAGATGCCCTGAACGCCCTCCCGCAGCACCTCGTCGGCGAGGCGGAAGGCGTCGAGCAGGGTGACCTTCTTCTGCACCACGCCCAGCAAGCGGTCGTTCGGCACAGTGATGAGCGTGTCCACCTTGGTGCGCAGGTTGTCCAGCCCCTCGTCGGCGATGGCCTGCCGCCGGCCCCGCTCGAAGGCGAAGGGCTTCGTGACCACGGCCACCGTCAGCGCCCCGACCTCGCGGCTCACCTCCGCGACCGTGGGGGCGCCGCCGGTCCCAGTGCCGCCCCCCATGCCGGCGGTGATGAAGACCATGTCGGCCCCCTCCAGCACCCCCTTGATCTCCGACCGGCTCTCCTCCGCCGCCCGCGCCCCGACCTCGGGGTCGCCCCCGGCGCCCAGCCCATTGGTCACCTGAGCACCGAGCTGGAGCTTGGTTGTGGCCCGGGAGCGGGCGAGGGCCTGGAGATCCGTGTTCGCGGCCACGAACTCCACCCCCTTGAGCCCGGCCTCCACCATCCGGTCCACGGCATTGCTGCCGGCCCCGCCGATGCCGATCACCCGGATCACCGCATGCCTCGCGTCGGCCGCCTGCTGGCTCGACATAGGAGTTCCTCCCTCTCTCAGCATCGGGGCCTCAACCTCTCGCCCGGGCGCCTCCGGCTGCCCTTCCCCGCCTACCGCGTTCACCTGCTCCTTCGGCTCCTCGGGCGAGTTCGCCCGGCGTCGCTTTCTCCTTGAAGATACCACAACGCGACCTCTCTCACCATCCTCCGCCCGTCGCCCGCCGCCCGGGCGTCCTCTTCGACGGTCTGGCGGCCTTCCCTCTCCCCGCCCATCACCCGGCCTGCTTGTCCCCCGCCTCCCGCACCACGACCCCCACTCGGCTGGGCCGGAGCACCCGGTCGCCCATCAGGTATCCCCTCTGCATCTCCAGCGCGATAGTGCCGTCCCGCTGATCGCCGCTCGCCGGCACCTGGGCCACCGCCTCGTGATACTTGGGGTCGAAGCGCTCGCCCAGCGCGCGGATGGGCTTGACGCCCCGGCGCTCCAGCGCATCCATGAACTGCCGGTAGATCAGGGACACGCCCTCATACACCGCCCTGGTCTGCTCCGGGGCCTCGGGGCCGGCCTGGGCCGTCTCCAGGGCGCGCTCGAGGTTGTCAACGATCCCCAGCACGTCCAGTATGACGCTCGCCGCCGCCGATTTTCGCGCCTCGGCGATCTCCTGCCGCGCACGCTTGCGCGCGTTGTCCAGGTCGGCCACTGCTCGGATGTAGCGGTCCCGCATGTCCCTGAGCTGCCCCTCCAACAGGGCCAGCTCTTTCTGCAGGACCTCCACCTCGGATTCCTCCCGCCGCGCTTCCTCCTCCTCAGGCTCCTCCTCGGCCGGGGCGATCTCTTCGGCCAGCGGCCCGGGCGCGCCCTCAGGGTCGCCCTGGGTGTCGCGCTGGTCTGGCGCCTGCGGCTCGCTGTCGTCGTTCCGTATGTCCCTCACGGATAGTGCTCTCCCGCGCGGTATTGCTGTGCCTCAGCGCTCGGCTAGGAACCCCGGGAAGCCCTCCTGCTTGAGCTGCTCGAGGGCGCTGCGCGCCGCGGAGTCGGTCCGGTAGCGGCCGGTGAACACGCGGTAGACGGTGCGGTCGTCCGCGCGCTCCGCCTCCACGCGCGCCGGGAAGCCTGCCCGCGTCAGCTCGTCGGCCACCTGCTGAGCGCCCTCCCGGCTCACGAACACGCCCACCTGGATGGTGTAGCGGCGCTCGCCGGCGGGCGGGCCCTCCGGCTGCGGGGCCGGCGCGGTCGCGGGCGCCGGCGCGGCCGCCGGCCCGTCCGCCTCCGCCGTTGGCTCCTCTCCGGCTGGGGCCGGCGCCTCCGCCGGCTCCGCGCCGCGAGGGCGCTCCGGGGGCGGGGCCGGCACATAGACACGGCCCGGGGCGGCGCCGCCGGGGGGCTCCGCGCGTGCGGACTCGGGGGCAGGGGCCGCGGGCTCGCCGAGGTCGGGCATCATCTTGAGGTAGGCCCTCGCGACGACCACCCGGCCCACCACGAATCCCACCGCCAGCACGAGCGCCAGCAGCGACAGCGTCAGGAGTGCCGAGGGAAGACTGATGTGGCCTCGCGCCGCTCTCATCGTCTAGCCCAGGAGGGCCCGCGCCGCGCCGGGCATCATCGGCGTCCGCAACGGCTCGCGGGCGGCCGCGGGAGCATCATAGGTCATCGCAGGCGGGCTGTCAAGGAACCGGCTCGGCGGCTCCCCCGCCCGGGGGCCCTACTGCTCCTCCCCCTCCATCTCGCCGACGCGCACCTGGATGTCGGCTCGCTCCTCGATGCGCTCGATCTTGCCGTCCCGGATCCACACCACGCGGTCGGAGACGTCAATCATCTTGAGGTCGTGGGTGGCCGAGATGATGGTGACGTTCTTGTCCTCGTTCATCTGCTTGAGGAGGGTGATGATCTCCTTGCCGGTGCGCAGGTCGAGGTTTCCGGTGGGCTCGTCGGCGAGGATGATGGCGGGGTCGTTGGCGAGGGCGCGCGCGATGGCGACTCGCTGCTGCTGGCCGCCGGAGAGCTCGGTCGGCTTGTGGTCGCGGCGATCGGCCAGCCCGACGGTGCGCAGCAGCTCGACGCCCTTGTCGAGGGCCTGGTCGGTGGTGAGGCCGGCGAAGACCATGGGCAGGGTGACGTTCTCGAGGGCGGTCATCACCGGGATCAGGTTGAAGGTCTGGAAGATGTAGCCGATCTTGCGGCACCGGAGCCAGGCGAGCTCGAAGGCGTCGAGCTGTGCCATGTCCACCTCGTCAATGAACACCGTGCCCCGCGTGGGCTTGTCGAGGCCCCCGATCATGTTGAACAGGGTGGACTTGCCCGAGCCGGAGGGGCCCATGATGGACACGTACTCGCCGCGGCGGATGTCGAGCTCCACGTCCTCCAGCGCTCGCACCTCGGTGCCGCCCATCATATAGACCTTGGAGAGGTCCTTGGTGCGGACGATGTACTCGTAGACCGATGTAGACATGCACAGCCTCCCTATCTAGAACTCAGAGCGCAGCGCCGCCGCGGGCGGCATTTTCGCCGCCCGCCAGGCGGGGTAGAGCGCCGCCAGGACCGACAGCAGCCCGCCGACCAGGATGCCCAGGATGATCCCCAGCCACAGCGGGATCTCCCACGACCCCAGCACCACTGCCACCTCCCCCCACGCCCCGAGCACGCCCGACCAACCGATCGCCGGCGCGCGCGCCAGGGTCATGAGCCCCACGCCCACGATGGTCCCCAGGATGGAGCCCAGGATCCCCAGCAGGATCGCCTCCAGGATGAACAGGCGCACGATGAAGCTGTCGAGCGCGCCCAGGCACTTCATCGTGCCGATCTCCTTGTACCGCTCCGTGACCGACATCAGCATCGAGTTCACGATCCCCACGGTGGCCACCAGCAGCGACATCGCCACCAGCCAGATGGTGCGCGCCTGCATCTCCACCACCGGGTCCTCGACCAGCCCGATCGTCTGCTCGTGGATGCGGGCCTGCACCCGCATCGCCGCCGCGCCGAAGAGCACCGCGCTCATGAACGCCAGCCCGAGGAAGATGCCCAGCGCGGTGATCACCGACCGGCCGATGCGCACGAAGATGTTCTCCCGGGTCATCTGCAGCGCCCGCGACCAGGGGAGAACGATCTGGCGCTGGATGCCTCGCTCCCGGCCCGCCTGCTCGATCACTCCTGCCATGCGCTTCCTCTCCCTGTTACTCCCCTTCTGGCTTCTCCACCGCGAATCCCACCAGCCCCCGCTTGCCCAGGTCCCTCAGGTAGGTGCGCAGCGACCACTCCGCCTCCGCCCGCGTCAGCTTGTGCCGCTCCGCCAGAGCCCGGATCATATCCCGGAGCCTGTTTTCGCCGTCACACAGCCTCCACACCTCTGCCCCCACGGCATCCAGCTCGATATGTCGCTGCCGCGGGATCGGGAACACCACCGCCAGCGCCCGCGCCCACCAGTCGGTGCGCCGGCCGATCGTCAGCCGTATCCCCCCGTCCTCCGTCGGTTCGCTCTTCACCGCCTGATTCCTCACCGGGCGCGACCGCAGCACTTGCTCCGGGGTCAGGCGCGGCCTTCGCCTCAGCATCCTCACAGGTTTTCCCGCCCCTAGCCATCGCCGCCGGCGTGGCAGGCGATCGAGTCCACGACCCCAGCGAACGCCTCGCCGCCGCCCGCATGCACGCTCTCGACCAGGTAGAGCCGATTGGCCGCCGGGCAGTGCCAGGCCACGGCAGCGAAGTCCAGGGGCGGCCGGCGCCGCAGCGCCTCTGCAACACGCCGGCGCAGCCGGCCGGCGAGGCGGCGCCGCTCGCCCCAGGCCGCCGCCCCCTCGTGTCCTTTGATCTGCATGCCCTGCGTATGCCAGCTCACGTCCCGCCGGCCCTGGTTCGTCTCCCGGTACCACTCCTCGACCGAGCGCCCCTGGAGCACCAGCGGCACCATGCCCCAGCGGGCGGCCTTCAGTCGCGCGCCGCCGCGCTCCAGCGAGAACTCCAGGTACCGGGTCAGCCGACGCCACCCGGCGAGATGGTAGCCCTCGGGGGCGAGGAAGGCGAAGCCATCCATGCCCCACGCTTCCCAGCCGCCCTCGCCGTGGTCCTCCAGTGACTTGAGCGCCGCCAGCGCTGCGTCGTGGAGCCTCTCCTCCTGGCGCCAGCTCGCCTGGGCGATGGTGGCGCGCCCGCAGACCTGGCAGTTCCACAGCACACCCAGCCCACACTCTCGGCCCCGCCAGGCGAAGGTGCGCAGCTCCTTGCCGGGCTTCGCACGCTGGCTGAGGAACTTGGCGCCCGTGTCCACCTCCAGGCCGGTGGGGCGCCTGCGCCGGCCGGTCGTGAGCTGCTTGGCGTACTCGGCGAGCCTCTCGTCCAGCTTGACGTGCGCGGCCGCCCACTTCACCTGGAGCCGGGGCAGATACTGGTCGTCGAGTCTGAGGTAGCCCTTTCGTCGGTCACCCCCTACCGCGGCCAGCGTCCAGTCCGCCGGGACTCGCACCGAGATTGCCTGCCATCCGATCGTCTGGAAGTCCTGATCTCGCCTCAAGCGTGACCACCGGCCCTCGCTAGAAGGGCAGCGAGCGCACCGCCCGGAAGATGATGGTCATGCCGATCGCCGCCATGCCGATCAGCCCGACGCCGGCCGCGTAACCGGCGGCCAGCACCGGGGTGTAGCGCCGCCAGCGCTCCCGCCCGAGGCGCCGGGCGAAGTAGTAGCGCCCCAGCATGGCGCCGATGAAGGTGGGTATGGCCCACGTGGTCGCCACCCCGAAGCCGCCCGCCAGCCCGTAGAACCACAGGGCCGGCACCCTCAGCGCCGCCAGCGCGACGTAGAGCGCCAGCGCGGCCCCGCCCGCATAGCCGATCACCGGGAACTTCACCGCCTTCAGCAGGAAGGTGGCCTCCCCGGCCCGGGTCGGGTCGGTTGACGAGACCCACAGGCACTGCCAGAACGCGCTCAGGGGCCAGAAGGTCTGGGCGTAGGGGTACTGGGAGGACGGGATCTGGCTGGTGCGCCAGAAGAAGGACCAGTAGGCGAAGCTGCATACGGTGATGAGCACGAACAGGAAGGCCTCGGCCTTGATGACGCTCCTGATGCGCGTACCCGTGAGCTCGACCTCGCGGAACTGCGCAGCCGCCCAGCCATGGTCGCCGATCGGGAGCGGCGCGAACCAGATGTCAACGCCCTGGTAGCCGCTGAGTATGTAGACCGCCTGCTGCACGTAGGGGATGTTCAGGGGCTGGCCGGTGAACCCGATCATGCGGGCCGACATATAGGAGATCAGCGGGGTCCACACGAACGCCAGCGCGACGAACCAGTAGATGGGGAACCTGGGCACGAGGACATGGCAGAGCACGACGTAGCCGCCCGCGGGGACCGCCCAGGCGAGCAGCGCGAGCCAGATCGGGAAGTCCCCCCTCCCGGCCGGGATGTCGCCATAGCCCCTCACCTGGGTAGCGCCCCTCGCCCGCGCGATGCGGCCCTGGATAGTGGTGCGCACCACGGTGAAGATGCCCACCACGGCGATCGCCAGCGCGACGCCGATGCCGGTGCTCATGTAGAGGTCGAAGCCGAGGGTCATCTCGCTCTGGATGAGGTTCATCCCCTTCGACCAAGTGGGGAACAGGTCAGGGTTCAGGCGGAACAGCGTGGGCGAGAACACGAAGTTGGTGAACATCGAGGTGATGAACCCGCCCACCACGATGGGGAACGGCAGCACGAAGCCGTAGAAGATCGGGGCGAGGTCGGTGAAGATGCCGATGCGGGCGGTCGGGAAGGCGTCCTCGGCATTGGCGGTGAGGTCCAGGAAGGGGATGGGGATGAGCGTCAGGGGGTCGGCGAGGAAGCCGCCGGTGATCACCGGCACCGCCACGTAGAAGAAGCCGTAGACGAGGCCGATCACGGTGGCGATGCTGAAGACCTGCCAGCGCCAGGACTCCTTCTCCTCGGAGACCTCGGCGAGCGCGGTGGCGCCCTGGGCGGCGATGGGGGCCATGGGGAAGGGCAGGCGCTCCACGTCGGAGGTGGTGCGGAAGAGGAAGTAGCCCATCCCGATCCACTGCATGCGCCCGAAGATGTTCCCGAGCACGAGCAGCACCACGGGGAACGTCCAGTCGGGGTGGAAGAAGGTGCGCTCGATATAGGCGGTAGAGCCCAGCGGGGGGGCCACCCATCTGGGGATCTGGTCGGCGATGCCGAAGTTGCGGGCGGCCGGGGAGTTGACCAGGTACGCGTTCCAGACCGCCCAAGCGAAGATGCCCCCCGCGAGCGCGGTGCCCCCTGCCATCCACAGCAGGCTGCCCGCCATGTAGTAGATCATGTACAGCTCTTGGCGGCTGAGCCTGGTGAAGGACCGCCGGGCCACCTCCGTGAACAGGATGATGGTCGTCCACTGTCCGGCGGGGCCCATGCCCTGCCCCATCATGAGCCCCAGGTAGATCGAGCCGGGCAGCATGATGATGCCCAGGAACAGCGCCCCCAGCACGGTCCTGAGGGTGAAGCCCTCTCGGAACTCGGTCGGCTCCAGCTCCGGCCTGCGGGCCGAGTACCAGTCCGGCGCGGCCTGCTCGGCGGGACTCGGCGTCCCGGCCTCCTGCTCCCGCTCCTCCAACGCGCTCACCTACCTTCCATTATGGTCTCCAGCTCGCTGTTCGCGGCCGGAGTCCGGCGCTCTCGCCCTTGCCGGTCGCTACGACGCGGCCTCTGCCGCCGGTCCCGCGGCCGCCGGCCGGAGCCCAAGGTAGCGGTCCCGGTCTTCGGCGCGCAGGGTTCGCCAGATCAGGAACTGCTTGCGCAGGGTGTTCAGGAAGCGTCGGTTGACGCGGCGCCAGGATGAGACGTCGCCGCTGACGCGCTCGAGATGCAGTCTGATCTCGAAGACGTCCTCCATGTCCGTCGGGATCGTCTCCAGGCGGACCTTCTGGCTGACGCCGAGGTCGAAGGGCGCCACCCAGGCCATGGTCTCGATCATGTAGGAGGTGCCGTACTCGGCCTCCTCCTCCCACGAGCGCACGTCCTGGGTCACGAAGTCGCCGATCGAGTATTCCTCATAGGCCTCGAACCACTCCACCATGAAGCGGGTCAGTGCGGTCGCCTGCTCCCCCGTCACCGCGAAGGGCAGGGGGATGTCCCAGGTGTCGCCCACCGGCTCCGGCACCTGCCAGCGCCGCTCGATGGCCGGCGTCGCCACCTCGGAGGCCTTGCGGGCCGGGTAGAGGGTGGACAGGAGCACGACGCCGATCACCACGGAGGTCGAGGCCACCGCGGACACCGAGGAGTAGTTCAGATAGAGCCCAGAGAGCAGATCGAGGGCGACGATCGCCTTCGCCGTCCCCTGCCCCACCAGGTAGCCGAAGATGGCGCCCAGGATGGCGTAGACGAAGGACTCCGCCATGAACAGCATGGCGATGTGGTTGGGCGCCAGCCCGATGGAGCTGAAGATGTGGATCTCCCGCACCCGCTCGTAGACCGCGCCCAGCATGGTGTTGAGGACGATGAGGGCCGCGATCAGGATAGGGATGAGCAGGTCGCCCATGCCCACGATGGAGGTGCGCCCGATGGCGCTCCACTTGCGGATCTCGTCCCCGGTGCCCGCGTAGAGGTTGAAGCCCAGGCGGGGCATCAGCGCCCGCAGCGTCTCCTTCACCTCATCGGGCGTCACGAAGCTGACCGCCACCGACTGCACCTCAGCCCCCAGGTTCAGCGCAGTCTGGAAGGGGACGAACACCACCTGGTCGGGCGAGAGGTGCAGATACTCCTGGAAGCCCCGGTCCTGCCCCCCGGCCTGCTGGCCCTGGCCCTGGCGCTGCATGCGCTGCATCTGGATCCAGTCCACGGGGGTCAGGGGCTCCTGGTCCAGGTCCACGATGCGCCGGGCGTGGCTGGAGTTGATGATGCCGATCAGCTCGTAGGGCACGCCGCCCAGGAAGATCTGCACCTGGCCGATGTCCCTGGGGCTGATGCGGAAGTGCTCGGCCATGCGGGTCGGGATGATCGCCGCGTGGACATCGCCGGGCCGGAACCAGCGCCCCGCCACCAGGGCCTCATCCAGCCGGGTCACCTCCACCTCGGCCGGGGACAGGCCGGTCACCGCGCGGGCGTCGTAGGTGGCCTCGCTCGCCGAGGTGCTCACCTGGATGAACGACTGCTCCTCCCACTTCGAGGTGAAGAACCAGGCCCTTGGGGCCACCGCCCGGGTGCGCCCGAACTCGTCGTTGAGCACCCGATAGGCCGACTCCTCCAGGGGCTCCCACATCGCGTTGCGCACCAGCAGCCCCTGGTAGCGGGGCTCGCCCCGGGCCCGACGCTCGTTGTAGCGGGTCGCCGTCTCCACCGAGGTGAAGGACAACACGGTGAAGGTGAGCAGCACCAGCGTGAGGCAGGTGAAGACGGTCCGCGCGCGGCGCTTGCGCATGTTGCTGATCCCCAGCGAGAAGGCCGCCGCAGCCACGCCCATGCGCCCGATGTCCGCGCGGTGCACCCCCGAGACCTTCATCTGCAGGGCCTTGAGCTGGGCCTCGAACTTCATGGTCACCAGGGTGATGACGAGGATGCTCAGGGCGAGCATGATGAATGCCAGGGGTACGATCCAGGGGTTGTTGGTGATCTCGAAGGCCGGGTGGATGAAGGCGAAGATCACGCAGATGACCACGAAGATGCCCACGAAGCCCACGATCTGCAGCCGCAGGTTCGGGAACGCGAAGATGAGCCGCTCCACGAAGAAGGCGAAGGGCAACATGAGGGCGAGGTAGAACAGCACGCCCTTCACGACGTCGTTCATGGTGGAGAGCACGGCCGGGTAGGCCCTCGCCTCGTAGCCCCAGGCCGCGCGGGCCTTCGCGTCGGACAGCTCGTAGTCCCTCTGGGCGAGCGCCTCCCGCGCCTCCCCGAGCAGCTCCTCCGCCCGGCTGTGGTGCTCCCACACGATGTCGTTGACGATGCGGAAGCCCGCCAGCTTCTGCATGCGCAGCTCGTCCAGGGTCCACATGTCCTCCGTGACGTGCAGGGGGGTGCGGGCGAGGGCCATGGGCCGATCAACCAAGTAGCCCAGCCCGCTCGGGTTCTCCTTGCTGATGGTCTCGGCGTTCAGCAGCAACATCCGCACCGAGCCCGGCCCCAGGCCCATCATCACCTTCACCCGGTGGCCGGGGTCCACAAAGATCAGGGCCACATCCTCGACGTGCCCTCGCCAGGGCTCCGGGCGGGGGATGGTCACGCCGTAGCGGCGGGGCTCGGCGTCGGTCATGCCGTCGAACACCTTGATGTAGCGCAGCGTGGTCAGGCTCTGGGGGTCCACCAGGTCGTACAGCGCCAGGGGGACGCAGTCGAACAGCACCAGCGTGAACTCCCTCCGGCCGCTGGTGATGAAGAACTGGGTCGGGTCCCGGGGGTAGTTGCGGTTCGCCATCGGCCCCCAGTCGGGCGCGTAGTCAATGTGGCCGGTCTCCGGGTCGGTGTGGTAGGCCTCGATGAAGCTGGGCTTGCGCCACCCGTAGGCGTTGATGGTGGGGTAGCCCCAGAACTTGGCCTGCCCCTTCTCGTCCACGATCTCCACCAGGTCGCCCCGGGTGCCCATGAGCGTGGAGTCCGACATGCGCGCCACCACCATGGTCCCGTCCACGACCTTGTCCGCCACGATGCTCCTGGTGGGATCGAAGGCGAGCGCGTTGACCGTCACCTCGGCGAAGCCGCCCGAGACCATCATGCGGGAGAACTGCGGGTCCCGGTCCACCGGCATCTTGGGGTCATTGACGATATCCCACATGGTGGCCGCCAGGAAGCAGGTCTGGCGGTAGAGGTTCCGGAAGTTGACGTGCTCGATGGTGTCGAAGGGCGTGTCCACCAGGGCGCGGGCGTCGTCGGTGGTCACGAAGGCCGCCCCCCGGCCTCCGCCGAGGGTGACGGGCTCGTTGTCGAGGGCGATCTTGCCGAAGATGAAGGTCCGCCAGGGCTTGCCGTAGATGGGGTTGACGCCGTCGGCGAACTGCCCGGAGGCGCTGCTGAAGCCCACCGTCGTGCCCCAGTCGGCCATGAGCTGGGCGTTCTCCCGCAGGGTGCGCGCGAAGTCCGAGAACTGGCGGCTGATGTCCATGTCCTCGCGCTGGTCGTAGAACATCCCCTTGTAGAACACCCCCACCCGGTCGTGGTTCGTCGAGAGGTCGAAGGCCAGGAAGAGGTTGATGTTCATCTTCTCCCGGACCGTCCTCCGGTAGGGGATCAGCCCGAGGAACCTCCTGGTGACCCGCACCGGCTGGCCCTCGATCAGGTCGTCCAGGTGGTTGGCGATGTAGTTGCGGATCCCCGCCAGCCCCAGGAAGTGGGCGCCGTTGAAGATGACGCGCACCGTGCGCTTCGGGGGATGCTGGGAGAGGATGCGCGTGATCTCCAGCAGGCTCGCCGCGCCGGCCGTGCTCTCCGCGCCCGGCGAGAGCTCAGGCACGATGGACATCGAGTCGTAGTAGGCGGTGAGATAGACGGCCTGTTTGCTCAGCTCGGGGTCGGTGCCGGGGATCTCCGCCACGACGTTCCAGGCGGGCTTGCGCTCCCACGTCATGTTGCACTCGATGTGCACCGTCACCTCGGGTCGGGACTTGAGCAGGGCCAGCAGCTCGTAGGCGTCGCTGCGCCCGATCCAGAAGCGGGGGATGTTGATGGGGATGCGGAGGAACTTCGCCTCCGCCTCGCCCCGGGTCGTCGTCTCCGGCTCGATGAAGATCACCGCCTCCGCCCCGAGGCGGGGGGCGTTGAGCCAGTTCGAGCCGCAGTTGAACTCCATCAGCACCGCGGTGCCCGCGATGTCCTTGCCGCTGAACTCCGCCAGCCTCCCCTCGCCCCCGTAGATCAGCGGGTAGCTCTGGCCGCCCCTGGGCAGGTGCGAGGTCCGCACCACGTTGGGCCAGAGCGGGTAGAGCCGGAAGCTGCGCACCGGCCGGCCGTCCTGCACGACCTCCAGTGACGGCTCCCCCCATACCCACGGCACCGTCACCCAGAAGGCCTCGCGGTAGGGCTCCTTGTACTCCTCGAGGCCGCCCCGGCTCACATCCTTGAGGCCCAGCTTCTGGAGCTCCCCGACGATGTACTCGGCTGCCTGCTGGGCCCCCGGGTAGCCGGCCAGCCGGGGCTGGAACGAACTGAGCGCCTCCATGTGGCGCTCGAGCTCGGACTGCTTGACCTCCCTGGAGAAGGCGCCCCACCACTCCTTCTGCTCCGGAGTGGGCTCCTTCTTGCCCAATGCGCCGAGGCAGGGCGACCCACCCGCGATCGCCAGCAGCAGGAAGCCGCCAACAGAGGCGATCAGCGCCCGCCGGAGTGTTGCCTTGACCATCACTACCCCTCCTGCACTGTGTTCCGGCGACTCTCCACCCCCCCCCATCCGGGGATGGTATCATGCCCTCCACGTCAAGTCAATCCACTCCCGCCGGCCCCAGGTTCGTCGCCGCCGCGGCCCCACCTTCCTGCGTGCGAGGCCCCCGGGGGGTTGCGCTTCCGGTCGTTTTGGGGTATCATATGCGATGTGAGGCATATGACCCCATGATCCGAGCGGTGCAGCTCACCAAGGCGCTCGCGGATCCCACGCGGCTGCGCATCTGCCGGCTGCTGCGGGGCCGCGAGGAGCTGTGCGTCTGCGAGATTGTGGACGCGCTCGACCTGCCGCAGTACCGTGTGTCCCGACACCTCGGGGTGCTCAAGGCCGCGGGGGTGGTGAGCGACTGGCGCCAGGGCAAGTGGATGCACTACATGCTGGCGTCCTCTCTCTCCGCGCCCGAGCGCGCGCTGCTCGAGGCCGCGTGTGACTGCGTTGCGCAGGAGCCGGCCGCACGGTTGGACGAGCGCCGGCTGTCGCGGAGCCTGCGTCCGCGCGAGAAGGGGGCCATGGTCCGGTGCCCCTGACGGTCCTTGGCTGCCGGACACATGTTCATATGTACATTGGCCCATCTATCGCCCCAGGGGAGGTGAGCCGGTGACGGCTTCGTCGGCCGCTGCCAGCCAGCCCAAAGGCCTCAATGTCTTCGAGAGATACCTGACGCTGTGGGTAGTGCTCTGCATCGGCTGCGGCATCGGGCTGGGCAGGCTCGTCCCGGGCCTGGCGAGGGCCCTGGACGGCATGGCGATCTACGTGGGGGATGCGCCCGTCGTGTCCATCCCCATCGCCATCGCGCTCTTCTTCATGATGTACCCCATCATGGTGAAGATTGACTTCGCCGAGGTGGTCCGGGCCGGCAAGAACCTGAGGCCCGTGCTGCTCACGCTGGTGGTCAACTGGGCGATCAAGCCCTTCACCATGTTCGCCATCGCCACCGCCTTCCTCGGCTACCTGTTCCGTGACCTGGTGCCTGGCACCGAGGTGGTCAAGGACGGCACGCAGGTGGAGCTGTTCCGCTCCTACATCTCCGGCGCCATCCTGCTGGGCATCGCGCCCTGCACCGCCATGGTGCTGGTGTGGGGGTACCTGGCGAACGGCAACCAGGGGCACACCCTGGTAATGGTGGCGATCAACTCGCTGACCATGCTGCTGCTCTATGGGGTGCTGGGCGGGTGGCTGCTGGGGGTGAACGAGATGCCCGTTCCCTGGCAGGCGCTGCTGCTGTCTGTGGGCATCTACGTCGCCCTCCCCCTGGTGGCCGGCTATTTCACCCGCAAGTGGGTCCTCGCCGCCAAGGGTCCCCTCTGGTTCGCGACCAAGTTCCTGCACTATCTCACGCCGGTATCAATCATCGCCTTGCTGGGGACGCTGGTGCTGCTGTTCTCCCTCAAGGGCGACACCATCCTCGGCAATCCGCTGACCATCCTCTGGATCGCCATCCCCCTCTTCATCCAGACCTGGCTGATCTTCGGGATCACCTACTCGGCGGCGCGCCTGCTGCGCTTCACGTATGGGGACGCGGCTCCCTCGGCGATGATCGGCGCGTCGAACCACTTCGAGGTCGCCATCGCCACCGCCACCATGCTCTTCGGCCTGGGCTCCGGCGCCGCCCTGGCGACGGTGGTCGGGGTGCTGATTGAGGTTCCGGTCATGCTGATGCTGGTGCGGGTGTGCGTGCGAACCCAACGCTGGTTCGCCGCCGCCGAACACGCTTGAGGAGAGGAGTGCGCAGATGTTCACCAAGATGCTTGTGGCGACCGACCTCTCACAGGCCTCCGACCAAGTCGTGTGTGCGCTCGCAGGTCTCAAGGCGCTGAAGACCCGGCAGGCGCTTCTTGTGCATTGCCTCAACATCCGAGACGTCGGAACCCTGGCGAATCAGTTGACCGCGCTGGCCCAGCCGACCCTTGACAGGCAGAAGCGGCTCCTCGAGGAGCTGGGCTTTGAGACCGAGGCGAGGATCGTGCTCGGGCTTCCCCACGTAGAGATCAACCGGATCGCGGAGGAGGCCGGCGCCTCTATGATCGTCGTGGGCTCACACGGACAGACGATGGCCTCTGAGATCCTGCTCGGCGGGGTAGCCAGCGCCGTCATCAACAGCGCCTCCAAGCCCGTGCTGTTGCTCCGACTCCGGCTCAGGCGGGAGGAGGACGGCCGCGCCGTATGCGAGCCGGCCGACTGCGACCCGCTGCGGCATGTGCTCTTTCCCACCGACTTCTCTGATAACGCCGAGCACGCGTTCGCGTTCGTGCGTCAGATCGCCGAGGTCGGCGCCCGGCGGATCACCCTGCTGCACGTCCAGGACGAGGCGAAGCTCTCGCCTCACCTGAGCGATCGCCTGGAGGAGTTCAAGCGGATTGACACCGATCGGCTGACACGCCTCAAGCACGAGCTGGAGGGGCTCGGTGTCGCCGACGTGCAGATCGAGATACCATATGGCTCCCCGAAGAAGGAGATAGTCGAGCGCACCCGCGGCGACGTCTCGCTGGTCATCATGGGCAGCCAAGGCCGGGGCTTCCTCGCGGAGCTGTTCCTGGGCAGTGTGAGCCTGGCGGTCGCGCGGCGCTCGGAGGCTCCTGTGTTGCTGGTACCCCAGATCCGCTAGGAGAACCGGCCCCCGCGGCCCACGGCATCATGAACTCGCTATCGGTCAGTTCAGCGTCGGCTCCGCCTCGGGCGGGCGTTCCCCGCCGGCCGGCGGAGGGCACACGAGGAGTACGCCGATGAATGAGCGCGAGGAGATCATCCAGTGCCCCTGTTACGACGTGTGCGTCGGACTGGGGCTGGAGATGAAGCAGTGGTGCCGCTACCGGGAGTCTGACCTCCCGCCGCCCGGGATGTACCGCTTCGACCCCAAGGAGGAATGGTGCCCACCGGGCGTGCAGGCGAACGTGCTGATGTTGGGCTACATGCTGTCGGGCGAGACGGCCGACCCGGCCCGGCTCCGCCCGGCGCTCGAGCAGGTCCGCAGGTGGGCGGCCGAGCTGCGCCGGGAGCGCTCGGGCTACGACCCCGCGCATTCGAGCAATCGCTAGATTGGAGACACAGAGACCATGTCGCAGGCTAAGGAATGGGTGACGGAGCGCTACGGCGCGATCGCGAGAGAGGCGCAGTCGAGCTGCTGTGAGGCCCCCGCGCCAGCCGGGGAGCGCATCGGCTACAGGCGGGAGGACCTGGCCGCGGCTCCCGCCGGCGCGGACCTGGGGCTCGGCTGCGGCAATCCGGTCGCGCTTGCGGGCATTGAGCCCGGGGAGACCGTGCTCGACCTGGGGTGCGGGGCGGGCCTGGACGTCTTCCTCGCTGCGGCCCGGGTCGGCCCCACCGGACGCGTCATCGGCGTGGACATGACGCCGGAGATGATCCAGCGGGCCCGGGCGAACGCGGCGGCCGCCGGCTACACCAACGTGGAGTTCCACCTCGGTGACATCGAGAGTCTCCCCCTCCCGGACGCCTCCGTTGACCTCGTCATGAGCAACTGCGTGCTCTGCCTGGCGCCGGACAAGGCGCGGGCCTTCGGAGAGATCGCTCGCGTCCTGAGGCCCGGCGGTCGTATCGCCATCGCCGACATCGTGCTCGACGGCGCCCTCCCCGACGCGCTGCGAGGCGATGCCGACGCCTACTGCTCTTGCGTCTCCGGCGCCGCGCCCCGGGCCGAGTACCTGGCGGGGCTGGCAGCGGCCGGCCTGCAGGAGGTGTGCGTGGCCTCAGAGGCCGACGCGGCAGAGCTGCTGGCGGCGGACTGCTGCGGCTCCGGCGCCCGCGCAGCAGACCTGCGGGGCGTCGTGACGAGCCTCCACATCACGGCTCGCAAGCCCTCGGAGGGAGACTGACCGTGAAGTGCACCGCGCGTGTCCACGCTGGCGTCTGCGGCTTCCAGACTGCCGTTGAGGCCGACTCGCCTGATGAGCAGATGGTCACCCTGACCATCCACACCGACTGCGACAAGGTCCGCGCTCTCGCGGAGGCTCTCAACGGCCGGCAGATAGACGCCTACGAGGAGATCGCCAAGGGCTCAGACGGCGTTATCTTGTCCACCGCGCGGGGGAAACTCCTGGGCTGCTGCGCCGCGTGCGCGGTGCCCGTGGGCATCTTCAAGGCGCTCCAGGCAGCGGCGCGCGTGGCGCTGCCAAGAGACGTGAGTGTGACCTTGAGCACCGAGTGACTGGCGCGCGGCAGAGGTGATGCCATGCCGAACATCACCATCACCCTCGACGACGCTGCCCAGATGCAGCTCGAGGAACTCCTGATGGACCGGGACGAGAAGGGAGCGCTCGAATTCCTGAAGCGGGTCGTCAAGCCCAAGGTTGACCTGCACATCAAGGGACACTGCCGACCCGTGTTCGAGGGGCCCTCGTCCATGCCCGACCGGTAGGGAGCGCCCAGGGCCAGGGGGGGCTGGCTGGCCCGGGCCGGCATCCGCGCCGCGTTGTACGTTGCACCACCAGGGGGGTTGACAAGGCCGCCGTTTCCGGTATAATCCGCAAGGATAAGCGGATATGAGGATTGGGGACGATGCGCGAACCACTCGCTGATGACCGGATCTACCGCTTGCACGCCTCCGTGTGCAAGGCCCTGGGCCACCCCACCAGGATGAAGGTCCTCGACCTCCTGCGCGAGGGTGAGGAGTGCGTGTGCCGGCTCGCTCCTCGGGCGGGGGTGACAGAGTCCAACATGTCGCAGCTGCTGGCCGCGCTTCGCCGGGCGGGGCTGGTGGATACCCGGCGCGAGGGGCACATCATCTACTACCGAGTCCGCGACGAGCGCATCTACCACGTCCTTGACCACATGCGCGAGATCCTGGCCGACCAGCTCGCGCACATCGAGGACCTTGCGGTCGCGCTGGGGCGCTAGTGATGATGAGCACGAGGCTGAGGCAGTTCCTCATCCTCCTGGGCGTGTTCCTCGCCGCCTACTTCCTGCCGGTGGGCAGCGGCCGCGTCCAGGCGGCGCTCGTGGAGGCCTTCGCCATGCTCCACGAGTATGCCCGCGCGCACGTCCTGCTCTGTCTCGTGCCCGCCCTCTTCATAGCCGGCGCCATCGCGGTGTTCGTCAGCAAGGCCTCCGTGATGAGGTACTTCGGTCCCACGGCGAACAAGCTCCTGTCGTACTCGGTGGCCTCGGTGTCAGGGACGATCCTCGCGGTCTGCTCCTGCACCGTTTTGCCGCTGTTCGCGGGGATCTACACCCGCGGCGCGGGGATCGGGCCTGCCGCCGCTTTCCTCTACTCCGGCCCTGCCATCAACGTCCTGGCCATCATCCTCACCGCCCGGGTGCTGGGCTTTGAGCTCGGCCTCGCGCGCGCCGTGGGCGCCATCCTCTTCGCGTTTCTTGTCGGCCTCGGCATGCACCTGTTCTTCCTGCACGAGGAGCGCGCCAAGGCCGCCGAGGCGGCCGGCTTCGACCTATCCCCAGAGGCCGGCGAGCGGTCTCTGGGGCAGACCGCCGCCTACTTCGCCGTCATGGTCGGCATCCTGGTGTTCGCCAACTGGGGCAAGCCCGCGTCGAACCCGAGCCTGTGGGCGACCATCTACGGGCTGAAGTGGTGGATCACGCTCGGTCTGCTGGTCATTCTCGCGCTCATGCTGCTGCGCTGGTTCCGTCGCTCTGAGCTGAAGGAGTGGACCTCCTCCACCTGGGGCTTCGCGTGGCAGATCCTGCCCCTGCTGTTCGGCGGCGTGCTCGTCGCCGGCTTCCTCCTCGGCCGCCCCGGACACATGGCCCTCATCCCGGAGGAGTGGGTGGCGCGGCTGGTGGGCGGCAATTCCTTGAGAGCGAATCTGTTCGCGTCCGTGTCCGGCGCGCTGATGTACTTCGCCACGCTCACCGAGGTGCCGATCCTCCAGGGGCTGCTGGGCGCGGGCATGGGCAAGGGCCCGGCGCTCGCCCTGCTGTTGGCGGGGCCCTCGCTGAGCCTGCCCAACATGCTCGTCATCGCGGGTATCATGGGTTTGCGCAAGACCCTCGTCTACGTTGCCCTCGTCGTCGTGCTGGCCACGGCGACGGGGATGCTGTACGGAACCATAGCCTCGTAAGGTAAGGAGTGAGGGAGATGAAGAAGGTGCAAGTGCTGGGCACCGGCTGCCCGAAGTGTCAGCAGACGGCCGAGAACGCGAAGGCGGCGGCCGAGGCGGCCGGCGTGCAGATCACGCTGGAGAAGGTCGAGAAGCCGGCCGACATCGCCAAGTTCGGGGTGATGTTCACGCCGGCCCTCGCCATTGACGGTGAGGTCAAGGTGGCCGGCCGCATCCCGACCGTGGACGAGATCAAGGGCTGGCTGGCGGCCTGAGGAGGACTGCGGTGACTGAGAAGTGCGCCTGCGAACCTAGCGAAGTCCTGTTCTTCCCGTGCTCGGGCGGGTCCAACTGCGCCCGCATCGCCGACCGGGCCGCCGTCGAGCTGCACAACGCGGGCCGCGGCAGGCTCTTCTGCCTCGCGGGCATCGGTGGGCATGTGAAGGGGCTGATCGAGTCGGCGAGGGCGGCCAAGGTGCTGGTAGCCGTGGACGGCTGTCCTCTCGCCTGCGCTCGCAAGAGCCTCGAGCACGCCGAGCTTCAGCCCCAGATCCATGTGATCGTGTCGGAGCTCGGCGTCGAAAAGCGCTCCGGCGACCTAGGGTACACCGCGGAGGAGCTGGACGCGTGCCGCCGCCAGCTTGAGCAGGAACTCGACACGCGAGTGGAGTCAACCGCGGCCGCCGGGAGATGACAGGGGCAGTGGCGCTGCTCACCGAGTACAAGTTCCAGCTCTTTGCGCCGAAGTGCAATCCGTCGGCGGAGTACGCCAACTGCCTGGCGGCGCTCCGCGACGACATCCGGGAGGTCTTACCCTACCTGAACGGCAGGCTGAAGGGCTGCCAGTACAACCCTGAGGCTCCTTTTCTCCGGCTGCGTCACGAGGGACACGTCATCACCCTGCGCCCGCGCCAAGCGGCGGTGAGCAAGCTGGCCGACTCCGACGAGGCCCGCCGAGTGCTCGACTGGGTGAAGGACCTCATCAACGACACCTGGGAGCGCCGCGCCGAGATCACCCCCAGCGACCGACGCGCCCCCAGCCTCACGGCGCTCCAGCTCTTTCGGGTTCTGCCCGGAACGAACTGCCGCAGGTGCGGCCTGCCGACGTGTCTCGCCTTCGCCGCCCAACTGGCCGAGGAGGAGGTGAGCATCGAGCAGTGCGCGCCCCTGCTCGAGCCAGAGCACGAGGAACGCCGCGCCCGGCTCGCGGACCTGCTTGCGTCGGCCGGGTACGAGGTCCCAGAAGATTGGCTGTGAAAGGACAGAGGAGGTCATGAAGGGATCGAAGTGGCTCGTTCTTATCGTGGTCCTCGTCGTGGTCGGAGTCGTCATCGCGAAAGAGGCTCGCCACTCCCCACAGCCGCTTGGGC
>Ga0129301_1000052_pt1 | contig 52506 bp, 52 predicted proteins | sample ConPoolayeHmetaG_FD_94489 | JGI IMG/M metagenome (GOLD analysis project Ga0129301, IMG submission 94489) | Hot spring microbial mat communities from California, USA to study Microbial Dark Matter (Phase II) - Cone Pool mat layer H metaG ...
ATAATCAATATTTATGAAGAAGATGATGGTCTCTCTTATTGTTGTTATAATAATCATCATAGCCGGCTTTGTCTCCTGGCAATTTTTATGGCGAACAAAAACTGTTTTATTTTTGTGTGTTCACAACACTTTTCGTAGTCAAATAGCTGAAGCTTATTTTAACAAATTTGCCAAAGAAAAAGGATTAAACTGGCAGGCAAAATCAGCCGGATTTCTGGAAGCGGAGAAAATTAATGAAAAGGCAATTGTGCTGATGAAAGAAGAAGGAATTGATATCTTTAATAAAAAACCAAAATTAATGACAGACAGAATTATAAAATCAGCTGATAAAATTGTGGTTGTTTGCCAAGAATGCGAGGAACAGGGCCTTTGTTTAACTCTGCCAAAAGATAAAGATATCGAATATTGGCGATTTCCTAATCCAGCAGAAATGGAGTTAGACCAAGCTCGAGAAATAAGAAACAAAATTAAGGAAAAAATTATTAATCTCATTGACGAACTCAAATAATATGTCAAAAAAATATTTTGCCATTCTCATTGTTATTGGTTTAACGATTGTCGGTGGTTTTTCTATGAACTATTTTTCCAAAAAGGATCAGAGTGTTTTGCCAAATACTCAGTGTCAAACTAAAGAAATGATATTTTATTATCTTGATACTTGTAGCTGGTGTCAAAAAGTTAAAAATGAAGGGACAATTTCAAAGATTGAACAATTGGGGGTAAGGGTAAAACAAATTAACGCGGCGGTTGGTCCAGTCCGACATCAATTTGAGGGCGTCCCAACTTTTGTTATTAATGATAAAGTATATTCCGGTTATAAAACTTTTGAAGAATTAAGTGAATTGCTTGGGTGTCAAAAAGCAGAAAGTCAATTTTCCGAGAATCAAAATCAGTCCCAATTCTTATCTGAAATTCAGTTTTTCGGCGAGAAAGGCGAAGCCGTAAATTTAGAAAATGGCGAAGTTAAGTTGGCTGCTTCAATTTTTGATGACAATCAAGCAAGGTTTTATAATGTGAAAATGCCGAGCGGAAAAACAATTTATTTTTTTGTGCTTAAAGACAAAAATGGAGTCTACAGAGCGGCGGCTAATGCCTGTCAGGTCTGTTTTAAAACATATAAAGGTTTTCGCCAAGAAGGAGATGAAATTGTTTGTAATAACTGTGGTAATCGTTATCCTATAGAAAAAATTGCCACGGAAAAAGGCGGTTGTAATCCCGGACCGATTAATCCGAATTTAGAAGTAAAAAACAGTCAAATTATTATTAAACAAACAGATTTAGAACAGGTTTCTGATTTATTCTAAAACTTATGCAAAGACAAATTAAAAAATATCAAATTAAAAAGTATCAATGCCCAGTTTGTAAACTCTGGTACAAAGAAAAAGAATGGGCTAAAAAATGCGAAGAATGGTGTAAAAAACACAAGAGCTGTAATTTAGAAATTATTAAACACGCAATAAAAATTAAGTAATAAAAACATATGGAAAAAACAATTTTAAAAATTTCGGGTATGCACTGCGCTTCGTGCGCGGCAAATATTGAAAACACTCTAAGAAAAGAGGAAGGGATTAAATCCGCCAATGTTAACTTCGCGGCAGAAAAGTTATATTTAGAATTTGACCCGATAGAAATAAGTATTGCTAGAATTCAAAAGATTATTGAAAAGCTGGGGTATAAGACAACAGAGGAAACTTTTGAGGAAGAAATGCACGACCACCATAAAGAGGCAAAGGTGCAAGAAATTCAAAAATTAAAAAGGCGGTTTATTTTTGCCTTGATTTTTAGTTTGCCAATTATTTATATGGTAATGGGCGAAATGATTGGACTGCCAATGCCAACAATTTTTGAAAATTATGGAACTATTATTCAGTTTGTTTTGGCAACGGCTGTTATTGTTTCTTGTTTAAACATTTGGACTTCTGGTTTTAAAAATTTACTGCGGCTTTCTCCCAATATGGATTCGCTTATTTTTATTGGTACGGCTGTTGCTTATTTTTATAGTTTAATTATTTCTGTTTTAATGTCTTTGGGAACAAAAACTGAAGCACATCTTTATTATGAAAGCGCGGCTTTAATTTTGGTTTTTATTTCTTTGGGTAAATATCTTGAAGCTATCACTAAAGGAAAAACCAGTGAAGCAATTAAAAAATTAATCGGTCTTCAACCGAAGGAAGCAACGATTATAAGATCCCGCTCACTTCATTCGCAGAACCTTGATTCCTCGCTTCGCTCGGAATTAAAAGACAATGAGGAAATAAAAATTCCTATTTCCGAAGTAAAAGTCGGAGATATTATTTTGGTAAAGCCCGGTGAAAAAATTCCTGTTGATGGAATTGTTATTGACGGCTATTCCGGCGTTGACGAGAAAGCGATTACCGGTGAAAGTATTCCTGTTGAAAAGAAAAAAGGAGACGAAGTAATCGGCGCAACCATCAATAAAACCGGGATTTTGAGATTTAGGGCAACGCGGGTTGGTAAGGACACAATGCTGGCCCAAATTATAAAAATAGTTGAGGAAGCAATGGGTTCTAAAGCGCCAATTCAACTTTTGGCTGATAAGGTTTCTTTTTATTTTGTACCCACTGTAATTGGTACTGCTATTTTATCTTTTATTATTTGGCTTTTGTTGGGCCAACCCCTTGCTTTTGCCTTAACGGTCTTTGTCGCTGTTTTAATTATTGCTTGTCCTTGCGCTTTAGGTTTGGCAACACCAACCGCTGTAATGATGGGCACGGGTTTGGCGGCAAAATATGGCATTTTAATTAAAAGCGGCAAGGCCTTAGAAATTGCCAGAGATGTAAATATTGTTATCTTTGATAAAACGGGCACGCTAACTAAAGGAGAACCCAGCGTTACAGATATTATTAAAGTTAAAAATGAGGTTAGTGAAAATTCTATTTTGCAAATCGCCGCGTCGGTGGAAAAAAATTCCGAACATCCTTTGGCTCAAGCGATTGTTAACAAGGCGAGAGAAGAAAAGGTTGATTTTTCAGAAGTAAAAAATTTTCAAGCCATACCCGGCCACGGTGTTTCAGCCGATTTAGAAAACAAAAAAATACTTTTGGGAACAAGAAAACTAATGGCTGATAATCAAATTGACCCGAGCTTAATTGAAGAAAAAATGATTGTTTTAGAAAATCAAGGCAAAACAGCAATGATTTTAGCACAGGATAAAGAGATTATTGGCATCATTGCGGTGGCTGATACTCTTAAAGATTTTTCAAAAGAAGCAGTTAAGATGCTCCATAAAATGGGAAAGAAAGTGGCGATAATTACGGGAGATAATAAAAGAGTTGGGCAAGCTATTGCGAAGCTCGTTGGTATAGATAAAGTTTTAGCTGAGGTATTGCCGCAAGAAAAATCGGCCGAAATCAAAAAACTACAGAGCGAAGGAAATATTGTGGCGATGGTTGGTGATGGGATAAATGACGCTCCGGCTTTAGCTCAAGCTGATTTAGGGATTGCTTTGGGGTCTGGTACCGATGTAGCAATGGAAACCGGGGAAATAGTTTTAATCAAAGATGATTTGAGAGATGTGGTAACCGCCATTGATTTAAGCAACTACACTTTGAATAAAATCAAGCAAAATCTTTTTTGGGCTTTCTTTTACAATATTGTCGGTATTCCTGTGGCTGCTGGTGTTTTGTACCCTTTTACCGGCTGGCTTTTGAATCCAGCAATTGCCGCTGCCGCAATGGCATTTTCATCGGTCAATGTTGTTTTGAATGCACTTTCGATGAAAAGATATCAATTGCGGGGTTCGCTATCGTTCTAGCTCACCTCCCGGAACAAGTCAGGCAAAAAAGACAAGAGGTTGAGCAAAAACTTGAAAAATTAAGGGATAAAGGAATACCAATTTCAACGACTCCAACCAGAGAGGAGATTGAGCAAAGAATTCCTGCTCGACCAGAAACCGGAAAACCTGAAACTCAAGAACGAGAAGTGGAAGCGCCAAAAGTTCCTGAAGTAGAATCAGAAACTTCTGGTAGTACAGGTAAACCAGAAGCAGGAAAACCTGGAACGCCCGGACGACCTTAGGTGGACCTACCGAGAATCGAACTCGGATCTCTGCAATGCGAATGCAGTATTCTCCCGTTAAACTATAGGCCCAAACTAAAAATAATTATTAAATGGTATCTAGCATTATTATACCTCATTCTCGACTAATCTTGGAATCTATAACCAAAATTTTACCAGGCAAAACAAACAATATCCTCAACTAAAAAACTAAAAAAGGCAGGGTTGATAGTTGCAATTAGATTGAAAACAGGCTAAAATTAATCATTAAGAAAAGCAAAAGTAAATAATGGGTACTCTAAACTTGAATTCCCAAAAACTTCTCACCAGAGAAATTCTTCAAAACGAGAGGGGATTAGATTTCTTAAAACTTTAATCGTTTTTCGAAATGATAACCAAAACTGACTATACCGGAAAACAAATTGTGGTTCTCGAAGGCTTAAAACCAGTGAGAAAAAGACCGGCAATGTATATTGGTTCAACCGATAGCACCGGTCTTCACCACTGTCTTTATGAAATTATTGACAACTCTATTGATGAAGCCTTAAGTGGTTTTGCCAAAAACATCTGGGTAGTTTTAAATGAAGATGGTTCGGCAACGGTGGCTGATGATGGCCGAGGTATTCCTGTTGATATAATGCCTCAATACAAAAAGAGCGCCTTGGAAATTGTAATGACCAAACTTCACGCTGGCGGCAAATTCGATAGCAAAGCCTATAAAATTTCTGGCGGACTTCACGGAGTTGGCTCAAGTGTAGTGAATGCGCTTTCTTTGTGGCTTTGGGTAGAAGTCAGAAGGGATAAAAAAATTTATTACCAAAGATATGAAAAAGGAATTCCTAAAACCGAAGTAATCAAGATTAAAAAAACCAATCATCAGTTTCTATCTCAAATCATAGGAAAAGAAGTTTCTGGCACTACTACTACCTTTAAACCAGACAAAAAAATTTTTAAACAGACAACCCAATTTAACTCAGAAATAATTAAAAAATCCTTGAAAAATCGGGCTTATTTAACTTCAGGAATCTTCTTCCACTTTTATGATCTAAGAAATCCTAAGAAAAAAGAAGAATATCATTATTATTTTGAAGGCGGGATTGTTTCTCTTTTAAATTCCTTAAATCAAAACAAAGAAGTTGTTCATCCTTTAATCTATATCCGGGGAGAAGAGGAAAATAAACTAATCGAAGTTGCTCTTCAATATACAAATGAAACTAAAGAAACTACTCTCTCTTTTGTTAATGTGATCAGTACCACTGAAGGCGGAACCCACCTGATTGGTTTCCGGAGTGCTCTGACCCGAGCAATTAAAGATTATGCCTTAAAAATGGAAAATTTGAAAGACGGAGAAGAAATCTCTGGAGACGATGTCCGTGAAGGATTAACCGCGGTCATCTCGGTAAAAATGCCAGCCACTGATTTGCAATTTGAAGGCCAAACAAAGGCAAAGCTAGGTAATAGTGAGATCCAACCCCTGGTGGCCAAAATTGTTAAAAATAATCTTGATATGTATTTTGAAGAGCATCCTCCTCAGGCAAAAACAATTTTAGCGAGAGTTTTGCTTGCGGTTAAGGCCAGAAAAGCAGCTCGGGCAGCCAAAGAGGCAATTTTAAGAAAAGGTGTTTTTGATTCTTTGGGTTTACCAGGAAAATTAGCTGATTGTCAAACCAAAAATCCAGAAGAATCCGAACTTTATATTGTTGAAGGTGATTCAGCCGGTGGCAGTGCCAAACAAGGTCGAGATAGAAGATTCCAAGCAATTCTTCCTTTAAGGGGCAAAATTTTAAATACAGAGAAAGCTCGTTTGGACAAAATCATTGAATTTGTCGAACTTAAAGATCTGATTATTGCTTTAGGAATGGGAATTGGAGAAACAACTAATGTTAAAGAATGCCGCTATCATCGGGTAATTATAATGACCGACGCCGATGTTGATGGTGCTCATATAGCCACTCTTCTTCTGACTTTTTTCTATAGACACTTACCCCAGATTATTCAAAAAGGCTATCTTTATATTGCTCAACCACCACTTTATAAAATCACCCAAAACAAAAAGATATTTTATGCTTATACCGAAGAAGAAAAAGAGCAAATAGTCAAACAGCTGTCAGATAGGTCGGCGGAAATCCAAAGATATAAAGGTTTAGGAGAAATGAATCCTGAACAACTTTGGGAAACAACAATGAACCCAAAAAATAGAATCTTAAAACAAATTTCTATCACCGATGCTCAAAAAGCAGATGAAATCTTCAATGTTTTAATGGGCAAGGAGGTTGCTCCCCGGAAAAAATTTATCCAAACTCATGCTAAGTCTGCTGAGTTAGATTTATAAAAATGATCATTCCTATTGGCAAAATAAAACCAACAGAAATTACCCAAGAGGCAAAAAAATCTTATCTTGATTATGCAATGAGTGTCATTGTGATGAGAGCTTTGCCTGATGTCAGAGATGGTCTAAAACCTGTTCATCGCCGAATTTTGTTTGCCATGGAACAAATGGGTTTGTCTCCGGGAGGCAGGTATACCAAATCCGCAAAAGTGGTCGGAGAGGTATTAGGCAAATATCATCCCCACGGCGATATGCCTGTTTACGATGCTTTGGTCAGAATGGCCCAAATTTTCTCAACAAGATATCCCTTAATAGATGGTCAAGGAAATTTTGGTTCAGTTGATGGCGATCCCCCAGCAGCAATGCGTTATACTGAAGTCCGATTAGCAAAAATTAGCCGAGAATTGTTGGAAGATCTTAAAAAAGAAACGGTCAATTTTTTGGATAATTTCGATGGTACTTTAAAAGAACCAACTGTACTGCCGGCAAAAATCCCCAATCTGCTTTTAAACGGAGCCGATGGTATTGCTGTAGGAATGGCAACTAAAATTCCTCCCCATAATCTTTCAGAAATAATCGATGCCACTTTAGCAATGCTCAAAAAAGGAAAATTAGAAAAAGAAGAACAAGATTTTGAACTACCAAAAATTCAAGTCGTTGACAAATTAGATGAAAAAGAAATGATTTTAAAAGATGTTTATCTTTTAGAAAAAGAAAAATTGAATTTTGAAACAACTATCAGCGGAGAAGAGCTACTAAAAATTATCCAAGGGCCAGATTTTCCTACCGGAGGAATAATTTTTGATAAAGAAGCAATTAATCAAGCATATCTAACTGGGAAAGGCAAAATTCCAGTCCGGGGAAAAGCTGATATCGAAGAAACCAAAGGCGGTAAATTCCAAATTATTATTTCGGAAACCCCCTACCAAGTTAATAAAGCCAATCTGGTAGCAAAAATTGCCGAATTAGTCAAAGAAAAGAAAATTATTGGTATCTCTGATTTAAGAGATGAATCAGATCGGCAGGGGATTCGGGTGGTTGTTGAATTGAAAAAATCAGCTGTGCCAAAGGCTGTTTTAAACAAACTTTATAAGCTCACCGAACTCCAAACCAGCTATCCGATCAATATCGTTGCTTTAGTTGATGGAGTTCCTCAAACACTTAATTTAAGACAAATTTTGCTTTATTTCTTAAGATTCCGCCATGAAATTGTCAGAAAAAGGACTATTTTTGAATTAAAAGAAGCAAAATTAAGAGCCCATATTTTAGAGGGTTTAAAAATTGCCCTTGATAATTTAGATGCGGTAATAGAAACAATCAAAAAATCAAAAGATGCAGAAGTGGCTAAAGAAAATTTGATGTCAAGATTTAATCTTACCAGTCTCCAAGCAACGGCAATTTTGGATATGCAATTAAGAAGACTGGCTGCTTTAGAAAGGCAAAAAATCGAAGCCGAGTATGAGGAAATAAAAAAGCAGATTGATGAATTAACAGTAATTTTAACTAATCCAGAAAAAATGCTAGAAACAATGCAAGAGGAATTGAAGAAATTAAAAACTACTTATGGTGATTTAAGAAAAACACGCGTTTTTAATCAAAAGATTGGTGAATTTTCCGAAGAAGATCTGATCCCCAATGAAGAGAATATCATTGTAATCACGAAAACCGGTTATATTAAACGTGTACCAAAGGATACTTTCCGAATTCAAAGGAGAGGCGGAAAAGGAACAATGGGAATGATCAAAAAAGAAACCGATGAGATTGAACATCTCCTTCTCGCTAACACTCACGATTATCTTTTGGTTTTTACTGACAAAGGTAAAGTTTTCCAACTCCGAGTTTGGGAGTTGCCCGAAGGAAGCAGAATTGCCAAAGGACAGGCAATTATTAATCTAATTAACATTGATCAACAAGAAAATATCAAAACTGTTTTAATTAAGAAAAAACAGAGTCAAAAAAAATATGTTTTTATGGTGACAAAAAAAGGAACGATTAAAAAAACACCTTTAGACCAGTTTACTCATATCCGCACCTCAGGAATTATTGCCATTGATATCAGACCTAGCGATAAGCTAATTGATGCCCAACTCACTGATGGCACGAATCAAATCTTTTTGGTGACCAAAAAGGGGAAATGTATCAGATTTGGGGAAAATGACCTAAGACCAATGGGTAGAAGCGCTAGAGGAGTAAAAGGGATTACCCTAAAAAGCGGCGATGTAGTAGTCACCGCTGATGTTATTCCCACAAAACTGCCAAAGCCTAAGGACAAAAGAAAAAAGGTTTTCAGGGATTTATTAGTCGTCACAGAAAATGGGATTGGTAAAAGAACTAGTGTCTATCTTTTTCCGCTCCAAAAGAGAGGTGGTGTTGGAGTTAAAGCAGTCAATTTAACTCCCAAAACAGGTGACCTTGCCGATGCCAAAGTAGTTAATCAAAAGGTACAACAAGTAATTATCACCTCCAAACAAGCTCAGGTAATTAGACTTCCTTTAAGAAACATTCCTCGATTAGGAAGGGCTACTCAAGGAGTAATTTTGATGCGTTTAGATAAACGAAATAATGATAAAGTGGCGGCAATGACAACGAAATAATTATTTATTCCCACTATGAAACTTTTGATGAATTTCTCTTAAATGCTTATTCGTCACATGGGTATAAACTTGGGTGGTGGCAATATTTTTGTGGCCCAAAAGCTCTTGCACTGAACGGAGATCTGCTCCTGAAAAAAGTAAATCAGTGGCAAAACTATGTCTTAAAACATGAGGAGTGACTTTAATTGGAATACCAGCCCGTCGGCTGTATTTTTCAATCATTCTTTGAATTGACCTAGGAGTTAATCTTAACGACTCTGGATTAGTAATCTCCTCTTTTTTGCCAGAATAACGAATAAAACAAGGAGAGTATTTCTCATTTCGACTAACAAAATATCTCTCAAGCCAATAGCGGGCTCTTTTACTTAAAAAAACTAATCGCGGTCTTCCTCCTTTACCAATCACTCCCAATTCTCCTGATTTAAAATTGATCTGATCACGATTCAAAGAGACTAACTCGCTAACCCGCAATCCAGTAGAAAAAAGCGTCTCTAAAATCGCTCTATCTCTTAAACCAATAATATTAGAAATCGTTGGCTGATTAAGTAATCTTTCTACCTGTTCTAAAGTCAAAAATTTTAAGGACCTGGTTTCTGTTTTTGGCAATTCGATTTTCTCTGGTGCTAATACCTTCAAATCATTTTTTATTAACCATCTTAAAAATGAACGTAAGGCAATCAAATGATAAGCTTGGGTAATTTTTTTTAAAAAATTTCCTTTGTGATTTTTTTTTCTTGATAAAAAAAGTCTAAATTTCCGGATATTTTCAATCTGGATATCTTGTAGGGTGGGGGAGTGGCCTAATTCTTGCTCTAAAAATCGGATAAATCTTTTAAGATAAAGGTTATAGTTACGGCTAGTTAAAGGAGAACGATTTTTTTCAATTTCTAAATAAGATAAAAATTTGTCTCGCCAAAAATCAATTGAATTATTCATTTTTTCCCCGATATTGTGCGACATTAAGCTTTTAAGAGTTTAATTGTTAATTTTTCTTTTGTCAAGCCTCAGTTTAATTTTTTATTAGATTAGAACTTTAAACCCTGCCAAATAATTCAAAAATAATTTGCCAGTTTATAAAAAATTAAGTAATGAGTAAAATGAGAAATTGAGAAATGCAAAATAAAGCAAAGATCAACAACAAGGAATTAAGGATAGACAAAAATCTGCTTTTTCCTCGAAAAAATAACATCAAAAAACATTTTTATAATATAAGCCTTAGGTCTAAAAACGTCTTAAGCGGCCTTTGGTGAGGTCGATATCAATAAACCTTTTGCTCTTCTTCTAGCAAAAACTCAGAAAGGGGAGTAGAACCAAAAACAATCTTGATAATTAATCTTTAAATTTCAAAATATAAGAAACATAAGAATATAAGGTTTTAGCTAAAAAGGAAATAAAATTAACTCAAATATTAAAAATAATTTTTATTCAAAAATTTATTTAAAAATTATTTTAAACTTGAAAAAACTACTCCTCTTTTTTGATCGCCAACTTGACGTCGTAAAAGGAACATTATGCGACTCTCTGAAAAACCCTCTCCCCCTTCTCGTCTGTCTTATCTTGTCCTCTGGAAGGGTGGAGCATTCTAAGAGACAAAAATGAAGCCTTTCCGTTCCTAAAAAGCGAAGTTTTTATAAGCAATATTGATTCTAACCATCTCTTCTTAAAAACACCCCATCTCCATATAAATAAAAAAGGTTTTCCACAAAAACAATTTTCCAGAGGATCGGCAAGGAGACGACATAGTCAAACTATATCAAAAATATTAATTAAGATTATGCCTATTTTTAGGGAAAAACATAAACTTGAGGGATCATTAGCGATTAAAGATGCCAATCGCTAAATATCAGTTTTCGTGAAAAGTGGCCTATAGTTTTCGTGAAACTTTATTTACATTATAGGATATAAGCTTAACACTATAGGCTTAATCTTATTCCCCTATCCCCTCTCACCCATCCTGATCTTTAAAGCTTCTCGGACCAACCATCTTTAATTCCAAAAAAATTATTTTAAATTAATAACTTAAAAAAATTATTAAATTAAAAAATGGTTGTCAGGAGAAAAAGAGCAACCAAAGAACCTACTCCTACCCAAAAATATTCCCAAAATGTCCGTTGAAAAAGCTTGCCTTTTATTGCTGCTTGAATCATTCCTCCCAAAACATAGGCAAAACTAACCAGATACAAAGAAGCCAAACCAACATTCACCGGCCAAAAAGAAATCGCCAAACCAAGCTGACTTAAAAACCAACTGCCTACTGAACTAAACATTATTAGCTGCTGGTTATCAGCCTCCTTTTCAGAAATAGCAGCAGACCAAAAGAAATGGAATAATAAAGGCCAAGAAACCAGAAAAATCAAGAAGGCATTAGTCCAAGGGTAAAATTTGAAAGAAAAGATAAAATTATAAAAAAGAAATAACTCCAAAAGGATTAAAATGAATCCAATCGTAAAGGCAGCTCGATAAAGGGGCACTTTTTTGAATTCTAAAGAAACCAAAAAAATATTGGTGACTAAAACTGAAGCGTATATCCCATCAAAAAGAAATAAAATTAAAATTGCTCGCCAAACTAAAGCCGAAGGCCATAAATTATAAAAAAAATTTACTGCCAGAAGAAGTCCCAGAGGCAGGGTGATCAAAAGGATTAGCCTTTTCACCGAAGAAACTAAAGAATAAAAAACAAAAAACAAAATTAAACTAGCAAGAAAAATCAAAAAAAACGAAATAAAAAAAGGAGATAAAAAAGACTTGCTAATTTGGGCTAGAATAAAGACTATTGTTAAAAGAAAAGAGGATAAGATAAATTTTTTTTGCTTACTCATTTAGGTAAAAATTTTGGCTTTAGCCCAAACTAACGTTAGTAAAAACCTCTTGGACATCTTCCTGAGACTCTAGTTCCCGAAGAAAGTTTTTAATCCTTTCTATCTGCTGTTTTTCCCTAAGGCAAAGAGGAGTTTTGGGCCTCATTATTAATTTGACAAAAATGATTTCTATCTGTTTCTCCTGAGCAAATCTTTTGAATTCTTCAATCTTCTCCGGAGCAAAATAAAAAATTGACTGTCCTTCTTTCTCCTCAAAATCATTAATTCCCCAATCCATAAGCTTAAGAATTTTATCCTCCTCTATTTTCTTGGTTACAACCATTCCTTGCCTTTCAAATTGAAAAGCAACGGAACCTGGCTCGACTAAACTGCCATCATTATGTTGAAAAATATTTTTAATTTCCTGAATACTTCTTTGCCGATTATCAGTCGCCACTTGAATCAAGACAGCGACCCCAAAAGGGCCGTAGCCTTCCAAAATAAAACTTTCCAGCACAACATCCTTCCGTTCGCCTGCCTTTAAAGCCCGCTGAATATTTTCCTTTGGCATATTGATTGCCCTTGCCTGCTCAATGATCATCCTTAAATGAGCATTTGCTTCAGGATTGGCCGAGCCTCCTGTTTTCACGGCAACGGCAATTGCTTTTGCAAATTTACTAAAGAGTTGACCTCTTTTCTTGTCCTGGCTTTCTTTGCGTCGTTTAATATTAGCCCATTTTGAATGTCCTGACATGCCCTTATTTTACTCTCATAAACCTGTTTTTGCTAGTTTTTGGTCAAATTAAACAAGCCATCGTTTAAGTAGAGATTGATGTCCGTAAAATCAGAAAATTCTTTCGCCTCCCCTACCCTAATTGGACAGTCAAAATTATGAGTCATTCTTTTTATAATCCTGCTTTTAATTAGATTAGGATTTTTAATCTTGATTAAACAAGTTTCTGGGCCCTCTTCTTCTTTATTGGAGACAGAAACAACTAAAGCGCCGGAATTAACCAGAATTCGGCTAAAAATACTCGCTAATCCAGGAGAATTAGAAAAATTGTAAACCCCAATAGGGATGGCTTCATTCCTAATTAAAGGATCGACAAAAAAACTTAATGAAAGTTTATCCCAACTATCCTTTTTCAAAACCAAAGCATTAAAACCATCCAAAGTCTTTACCTCTTCAAAAAACCCTTCTTGAAGGGCATTATGAATTTGCCAGTTAAAATTATTTTTCTTTAAGAAAAAAATAATTTTTAAGAAATCCAGGCGCTCGCCTTTATAAACCTTAGCCTTCTTTAAAAATCCCTGATACCAACTAAGAGCAATAAGACAATTCTTAAGTTTGTTTTGATCTTGGCAACTTTTGTCATTAACAAAAAGCCAATAATCAATTGGTAATCCTAATTCCACAGCCAAAGTATTGGTCAATAAATTGGAATTTTGTTCATCCTGGGCAAACTTAGCTACTCCTTTAGCCCAAAATTTCCCGTAACCACCAAATACTTCTAATTGCCAATTTTCAGGGAAAATCCATATTCTGCTCTGATTTTCAGCTGGCGAGATATTAACTAGATATGACTCTTTCTGGGTGATTAAAATTAAATTAATTTGCGAACTTATATTCCACCCTTTTTGCCATTGAATAATGAATTTTTTTACCCCACCAAGAAAAAATAATAAAAGAACACTCAAAATTAATCCTTTCTTGAAGTGTTTTGAAATTAGCCAACTATTTTGAGCCTTTCTAGTTCGTTTTACTACCATTTTTCAATCTAGTATAATATCAAGCAAAAGACGAATCAAAGAAGGAAAAATCTTTAATAAGAAGTTTTTTCTTCTGTTTTTTTTCTTTGACAATCAATACATAAAGTGGTTTCCGGAAAAGCCATTAGCCTTTTCGTGTCAATCAGGTGACCACAACTGGTACAAATTCCATACTTGCCTATTTTTACTCGCGCCAACGCTTTTCTAATCTCGATAATTCTCCTATTAATATGGGCTTTTATCGCCTCTGATCTTGCATGACCAAACTGTTCAGCAGCATCGGTATCCTCAGCCGCATTGTCACTAATTCGATCCGGGTCAGCAAAAGGATCCTCTGCTTCTACCTGCTTTTTTTTAGAAATTAGTTTTTTTAACTCCAGTTGAAGAAACTCTCTAACTGGCCTTAAAACTTCAGCTGGAAACCTTAACTCGCTCTTTTTGTCTTGAGATTTTTTTTCTTCCATATCATTAATGAAAATGGCTAAAGTTTACTCCTCTTTCTCCCTGATAACAAGTAAATTTTAAATAGACAGAAACCGGTTGTCAATAACCCTATTGTCAACTCTATCATATCTAATCCAAAAATAAAATTCTTTGTCAAGGTATAGAATAAAGAAGCAAAACCAAAGGTAGCTAAAAACAAAAAGCCAACTTTCCCGGAAGGATACCAAAGAAATGAGCGATAATTCTTAAAATAATTAGCCATCAGCCAAACTAAACTGATAATTAAAATCATTAAAAAAGAAAAAAAATTAGGATAAGAAAAAAAAGTGCCTAAAAAGAGCAAAAAAAAGACTTGGACTAAAGTAAAAGTCAATTTTTCTAAAGTATCGAAGAAAAACCAATTGTGTTTTTGGGAAAAAAAATAAGCGAAGAACAGAAAACTTAAAAACCCAAACCAAAGATTAAAACCAAAAAAACTCTGCCAATCAAGCCATTTTTTCAAATCTAGTTGGAAAGAGGAAAAATTTAAGATAATAAAACCAAGTCTTGAAAAAAATAAAAAAACTAATACCGAGATTAAGCTAAAAGAAATTATTCTTTCTTCTTCATAATCTTGCTTTAAGTGGCGCCAGGAGGCAAAAAGCCAAAAAAATAAAGCAAAAACCGCCAAAAAAGCCAGAGGGGTAATTTTTAAACCAGCTAAAGAGAAAAAAATTTGTTTTTGCCACCAGTTGAAAAGAAAATTTGGTTTCATTTTTCAATTTTAACATTAGCTGAGAAGATTTGGAACTGTGGATGCGGAAAGTTGGAAACAAGCAATTGATTTTGCTAAAAGAATTCGCTAAACTTAAAAAATTAGCCGTGGTGCTGGAATTGGTAGACAGGCTGGTCTCAAAAACCAGTCCCCACTAAAACGGGGGTGTCGGTTCGACTCCGACCCACGGCACAGAAACTTTTATCTTTTCTTCTCTATTCCGTAAAAACTAATTCTTTTGGGGTTAAAATACAGATTTAAAATTCCTGGTGGACCATTACGATGCTTAGCCACCTCGCAACAAACAATCTCATTATTATCTTCGTCCTCCCGATATAAAAATATTACCACATCGGCGTCTTGCTCGATCGAGCCGCTTTCTCTTAAATCAGCCAATCTTGGTCTTGAGGTTCCCCTTGCTTCAACTGCTCTTGAGAGTTGAGAAATGGCTAAAACCGGCACTTTTAATTCTTTGGCCAAATTTTTCAATCCTTGAGAAATTTCTGCCACTTCTTGAACCCGATTCTCTAATCTTCTTCCTTGAATCAATTGGAGATAGTCAACAATGATTAGTCTTAATCCGGCCTCAACCTGCAATCTTCTTGCTTTAGTCCTCATTTCTAAAACTGAAAGCGCTGGGGTGTCATCAAGATATAATGGTGCTTCAGCAAGGATTCCCATTGCATCAGAAAGCTTAGAAAAATCTTCATCAACGAGTTTACCAATTTTCATTTTCCAAGCATCAATATCTGCTTGACGAATCAATAATCTATCAACCAATTCTTCCTTACTCATTTCTAAAGAAAAAAAACAAACCGGCTGTTTTTTTTCAACCGCCACCCAACGAGCAACATTAAGAGCAAAAGCGCTCTTGCCTATCCCAGGTCTGGCAGCTAAAATAATCAAGTTGCTATCCTGAAGACCGGCTAAAATATTATCAAGGTCAGTAAAACCAGTAGGTAAGCCTCTTAATTCGTCTCCTCTTTTCTGGAGTTCATCTAATCTGTCAAAACTCTCGGCTAAAATGTCTTTAAGGGGCAGAGGCACTCCCTTAAGGTATCTTTGCGATAAAGAAAAAATAGATTGTTCGGCTTTATCTAAAACATCATCCGCACTTAAAGATTCTTCAAAAGCTAATTCGTTGATTCTCGCGGCTGCGGTAATTAGCTCTCTTTTGCTTGCCAAATCTCTCACAATTTGGGCATAGTATTCACAGTGGGAAGCAGTTGGTACTTGATTAGCCAACTGGGTTAAGTAAGTCATTCCACCCACTTTTCTTAAAGCCTTATTTTTTTTCAGCCGTTCAGAAACAGTAACGATATCAATTGGTATCCTCTCTTCATAAAGATTTAAAATGGCAGAAAAAATTTGGCTATGAGCTGGATTATAAAAATGATCAGGCAACAACAATTCCGCCACTGTATAAATGGCATCTTTATCTATTAACAGCGCTCCTAAAACAGAAGTCTCTGCTTCCTCGGAATGGGGCGGAATTTTCATTACATTAGAAGCTTTAGTTTGTTGATTCCCCATAGTCATTTTCTTATTCTGTTAATTATTTTGCTAACGGCTTTAAAATTACTACCTCTTTTTCTTCTTCTAAAATTTCGTTTTCTGGGATCTTAAGACTATCAGCAGGCTTTAAACTTTCTTCATCAACTAAATCTAAAAAATCTTTTGACCAATGACCAACAAGCAATTCTTTTTCAGATAAAGAAAAATTGGGAAAAGGAATTATAAAAAAGGGAGAAAAATAATCTATCAGCTGTTTGACATTATTGCTCCAACCAGATCTTGTTTTTTCCAAACCAATCAATAGAATATCTGTCTGAGAAGCAGGAATTGATTTCAGATCCGCTATATTTTTCTCATTTAGCCAACAAATTCCTCTGTTCTCTAATCTAAACCAAAAACTTTGCCCACTGCCAATAATCTCCACTCTCTCGGCTTCATATTCTCCGGGACCGGAAAAAAATACTGGGCCAGTTTTTCTTTTCCTAGAAGAAATTCTTGTTTTTACCTCCTGACTTAACTGATTTTTGCTTAAGATTATTTCCGCCTTGGTTTTTGGAAAAAGAATGCCCGTTTTATTCTTCTCAAATGGCTGAGTTAAAACAATCGCCTCTTTTCCCCTAATTTTAAATGATTGCCAACCTAAATATTTTATTTCCATTTTCCCAAATATAACATAAATGAATTTCAATATCCAAATTATGTCTTAGCCAACAGATCATCGCCTGTTTTTTAAGAAGCCGCTATCTGGGACGACAAAAATACCCAAGGTGTTAAGGGAAAAACACCTTAGAGGTGTTCCAAATTTCTGTTATTGACTTTTTCCTTCTACCAAATTATATTATCAGTAATGAGAAAAGAGGTTTTTCTAGCAATTTTTATTGGTACTATTTTAGGATTGACAATTGCTGGAGTCAGTCGTTACCAAAATCTCAAAACAAAAATGGCTTTTTTAACCTCGGGCCAGAAAACAGAATCTTTAACTACTCCCCTCGCTGAACCAACTCCCACCCCTCAGCCTGAAGAAAAATTAAAATTAATTATTTTAGAACCAGAAAATGAAAGTCTGGTTAACAAATCACCAGTAACAATAAAAGGGGCAACGGCCCCAAAAGCAACAGTAATCTTGATTGGCGAAGAGGACGAACTTATTCTTCAAGCAGACGAAAATGGCAATTTTGAAACAGGGTTAGAATTAACTGGCGGAGTTAATGAAATTGAAATTGCTGCTTATGATGAGCAGAATAATGAAACTAAACAACTTTTAACTATTACTTATTCGACGGCTAAATTTTAGTGGATCAAAAAATCAAAAATGAAAATAAAAACATTTTTAGTCAGACTTATTTTCCTCTTGACAATATTAGTCCCTCAAACAAAAAGCCCTAACAATTTTTTGGTAAGAGCAGAAAATGCGACCGAGAGTAATCAATTAAACCAACAATTTAAACAGAATTTAAAAGAAATGGTTGCCGATAAGATTAAAAATATTATTGAAGCGAAAAAGAAAAGAGGCTGGGTAGGAATTATTACCGCTAAAGATGAAACCAGTATCAAAATTGAAACCGCCACTAATCAAGTAAGAGAAATTTTGCTCGACACCCAAACAACTGTAATTTCTGAACAAAGAAAGCCTGTTAATCTTGAAGACCTTATTGTTGGCAAAAGAATTTTGGCTATGGGATATTTAAACAGTGATGATTTACTCTTAGGCAAAAGGATTCAAATTCTTAATCAACCAAAACCAAAAAACCGTTTTTGCCTGGTGGGGATCATTTCTGACAAATCAGTGAATGAAAAAATTGTTACCCTCACCCCAATAAAAAACAAGGATAATCCGTTCCAATTAACTATTAATAATCAGACTCGAATAAGATCAATTGATCAGAATAATCTTGATTATCAAGATTTAAGTATTGGCAACAAAATTGCCACAATTTATCAAGAGGTTAATGGTGAGAAAAAAGCTTTGTTAATTATGGTCCTCTTCCCTATCCTGACACCAACTCCTGCTAATGAAAGCAGACTATGACGTCCTCCTCACCCCTTAGGTGGCCTCGGCCGTCTTTTCTTGCCTTATTCATCCCCGCCTTAGGATCGGGGGGTTATTTTAAGGCGCGAAATAAACCATTTGAAAAATATACTTTCTTCCCAATTTAGGGTAAAATATTAATTAAATGAGGCGAAAAATAATCTTACCGGTTAAAGGGATGCGGGATTTTTATCCTGAAAAGCAGGCTTTTTTAAACTGGCTTTATCAAAATGTCAAAGAACTGTCAGAAAATTTTGGCTATCAAGAATATGAGGGGCCAATCATCGAGCCGTTAGAACTTTATGCTGCTAAATCAGGTGCCACCTTGGTCAAAAAACAGGCTTTTTGTTGGCGAGACAAAAGCGGTAAAAAAATTGTTTTAAGACCAGAGCTAACCCCAACTTTGGCCAGAATGATCGCTCAAAAAGAAAATCAGCTAGTCTTTCCTCTTCGTTGGTTCTCTTTTGGCAGATTTTTCCGTTATGAAAAACCCCAAAAAGCTCGGGGGAGAGAATTTTTTCAATGGAATTTAGATATTATTGGCAGCAATTCTTTGGTGGCTGATGCCGAGGTAATATCTATCTCGGCTGAATTTTTAAAAAAGCTAGCGATTAGTCCAAAACAAGTAAAAATTAAAATTAATGACAGACAAATTCTCTTTCGCTTTCTTCAGGAAATCAAAATAAGGGTCAAAAAATTTCTTCCCCTTGTCAGAATCATTGACAAAAATGATAAAGTCAAACAAAAAGAGTTTTTGATGTTAAAAGAAATTGGTCTTAATCAACAACAAATAGAAAGTCTAGAAAAGTTTTTGAATAACAAAACGCCTCCCAAAACTGCCAATCGGCTCCAACAATTAATGACAATCCTTAAGACAATGAACATCGCAGAATATGTTGAATATGATCCGCGGATTGTTCGGGGACTTGATTATTATACAAGCACTGTTTTTGAGGCTTGGGCTATTGGCCAAAATTTACGCGCTCTTTGGGGCGGTGGAAGATATGATAATTTGTTAGCCGCAGTAGGAAGCAAGAAAACAATTCCCGGCGTAGGTTTTGCGATGGGCGATATGGTCATTGAGGAATTGTTGAAATCATTAAAAAAATACCCCTCTTGCAATCCCCTACCCAGTCAAGTTTTGGTCACCGTTTTTTCGCCAAAGTTTTTCGATAATTCAGCAAAAATCGCCGATCTTTTGAGAAAAAATAATATCAAGACCGAACTATTCCTTGAGGAGAAAAAAATTGACAAACAATTAAAATATGCCGACCGTCAAAAAATTCCCTGGGTAATTATTCTTGGTCCTGAGGAGGTAAAAGAAAATCTCGTTGTTTTGAAAGATATGAGCCAAAAAACGCAAGCAAGGTTAACTCTAAAAAAAGCAATAGAAAAAATTGTAGCCAAAATTGCAAAAAAAGCTTAGCCAGGTTATAATTGTTACTTATGAGAAAAGCCATCCAGCCAAAATACTATCCTCAGACAAAGGTGGTTTGCCAATGTGGTAACACCTTCACCACTGGTTCAACCAGAGAAATGATTAATGTTGAAATTTGTGCTGTTTGCCATCCGGCTTACACTGGCCAAAACAAATATGTAGATACCAAAGGCCGAATTGAAAAATTTCAAGCTAAGGTGGCTAAAGCGAAAGAATTTAATGACGTCCTCTCCGGTCGTGGCCGTGGAAGGACATAATTTTGCTGGTGCGAAAATGAAGCCTCTCTACCCATTGTTAATGAACTTAAGGCCAAAAAATGATTAATAATCCTAATGTTGCTCTCGTTGAAGTCAGGGCTGGTACCGGTGGTTTAGAAGCCAAACTTTGGGCCCAAGAAATTTTAAGAATGTATCTTCGATTTGGCCTAAAAAGGGGTTTTAAAGTTAGTCAAATCAACCAGGATACCTTAAAAATTGTTGGCCCTCGCGCTTATCAGCTTTTGGAAAGAGAAAGTGGTGTCCATCGGGTCCAAAGAATCCCGATCACAGAAAAAAGAGGCAGAATCCACACTTCCACCGCGGTGGTGGTGGTAATGCCAGAAATTACGGAAAAAGAAATAAAAATTAATCCCCAAGATCTTGAATTGCAATTTTTTCGCGCTTCGACTCAGGGAGGACAAAATGTTCAAAAAGTAGAAAGTGCGGTCAGAATTATTCATAAACCAACCGGAATTGTCGCCTCTTCCCAACAAGAAAGATATCAAGAAAGAAATAAAGAACTCGCCTTATCTTGCTTAAGAAGTAAGCTTTGGCAATTGGAAAAAGAAAAAAAATCTCAACTAATTTCTCAATTTCAATCTCAAGCAGGTATTGGCAAAAGAGTAGAAAAAATTAGAACCTATAACTTTCCCCAAGACAGAATTACCGACCACCGAACAAAAAAAACTATCCACGGAATAAAAGCAGTTTTAGATGGAGAACTAGAAAGAATTATTCGTTTCTCTTTTGAAGCTTAACTTCCAACTCCATTGTTTTTCCGTCACGCCAGATTTCAATCTTAACTGTTTCGTTGATCTTTTTTTTGTTGACTAATTTGCCCAATTCATTATCTTTTTCATCTATTTTTTTACCATCGAACTTAACAATAATGTCTCCTTCTTTAAGACCGGCTTTATCAGCAGGAGAACCAACCACTACTTCTCTGATTAGTGCTCCTTGGGGCACCTCATTAAGTAAAGCTGCTTGGCGGGAAATTATTTGATAGCGCACTCCCAAAAAAGGACGTTCAAATTGGCCAGTTTCTTTAAACTCTCTTAAAGACTCTTTAACTACATTGATTGGAATAGCAAAGCCAATATTTTGGCCTTCTTGAGCAACAGCCACATTGATTCCAATCACCTGACCGGCAGAATTTAGCAGTGGGCCACCAGAGTTGCCGGGATTAATAGCGGCATCCGTTTGAATCACATTATCAAGTCTTTCAACATAACCCTCAAAGGGAGAACCAGCAGTAATTCCTCTTCCTAAACCAGAAATAACACCAGTGGTAACAGTGTGCCGAAATTCGCCTAAAGCGGTCCCAATCGCAATTGCCTTTTGCCCAACTTTAAGTTTATCAGAATCTCCCAATTCAATTGGTGGCAATTGAGCATTAACTTTTAAAATTGCCAAATCATTGGCTGGATCACGATAGATGTTAACCACTTCGTAGATCTGATTATCTTTAGTAATCACTTTATATTTTGCCTCAGTATCACTCACCACATGTTTATTGGTTACAACTAAACCATCTTTATCAACCACAAACCCGGTTCCAATGTCCTGTTCGATCTTCTTTTTTTCTGGCTGAAGATTAAAAAAACCAAAAATATCAAAAGGAGAAAGACCAAAAATGTCAGAAATTACCTGAGTTTTACTAATACTTACGGTGACTACTGAAGGGGCTGCTTTTTCTACTACTTGAATCACTACCGAATCCTCGTTGACAATTTTTTCTTCAACAATCTGGGTACTTTGGCCTGACGACACTCTTTGGGGTAATTTATTTAACAAAGGTAAACCATAAATTCTCTCCATCACTCCGCCAACTAAAATGGCAAAAATAAAAAACATTCCTCCGGCAAAACCAATTAAAAATAATTTAAATTTTGTCATTTTTTTTCTTTTTTTCGCCCTTTAAATACTATCTTTTAAGGAAAAGGTTTCGCCTTTTAACTTGTTTTATTTCGGTTTTATTTTCGCGCCTTAAAATAACCCCGCCGATCCTGGGACGGAGAGAATGTCATTACTCTATCCCTTTTAATTTTATAATCTCTTCTTTGGCTTTTTCAAGCACCAAGTCATCCTGGTTGTTTTCAATATCAGTTGATTTCACTTCAATATCAGGAAAAACTCCCTTTTGATCAATGTCTCCTTCTCCGGGCAAAAGCCAACGGGAAATAGTAATATGTAAACCAGCTCCCCGGGGTAATTCTTGTGGTTCCTGGACTGTTCCTTTACCAAAAGTTTTTTCTCCAATCAAAATTGCTCTTTGGTAATACTGCAATGCCCCGGCTAAAATCTCTGAGGCCGAGGCTGACCCTTGATTAATCAAGACTACCAAAGGAACGTCCAGCAAACTACCTTTTCTGGTTACCCGATAATAATCTTTCTTCCCGGAACTGTATTCTTGTTCCACAACCACGCCTTCTTTTAAAAACTCACTGGCTAAAAACACTGCCCCATTCAGATAACCACCCGGATTATTTCTTAAATCCAAAATCACTCCGGCAAATTGAGGATCTTTTTTCAAAACCGCCACTGTTTTTAACCAATCAAACCATTGTTTTTCCATTATTTGGGCAAATCTTAAAACTTGAACATAGGCGATTTTTCTTCCTTGATAATCAATTTGCCGCCAAACAACGGTGGGAAGAGTAATTTTTGCTCTGACAATTTCTACGCTAAAAGGCTTTTCTATTCCTTCTCTTAAAATTGTTAATTGAATTTTGGTTCCTTCTGGACCTCTAATTGCCTGGATCGCTTCTGGTAAGGAAATTTTTTCGGTGCTAATATCTAATTTTTTTGACTCATCTTGAATTTTTAGAATAATATCGCCGGCTTTGATGCCTGCTTTTTGGGCTGGTGTATTTTCTAAAGGAGAAATAACCGCTAACATCTTCTCTTTATAGCCTAACTGAATTCCTACTCCCCCAAATTCGCCATTTAAATCTTCTTTGGTAATCTTATTTTCCTCAGGAGGTAAAAAAATAGTATAAGGATCTTCGAGGGAAGAAACCATTCCTGAAATTGCTCCATAAATCATTTTTTGCGGATCCAACGATGTTTTTTTAAGATATTTTTCCTCTAAAAGATTCCAAGTATACCAAAACAAGGACATATCTGTTTTTTCTTGAGAGGGGAAAGAAATTGGCGTTACCAAATCTTTTTTGGCTAATTGAAAACCAACTATCCCTCCCAGTAATAAAAAGAAAAGGGCGAAGAAAAAAGCCCGGGTGAAGAAAAGTAACTGTTGATGGGTGATTTTTTTTATTTTACTCATTTTAATCGCAGACTAAAATTCTTTTTTCAGGAAAATCGAGTAACACCTCTTTCCCTGAAAAACTTACCAGGTCATTATAATCCTTGACGATAAATACTGGCAAGAAGATCTTTTTTGCCTTAAGCTTCCTGGTTACCATTGCCTTGACTCCCAAAGCCTTTGCTTTTGATAAAAGCATCTCGTCTATTTTTGGAACTAAAACTATTTTATTCTTAAAACTGATATTAAGCTGAAAATAAGGCAGTCGGGAATCTAAAGCTTTTAACTCTCCCCAAATTCTTTCTTTGCCTTTCCCCTCACCGGGAAAAATCTTTGCCTGAAATTCGATCTTAATTTTTGTTTGATCAGCCTCAATAACTCTTCCCCTTATTGGTGAATTTATTTTTTTAACTTTTTTCTTCAGGATTTTTATCCTTCCTCTTGCTTGATCAATTTCTTTAAAAACTCCAGTGCAAGGTGAAAAAATTTCTTTTCTTTTGCCCCAAAAATTCTTTTTTCCAGCCACCAAATCGCCTTTTTTAAGATCACAACCAAAAGGAATTTTTAAGAATTTATTGATTTTTGTTGGCCTTACCGATAAAGCAGCTGATAAATCCAGCCAAATCTCTTTTGTCTTTTCAATCTTGGACAAAATTACTCCTTTTTTAATTTCTGCTCCTGGTTTCACTAACAACTTTACCTTTGGCTGATTAAAATTTAAAACCCAAAAAGAACTAATCTGGCTTAAACTTTTCATTATTAACTAAAGTTTAGAATAGAAAAAGGATAAAAACAATCCCTGATTCATTAACCTGCTTTAAAGCAAGCCCGGCTGGACAAAGAGGCTCACTCAAATCACAAAAGGCAAGAGGGCCAGATGCCTTGCGTGTTTAATCGCTAAAGTTAATTGCTTCTGGTGTTTGGCACAAAGTCCGGTCATTGATCGAGACAGAATTCTTCCTCGTGGAGAAAGAAATTTGGCCAACTGACTTGATTGCCGCCACTCAGGACGCTTCTTTTCCTGACAAAAAAGGCAATTCTTGAGCACCTTTTTTCTTAATTCTTTTTTTCTTTTCTTAATCATTTTTTAGAAAACAGGTTTTTGCTGATCGCCTAAAAAGTTTTAAAAAGGTATTTCTTCTTTATCTTCCTTTTTATCCTCTTGGTCAGTCTTTGACTCACCCTGATCTACCGAAACAGGAGTCGTCTCTTGATCATCCACTTCTTCTGCTTTCAATTCTTCCTCTTTTGGCGGAGTAACTGTTGTTTCTGCCGGAGGAATTTCTTCAAAATCAACTTCTGGTTCTACTTTTTCTAAAGACTCTTCTTCGGCCTTGCCTCTGGCTAAAACAATCATATCTTCGGCCACAATTTCAGTTGTCTGATGCTTCACATTGTCATTACCGGTCCATTCTCGATACTGGAGTCTGCCTTCAAGATAAATCCTTGTTCCTTTAGTCAAAAGTTGAGCGCACAATTCTGCTAATCTGTTCCAAACAACAATCCGATGAAATTGGGCCTCATCTTTTAGTTCGCCTGATTGGGTTTTCCATCTTCTATTGGTGGCTAGACCAAAGGTGGCCACCGCTGTTCCCGCCGGCGTATATCTTAACTCTGGGTCTCGAGTTAAATTACCAATTAACATTACTTTATTAAGACAACGACCAGCCATTATTCCTCCTTTTTAAATCTTAAGTAATAAATAACGCAGGATTTTTGTCTCCCGATTTAAAAACAAATTTACTTCTTCCATCTTAAGATGATTGGCCCAAAAATTAAAAATCCAATAATTGCCTTGTGTTTGTTTTTTTATTGGATAAACAAATTCCCTCCTGCCAAAGAAATCAATTTTAACATCTTGACCCCCGGCTTTCTCAAGTTTAGCTTGGATGTCTTTAAGAAGAGAATCTTGATCTTTTTCTTTCAGCTGCGGATCAAGAACAACTACAAACTCATAGCTTGTTGCACTCATTGGACTTAAATTATTTTCTTCCTGTTCTTCTGTTTTTAATTGCTAACAGGCTAATTATACGATCTTAATTTATCACCGTCAAGTATTTTTTCTTCGCCACCAGGAATGACCAATGGCCCTTGGGATGTATCTTCCACTATCCAACCTTGCTTTTTAAGAGTCTTCCTAATGCTGTCCGCGGCGACAAATTTTTTCTCTCGCCTTAATCTTTCTCGCTCTTTGACTAGTCTTTTGATTTCTTTTGGCACTTTAAACCACCATCGCCCCAAATCCAAACCAAAAACCTGGTCAAAATCGAGCAAAAGCCTCAATTTCATCTCCGGCGCTAAATTACTCTCTAGCATCTGCCAAACTACGGCTAACCCTTGGGGAGTACCGATATCATTGTTAATTGCCAACAAAAATTTTTCTTGCCATTGATTAACCGCCAAAGTTTTTTCCCGAGGCAATCTTTTAACTTCTTTTTTTAGCTGCCAAACAATCAGTCTCAATTTGTTTAGAGCTTTTTGGGCTGCTTTTAAAGAATCAAAAGTAAAGTTTAGTGGTTGGCGATAATGATTAGTCAAAGATAAATATCTAAAAGCTAAAGGGTCAAAGCCTCTTTTGATCAGATCAGTAATTAGATAGACATTGCCTTTTGACTTGCTCATCTTTTCTCCTCTGACCAAATTAAACCGGATATGAACCCAAAATCTGACAAATTTTTTCCCAGTGTAGGCTTCGGATTGGGCGATTTCATTTTCATGGTGAGGAAAAATATTATCTTCTCCGCCAGTATGAATATCTAAAGTCTGCCCAAGATATTTCATACTCATCGCTGAACATTCGATATGCCAACCAGGATAGCCAACTCCCCAACAAGAATCCCATTTCATCAAATGATTCGGATCAATAATCCATAAAGAAAAATCATAAGGATTCTTTTTTCCCTTAATCGGTTCTAATCTAACCCCAATTTTTAATTCAGACAACTTTTTCCCTGATAAAATTCCATATCTTTTAAATTTGGCAACGTCAAAACAAATTCTGTCTGCCAATTTGTAAGCATAACCTTTTTTCTCCAAAGCTTTAATCATTTTGATCATCTCGGGAATATGGTCTGTTGCTTTACAAACCACTGTCGGAGGCAAAATGTTTAGTCGCTGTCTGTCTTTAAAATATGCCTGAGTATAGAATTTAGCTATTTCTTGGGGAGTTTTCTTTTCTCTTTTTGCCGCTAATTCAATCTTGTCTTCGCCGGTATCAGCCGCGAGTAAATCATCTTCAGTTAAATGGCCGACATCGGTAATATTCATTACCTGTTTAACCCTAAAGCCATTGTATTCCAAAATTCGGCGCAAAAAATCAGAAACAAGATAACGCCACATATTACCAATATGAGCATATTGGTAAACAGTTGGACCGCAGTCGTACATCCGGACAAAATCGGATTTGAGCGGTCTAAAGACTTGTTTTTTTCTCCCAAGGGTATTAAACAAAATTATTCTCTTCATCTTAAGATGATTGGTTATTCTCCTGTTCTCACTTTGGTTTCTTTTGTTCCTTGTTTCTCCTTCATAAACCAGGGCGGCAATCCTCGCGGTCTTTTAGCCGGCGGTGTAATTGGCTCCGGCCATTCTGCTTGTTTTCTCTCCTCTTCTCGTTTTTGTTGAATCTCTCTTAGAAATTCCTCTTCTTTTGCCCCTAATTGAATTTGTTTTTGCTTTCTAACCTGTTGAATCTCTGTCTCGATATCTCTTGGCTTAAAAGCTGGTTGTTTTTTTGGTAACGATTTTAGTTGTTCTTTTATTTTGGCAATTTCTTGTTGATCCTGTTGCTTAAGTTGAGCAATTTTTTTGTCAGTTTTATCTTCTTTGGAGGGAAAGAGAGTAGTTTCTAAAACCTGAGAAGCAATCTTGATCGGTTCTTTGACCGCTCTTTTGCCAGTTTCACTCCTCACAATTTCCCCTAATCCTTTAACCACTCCTTTCGTAATCCCTTTTTGATCCATAATTAAGATTATAATATCACATTAATTATTTGACCAGAAAAAAATTTTCTTTATACTCTTCTTCTCCCTATTAAAGCTTGGATTAAGGTACCAGGATCAGCATAATCCAAATCAGCACCTAAAGGCAAACCATGACCGATTCTGGTAATGATTAAATTTTTCCCTAAGCTATCAATCTTTTTTTTCAAATACATCGCCGTTGCTTCTCCCTCTAAGGTCGGATTAGTGGCTAAAATCACTTCTTTAATTTTGGTGTCGGTCTTTAATCTTGCCAAAAGAGGTCCAATATTTAATTCTTCTGGGCCAATTTGTGCTAAAGGGTTAATTGCTCCACCCAAAATATGATAAAGACCATCATATTTGCCAGTATTTTCCAAAGCAATGACATCCAAAACTTTTTCCACAACACAAATTTTTTTTCTATCCCTTGTTTCAGATTGACAAATTCGACAAGGATCCTGATCATCAAGATTAAAACAAATTGAACAAGCTTTCACCTGGTTTTTGAGTTCCCCAATTGTCTTACCAAAGTCGGTTAAAAAAGATTGTGGGGTTTGAAAAAGATAAAGGGCTAATCGAGCAGCGCTTTTTGGGCCAATCCCCGGCAGCTGATCGAAAAAAGCAATAAGCTTTTTTAACGCCCTAGGTAATGTTTCTCTCATTTAAGACCCAATAAATCTCCTAAAACATCCTGGGCTTGTTTCGCCACCATTTTTTGACTCTTTTTCAAAGCTTTATTCAAAACCTCAACCAAGCGCTTGTCTTCCTGACCATTGATTGACAAAAATTTTATCTTTTGATCGCCACTAACAATGACTTTTATTCCTTGTTCCTCAAAAGTAACTTCTAATTGGGCAAGTTTTTTTTGTTGACTTCTTAATTCCATTAATTTTTTTGCTTGTTTTAAGTTATCAAAAATTGCCATCAACCTCCTTGAAAATCAATTTATAACTTATAATTTCAATATTTTACCATTATGGCAAAAATTGGCTAAATGAAGCTTAACTGCCAAAAATTTCTTTGGCTGCCTCAAAAAGTTCATCTTCCGGGCTTTTATCTTTTTTTTCTTGGTTATCGTTAGTTGAGACTGAAAAGTGCTCTTGTCTTTTTTTAGCCAAAACACAAAATACTTCTTGCCTGATGCCAAAAATTTTTTTAATCCCTTCTTCTACAATTTGACGGTGTCTTTCTTCTTCAAGTTTTTCTTTATGGAATTGATAAAAAACCTCAATTGTTAAGCGATTGCCATTAAGACTTAAAGGCCGACAAGCTCGCAGTAAAGCTTCAACTGAATGATTCATTGGCTTGATTGTCTTTAAAAGTTCACTCCACCTCTCTTGAATTAACTTAAAACTAATCTTGTTTTCTTTAGCTAAAGATTTCTCCTCTTTTTGCTTTTCTAAAATTTGGTTTTTAGCCCCAATTGTTGTTTTTTTCTCTGCCTTTTTAATTGTCTCCCTTTCTGGCTGCTTTGGCGACCAGGAAGCAATCAAAAGTTGTAAAGGTAAGGCGGCAATTGGAGTTGTTTTTTGTTCCTGAAGGGCCTGAGAAAATCTGTTTGCCAGGTGAACCAACTGATCCAATTTAATATGGTTAAGATATTCTTCTTCAATTAATTGTTCATCTTCTATCCCTAATTTAAAGAAAATTAATTTTTGGACCCATTCCAAACACCGTTTTAGATAATCGCCAAAATCAATTGCTTCTTTTTCTAAATCTTGACTAATTTTTAAGGCTTTTTTTTGTTTGTTCATAAGAATTAATTTCACTAATTCGCGGGGCAAAAACATTAGCCAGCGACCAACAAGTTGTCTGGTTGCTTTTTTGCTTATTTTTTTTCCTTCGGCCAAATAAAGTTGATACAAAATTTTTTGGCCGTCCCGAAAACTACCATCAGCACTTTGGGCAATTAACTTTAAACTTTCATCATCAATCTTGATTGCCTCACCTTTGACTACTCGTTTAAGAGAAGTAATGATTTCCCCATCGGTTGCCCGGGAAAAATTAATTATTGTTAATCTTGACAAAACTGTCTCAGGAATTTTCTCTCTATTAGTGGTGCAAAAAATAAAATAAGCATGTTCTGGCGGCTCTTCTAAGGTTTTTAGAATGCCATTAAATGCCTCTTGGGTCAACATATGAACCTCGTCAACAATATAAATCTTGTTTCTCGCTTTTATTGGTCTTAGATTAATTTTATCTCGGAGTTCTCTTATATCATCAATTCCCCGATTAGAAGCGGCATCGATCTCGATAATATCTAAATTAGTCCCCTGATCAGTTGCCTGACAAACCTCACACTTGCTACAGGGATCCACTCCTTTTTGGTCAAGACAACCAAGGATTTTGGCTAAAATCCTTGCCGCTGAGGTCTTCCCTATTCCTTTCGGCCCAACAAATAAAAAGCTATGAGGAATTTCTCCCTGAGCAATAATTTTTTTTAACATCTCCCTGGCCGGGATATGTTCCAGCTCAGAAATTAATCGCGGGCGGTATTTTAGGTAAAAAGCATCCATTATTTCTTAAATCCTCTCCATTTAATTATTTTTCCCCTTAAGTTAATTTATTTCACTTAAGCTTCGCCTGCCAAGACAGATCTGTCACTAAGTTTCGTAGACCCCAAGCCAGCAACTCTTCTATCACTTCATCAACTAAGCGGTTTTCGGTAATCGCCCTTTCTCGAACTTGAGGAAAACAGATCAAAATATCGCCTAAAAGTTTTTGCTCTCCCGCCTGATCACCATCTTGAGAAAAACTTAAAACTTCAGGAATGTAATCCATCTGTCGATAAATTTTGTTCATCCTGAGCGCTTTTCTTTTGCCCACAAAGGCAATACTGACTTCAAAATTATCCTTTATCCCTAATTGTTTTAAAATTTTTTTCACCGCTGCTTTTATTTTTTTGTTCTCAAGAGGATAACGCGGATCTTTACTAATCAAAATTCTCATTTTTGCTGACTTAAGGCTTGTTTAACCAATTCAACTACTTGGTCTGCGGCCGCTTTTCCCTTTAGCTTAACCATTACCTTAGCCATCACCTTACCAAAATCTTGTTCTTGAAGAAGCACTTTTTGAATTATCTGATTGATTTTTTGGGGGCTGAGCATTTTGGGCAAATATCTTTTCAAGACCTTAATTTCAAATTCTTCTTGTTTCACCAATTCCTCTCGACCAGCTTTCTGAAAAAGCGTCAAAGCCTCTTGTTTTGTTTTTAACTCTTTTTGTAAAAGATTAATTTTTTCCACTTCGCTTAATTTGCCATCCGGCTTTCTTGAGGCTTGTTTTTGGAGAATGGAGATCAAGTAACGCAAAGCCTCTGCCTCCTTGCTCCTCCCGGCAAGAAGAGATTGCCTAAAATCAACCTTTAACTGTTCCTCAATATTTTTAACCATTGGCTAATCTCCTTTGATCTAATTTATTCTTATAATCAATCTCCTTTTTCCTTTCATAGCGTTTTCTTGAGGGTTTCACATAATGAACTTTTTCTTTAATTTGATCAATAATCCCCTCTTCTAAAAAAATTTTTCTAAATCTATTAATAAGTTCAATTTTGCTTTCACCTCTTTTCTTTTTAACTACAATTGCCATTAAAAAACACCCCCTTTCCCAACTGGAAAAATTTTGGCCTCTTAAACTTGATCCAGCCCAATCAAGGGTCTTGATCATTTTATAGTTTAACTTAAAAAAAAGCAGTTGACAATAGGAAAAATGTCTTCACTATCAGAAGCTATTTGTTTGTTTTAAGGCATTCCAACCAGTCTTTGGCATTAACCACTCCATTGGCATCGAAATCATAAGCCTGATCGCTCCCACCCATTTTCATTTTAAATTCCTCGGCCTGACAGGTTTTTACTAATCTGGCGGAAGGAGTTGATTCTTTCTTGGTAATTGGAGTAATTGTCGCTTGAGGTGATGGTATCGCTGTCGCCGCTGCTCCCTCAACCGGTTTTGTTTTGAATGTATAAGGAATACCATTATTATCATAAATTAGCTCGCCAACTCTAATCCGAAAATAATAATTTGTTTCTGCTTTCAAAGGAGATAAAATCACTTTGTGATTAATTGACGGCGCTGTTTCTGGCACCCTTAAAAGCAAACTTGCTTGATTGGCACCATATTCTACTACTCCTTGTGATTCTTTATCTGTCTGCCAAGAAATGGTGGCGGAATTAGTCTCGACTTGAATCCGGACATTTTTTGGCGCTGTTCCGGTTTGGGCGCCACTTAAATATGTCTTAACCATTTTCACCCCAAAAACCGCTGCTATCCCGGCAGAAAAAAGAATAATCACAATAAAAATTATTTTTAAATTCTTTTTCATTGTTTTCCTGTCTAAAACAATAATATCAATAAACTAGTACTGATCAGGATTCCTCCCAATAACACTGCTCCCCAACCAAAAGGAGAAAAACCAGTTTCTGGGAGGGCTGTTGAGGTGGCGGTTTCCTCAACTGTTGGTTCGATCTCGGTGGGAGTCAAAGTTGGCGTTGTCCCAGATTCAATCAAAGTATAACTCCCCGACCCATTGGCCCCACAGACAATCAGATTAGTCACCGCCGAATCCCAAATAGCGCTGCCAGATTCACCACCGCAAATGAAATTAACCGAGGCAGTGCCCGTAACTTTGGCTTTAAAAGTGATCGTCACCACTTTTCCTTCAGTATTTCTAGAATAAGTTCCTTGGTTAGAAAAAACATAAAGGCTTAGCTTACCAGGAGGATCAGAAACATTAAAGACTGAACTACCATAACTCCCAAAATATTGTTCATCTTTAATTTGCTCTTGACTCGTTTGCAATCTAGTAGCATCATAATTAATAAAAATATCCATTGCCTGAATATCTTCTCCCCCTGGATCAATCCAGACCGCCACCTCAAATTCGCTCCCCACTTGAACAGTACTTGTGCTTGGTTCCAAATAGAAATTAGCCGCTTGGACCTTCCCCGGCAGGCTCAAAAAAACAAACAGAAGCAGTAGAAAAAGAATTAATTTTTTCATTGCTCGGGAAAATTCTTTGGTAATTCAACTACGGAAACCTTATAGTCCTTAGCAACTAAAGTGGCCAAACTTGGTATCTGATCTACTTTTGTGATTTTAGTTCCTGGTTCTTCTTGGCTAGCCAATTGAAAGCTAAATTTAATTTCGCCCAAAGATAAAGGAACAAAACTAATTTGCGCTAAAGGAATCTTCTTGTCTTTCTGAATTAAAACACCTTTTTTGTCTAAATTGACTAAAGAAACAATTATTCTTCCTTTTTCTTCTTCGACCAAATTTCTGGCCACCTCGCCTAACTCGTTGGGTAATGTTTTAATCTGGACTCCAGTTTTAATAGTATCTTGATCAACAATTTTTACCAAGCGAGGATCATAAAGTAAAACAAAATCTGCTCCCAAAGTTTGGGTATCCTCAAGCCCAGTTATTCCCATTTCAATTTCTGATAACTCATTAACCACTAAATTCTGCTCTCCCTCAAGCCAAACTTCTACCTCTTTTGCTTTTTTTGTCTCTCCTTGTTGAGTAATAATTTCTTTAAATTTCTCGGTTGGGCTGATAAGTTGTCTCTTGCTCACAAATTTATCTACTACCCAAATACTTTCTCCAATAATTAGAAAACACAAAATCAAAATTGCCCAAAAGAAATAGCTATCTTTTTCTATTTTTTTTGCCTTTTTAGAAAAATCTAGCATTTTTGCTCCTGGCTAAAAAGTAACAAATTTTTAGAAATCATCAGCATATTTTTCAGCCACTGTCTTGAGGAACAATTGAATATCTGCTCCTGTATTTAAGCGATCAAAATTAAGGTCTGCTCGTTGAGAATTCATTCTTAACCGATCTTGCTCATCTAAGGCTTTAACCAAAATAGCAAAATCACTACTATCAGCTACTCCATCTTGAATCCCATTAAGATCAGGAATATCACCGGCTAACAGTTTTAGTCCAGTAAAATCAAAATTGTTCTCCCCTTTTAAAATGGTCAAATTGCCTTGCCCAAGACAAATATTAGTCTGGTTGTTATGGCAAAATTTCATTGCCAAATGCTTTGGGCCTTTGATCACAAATGCCCAACCACTAGGTTTTATTCCTTGAGCAACAAATGTGCCGCTGAAAACGCCATTGGCGTCGGCAGTGACGTGAACATCTTCAAATGTTTTACTCTCCTCAAACCCAACAAGTTTTATCTTTACTTTTTGATCAGGAACTTTCTCGGTTACCCCATCAAATCTTATTTTAAAATTAATCACCGCTTCTGTCGTCGGTTCTAGACAAGTTCCATGGCGGCATCTTCCTCCTTCTCCACAAGCAGTCCCATCTGGTTTAGCCACTAACCAACAGGAATGATCAGTATAAAGATATTCTTCGCATTCTCCACCGATGGTCGTGAAACAAGAAGGCGGTTGACAGCGATTATCTAGACAGGCTTTATCAAAAGGACAATCAGAATCACTTTGACAATAATCTTCGGCAAGAAAAGGAGGGGTTAAGACAAGAGGCGTGGGGAGAGCACTGACCGCTTGTTTTTCTAGTTGGGAAGTCTCTTGAACCAATCTTACTCCTAAAGGCAAAATTAAGGCGAGTAAACCTAAAGCAATTAGCAAAATCAGATCGGAAAAACCAAAAGCAATTTTCCTAGAAAACTTTAATTTCATTTTAAAAAATTTTAAAAGACTTATTTTCATTTAAACAAAATTTTTTGGGGTCTGTCAAGTCTCATCTTTAAAAATTGCAAAATAGTCAAATTTCTTTTAGAGTTAATTAATATCAGTAAATATCTTTCAATTAATTTTGTCAACAAGGGATTTTGAAAAAATGGATTCTGATCAAAAAGTCAACCAAAAAGACTAATCATTATTTGGCAAATGAATAAATTGAATCACAAAACATTATATTTTTTCATTTCTTTATTCCTGCTACCGTTTTTGTTAGTGGCGGTCAAAAAAATTATTGAGCTGAGGAAAACAGCTCTGGGGAGATTAGCTAACATCACGGTTGACCTTAATCAAACCGGACAGCCGATAAATCCTAATCTCTGGCAAAATTTTACCCAAGGCGGAGAAGAAAGAAATGAGATGATTAAACCAGCGCTGCCCTGGCTTACCCCACTTCAGCCAAAATTCATCAGAATTGACCATCTTTACGATTATTATGAAGTTTTAAAATCAGACGGCAGCTTTGATTTTTCAAAATTAGATCGAGTAGTCGTCAGTATTTTGCAAACCGGAGCGACGCCAATGTTATCTTTATCTTATATCCCCCCTCAAATGACCCAAGATAAAAATATTACTTCTCCGCCGATTAACTGGTCCTTGTGGCAAAATCTAGTCAAGGTAACCATCAAACATTACAGCGGTAAAAATGATCTTAATATAAATAATGTATATTACGAAGTTTTTAACGAGCCAGATCTTTTTGGCCAGTGGCATTACCACAAATCACCTAATTATTTAAAGCTCTATTACTACTCAGCCAAGGCGGCTCAAGAAATTCAACCTGAATGTCAGCCATTCAAAATTGGTGGTCCGGCCACTACTGGTTTTTATCCAAATTGGGTCAAGGCGCTTTTAAAATTTGCTAGCGAGCAAAAACTAAGATTAGATTTTATCTCCTGGCACCAATACTCTTTGCTCCCCCAAGATTATGTTCAGGACTTGGAAGCTTTCAACCAAATTTTAACCGATTATCCTGAGTGGCTCGCAATTGAAAGAATTATTTCTGAATTTGGACCAGAGACCCAAAAATCAATTTGGTATCAAAACAATATTGGCGCCGCTCATGATTTGGCGGTCATCACCCAAGTAATGGACCGGGTCCATAAAGTTTTTGCTTTCGAAATAAAGGATGGTCCTGATGACAACCAAGGTTGGGGATTACTAACTCATCAAGCAAAAGGTGGAATCAGGGCAAAACCACGCTGGTTAGCCTATCAATTTTTAAACCAATTAACAGGAACAAGAACTTTTCTTACCGGCGAAGGCAGTTGGGTTTACGGCATAGCCAGCCAAGACAAGTCTTTAGTAATGATTATGTTGGTTAATTATGATCCTGAAAATAAACATTTTGAATCGCCACCAATCAAAGTTTTCCCTCTTTCCCCTGGTAAATACAAAATTAACCTTGATTATCTTTTTGGTCAGGATACGAGATTAACTGGTAATACTACCGACAACAGTTTGTTTTTCCGGGTGGCCCTCGAACCAAATGAAGCGGTAATCATCAGCATTGAACCTCTCTAATCTGGCGTTTTAATTTTATCTTCCAAGCAACCTTCTAATATCGCCAATAGTCACCAAAAATAACAAAAAAATCAAAATCGCCATTCCTAGCTGGTTAACAATCAATTCTACTTTTGGTGAAGGTTTTTTTCTGGCGATCATTTCCCAAAACAAAAAAATCAACCGGCTACCATCCAAAGCAGGAAAAGGCAAAAAATTAACAATCGCAAAATTAACTGAGAGAATGCCAAAGAAATGAAAAACTGCCCAAAAACCTGATTCTTTTTGAATCGCAGAAGTCGCTTGATAAATTCCTACCGGTCCAGCCACGTTAGTCGGGACCTTGCCTTGAAAAACCCAATCGCCAAGCATCTGGCCGAGGCTTTTCACAATTAGCTTACCCCAGAAAAATGCTTCTTGAAAACCTGCCCAAATCCCCAAAAATGGTCTTTGCCACCAAACTGGTTTGGTAATTTCTGTATCAGTAATGATTACCCCCAAAGGTCCTTCATCTTGGGGTGGATTTTCCCGTGGGGTTAAAGAAACCAAAAAGCATTCTTGATCTTTAACTGGTCTAGGACAGTCAACTAAAGTTAATTTTTGATCATCTTTATCTTTCCTCGCAATGATTAAATTGATCAACCGACCAGCATTTTTAGCCGTAATCTTAATCAACTCATCAGTTTTTCTCAGCAACACTTTTTCCTCTGCTGTTTCTACTACCAAAATCATATCTTGGTCCTGCAAACCTCCTTGATAAGCTGGCGAATCTTGGCTTACTCCCACGACTTTTACCACTCCTATCCTTTTTGGAATGCCCAAAACTGAATAGACAAGAGCAAAGATGATTATTGCTAAAAACAAATTCATCATTACTCCAGCAACTGAAACCAGCAGTCTCACTTTTTTTGGCTGATAATATAACGATCTTTTTCTTAATTTTTTCTTAATTTGCTTAATTTTTTCTGTCACATCGCCAAAAATTCTGACAAAGCCACCGGCAGGAATCCAATTAAGAGAATAAATCGTCTCGCCAACTTTTTTGGCTAAAAGTCGTGGTGGATAGCCTAAACCAAACTCTTGGACCCAAATGCCAAATTTTTTCGCCGCCAAAAAATGACCTAACTCGTGGAAGATAATCAAAACCGAAAGAGCAATAATGAAGAAAATTAGGGATAGCATTTTGGTCAAAATTAATCTTTCTTTAAGTACTCTAACAATTTATTCTCCTTGGATATCTTTTTCTTTTGCTAAAGCTATCTTTTCAATCTCGCCAATGTATTGATCAGTAATTTTTTGTAATCTTTCTTCTTTTAAACGAAACTCGTCTTTGCCAATCTGACTGTTTCTCAACTGTTCCTGAAGCTGATGTCTTGCTTCAGCCCTTACATTTCTCACCATCACTTTCGCCTCTTCTGTTTTTTTGGCTAAAAGCTTGATATACTCTGCTCGCTGTTCTGTGGTTAAAACCGGCAAACCAATTCTAATCACATTTTGGTCAACCACAGGATTAAAGCCTAAATTGGCTTTAACAAGACTATTTTTGATTTCATTAATAATAGAAACATCCCAAGGCTGAAAAGTCAAAGTCCGAGGGTCGGCCACCCCAATTGTTCCTAGTTCAACTAGCCTCATTTTTTGTTGACCACCATAAACCTCAACCTCGATCTTTTCTATCAATCCAGGATTGGCTCTACCTGTCCGCAAAGAAAGAACTTCTTGCTGAAAATTATTAATTGCTGCTTGCATCCGCTCTCTTATTTGATTTTCATCCATTGCTTTTATCTTCCAAAATATTATTTGATTATTAGCGATGCTGGCAACAAATTCAAGGGGTCAATAAGGGATTTGAAAAAATTTAATTTATATTTCAAATCTGGCAAACCGACCAATCTTAATATTTTCTCCAAACTTAACAATATTACTTTTCATCAATTCATTAATTGTCTTTGCCGGATCACGGATATATTCTTGCTTAAGAAGTTCTTTAAGATTTTTTGGATTCATCGCCGCTATCTGTAAACATATTTCTTTAGCAAATTGTCTAAATTCCTCATTTCTGGCCACAAAATCAGTTTCAGACAAAATTTCTACCATTGCTCCTATTTTACCTGTTGAATGAGTATAGGTAGCAATGAAACCTTGGGCAGTTGGCCGGTTAATTTTTTCTTTTGCTTTTTTCAGGGCTTTTTTTTCTAAAATTTTTTTTGCTTTGGCAAAATCACCTTTTGCCTCTTGAAAAGCATTTTTACAATCAATAATGCCCGCTCCTGTCGCTAATCTTAGTTTTTTGATGATTTCAAGATTTGTCTTGTCCATTTTTTCTTGCTTCGGCATAACCTTTTTTCACCGCCCGACCCATTTCAGTAATTAATAAATTAATACTTTTTAAAGCATCATCATTGGCAGGCACTGGATAGTCAACTAAAGTAGGATCAACATTGCTATCAGTAATCGCCACTAAGGCCACTTTTTCCTTTAAAGCTTCTTTGACTGCGGTCATTTCTTTTTTGACGTCAACAATCACTAACGCTGCTGGTAATCGGGTCAAACCCTCAAGTCCCCCAAATAATTTTCCTAAACGATTAATCTCTTTCTTAACTTGTGACTGCTCTTTTTTTGGTCTTTTGCTATAAACGCCTTTTTCCCACTCCTCTTTTAATTTGGCAAGTACTTTTAATCTTTTTTGAATTTCTGGCCAATTGGTCAATGTTCCTCCCAACCATCTTTCGAAAACTGCCCAAGCACCACTTTCTCTAGCTGTTTTTTCAATAATTGCTTTTGCTTGTTTTTTGGTCCCAACAAAAACTATTGGTTTGCCTTCTTTACTCAGACGATAGAGAAATTGACAAGCTTTTTCTAAAAGTTCTTTCGTTTTGATCAAATCAAAAATTTGCCCCCCATCTCGACTGAGATAAAGATAGGGTTTAATCTTGGGATGAGTCTTGGAAACTGTATGACCAAAATGGCAACCTGCTTCCAATAAATCTTGCAAGCTAATAGAGGGGGTAAATTTGTCTTCTGTCTTGGTTTTTTTTGTTTTTTCTAAATTTTGAACTTTTTTGTCCATCCTTCCTCCTCCACCCAGGAAAAGAATTTTCTTCAGGATGGTAGCCTGGATGTGTGTGATTAAACTAACAAGATTATAGCATAAGATAATTAGCAACTCAAAACACCGTTCACTCCTCAACAAGACAAGATTGCTTTTTTGATCTCTTTAGAAATCTCTTCTGGTTTTCGGTCACCATTAATTACCACCGTTGAGGCTTTAAATTTTTTCGCCAGCTCAAGATAAGTTTCTCTCACTTTTTTTAATTTTTCTTCTTTTTCAAAAATGGTTTTTCTCTCTCTTGCTTTTGTAATTCTTGCCAAAGCAATCTTTGGTTCTAAATCAATAAGAATGATCAGATCAGGCACCAGACAAACCTCATTAATTTTTAAAAGCCAATTTTTATCAACAACTAAAGAACCATAAGCTACCGTGGCCCAAAAATATCGGTCAGAAATTACGATTTTGCCTTTTTCTAAAGCTGGTTTGATGACTTTTTCTAAATGATCAAGCCGATCGGCCACAAAAAGCAATTGCAAACTAAGCTGATTCAGATTGAGTTGACGATATAAAACTTTCTCGATTAATCTCCCAACTACTCCTGAAGTATGTTCTTTAGTAAAAACAAAATGTTCAGCCGGCAAATTTTTTTTCAGTGATCTGATTTGCAATGATTTACCACAACCATCAATCCCCTCAAGAACGACAAATTTGGCTTTTCTCTTGATCACAGCAGCTATCTTAACCTTTCTTTTTTTCACTAATAATGATTGACAAAATTTTTTTAATTTTCCTCTTTAACTCTCCCACTGTTCCATCATTAACGATCAAAAAATCTGTTTTTTCAAGACACTTTTTAATATCTCTCCCCAATTTCCCCTGGCCACTTTTAAAATCCTTTTTATCTATTCTTAAAAATTCCTCCCAACTGGGGGGGTCTGACTCTCTGTTTCTTGCCACTACTCTTTGATATCTTAATTTTCTTGGCGCTGTCACTCCAAGCAAAAAAAATTCTGGTTTTGACTTTAAAAAATCAACTTCTGATTCACCTCTGATAGAATCAATAACAATTCTTAAAGATTTTTGTTTTAAAATTAAATTCCAAGTCCTTTGGGCTAAAACTGCTGGTCCAAATTTTTTTCTTAATTTATCCGCCACTTTTTGAAGCTTTTCCCGGCTAATTTCCTCACCCCGTCGTCTTATCTCTTCTCTAATTCGTTCAGACAAAGAACAATAAAAAAATCCCTGATTTTTTAAATAATCGGCGACAACCCCTTTGCCGCCTGCGATTGGCCCGGTTAAACCAATAATCAATCTTTTTTGCTTTTCTGCCATTTTTCTAGTTTCACCCCTGCCTCTTTTAATAAGGTTTGGGCAAATTCATCAGGATATGGTTTTTCAAAAACAATCCTTTTCACTTGGGCAGCGATTAAAATTTTGGTGCAGACAGTACAAGGTTGATGGGTGGTATAAAGGGTGCTTTTTTGGGAAGAAACTCCATAAACTGCACATTGAATGATCGCATTTTGTTCGGCATGAACTGCCCGGCAAATCTCCGCCCTGGTTCCTGAGGGAATTTTTAATTTGTCTCGCAAACAACCAATGTCTAAACAATGAGCCATTCCTTGAGGAGCACCATTATAACCAGTTGACAAAATTCTTTTGTTTTTGACCAAAACTGCCCCAACAGCATGACGCAAACAAGTGCTTCTAGTAGCGACTAATTTGGCTAGCCCCATAAAATAATCATCCCAACAGGGACGGCTCACTTTTTTTCTTGGTTTTTCAGAATGAATTTTGTCTTTCATCTTTGATTTTGTTCATTAAGATACCAAGCTTTTCAGAGACAAAAGCTTATTAAGCCTAAAAATAAAGGATGGGGTTTTTCAAATCTTGACTGAAATTCAGGATGAAATTGAACGCCGATAAAAAATGGATGTTTGTTTTTCTTAAGCTCGATGATTTCGACTAATTTGTTATCAACTGTTGTCCCGGAAATTATCATCCCTGCTTTCTCAAAGCGTTGCCGATATTGGTTATTAAATTCATAGCGATGCCGGTGCCGTTCTTTAATGATTCTTTTTCCTCTTTTGCCTATCCAACCAAATTTGTGATAAAAATAAGCTGCTTGGGTTTTCGGTCTTAACCAGCAAGACCAATCACCCAATCTCATTGTTCCCCCATAATCTTGTTTAAGCATCTTTTTCTCCTGTTCAGGCATCAGATGAATCACCGGATTATTAGTTTGGAGATCAATCTCAGTGGTCTGGGCATCTTTCAGCCCTAAAACATTTCTCGCAAATTCGATGACTGCTAATTGCATCCCATAACACAAACCCAAAAAAGGTATTTTGTTTTCTCTTGCCCAACGAATGGCCTTTATTTTACCCTCTATCCCTCTTGAGCCAAAGCCGCCGGGAACAACCATGGCTGAAATATTTTCAAAAACTGCTTTTGGATCTTTTCCTTCTTCTAATTCTTCACTATTGATCCAGACAATTTCTGGTTGCAAATTGTAACACCATGCCCCATGTTTAATCGCCTCAACCACGCTCACATAAGAGTCACTTAAAGAAAATTCGCCACTAGCATAGTATTTTGCCACAATTGCCACTCTAATTTTCTTTTTGGTTAAAGACACTTTATTGACAATTGCCTGCCAATGTTTTAAGTTTCTCTTCAACTTTCTTTTGATTCCCATCACTTTCAACATCACCTGAGGCATCTTCTGTTGAGCCAAAATCAACGGCACCTCATAAATTATATTAGCATCGGGGGCGGAAAAGACCCTTTCTTTAGGTAAAGCTGCTGCCAGAGCAATTTTTTCTCTTCTTTTGGCATCAACTGGCTTTTCTGCTCGACAAACAATAAAATCTGGAAAAATTCCTAAGGTGTTTAAGGTTAGAACTGACTGTTGGGCTGGCTTGGATTTCATCTCACCTAAGGAAGCAGGAATCGGCAAATAAACAATATGGACGAAAAAAACTCTGTTGGGATATTTAATCTTTAATCTCCTGGCTGCTTCAAAAAACAAAATATTTTGATACTCGCCAACAGTGCCACCCATCTCAATAAAGAAAAAGTCCTGATTCCGAGCAGCTGTTTCCCATTTTTTAATCACCTCCTGAGGAATTTCTAAATAAGCATCGATTGATCTTCCTTGATATTCTAACCGTCTCTCCTTTTCCAAAACCAATTTGTAGATCTGACCAGCAGTCATATAATTTTTAAAATTCAAATTTTGATTTAAGAATCTCTCATAATGACCCAAATCCTCATCAGTCTCTATCCCGTCTTGAGTTACAAAAACTTCTCCATGCTCCATCGGATTCATTGTTCCTGCGTCTTGATTAAGATACATATCAACCTTCATCACCGAGACCCTAAAACCAGCGGATTTAAAAAGAAGGGCTAAAGAAGCGGTGGTGATCCCCTTTCCTAATCCGGAAATTACTCCCCCAGAAACAAAGATAAAAATCGGTCTTTCTTTTGACATTGAAAAATCTTTGGGCAGGCTACTACCAGCTCTCCTGATTTTTTTCCAGGAGCAGGTAGAAGAAACAAATCTTATTTTAAAATTAAGATGTTTAACTTAATTTGTCAACTGGCAAATTTTTTAATCCCTCGGCTAACAGGCGAATTTCTCCAATCTCTGACTAAAGGATGAGCCAGATAATATCTCAATTCCTGAAATCACTCTTAAAGGGAGCGGTTTGTCAGTTAAAATAACAATTTCACTGGTTTCTTCTCCCCCAACCAGGGTCAAGTAATTGTACACTCCTTGGTTAAAAAAGAACAAAACTCCTCTTTGCTCCAAACAGGTACTCAGGATTTTTTTTAACTCTTCTGGTTGGAATCTTTTTTTTATTTCTTTTATCTTTTCTTCATCTGGGTCAAGATCTTCAGTCACATCCCAATCAGTCACCCCCTGAGCAAGCCTAGCCAAAATCTTGGCCCGATAAAAATCAAACTCTAAAGGGGCAAAATTTTTAGCCAAAGTAAAAACCTCGTCTTCAGCGGCGAGAATTCCTGTTAGGGTCCAAAAGCTATCTCTGATTGCTTTTCTTAAGGCATAATATCTTGCTTTAAGAAGCTGTTTTCCCAGAGACATCGTTTTAAGCACCTCTTCCTCCCAGTTCACCCCTTGGGGTTTAACCCTGGAAAAATCCGCCTGGTAAGAGGCAAGAATGTTTTGGCGCAATTTTTCTTGCCCTGGAGGGATTCTCTCGAAAAAAGGAAGCAAATAATATAAGTGTTTTCCTTTGGCAGTTAACCATCGCTGGTAAATAGTCTTTTCCCCTGAAAAAGAGGGAATCAGATTTGAAACTAACATCCGCCTTAAAAGTTCCTCGCTTCCTCCATAGACAGCGACCGCCTCAAGATTAAATCCTTTTTCCACCCAATTGCTGAAAGTCTCGGCTATCCTTGTTAACGGCTTTTCTTTCTCAATCATAATGACAAAAATTATCCCTCTTCGTTTTTTTCATTATCCGAGAGGTGATGACAAATTCCGTTTTCTTTAATCAAGCAGATTTCTAAATCTGGCTCAATCCCTAATCTTGCCTTTGCTTTTTTACGCACCAACCGAATCAGGTTTAAAACATCTTCTGCTTGAGCATTTTTCTCATTAACAATAAATCCGGCATGCTTTTCGGAAATTTTTGCTCCACCAATCCTTTTTCCTTTTAAACCCAAAACTTTGTCAATTACCCAACTCATACTCGGGGTTGGCAACCCCAGTCGGCGACAAGTTTCTTGATCTAGATTTTTAAAAACACAACCGGCAGAGTTTTGTGGTTGATTTTTGATCTTAAATCCACCCCACTCTTTAATTACCCAGCAAGCTTTTTTCACTTCACCCAGGTACAAAGACAAAACTACCGACAAAATAATTTCACCACTAGTTTGAAATCGCGATTGATCATAATCAAACTGGCACTCGTTGTTAACAACAGTTTTTATTTCACCTTCAGGATTAAGAACTTTTACCTCTTTGACTACCTCACTGAAAAAATGGCTGCCACCGTGGATATTGCCAAAAACTGCTCCGCCGATTGTCCCTGGAATTGCCACAAACCATTGCAACCCGGTAATCCCTCTTCGTAAAAGTTGATCGATTAAGCGTCCAAGGGTCACCCCGGAGGCCACCTCAACTTCAATTTTTGGACAATGACTTTCGTCATAATCAAAATCCTTAAAGGTTATTTCTTTTTTTCTTAATGGTTTAAGCCGGGGAAAAATTATTTCTTTTTCTTGCTCAACTTTAAATTTTGGACTGTAACTTTGAACCTTGAACCCTGAATCCTGAACTCTATTAATTATCACCACTCCCCTCACCCCTTTATCAGAAATCAAAACATTACTCCCTCCGCCTAAAACAATAAAAGGAATATCTTTTTCTTTTGCCCAATTAATCGCCCAAATCAAATCATTTTCTCCGCTTGCTTCGACCAAAAAATCAGCCGGCCCACCAATTCTGAAAGTTGTATATGGAGCAAGAAGAACATTCCGTTTAATTTTCATTTTTCCTTTTAAATTATAATATAGCGAGGACAAAATTAAAATTAGCTGAATTGTCAATTAACCTAATTGGCCATTTGCCCTCAGGAACAATCACTGGTTATTTTTTGGCTTTCGCCAAGAAGCCCATTTACAAGAAGGCCAACGACTGCAACCATAAAACATCTTGCCTTTTTTCGTTTTTCTGATCACCGCCGGCGCCCCACAATCTGGACAGCTAAAATTTGTTTGTTGAAGATAAGGCCGGGTGTAGCGACAATCAGGAAATCGGGAACAGGCAATAAATTTGCCAAACTTGCCTATTCTAACCACTAATTCTCCCTTTTGACACTCCGGACATCTTTCGTCAACTTTCTCTTCTTCGACTTTTACCCGCTTTGAATTTTCTTTTGTCTTTTCAATTTCATTAATAAAAGGCCGCCAAAATTCAGCTACTGTCTTTGTCCACTCCTTTTTCCCTTGAGCAATCAGATCGAGATCGTCTTCCATTTGAGCAGTAAATGGAAGATCAATGATTTTGGGGAAATATTCAACCAAAAAATCGTTGACTGCCACCCCCAATTTGGTTGGTTTAAATTTACCTTCTTCTTTTTCCACATACAGCCGTTGTTGAATAATCGAAATAATGGGCGCATAGGTTGAAGGCCGACCAATTCCTTCTTTTTCTAAAACAGCAATTAAGCTTGCTTCGTGGTAACGCGGTGGCGGTTGAGTTTGATATTCACTAATACCTAAAGCCAAATAATCTAATCTTTCTCCTTTAACCAGTTTTGGCAGTTCGATCTTAAGAAAAAATACTGGATATATTTTAGTAAAGCCATCAAAGAGTAATCTTGTCCCGCTCGTTTTAAAAAGATAATCACCATCCTTAATCCAAACATTGGTAATTGCTAGTTTTGCTGGTTGCATTTGACAAGCTAAAGCTCTTTGCCAAATTAAGCGATAAAGACGGCTGGCTCTCTGATCAAGATTTGTTGGCTTTTCCAGATCTGGTTTTGTTGGCCTGATTGCTTCATGGGCTTCTTGGGCTAATTTTGATTTTGTTTTATATATTCGCGGCTTTAAAGGCAAGTAATTCTTGCCGAACTTTAATTCAATCACTTTTCTCAGTTGACCAATGGCGGCAAAATTTAAGTTGGTCGAATCAGTGCGATGATAAGTGATTAAACCTTGTTCATAAAGTCCTTGGGCGATCTGCATTGTTAACTTTGAACTCCAAGAAAATTTTCTGGCCGCTGTTTGTTGCAAGGTTGAAGTAGTAAACGGTGGTAAAGGCTGTTTGAAAATTTCCTTTTCTTCTAAGTTTTCGACAAAAGGGGTTACCGACAAGCTTTTAATTACCACCAAAGCTTTATCGGCAGTGTCAAAAATAGTTTTCACCACTTTATGTTGACCAGCGAAAAGTTTTTTTGATTCAGTTTTTTCTACTGATTCATCTTTAATTTTCACCAATTCAGCAGTAAAATCTTTCTCTTGTTTTTCAAAACCAGCAAAAATTCGGTAAAATTTTTCGCCTTTAAATCTTAAAATTTCTCTTTCCCTCTCAACGATTAACCTTAAGGCAATTGACTGAACCCTGCCCGCTGATAACCCCCGGCGGACTTTTCGCCACAAAAGTGGTGACAGCTTATAACCAACAATTCTATCCAAAACCCGTCTTGCTTGTTGAGCATTAACCAAATTCAAATCTAAAGACCGTGGATTTTCTAAGGCCTTTTGAATTGCCTGAGGAGTAATTTCATAAAAAACTATCCGGACAAATTTCTCATTTTCCCTTTTCTCCTCCTGAAAAGCTTTTTTCTGGGTTAAAACAACCAAATGATAAGCAATGGCCTCGCCTTCCCGATCAGGATCGGTGGCCAAAATTACTTGGTCAGCTTTTTTGACTGCTTCTTTGACTTTGGCGACAATTTCTCGTTTTTGGGGAATAATTTTATATTGTGGTTCAAATTTAATCTCGCCATTTTCTATTACCTTAATTCCGAATCTTGATTTTGGCAAATCTCTAATATGACCCATGGTGGCCAAAATTTGAGCCTGGTCTTTTAAAAAATTACTGATTGTTCTGGCCTTGGTTGGCGATTCAACAACAAATAGTTTTTTCATTTTTAATTCCTCCCCCACTTACCTCCACCCAAATCCTTAATTAGTCCTTTAAGCGTCATTAAAGACAATATACTGCCGACTTTGGCTGTTTCCAGTCCAGTCTCCCGAATTATATCATCAATATATTTTTCTCCCTGATTAAAAAGCTCCCAAATCTTTCTCTCTTCTTCGCTTAAGTCTTCCAATTTGAAATCCACCATCTGGGTCTTAAAGTTTTTTACTCCTAACTCTTCTAGAATATCGGTGATTTCTGTTACTAATTTTGCTCCTTGTTTGATTAAAAAAGAAGTCCCAGAACTTAGCGGTGAAGTGATTGGCCCAGGGACAGCAAAAATGTCTTTTCCTTGTTCAAGTGCTAATCTGGCAGTAATCAGAGAACCAGAATCTTGGGCAGCCTCGGTAACCAAAACCGCCTTAGCCAAACCGGCAATAAGCCGATTGCGAGCCGGGAAATTACCAGGAAGGGGCGGAAAGCCAGGAGGAAACTCGGATAAAACTAAACCAAGAAGGTTCTTTTTTGACCAGCTAATTTTTTCATAAATGTCTCGATTTTCTGCCGGATAAACAACATCCACTCCTGATCCCAAAACAGCGATTGTTTGCCCATTATTGGCTAAAGCAGTCCGATGGGCCACTCCATCTACTCCCCTGGCTATTCCCGAAACAATGACCAAATTTGCTTCCACCAATTGGGCAACCAGTTTTTCAGTGACTAACCGACCATAAGAAGAAATTTTTCTTGTTCCCACCACCGCAATTGCCGGTTTGTCAAATAATCTTTTAATTTGAGCCTCAAGTGTTTTTTTGTCAGATTTTAAAAAACCGGCAGCAAGATAAATCACTGGTGGACTTGCCGGGATATTTTTTAAACTTTCCGGGTAAATCTTGTCCATCCAAGTTAAAACTAGTATTGGTTGATCAGGTATTTTTTTATATCTGCCGGTTTTGGTCACCCACCAAAATTGTTTTTTTCTTTCTTCGTCGGCTAAAAAATCATCAATTCTCGACAAAAAATCAGGTAAACTAATTAAAAAATGCCCAGCCATTTTTAAACTTTGAGGGTTAAAAAAATCTTTAAACTGCCAAAATTTGTCCACTATTTTTTCCCCTAAACCAATTGTCAACAAATCCTTTTTAGAGGCTAACCAAGCTTTCTGAGCACTGCCAAAATATTCCAAAAGGAGTTTAAATCTTAATGGTCCAATTCCTTCAAAAAAATTAAACCCAATCCAGTAGGGCAAGTCTTTTTCTTGATTAATACTTTCTAAATGCTCCATCGGGATTAAAAAATTTTGACAAATTTTGACAAATTATCAAGTAATTATTTTTTAATCTCTCGTTAGGAGGAAATAACTTCCTCCTTCTAGGATCGGTGGGGTCGATAAGTTTTGTCTGGCCGGGGTTGAAGGGTGGCAAGGCAACTCTATTTATACCTTTGGTATGGCTAATCTTTTAATTACCTCTTCTAATTTTAACCACTCTATTTTTCTCTGGGGGCGTTCTTTCCATTCAACTTTGTCTTTGGTCTTTTCAGAAACTACCAGGCGAACTGGAATTCCGATCAAATCAGCATCAGCAAATTTTTCTCCAGCAGAAACATCCTCCCGGTCATCATAAAATACCTCCACCCCGGCTTTTAGCAACTCTTTGTAAACTTTATCAGCAAATTTCTTAGTCGCGGATGCCCGCTTCGCGGGATTCCTTCGGAATGGCAAATTAGGAATTAAAACCAAATGGGCAATAAACGGTGCTACCGATTTTGGCCAAATAATTCCCCGCTGATCATGGTGAGCCTCAACGAGACAGGCCATTGTCCGCTCGATACTAATTCCATAAGCTCCCATCCACAAAAGCTTTTGCCGGCCAGACTTATCGGTATAATAACCACCCTGGGGTTTTGTGTAAAAATGATCTTGTTTGAAACAATGCCCCCATTCAAAGCCGGTTTTTTGGCGAAGTCTTCCCTTTTTGCAGCGGGCGCACAAATCGCCATCTTTTGCCTCGGCGATATCGCTCAGCATCTTATATTTAAAGTCTCGACCGTAATTGACATTTATCGCATCGGTTGTTTTTTCTTTCTGCCCACCAATATAATTTTTAACAGCAGGCAATCCCAAATCGCCAACAAAAGTCACCCCCTTAATTCCCCAAGAATGAACCCAACCGGGTTTGGTGCCAAGGCAACGCAAGTCATTTTCATCTGCAGGCGTTAAAGTTTCTGCCCCCAAAACTCTTTTTAATTTTACTTCATTAACATTCTGGTCTCCCCGCAAAGAAGCAATAATAATTCGGCCTTTTTCATCCTTGAAAGCGACATTTTTCAAATACCTCCACAAAGGCTGGCGGTAATGTTTAAGATTGTCTTCCATCGTACAAACCCATTCGGGCTGGGAAATAATCCGAAAAGGCTTTATCTTCTCTTGAGGATTTATCGCTACCCTTTCAAACTCGGCTTTTTCGATATTAGCGGCATAGCCGCATTTATCGCAAACAAAAAAAGTCTGGTCACCCGCCGCCGATTCCAATTGAAATTCGTGAGAAAGGGTGCCTCCAATCGCCCCAGAATCGGCTTCGACCGGAATCACTGGCAACTCCAACCGGTGAGCAATTTTCAAATAGGCATTATAAAATTTCCAATAAACTTCAAAAGCCTGTTTTTCACTCTCCGCAAAACTATAGGCATCTTTCATCATAAATTCTCTGACTCGCATAATTCCTCCCCGCGGTCTTTTATCATCACGAAATTTTTGGGAAAACTGATAAATCAAAATCGGCAGATCTTTATAAGAAGGCCGAAACATTTTTACCAGCTCAACCATCAAACCTTCGGCGGTTGACCCAATAGCAAATTTTGCTCCATGATGGTCGGAAACCACGAGCATTTCCTCACCAAAAGCTTTATCACGGTTTGTTGCTTGCCAGATTTCGATCGGGTGTAAAGTGGGAACAACTACTTTTTGACAGCCAATGGCCCGCATTTCTTCATCAATCACTTCATAAATTTTTTCCCAAACCCTCATCCCCAACGGCAAAAAAGCCCAGCGTCCGGTGGAAATTCGCCTAATAAATCCAGCTTTGTATAAAAACTTGTGACTGGCAATTTTGGCTTCAGCCGGCACAGTTTTTGTGGTTTTGGCAAATAATTGCGAGTAAAGCATTAGCATATTATACAACAAATTGTCCTCCTATTTAGTATCTTGCTTGATTTTAATCTTCTCCTTGTTTTCGCGCCTTAAAGAGAAATGTTAAAATAAATAACATCCCTGAATGATTTTTAAACCTATGAAACCTTTAGCTGATCTAATTAGGCCTCAATTTTTGGCTGAATTTGTTGGCCAAAATCACCTTGTCGGTCCAGGTGGTTTTATCCGCAAACTTTTGGAGAGCAGAATTCAACATTTTCCTTCTCTAATTTTCTGGGGTCCACCTGGTTGTGGTAAAACTACCTTAGCTCGAATTATTGCTAAAGCATTGGCAATTGAGTTTAAAGAATTTTCCGCTGTTTCGACCAAAAAATCACAACTGGAAGACATTTTTGAAAAAAAGGAAAAAGCCCAAAAAGATTTTTTTAGCCCTTCCTCTCAAAAACCAATTTTGGTTTTTATTGATGAAATTCATCGCTTTACCAAAGCCCAACAAGACATCTTGCTGGCGCCAGTTGAACAGGGAAAAATCATTCTTATTGCTGCCACCACAGAAAATCCCTCTTTTACCGTTATTTCTCCCCTGCTTTCCCGTTGCCAAACCTTAATTTTTAACCCTTTAACCAGCGATGAACTTAGAACAATTATCCAAAGAGGGGTAAAAAAATTAGCCAAAAAAATCGAGCCAAAGGCCAAAGAACGGCTAATTCAAATCAGTAATGGTGATGCCAGAATTGCTCTTAATCTAATTGAACAAGCAAGCCAACTTATTGCCCCCAAACAAATAATTCAGGCCAAAATTATTGCAAAAATTGTCTCTTCAACCACTCTTCGTTATGACAGAACCGGCGAGGAGCATTACAACACTATTTCTGCTTTTATCAAAAGTATGAGGGCCTCAGATGTTGATGCCGCGTTGTACTATCTTGCCAGAATGATTAAAGCCGGTGAAGATCCTTTATTTATTGCCAGAAGAATGGTTATTTTTGCCTCAGAAGACATCGGTATGGCTCAACCAACAGCTTTAGTTGTCGCTAATGAGGTCTTTCGTGCTTGCGAAACTATCGGTTATCCTGAATGTGCTATTAATCTCGCCCACGGCGCTGTTTATCTTGCTAAAGCTCCCAAAGACAGATCAGCTTATAATGGTCTTCGGGCAGCTCAAGAAGATGTAGAAAGATATGGCAATCTGCCAATTCCCCTTAATTTGAGAAATCCGGTAACCAGATTAATGAAAGAGATTGGTTATGGTAAAGGCTATCAACCATATCCTGAGAAAAACAAAAATTTGTTGCCTGACCAACTAAAAAAAAGAAGATATTATCTGGTCAGCAAGCATCTTGCCGTATTTAACAGCAAAGTTCACTCCCCGATCCCAAGGGTAAATATGATGAGGAGAAAGCCAATAAAGATCAGGGGGGCCAACCAAAAAGTTAGGCTTTAACTGGCGATAGCCAGTTGTCATCACTGGTTGGGCGAATTGCGATTGAAAAACTTCAAAATCGATCAGGTCTTTTTCAAAATCCAAGTTAATTTTTCTTAACCAGGGAGCAAAAAGTCTAAAAACCCCCAATTTGGTTTTTTTCAAAATTGGATTGGCTAAAGAATAATAACCACCGACATAAACCAGATGTTCATCGCCATAAAATTTGCTGGGAACAAAATTTGTTTGTTCTACTACCACCACAAAAGGCGAGGCAGGATTCAAAATGTTTAACCAATAAGTATTATCGGTAAGGAATTTTTCCTTTAATCTTAAGACTAAATTTAGACCAGCAATGGTTTTGATTTGAGAAAAACGTCGTTGATCCTCGCTTTTTAAAAATGGTTTTACTAATTTAAAACTTTGAGGAAAAGGCAAGGCAAGAACCACTTTTGGAAAAACAAATTTTTCCCCATTTTTGAAGATTAATTCCCAGCCCTCGCTGGTTTTGGCAATTTTAGTCAATTGAGTTAAAAATTTGATTTTTACTCCTTTTTGTTCCAGTTTTTCGCCAATGGCCAAACTTAAACCAAAAAAACCAGTCTTGGGATATCCCAATTTGAAACTCCTTGACTTAAACCTGGCCCAAAACCAGCTTAAAGAGACTTTATCCCAATAATCTTGACCAAATTTAGCCAAAAGCAGCGGTTTTAAAAGGGTAACAAAAGCTTTATTGCCTACCAATTTTGGGAGCCAGCTAGCTGCAGTTACCTCATCCATTTTAGACAACCAACAAATCGATTTTAAAAGAACTGTTCCTAAACCGAAACGAATTCTTGAAAGAAAATCCAGGTGGGGAAATCGCAAAACATCAATCGCAGTTGAGAAAGGCAAGACTTTTCCTTCCGACAAAACCGAAGTTTTGGGAGAATAAAAATTAATTTCTTTTCTTAAGCCTAATTTAGCCAACCAGTCTAAAAATGACTTGTCACCCCAAAAAAGATGATGATAAAAAAAATCACCATACCACAACCAACCTCTTTTTTTAAACCCAGCCGCCAGTCCGCCTAAAAATTTTTCTTTTTCAAAAATTGTTACTTGAAAACCTTTGTCAGCCAAGTGATCAGCTAAACTTAAACCAGCTAATCCTCCCCCAATGATCGCTATCTGGTTAACCAACCATTTTTTGTTTTTCATTTTGTTTCCTCTCCTGCCTCTCTGCTAATCAGCTGAAAATATTTCTCAAGAATTGCTTTCGCCACCGGCGCTGCTTGATAAGCACCAGAGCCGCCTTTTTCCAAAAAAACTGTCATCACCATCTGGGGTTCATCGGCAGGAACAAAGGCAGTAAACCAAGCATGGGTGTTATTGCTATCATCGTCGATCTCCGCAGTCCCGGTCTTACAACCGACCTGGGGCTGAAAATCAAAAAAAGGAAAACCAGTCCCTCCGGTTGAACAGGCCTCAATCATCCCCTTTTTAACCAAATTTAAATTTTCTGGTTTAATTGACAACTGGAAGCAGTCTCTTTCCGACTTACTCTGCTCTTTTACTTTGTCTTCTAAAATCAAATGGGGCCGACAAATTTTTCCTCCGTTGGCAATCGCTGCTGTGGCCACGGCCACTTGTAAAGGCGTCATTGTTAAATCACCCTGGCCAATAGCCAAATGATAAGTGTTACCCAAAAACCACTCTTCTTTTTTAACTTCCCTTTTCCACTCAGGCGAAGGCAAAATCCCAGTCACTTCGGCTGGCAAATCAATCCCCAAAGTCTTTCCCACCCCAAAACGGCTTGCCCATTTCACTATCTCTTCCACGCCAATTTTTTCTCCTAATTTATAAAAATAAATGTCATTTGATCTTTTGATTGCCTTGACAATATCCAC